>Ga0310125_10001282_pt1 | contig 12572 bp, 8 predicted proteins | sample CB11b_Tmax_Bot8__FD_203508 | JGI IMG/M metagenome (GOLD analysis project Ga0310125, IMG submission 203508) | Marine microbial communities from Western Arctic Ocean, Canada - CB11b_Tmax_Bot8 | ecosystem: Environmental > Aquatic > Marine > Oceanic | place: Canada: Western Arctic Ocean | collected... | reverse complement strand
GGACATGCGGCACGCCCAGGTCGTGCGTGTGCGCGATGAGGAGGTTCTGGTGCGCCTGGATCTGGCCGACGACGAACGCATCGTGATCTCACAACTCGGCGGTGCGACACAAGGCATGAAGATCCGCGCGCTGGACGAGGAGTCACCATTATGAAAGCACCGATTGGGTGGATGGCGCGCAATCATGTCGCCGCCAATCTCCTCATGGGTTTCCTCGTACTGAGTGGGTTGCTGACACTCGTCGGTACGAAGAAGGAGACCTTTCCGGAATTTTCGCTCGATGTGATTCAGGTGCAGATCCCCTATCTCGGCGCCAGCCCGGCGGAAGTTGAGGTCGGTGTCGTGAGCCGTATCGAAGAGCGACTCATCGGCATCGAGGGCATCGATCGTGTTACCTCGACGGCTGCCGAGGGCATGGCCTCGATCCGCCTTGAACTGCAACTGGGCGCCCATGTCGAGCAGGTCCTGGAAGATGTAAAGAATGAAGTCGACCGAATCGAGACGCTGCCGGTTGAGACCGAAAAACCGGTGATCAGCGAGTTGCTGCGGCGCAACCGGGTGATCGACGTCGTGCTCTATGGCAACGTCTCGGAAAAGGCTTTGAAGGTCGCCGCCGAGCGCGTCCGCGACGACCTGCGTAGCGAACCCGGAATCTCGCAGGTGGAACTCACCGGCATTCGTCCCGACGAGATCTCGATCGAGGTCTCCGAGAGAACCCTGCGCGAGCATGGCCTGAGCTTGGCGCAGGTGACGGATGCGGTGCGTCGAGCCAGCGCCAACCTGCCCGGCGGCAGTGTCAAAAGCGAGGAGGGCGAGATCCTGATCCGCACGCAGGGGCTGAAGTACAGCGGTCTGGAGTACGAGGAGATCGTCGTCAGCACCCAGGCGAATGGCAGCGAGTTGCGCATTGCCGATATAGCTCAGGTTATCGATGGCTTCGAGGACACGGACCTGATCAGCCGTTTCAACGGTAAGCCAGCGGCGGTTGTCCAGGTCTATCGCATCGGCGAACAGAGCGCTCTGCAAGTCGCCGAGACGGTACATGCCTACCTCACCGGTGTCACCCAACGGGGCAGCCTGCCGGCGGGGATCGATATCGGCTATTCGCGTGATGACACCAAAATTCTCAACAGCCGCATCGATCTGCTGCTACGCAATGCCCGACTCGGCATCATCCTGGTATTCATCTGCCTCAGTCTGTTTCTCGACCTGCGGCTGGCATTCTGGGTGATGATGGGCATCCCCATCTCCTTCCTCGGCAGCTTCGTGCTGATGCAGCCCTTCGATGCGTCGATCAATATGCTGTCACTATTCGCCTTTATCGTCGCCTTGGGTATGGTGGTCGATGACGCCATCATCGTCGGTGAAAACATCTACGCACAGCGCGAGCGAGGGAGCGGATTCGTTCGTGCCGCCGTCGACGGCACCCTTGAAGTCGGCACGCCGGTGGTCTTTTCGATTCTGACCTCCATCGCCGCCTTCACACCTCTGTTCTTCGTCGATGGCATGATGGGAAAGTTTATGGGTGTCATTCCCGTCATCGTCATCGCCGTATTGCTGCTGTCGCTCATCGAATCGCTGTTCATCCTACCCGCCCACCTGTCTTCCAAGGGCAGCCTGACCTTTATCGGCGTCGTCTCCGCTGTCGCCTTTCTTTCCATGTTCACCTTCGGCGGTTCCGTAAGCACTTTGCAGGCAGCCATGATCGCTGCTTTGCTGTTGGTCTTCGTCCTGTTCCATAACCGACTCACGGCGTGGTTCACATCGCAGTTGCGCCACTTCATCGATCATCAGTACACCAACACCCTGCGACTCGCCCTGAATCATCCGGGATCGACCGTCGCCGTAGGCGTCACCATCCTGCTGATCACCGTCGGCTGGATTGCCGGTGGCCACACCAAATTCGTCTTCATGCCGCAGATTGAATCCGACTATGTGACGATCAGCATCGGCATGCCCGTGGGTACGACGGCAAGACAGAGCGAGGCGATCGTCAAAAAGGTCGAGAGCGCCGCCCTCGAGGTCCGCGATGAATACGATGCTTTGGCTGCTGCCGATTCACCTTCGCTGTTCCGCAACGTCTTCAGTTTCGTCGGCGCTCAGCCATTGGCAGGGGCTACGCGTATGGGAGCCAACGGCTCGGGCAGTAGTGCGCACCTGGCAGAGGTCGGTATCGAACTGTTACCATCGGAAGAGCGGGACGTGGGCAGTGATGAAATCGCCAGGCGCATACGCGAAACCGTTGGCGAGCTGGCTGGCCCCGAATCGATCACATTCACCTCGTCGCTGTTCTCCGCGGGCAACGACATCGAGATGCAGCTGGCGTCGAAGGACTTCGACCAATTGCTGCAAGCCGTCGAACGGCTCAAGGCAGAGATCGGCGGATACCCTGGAACAAGCGACATCCAGGACAGTTTCCAGGAGGGCAAGGTGGAGATGAAACTTGCCCTGAAGGAACGAGCCCGAAGTCTGGGCCTGACGTTGACCGATCTGGGCAGACAGGTGCGCGAGGGCTTCTATGGGGCTCAGGCACTGCGGGTGCAACGGGGGCGGGACGATGTGCGCGTCATGGTTCGTTATCCGGAAGCGGAGCGGCGTTCCTTGACCAACATCGAACAGATGCGGATCCGCACACCCGACGGCACCCAGGTTCCATTTTCAGAGGTCGCCGAGGTATCGGTGGGGCGTGGGTACGCCAACATCCAACGGGCGGACGGGCATCGCGTCGTCTCCGTCAGCGCCGATGTCGATGAGAAGGCGGCGAATCCGGACGAGATCAACGCCGACCTGGGCGACCGCTTCCTGCCGACATTGCAGCAGGACTATCCGGGCCTGTCCTACAGCTACGAAGGCCAGGAGCGTGAGCGACAGGACTCGTTCGACAGTCTCGGCCGCGGGTTCGTCGTCGCCTTGTTTGTCATATATGCACTGCTGGCGATCCCCTTCCGGTCCTATACGCAGCCTCTCGTCGTCATGCTCGCCATCCCCTTCAGCATGGTCGGTGCCGTCTGGGGACATGTGCTGATGGGTCTCGACCTGGCATTGTTGAGCATGTTCGGCATCGTCGCCCTTTCTGGCGTCGTCGTCAACGACTCCCTCGTGCTGCTCAGTTTCTACAATCAACTACTCGGTGCAGGCATGGAGCGGCGGGAGGCCCTGGTCGAAGCCGGCAAGCAACGCTTCCGGGCCATTCTGCTCACCTCTTTGACGACATTCTTCGGCCTCCTGCCGATGATCCTCGAACGCAGCGTACAGGCTCAGTTCCTCATCCCCATGGCGGTCAGTCTCGGCTTCGGCATTCTCTTCGCTACGGCGATCATCCTGATCGGCGTGCCGACGACGATGCTGATTCTGGGAGATGTGCTGGAGTTCTACGGCCACGGGGAGCGGCTCGACCAGGACGAGGAGGGGATCGATGGCGTCGGCGCCATGACCTCGCCCACGACCGCCGGGTGAGGTGTGGCCTGGTGGACCGGGTTGGCGGGGGACCTGGGAGTGTGTCGCTATCCCTGGGTCAGTCGGATCACGGCGATCCAGGCATGCCGTTGCAGCATCGATCGGCGCAACGCCACTCGATCGACGGCCTCCAGAACCCGCAGAACCTTGGAATCCGAGGCGGGTCGCAGGGGTGCAGCCAGGAGGGTGAATAAGCCAAAGAATGAGACCTGCGCCCCGTCGAAGCAGTTCGTGATGCGATCGAGATCCGTCATCGACAACGGCTGTTCATCGGCCGAACGCATGGCCGGCGTCAACCGGCGGTAGAGATTGATGATCGGGTTGTGTCCGAGGGGCTCGAAGAAGATGGCCTCGCCTCCGGGACGCAGCACACGCACGATCTCAGCGACGGCGCGCGCGATGTCGAGGTGGTGGAGGATACCACTGCCACAGACGAGGTCAAAGCTATCGGCATTGAAGTCGAGGACTTCGGCATTCATCTGCCTGAACTGCAGTTGTGCCTCCAGTCCGAGCGCGCGCCCACGCCCTTGTGCCTCACGAATGCCGACGGCGGAGATGTCGATGCCGGTTACATGAGCGCCGGACGCCGCCAACTGAAAGGCGGCGCTGCCCTTGCCGCAACCGTACTCGAGGATGGTGCGGTCCCGGGCTCCGGCCAGAATCTGTTCATGATAATGCGCCTTGGCGGCGCGGGCGGTGGCATAATACTTGCCCGTCGCCTCACGGCTGTTGCTGGCAAAAGCTTCATCGTGAAACTCCGCCTCACGCTGCAGCCGATCGGGGGCGGTTGCCCCAACCCCGTCGCTCAAAACAGACCTACGCTGCGCTCCGGGAGTCGCCGGCAAAGTCGGCGTACTCCTCGTGCAGGGGATCCGCCCCGACGGGCTCGTCGAGGACGAGAAGTCGGTATCGCAGCCGCAGCGTGTCCCCCTCGTCCACGGTGAGATCGCCATCCATCAAGGGCGCGGTGCCGAATTGATTTTCCCGGGTGTGCCAGCGGCTGGGATGGCGCGGATTCTGCGGGTGATCAAAGATGGCAATCATACCACCGGCGGCGCCGGCGGCGCTGACCCAGTTGGCTTGCTCCTTGCGAATCTCCTCGTGGCCGGTACGGCCTTCACTGCAACGGAAGATCGCGGGCTCAGCCACCGTGCCAAAGGGTGGACCCAGACGCAGTTGCAGCCCGCTGTAGTGAGCCTCGGCACGTGTCGCTCCCAGAGTCAGCGGCCCGCCACTGGCTTGGATGACGGTCTCTATGCGCCAGCGATATCCACCGGCACAAGGCTCGAAATCCCAGGCACGACGTTCGGAGGCGATTTTTCTGTCCCCTGCGTCGAGCCAGCTGACACACTCGCGCACACTGGCCACGCCGTCGCTGGAACCGACCTCGTCGAAACCATCATGTCGCTGAATTCCGTGTGTGCCGGGCACGTCCTCATACCGACCCTTCTCCGGCAAATACCAGCCACCACCCCAGAGATTGCAGTCGTTGGCGTGGACCCAACCGTAGAACAACCCCATGTGCCAGGTGTGATCGGGGGGCCGGAACTCGGTCACCAGTCGTCCAGAGGCGGTGTAGATCGGCGCAAAACAAGGCTTGGGAGAATCGCTGCGAGGTACGTGCTCACGAGCACGATAAACCGCCAGCGGCGTCTCACCGTCGACCAGATCAAATCCGAGGATCGTCTCACGAACGGACAGATTCATCAGCTGCCAGCTCCTTCGGAATCACTCTCGTTGCGGAACCACTCGATCGTGCGTTCGAGCCCTTCCTCAGGGCCAATCGTGGGCTCCCAGCCCAACAGCGTACGAGCCTTGGTGATATCGGGGAGCCGCGCCTTCGGATCATCCTGGGGCAACGGCCTGGAGACGATTCGACTCGAACTGCCGGTGAAATCGATGATCTTCTGCGCCAGGGCCCGCATCGTCAACTCGGATGGATTGCCGATGTTCACCGGAGTATTGACATCCGCAGCCATGAGCCGGGTGATTCCCTCCACGAGATCGGTGACATAACCGATGCTGCGGGTCTGGCTACCATCGCCATACACGGTGACATCATCGCCGGCCAGCGCCTGGGTGATAAAGTTCGGAATGGCGCGACCGTCGTTGCCACGCATGCGCGGGCCATAGGTGTTGAAGATGCGCACGATGCGTGTGTCGATATCGTGCAGCCGGTGGTAGGCCATCGTCATCGATTCTGCAAACCGTTTGGCCTCGTCATAGACGCCGCGAATACCGATGGGATTGACATTGCCCCAGTACTCCTCGGTCTGCGGATGAACCAGTGGATCACCGTAGGTCTCGGAGGTCGATGCGAGCAGGAACTTGGCGCCCTTGGCGCGGGCCAGTCCCAGGGTCTTGTGGGTACCGAGGGCGCCCACCTTCAGGATGCGGATGCCGAGGTGCTCGAAATCGGCGGGACTGGCCGGACTGGCAAAATGCAGGATGAAATCGAGCTCACCATCGACGTGCATGTATTCGGTGACATCGTAGTTGACGAAGCGAAATTTCGGATTGCCCAAGTGGGCGGCGATGTTCTCGATCCGCCCTGTGAGCAAGTTGTCCATGACGACGACCTCATGGCCATCTATCAGAAATCGCTCGCAGAGGTGAGACCCGATAAAACCGGCACCGCCGGTGATGAGGATTCGCAAGTGGCCGCTCTCTCTATCTGAGGGTAATGCCGTCGCGCAACACGGCGGCGATACGTTCCGCGCTGTGGCCATCCCATAGGTCGGGAATGCGGCCTGGAGGAATGCCGTCACGGAGCACCCGCCGTGTCTCGGCAACGATATGGTCGGGGTCCACGCCCACCAGGACATTGGTGCCCTGTGTGATGGTCACGGGTCGCTCCGTGTTTTCCCTCATTGTGAGGCAGGGAACCCCCAGAACCGTCGTTTCCTCCTGAATGCCACCAGAGTCAACCAGGGCCAGGCGGGCGTTGTCCATGAGGCAGAGCATGTCAACATAACCCACAGGTTCAGCCAACTGGATCTGTTCTGCTGCCTGCAGGCGGGAGATCAGTCCCGTCTCTTCGAGGCGCTTCCTCGTGCCCGGGTGCACGGGGAACAACAGGGGGGAGGATGCCGCCGTTCTCACCAGGGCATCGACGAGCCCCCCCAGCACGTCGACGTCTTCCAGATTCGACTGGCGATGCAGGGTGACGAGCACGTATCCCTGCGGCGACAGGCCGTGACGTTGCAGAACATCGGCATTGCTCGCTTTGTCGCGGAATTGCATCAGGGTGTCGATCATGACATTGCCGACACGATGGATGCAGTGTGCCGGCACGTTTTCGGCGCGCAGATTTTCGTCGGCATCTGCATCGGTGGTGAAAAGCAGATCGGCCACCGCGTCGGTGGCGACACGATTTATCTCCTCCGGCATGGTTCGATCTCCGGACCGCAGTCCCGCTTCAACATGAGCGACGGGGATGTCGCGCATCTTGGCACCGAGACTGCAGAAAACGGTGGAGACGACGTCGCCGACAACGACGACGAGATCCGGCTTCTCCTGTTGCAGAACCCCGTCGAATTTGGACATGACGTCCGCCATTTGCAGCGCTCGGCCCCCGTCACTTCGAGCCTGCAGAAAGTGATCGGGTGGGCCCAGTTCCAACTCCTCGAAGAAGATCCCGGACAACTGGTAGTCGTAATGCTGACCGGTGTGCACGACAAGGGCTTCGAAGTGCTCGGGATGGCGGCGCAATTCGGCAGCGATGGGAGCGATCTTGGGGAAATTCGGCCGCGCCCCAGCGACGAGCAGGATCTTCAAAATTTGGCGGTTCCGCTTCGGGTCAAGGGGATCAGATAAGGTAGCCGCAGGCGAGATCGTGAGCAACGAAAGCTGCGCCCTCAACCTTGACGAGGCTGGCATCGATCCTATTGTCAAACCAAATGCAGTCATCACCCGGAAAGGGAATGGAGCGTTCGTCCATGAGCATCTCCTACACGGTATTCACCAAGCCCTGGAAGACGAAAACCCTAGCCGAACTGGCAAGGTTCGTCAGCGACCTCGGATTTGATGGTGTCGAACTTCCCGTCCGACCCGGGTACCAGGTGGAACCCGAAAATATCTCCAAAGGCCTGCCGGAAGCGGCTCGCATCTTCGCCGATCACGGAGTTCGCATCGGCACACTCGCCGGCCCCACCGACGAGGTGACGATCGCCGCCTGCGCCGAGGCGGGCGTGCCGATCATCCGCATCTGTGAAGGGATAGATCGCGACATCGGCTACCTGGCGACGGAACGGCGACTGAAAGAGCGCTATGACGCCTTGCTTCCAGCACTCGAGCAACATGGCGTCGCCATCGGCGTGCAGAATCATTGTGACTTCTGCGTCAACAATGCCATGGGGATCCTGCATCTGATCGAAGGCTACGAACCGAAACATCTATGCGCGGTCCTCGACCAGGCGCACAACGGCCTCAATGGTGAACCACCCGAGCTGGCCATCGATATCCTCTGGTCACATCTGCGCGTGGTAAATCTCAAGAGTGCATTCTGGGTACGAACGAATGGTCCTGATGCCCCGGAAGCCACGTGGAAGTCACACTGGACGAGTGGTCGACACGGACTCGCATACTGGTCACGGACCGTTGATGAACTGAAGAAACGCGACTATGCTGGCGACATCTGCTTAACCGCCGAATACAGTGACGAGGAGCGCGTCGATGCCCTGATCGCCGAGGACGTCCAATACGCCAGGCAACTATTCGACAGGGCGGGGCCCTGATGAGCGACCAGATACGAATTGCGATGATCGGCGCTGGTGGCATGGCGAACAGCGTCCACTACCCCTCGCTGGCCTCCTTTGACGATGTCGAGATCGCTGCCATCTGTGACCTCGACGAAGAGCGTCTCACCAAGACGGCAGATCAATACGGTGTCGAGGCCCGCTACGACGACTACCAGCAGATGGTGGCTGACATCGCACCGGACGGCGTCTACGTCATCGGCCAGCCTCATATCATGTACGACATCTGGATCTGGTGTCTCCAGCAAGGGCTCAATCTTTACATCGAAAAGCCCATGGGCCTGACCTGGCATCAGGCACAGATGCTGGAATCATTGGCCGAGCAGAAGGGTGTTGTCACCCAGGTCAGTCATCAGCGACGGTCCAGTCCGCTGCTGCGCAAGATGCGTGCTGCCTGTATGGAGCGCGGCGCCATTACCCATGCCGTCTGTGAGTTCTTCAAGTCTCAGATGAGCCCCACCTATGGTCCCCGCGACCACATGATGGATGACTGCACCCATTCCATCGACACGCTCCGGTGGATGTGTGGCGGTGAGGTCGTCGACATCGACAGCCACTGCAAGCGGATCGGCACACCGGACATCAATTGGATCAGCGCCACGATCCAGTTCGACAGCGGTGCAACCGGCTTTCTCGTCAACAGCTGGGCGAGTGGGCGGCGCGTATTCCGCGTCCAGATGCACGCGCCCGGCATCTATTGTGATGCCGAAGTCGAATCGAAGGCGTATCTGTACAGAGACGGCGATACCACCGGCGAAGAGCACGACTGCTTCGACATCGCCGGCGGCAAGACGAACTGGGAGGCTTTCGGTTTCCGTGACAAGAATCGCGAGTTCATCGACTCGATCAAGAGCGGCACGGATGTGACGTCGTCACCCTTCCGGGACTGTGTAAAGACGATGGAGGTCGCGGAGATGATCCTGGCGCAGGCGCTGCTTTCGGGCGAGTGACAAAAAAGGCGAGGTCAGCGTCGCCAGTTGGACAACGAAAATGGCAGATCATCCGGGGCGTACGTCCGCTCTGTCGGCGCCGCCGCCATGGTGAACTGCAATCGCCCGCCACGGGTGATCTCATCCTGCTCGACATACAGTCGTGACGTGGCCCTGCCATTGAGATGGGTCTGCGTGGCATACGGTGTCTCGGCTCGGTTGCCGAGTCCTTCGATCACGAAGGCCTCACCCCCCTTCGGCTGAATGGTCGCCCTGCCGAACAACGGTGCACCGAGCGCATAGGTTGGATGCCCGGGACACAGGGGGTAGAATCCCAACGCACCGAACACATACCATGCCGTCATCTCCCCGTTGTCCTCGTCGCCGGCGAAACCATCTCCCGGACCGGGGGTATATAGCTCGTCGAGCACCCGTCGCACCCAGTACTGAGTTTTTGCCGGACTACCCAGCGCCGTATACAGATACAGCACATGGTGCACGGGCTGATTCGAGTGGGCATATTGGCCGAATTCGACAGCAGCCATCTCCGTCATCTCGTGGATCTCACGATTGTACGTACCCACGTCGAACACCGGCGGCAATTCAAACATTCGATCCAACTTCTCGATCGCTGCCAGTCGTCCACCCAGCAACTCGGCGAGTCCCGCCGGATCGTGGGGGACCGCCCACGTACACTGCCATGCAGAGCCCTCGATATAGGCGCCCCCCCAGGCGAACTCGTCAAATGGTTCGTCAAAGCTGCCGTCTCGTCGACGTCCCCGCGCAAAACCACGCGCTCGATCGAAGGTATTGCGATAGTTCAGCGCACGGTCATAGAACCGGCGCTCCTCCTGCTCACGACCCAACCCCCTGGCTACCTGGGCGACGCAGAAGTCGGTATAGGCGTGATCCATCGTCCTCGAAGCGGCGTGCTCAAACTCGTCTGCTGGCACATACCCCAATTCATCGAATGCCTCGATCCCGGCACGGCCGAATGACCCCTCCGCGTTGCCGACGACAGTCGCATCCTTGATCATCGCCGCATACGCCGCCTCCACATCGAAATCGCGACAGCCCTTCACGTATGCATCCGCCACGACGGCATCCAGATGTGTGCCGATCATGCAGGCGCGGTATCCGGGACTCGACCACTTCGGGAACCAGCCGCCCTCCTTGGCCGCATTCGTCCAGCCTTGCACCATCTCGCTCAGCCGCTGCGGGTCCAGGATCGACAGCAACGAATAGACGGTTCGGTGGGTATCCCAGAAGCCGTTATCGGCGTAGAGAACCCCTTCGTGAATCTGACCGTCGTATGGACTGTAGTGGATGGGATTGCCGGTCTGATCCGGCTCGTGCCAGATACGTGGGAACAGCTGCGTCCGATACAGACAGGAGTAGAAGGTCTGTTTCTGCCTCTCGCTCGCGCCCTCCAGCTGAATCCGCCCGAGAGCTTCCTCCCACCTGTTCCCGTTGGCCTCCAGCAGCGCCTCGAAGGATCGACCATCGACCTCGCTGACAAAGTTACGCCGAGCCTGATCGACGCTGATGAATGAGGTCGCAATCCGCAGTGTGACCTCCCCACCGCTGGCAGAATCGATCGAAACCCCCAGGCCCTCGGCCTCTCCGGTGCCGCCATAGAGCTCTTCACCGACGAACAGGCAGGAATCGGCGACCGACCTGTCGATTTCTGCATAGATGTAGCAGGCGAAGCCCTCGGGCACACCGCCGCTGTTGCCCCGAGTGTGTCCCGTGACACGATTGCCCTCGACCCGGAACCACGAGGCACCCGCGAGGGACTCGAGCAGAATGCGCCCCGATTTATCGGCTGGAAAGCGAAAACGGAAGCAGGCGCAACGTTCGGTTGCCGTCACCGACAGCTGTGTCTGATAGCGACCGAGATAGGTCTGAAACAGATGGGGTCGGATGGTCGTGTCGGCACGGCGGAATACGGAGGATTGCCGTCCCCCACCGAACAACCTGGGCCCTACCTGCGGCATGACGAGGAAGTGACCGTAGTCGCCAATCCATGGACTGGGCTGATGTGTGGCCCGTACCCCCTGCAACTGGCGCGCCGTCGACTTGTAAAATCTGGCACCCCCTTCGGTCTGCGGAGCCCAATGCGTCATGCCAAAGGGCGCCGCAATCCACGGCGACGTGTTCCCATGGGAAAAGGCGTGCACGGAATCGGAGCCCTGCTCCGGATTTGCATAATCGATCAACCGACCCATCTCGACCCCTCCTTTCGGTTCGATCCCTGGTCCGTAGGGTACGAACCCGAGGACATATCAGACAGTGGTTGAGCCGAATTGGCGCCGATTGACGGCCCCACTGCCCCCCAGTACGTTTCGCCTCCAGCACTCTGCTTCAAGCACTCTCCAGTAGCGGCCACCTACACCCGTGACTCCCCTCCCGGGTACTGGACGCCACAGTCGCGGTACGTCTCTGTCGCTGACATCGACCCTACGCCTTTAGGCCCACCAGAGTGGGCAGGAGCCTTTTTATGGCCACCGCCGAATTCGTCCACCTTCATGGACACAGCGAGTTCAGCCTGTTGGATGGGGGCTGCCACATTGGGCAGATGGCGGGTGCCGCCGCTGAATACGATATGCCCGCTCTCGCCGTCACCGACCACGGCAACGTTTTCGGCGCCATCGCCCACTACCGCAACTGTGAAGAGGCGGGTATCAAGCCCATCATCGGTTGCGAGGTCTACGTCGCCATCGGCAGTCGCCACGATCGGGCCGCTGCGCGCGGCTTGCAGCACGCCTCCAACCATCTGATCCTGCTGGCAAAAAACGACACCGGGTGGCGCAACCTCACCAAACTTGTGTCGATGGGATATACCGAGGGTTTCTACTACAACCCACGCATCGACAAGGAGTTGCTGCGCACATACGGCGACGGGCTGGTGTGCATGTCGGCCTGCGTCTCGGGAGAGGTCGCGCACCTGATACAGACGGATGGGCTCGGTGCTGCGGAGGACGCGACGCGAGAATACATGGACATCTTCGGCGAGGACTACTACCTCGAGATCCAACGTCACGGCATCGACATCGAGGCGAAGGTGAACGAAGGCCTGCTAAAACTGCACCAGAAGCTCGATGTGCCACTCGTGGCGACCAACGATTTCCACTTTCTCCATGCCGACGACCATGCCGCCCACGACGCGTTGATCTGTATCCAGACGGGCAAGATGCTGGCAGATCCACCGACGCAGCGCATGTGTTACCCCACCGGACTCTACATGAAGTCCCCTGCCCAGATGCAGAAATTGTTCGCTGATCTGCCGCAAGCGCTCGAGAACACGGTCGCCATCGCGGAGAAGTGCGACGTCAAGCTCGAGTTCGACGCGCAGCATATGCCGGACTTTCCCATCCCCCCCAGTTTCACCTCCAGTGCCGAATACCTCAAGAACCTGTCCGAGGAGGGA
>Ga0310125_10001281_pt1 | contig 12574 bp, 10 predicted proteins | sample CB11b_Tmax_Bot8__FD_203508 | JGI IMG/M metagenome (GOLD analysis project Ga0310125, IMG submission 203508) | Marine microbial communities from Western Arctic Ocean, Canada - CB11b_Tmax_Bot8 | ecosystem: Environmental > Aquatic > Marine > Oceanic | place: Canada: Western Arctic Ocean | collected... | reverse complement strand
AGCACAGTCTCCTTCCCGACATTCGCAGCACCAATATGTCGCATCGCGAATTCATTTATCGAACCGCCTACGAGCTGGGCCGGCACGTGCTGGGATACGAGTTGGAGAGTCTCTTCGCATTGCTCGACGGCTGGCAGATCGACGCCCCCATCGGTGTCGCCGGATATGGCGAAGGGGGTCGTCTGGCGCTGTATGCTGCGGCCCTCGACGACCGCATATCTGCCGCCGGTGTCAGTGGCGCCTTCGGTCCCCGCGAGCAGACCTGGCGCGAGCCGATCGATCGCAACCTCTTCGGCCTGCTGCGGCAGTTCGGTGACGCCGAAGTCGCCGCCATGATCGCCCCACGACGACTCGTCATCGAAGCGGCCCGGGTGCCTACCGTCGACGGCCCACCCGCAGAGCGTGAAGGACGTAGCGGTGCTGCCCCCGGCGTCCTGGTTACGCCCTCCTTTGAGCAAGTGGCAGAAGAGGCTGAGCGGGCGAGGCGACACGTTGCTGGCCTGCGCGGCGCCTCAGGATACCTGGAGGTAGTCAGACCGGATCGTCAGCATCCAGGCAGCGACAGCTTTCTACGTCAGATCCTGCGTGCCGTGGGTGCCCGGCAAAGGCTGGCACCCACCGCCCGTGCGCCTCGCCGGACCGGCAACCAGCTACCCGACCCCAGGCGGCGTCGCGATCGCATCGTGCGCCAGATCATCGCCCACACACAGGTAGCGCTTGCCGCCGCCGAACATCGTCGGGAGCAATTCTGGGCGTCCGCCGATCGGACCAGCGCCACCGCTTTCGCTTTGTCAGCTGATCGGTATCGCCGGCGCTTTGCCAGACACGTGATCGGCGAATTGCCGGCGCCACGTGGCAGGCTGAACCCACGAAGTCGCCTCGTCTACGACACCCCGAAATTTCGCGGCTATGAGGTCGTGCTCGACGTCTACGGCACAGGTGCCGCCCACGTCTTCAGTTACGGCATTCTCCTCGTGCCCAAAGGGATCCGCCGGGGGCACCAACGCCCCGTCGTCGTCTGTCAGCACGGATTGGAGGGACGACCACAAGATGTCGCCGATCCCGCCGTCGATCATGACGCCTACCATACCTACGCCTGTCGTCTTGCCGAAAAGGGTTTCGTCACCTTTGCACCCCAGAACCCTTATATCGGTGGCAGCCGGTATCGTGACATTCAGCGTCTCGCCAACCCTCTTGGAGTGTCCCTGTTCAGCGTCATCGTCCGACAGCACGAGCGGATCCTGCAGTGGCTGGGATCGCTGCCCTTCGTCGATGCGGAGCGCATCGCCTTCTATGGCCTCAGTTACGGTGGCAAGACCGCCATGAGAGTACCCGCTCTGCTGCCAGGCTATTGCCTGTCCATCTGTTCCGCCGACTACAACGAATGGATCTGGAAGTGTTCCTCCACGCGGCACCGCTGGTCCTACATGGGCACCGGTGAATACGACATGCCGGAGTTCGACCTGGGCAACACCTTCAACTACGCCGAGATGAGCTGGCTCATCTTCCCACGACCCTTCATGGTCGAACGCGGCCACCACGACGGCGTCGCACCCGACGAATGGGTCGCCTACGAGTATGCCCGCACACGCCGTCTCTACGTCCTGCTCGGCCACGCAGAACGCACCGAGATCGAATTCTTCGACGGACCGCACACCATCAACGGCAATGGAACCTTCGAATTCCTGGAGAGGCATCTGTTGAGGCGGGAATCCCTCGCCGTCTCTTAGAATGCTGCCCGAAGTCCCAGCATGGGCACGAAGAACAGCGCCTTCTCGATACGCTCGCCGCCATCCCCATCTAGTTTTATGCCGATCGTCTCCCGATTGAAGGTGACGTTGAGGACATCGATGTAGAAGTCAAAGTACCACGTGTCATACACCTCCCGCTTCTGGATGCGCACATCGAGCTTCCAGAAATTTGGCAAGCGCTTGGAAAATGGCGGGCCGTGACCGATACCTCTAAAGGGATCCAGGACTTCCGGCGTGTAGGGTCTACCCGTGTGAAAATGATACGCCGCACCCAGTGTCCAGTGTCGTCCCACCTCCCATGAGGCGACGGCGTTGATGACGTGTGTCTGGTCGAACATGAAGGGCATCGTGCCGTACCCTTCCGCCGTGCGTTCACTGCGGCTCAGACTGTACGTCATCCAGCCGAATAGCGACCCGCCCAGTTGCCGGCGCAGGACGAACTCGACGCCATACGAACGGCCCGTGCTGGGCAGGGGGGGGTCATCATCTCCATCCTCCGTCTCGCCCCCAAGATTCTCCTCCCGCAGCGAGAAATCCATGCCGGTGCGCAGGCTGCTGTCGTATCCCTGCACCACGGCCTGCAAGTTCCAGGGGAGTTCGGCCTCCAATCCACCGGTGATCTGCATGGTTCGAGTCAGTCCTCGCTCCAGACCGATGCCCACCATGCCCGGCACCGGACCGATGACGACAGGCCCCTCCGCCAGGGTCACCCGTGGTGGGCCTTGGTAGACGCCGGCTGACGCTTTGACCTCGAGGCCGTCCGTCAGCTGGTATCCGGCGGCCAACCGCGGATCGACAGCCGTGCGCCGGGGCCCATCATCGATGCCGTAGCGATAGTGATCAACACGAATACCGGGGATCACCGTCCAGTCTCCCGGGGTCCATTGTGCTTCGGTATAGGCTCCGAGTGTGATGCCGTCCGACGGGGCGCTCAGCTCGTCGGTATCCGGCATGAAGTCGAAGTCTTGCAGGACCCCTTCGGTTCCCACGAGGATCTCCAGATTGGGTCGTAGCGTCTTCGAGAGTTTGCCCCGCAGACCGCCATAGGAGTACCTCGCATCCATCGCCTCCTCGTCCTCATCTTCATCCGCAGGCGCCTCATAACCCTCCTGCCCAAGCTCCCCTTCGAGCTGCAGCCAACCGGCTTGCAGTGTATGCCGCTGCCGCAGCAACATGCGATGGAAACCGATCTTGACCACATCCTCACCCCCACCCTCCAACTTCTCGCCCACCTTGTTGCCGGCACCGAAGGCGAGAAACTCCAGACGATCGTTGTCGTCGATCTGCAGAAAGGTCTTGCTCTGATAGTCCCAGTACTTAAAGATGGCGTCAGAGGCCAGACCTTCTACGATCAAACCCAGCGTCCCCATGCGTCCCGCCACCAGCGTCTGCAGATTTTCCGTGAGCGGTCGCGCGTGAAACAGACTCGTCTGAATGATCGACAGGTCCGTCGCCGTCGCCGCCTGTTCCGGTGCACGGGCGGCCTGCCCCATGATCAGCGCGCCCGGGAACTGCCCGTGTTGCACGGAGTAACCACCTGGCTGAAAAACGATGCCACTCGTGAAGCGGGGATTCACCACGGCCGAACCGAAACCGAGGTGATACAGCATGGGGATCTGCACGCCGTCCATCTCGTAGCGTGCATCCCCTGGCAGCACGCCGCGCACCACGGGATACCCGAGGCCACTCATCGACGTCGTCACGCCCGGCATCAGCATGATGACGCGGATCGGATCGCCCACCGTGCCGGGGATCTCCGAGATCTCCGCCTCCGCCAGCGTCGTACGCCCCACCATGGCCCTGCCCTCGTCGCCCCAGACGATGGTGCGATAGCGCTCCCGCCGATTGGGCTCGACGTAATATTCGACCTCAACCGAACCACCCGACTCCACCCGTTCCAGCCTCTCGAATACGTGGTGCTGTGGCACATTTATAGTCACCGCGTAGCCACCGGGACTCAACGCACGATCAAAGCGCCCATTCTCGTCTGTGAGAGTCGCCTCATCCAGATCGAGCAGGTAGAGTTCAGCACCCACAAGCGGGTTGCCCGTGCCCTTCTGTAACACCCGTCCGAAGAACCGGCCCTTGGGACGGGGGTCTTCTTTCCCCCCACCCGTCAATGGCGGCAGCGCCAGGGCCCCCCTCTCCGGTTTCCGGAATCGAAAGGTGTAACGGATCTTCACCTTGACGGGTTCGCCGTCCATCAACGCCGGCGAGAATCGCATCTTCTTCGCCGCCGCCATGGCCGCCAACTCCATGTCGTAGCCCGGTGTGGAGATCACCTTTGCCGCCTCTACCTGACCCACCTCGGTCACCCACAGCAGCAGCACCACATCCCCCTGCACATCGTTGTCCCACGCCTGGGGTGGATAACGCAGCGACGCATCCTGAATGACTTCAGGCCGTTGGCTGAGCGACTTCGGTGACGTCGGTGAATCCTGTGCATCGCACGGAATTGCACTCAACCCGAGTGCGACGATCCATGTCAGACCCAGAAACGACGTCGTCGCCATCATCGGCTACCTGTTGCCAAAGCGATAGTCCACGACCCACACGATGCGACTGGCGACTGGCACGTGGTTGGCCAGGGCGGGTTTGAAGCGCAGTTTGCGGCAGTATTCCAGCGCCGATGTGCTGAACGCGTCCCCCCCCGAGATCAGCACACGGGTCTCGGCGACGGCACCAGAACTGTCGACCAGCACTTCGACCTCGACAGCAGCTTCCTGACCACGTGCCTTGGCGGCCAGCGGATATACCGGCTTGAACTCACGGTCGTTGAGGGGCTCGGGCTCTACGGTGATCTCCCAGCTATCGGCATACTCCACGGCGGGCAGGCTGACGATACTGGGATCGCCGTGCATGCCGGGGTCCGCCCCTACCACAGCGACGACCTCGAAACCTTCCCCTCCGTCGACTGTGGCTTCCATGGGAATGGCGAAGGTCAACGTCGGGGCCTCACGATTGACGACGTTATTGGGATCACGTTGCCGTTGATTGAGATTCTGAGCCTCGGCGTGGAAAGGCCGTGCGTCGGTCTCAACCTTGCGTATGATCTCGACATCGGGGACCGGCACGGGGGGCGCAGGCCTGGAGGGCGGCACCACGGGCTCCTCGAGGGGCGGCGGGATCTCGACGATCTCCACCTCGATGACTTCTGGGTCCTGCCGCACGTTCAGCGTCGCCACGACGATGACGACGGCAATTGCCCCTGCGTGACAGAGCAGCGACACCATGTACGGCTTGGCCGAAAGCCCCCTGCCGCCCTCGGTGGCGTCCTCTGCTCTCACGTTCACGGGACCAGCTTGTCCTTGTAGGCAACATTCAGAGCATAACGACGCACGCCACTCTCTTTGATGAGGTCGATCAAGGCCACGACCTCACCGTAGGGCAACTCCCTGTCGGCGCCGATCAGCACCTGCACGTCAGCGTTGGCTTCGACCTCGGCTCTTACATACGTGCTCAGATTCACCCGCGACGTGGGCCGATCATTCAGATACAATTCCCCCTGTCGGGTGAGCACAACCGACAAGCTCGTCGGCTGCGTCCCCTTGGCTGTCGCCGCCTTGGGCAGGTCGACCTCGATGGCGGCTTTGACGATGTAGCTGGTGGTGACCATGAAGATGATGAGCAGCACGAGGGTAACGTCCACCAGAGGGGTGACATTGATGCCGGTGATAGCCTCCTCTTCGTCATTCCATGCGATCGCCATGAGACGCCTCCGCGTGGGCGATGACGACGTGGGCGAGATAGGCGGAATTCGTGCCAATCCCTCTCACCTTTGCCTTGAGGGCGTTGTAGGCGATCACGGAGGGGATCGCCACCAACAGACCCAGGGCGGTGGCCACCAGAGCTTCGGAGATTCCGGCCATAACCACCGCAGCGCCACCGGCCATGTCCTGCGCCAGGTCCATGAAGGCTTTGATGATGCCCAGCACGGTGCCGAACAGTCCGATGAAGGGCGCGGCATTGCCGAGGGTGCCCAGGATGATCAGATACCGTTCGTACTGCAGTCGTTCCCGGTCGAGGGTTGCCGTCAATTCGCGTTCCATTCCTTCCGGTCCCAGGTCCAGACTGCGCAGACAGGCTGCCACCGCACGGCCCTCCATCGTCGGCAGGCTCTGCGCCAGGTTCAGAGCCTCTGCTGTGCCGTCGGCGTCTAGTAGCTCGTGCAATTGCTGACGCAACGAATCGACATCGACCTCACGGGCACGATAGAATAACCAACGCTCGATCGTCACGCCGACAGAGAGCACGGACAGCCCGATGAGCAGATACATGATCCACTCGGCGCCGGTCACCGAGATGGCGTCGGACAGCACTTGGGTCAGTTGCAGATGGAGCACAACATCGATCAGCAACCAGATTCCGACGACGAGCCCGCCGAGAAAGATCGCCAGCCGCAGACCGGCACCTTGCCCTAACCTTCCGACACTCATGGTTCAATCCTTCCATTGGCCGTTGTGTGACCGAGTTCTTTTACTTGTGGCGAAGGTTCGCGCTGCCCTTTGGATGTCGCTGGGGGCCAGTTCGTTGAACCGGCAGACAAAAAAGTTTCACAGGTATTGATCGCTGAACATGGCATCTTGTCCAGGAGATTTCGATGACGGTCACAGACCAGCAGAAAACCACCTTCGACAAAGACGGCTTCGTGCTGCTTCGCGGCTATCTGTCACCGCAGGAAACAGTTCAGATAAATTCCAACATCGACCGCTTTATCGACGAGGTGTTACCCGGTGCACCCGAGACCGCCTTCTACGAGGACCCAGAAGATCCCTCGTCGATCAAGCGTCTACAGAATATGTACGCCCTGGACCCCTACTTCGACGAACTATTCCACTCCGAACAACTCCATGGATTGGCCGCTGCCTTGCTTGATGATAATGTTCGCGGCAAGAATCTGCAGTGGTTCAACAAACCGGCCCTTCTCGGCGGCGTCACACCACCACACCAGGACGGTTTCTATTTCATGCTGGAGCCCAACATAGCCATCACCTTGTGGCTCGCCCTGGATGACATCGACGAAGAAAATGGCTGTATCCGATATGTCCGTGGGAGCCACCGTGAGGGCATGCGCCCACACCAACGCTCCAATGTGGTCGGCTTTTCCCAGGGGCTACCCGACTATCCCGAACAGGACCGCGCTCGCGAAGAGCCGATCCACGCCCGACCAGGAGATCTGTTCGCCCACCATAGCATGACCATCCATCGCGCCGATGCCAACACGTCAGCACGGCGTCGGGCGGCACTCGGTTTCGTCTATTTTGCGGATGCCGCCAAGGAGGATGCCCAACGGGCCGAACGATATCGTCAGGAGTTGTATGCGCAGTGGGAAAAGGAGGGGAAGCTCTGAACCGTCGTCATGCTTCGCATGCGTCAGTCGGCGGCGTCCAGCGTCTCTTGTTGCGCCTGTGCCACATACTCTTTCCCGCCCGCAGTGCGGCAGCCCGAATCCGGGCGATCGCTTCCTTCATCTTTGCATGATCCATCTGCGCCCCCACACCCAGATCCATCGACAGGTCGTAGGGCCCGATCCCCATGGCCGTCGTGATCTCGTGCGTGGCGATCTCGTCCAGCCGCTCCAGACCCGTTAGATCGGCAATCAGATAAGTCGATCTCCGCCAACCGCAAAAACTCCACCAGTCGTGGCCACAACAGGTCCGTCGCCAACACCCCTGTCGTGATCTGATGAGCCTGAAACTCCGCCTCGTCGTCGGCGTGCTACACCAGTAGCCACGCATCGAAGGCGCCATCCTTGCCCACCTTGGTGATCGTCGGCCAACCGATCTCGGCGATGATCTGTTTCATGCGAGCCGTATGAACTTTATCGAGTGCTTCGAAGGCCTCTCGCGGTCCATCGCTATCGGCAAACTTCTGCCGCGCCTGCTAGTCGGCGGCGACCATGCGGCTCAGTTCCTGACTCAATTCCGTGCGGTCGGGTTGAGGCGTCGGCTCGGTCATTCAATCCTCGCGCAGGAGACGTTCGTCCGGTTTGAGGTCGCGGATCGGATTGTGTGGCCGCAGCACCTTGTTGACCAGGAAGAACAGGCAGGTGAAAAGGATGACGGCCACGTTGAGGTCCCAAAGAAAGGTGACCACCGTCGTGCCGACGATGAGCGGCATCTCCAGGTGGGCGACGAAGATTGCCCCCGGCGCCTGCGTGTGGCTGCTGGTAAAGCGTCGTACGTAGGAGACGATAGGATCGAAATCGAACACGTCATAGCCGACCTTGAGCAAGATCCCGGCGAAGACCGCATGCGGAATCATGGCGATCAGATCGCGAAGCAACATCATTTCCACGAGTACGAAGAAGCCGATGGCGACACCGGCGAGACGCAGATTCCCCCCCTCTTTGATGACGAGGACGGAGCGGATTGTCGCCTGCGCCCCGGGAATCCCACCGACGAGGGCGACGGCACCGTTGGCGGCGCCCTGGGCGATGAGTTCGCGATTCTGTGCTGTCTGTTCTCCAGCCAGGCGATCGACGACGAGGGAGGTGAGCAAGGTATCCAGATAACACAGGCCAGCCAGTTGGATGGCGAATGGCAGCGCCGCCATGAGCAGCGGCGAGGACCAGTCACGTGGCCATTGGCGACCGACCAGATCTCCCAGTTCGCCCCAACTGCTGAGACCGCCGCTGACATCGATGGTGCCGAGGGGGAGACCGAGGACCTGTACCGCCATGGTCATCGTCACCAGGGCCAACAAGGTCGGTGGTGGCACCAGGTGCCGTAGACCTTCGGGCAGACGACCAGCCAGCACTGGCAGCAGGAAGATCAACCCCATAGTGGCAAGCGCCACGGTGGTATTGGCCCATATGGGGCCGGCGAAAGCTTCCTCCGTGGCACCGCCGAAGAGTTTTCGCAACTGACTCGCCCACACCAACAAAGCGATGCCATTCATGAAGCCGGAGACCACAACATTCGGTACGAGGGTGATATATGGGCCAAGACGCAGCACACCCATCAGCAGCAACAGGCCCGCCGCAAGGAGTAGCGTCAGATTGATGAACTGCTCGGGATCGGCTCCTGGGAGGATCTCGGGCAAGCGGTCGAAGGCCATGCCAACAACGGCGGCAGCGACGACACTCATCGGTGCCGTGGGCCCCGAACACTGGACTCGTGTGCCACCAAGCACGGCGGTGATCAAGGAGATGATGCCGGCGGAGATCATGCCGGCGGTAGCGCCGCGGCCGGAGAGTATACCGAAGGCGGCACCAAGGCTGAGGGCGACGAAACTTACGGCAAGACCGACGGTGATGTTGTGCCAGATCGTCGCCGGCTGTTTCCACGAGTCGGGCATCGAATCATAATGTGTGCGGCACCAGATGCCGTCAAGAAGATCCGGAGGAGGCTCAGCGATTCTGCAGGAAGTTGCTTGAAGAGGATCTTCGCAGCAGGTTTACGGCTATGGAATACACGATCCAACGCGCCTCAGCAGCACTCGGTAAACCGACCGCCGACGTAGACCAGAAGCTGTGGTCCGGCGCCGACGAGATCGAAGTCACCCACTTTACGTGGAAGGACTCCGGTCATCGTCCCCGTGTGCGCGCTCGTGTCCTCTGGGATGATGACTGGCTCGCCGTGCGTTTTGAAGTCGACGACCGCTACGTACGCGCCGTGGCTGAGAAGTTCAACGACTCGGTCTGTAGTGACAGTTGCGTAGAGTTCTTCGTTGCCCCTTCGGGCGATCCGACGCAGGACGCCTATTTCAATTTTGAGGTAAACTGCGGCGGCACAATTCTTTTGCACTGCATGCCCTCGACGTCGAACCGAGAGGCCGGTCACCAGGGCCAAAGTGTCAGCGACGCCGATGGCGCCACGATCCGCATTGCCCAGACCTTGCCGAAAATCGTCGAACCGGAACTCACCGAGCCGACGAGTTGGGCCGTCGAATACCACGTGCCATGGTCCCTGTTCGGCAGCTATTTTGGCGACGTGACACCCACTGCAGGTACCACGTGGCGCGCCAACTTCTACAAGTGCGGGGACAAGACGTCCCATCCGCATTGGGGGTCCTGGTCACCGGTGGACACGCCACGTCCCAGTTTCCATCAGCCCGCATACTTTCAGCCCATCCACTTCGCCTGACAGAGAACCGATGGATTACACGATCCGCAGCGCGCAACAGCCTCTTGGCACGCCTACAGCCGACTGGGAACACCCAGTGTGGGATGCCGCCGACACCCTCGACATCGCCCTCTATCGGTGGCAGGACTCGGGACACCATCCACGGACGCAGGCGCGTGTGCTCTACAACGACGACTACCTTGCCGCTATCTTCCGTGTCGAAGACCGCTATGTGCGCGCCGTCGCCGAGAACTTCGGTGACCCTGTCAGCAATGACAGTTGTGTCGAGTTCTTCCTGTCCCCCTACGCCATGGGGCTGACCGACGCCTACTTCAATTTCGAATTGAATTGCGGCGGCACGCTGTTGCTGCGGCGTTGCTCATCGACGACGGAGCGCGGCTGGGGGCGGCGAAATCCGCTGCTGGCCAAGTCGGATGCATCATTGCTGCGCATCGCCCATTCCCTGCCGGAACGGGTCGAACCTGAGATCACGGAGCCGACGACCTGGACGGTGGAGTTTCATGTGCCTTTCGAATTATTCGGTCGTTACTTCGTCGATCTGCCACGGCCAGAGGCAGGTACAGAATGGAAGGGCAATCTGTATAAGTGTGGTGGCGACACATCACACCCGCACTCGGGTACGTGGGCGCCCATTCAGCTCGAGAAGGCATCCTTTCACTCCCCCGCCTTCTTTCAGCCGTTGCATTTCGCCTGAACTAGCTAAGAGCCGGCGCTCAATTCTCGCCCTCCCATAACACCTTCCCCGTCGTCGCCCCGAAGCGCTCCGTCAACCAGTGCAGCTGTTCTTTCGGCAGTGGCGGCGCCAGGATCGCCCGCGCACTCGCCTCGAAGTGATCGGCGTTGCCCGTGCCGACGAGGACCATGTCGATCCCATCACACGCGGCAGCGAATCGAAAGGCCAGATCCGCCCACGTGTGCGACGCACCCGTGAGTAAAAACCTCATCTCCTCCGGGTCCCCCGCATCGAGGCGTTCCAGCACCTGAGTCAGCATTTCTTCATTTACCAGGGCAGCACGGGCGGCACTCATGCACAGGGTACCCGTGCCGTGGCGCAGGGCAGCGGGCAGGGTGCGCCGCGTCGCCAGCTGATCGAAGACTCCGTATTGCACCATCACCGTGTCCCACAGTCCCGACTCGCAAGCCTGCGCCGCCATCTGCTGGTCGACGTCGGTGGAGGGATTTTCGGTGATCCCCACAAAGCGGATCTTGCCCTGCTCGCGAAGCCGCTCGGCCACCGGCAGCAACTCAGTTACAACCCCATCGAGGTCGCCAGGTTCGACGGCGTGAAACTGGAACACGTCCAGCACGGTTCGGCGCAGATCTCGCAGACTACCGTCGACGGCTGCCTGCAGCTGGGTGGGTGACATCATCTCACCCGCACGAACCACGCCCGCCTTGGTCGCCACCATCACATCTTGCGCCCCCAAACTCTGCAGAGCCGCCCCGATGGCAGGTTCCGTCCCGTACCCGGCGGCGGTATCGATGAAGTTCACCCCCAGATCCAGGGCCCGATGGATTACACGCTCCACATCGACCTGACTGGCCCCTCGTGCGCGACCGAGACGAGAAGGTCCACCGGCACCCAGACCGACGCGTGATACGCGTAGATCTGTACGACCCAGCGTCGTGAAAGACATTTCCATTCGTTTCCGTTCTCCTGTTTCTGCCGGTGGTCACGTGACAACGTAAGAAAGGGGACCACTCCATACAGAGTGACCCCCTTCTGCTCGACACTGTCGATCCCGGCAGGCTGTGTTAGCCCTGCCTCGACATGGTCGGGCGTGTAATACTCAGCATCGAAAACCTCCTTGTTTGGGTGTCAGGACGAGCGAGGCGTGCTAAGGCCTGCACTCGTCGGGCCCCGGGGTCGCGGTGCCTTGGTTGGGTCCCAGTATCCACTGTATCGGATGCACTTCAACCACTCTCAAGCCTTATTACCGATACCACTGGGCCTGCACCGAAAACATCTCCGCATATCGTCCCCCCGCCTGCAGCAGCGCCGCATGTGTGCCCTGCTCGACGATGCGGACTTCGGCGAGGAAGAGAATGCGATCGGCGAGACGCGCCGAACCCAATCGGTGCGAGATGAGCAACACAGATTTGCCAGCCGCCATGTCGCGGAAATGACGATACACATCGATCTCGCCCGAGGGGTCGAGTGCGGCAGTCGGCTCGTCGAGGACGAGCACCAACGCCGGTCGCATATACGCACGGGCGATGGCCAGCTTCTGCCATTGCCCCAACCGAAACCGATGTTTTCTCGGGCACTGAAGGCATACCCCATGTAGTCCTGGAAGACGGCCCCCACCTGGCGCCGCCAGATTGTGTGGCCGAGCTGCTCGAGGTCCACACCGTCGATACGGATGGCACCCACCGTTGGCCGGTAAAGGCCGAGTAGTAGCTTCGCCAGAGTGGTCTTGCCGGCGCCATTCTCGCCTACGAGAGCGATCTTTTCCTCGCACCGGATATGCAGATTCAGAGCATGTAATGTGGTGCCACCGCCCCCCGGATAGGCGAAAGACACATTCACAAAGCGGATGCCCTCGCGCAGACCTGCCAGGGGTGACGCCCCCACTTCCTCCTCCCCCTGTAAGGCCAGGAAACGCTGCACGTAGGAAAAGTCATAGGCGAAACGTTGCAGTGACTCGACGCCTCTGTTCCGCCAGCAGTGCGTCGATGAGACCACTGGTGGCCATGACCTGGACGGCGGGAATGATGGCGCCCAGCACAGCGACG
>Ga0310125_10001279_pt1 | contig 12583 bp, 13 predicted proteins | sample CB11b_Tmax_Bot8__FD_203508 | JGI IMG/M metagenome (GOLD analysis project Ga0310125, IMG submission 203508) | Marine microbial communities from Western Arctic Ocean, Canada - CB11b_Tmax_Bot8 | ecosystem: Environmental > Aquatic > Marine > Oceanic | place: Canada: Western Arctic Ocean | collected... | reverse complement strand
GAGTCTATGATTTCTTTAGCCTTGACCTCTGTGGCAGGCATTTGAGAGTTATATATGAAGGCAATCAATTTATTTTTTGACATGAACACCAACAGATTATAGATGCGTGTTGATCGGTTTTTAAGTCTCTATAGTATAAATACTAACTTATTTGGGTTAACCGATTATGGTGTTTATAGCATCACGGGCTAATTCGATAATGGGTTTCGGGAAAAAACCAAAAAACACAGTACCGGAAATAGCTATGACTGCAGCAGAGAGAACTCCGAATTTCGGGTGTATTTCCTGTCCCTCATCTGGACTATCTATGAACATAGTCTTAACTACTCTTAGGTAATAATAGGCCGATACGACGCTGTTGATGACCGCGACTACAGCCAGCCAGGTAAGGTTGGTTTCAACGGCCGCTCCGAATAGATAGATTTTTGCCATAAATCCTATAGTAGGAGGTATTCCAATGAGGGATATCATTGAAATAGTCATTATTACGGCGAGAGTCGGGGATTTCTTTATAAGGCCGGCAAAAGAGTCGACTGAATCATCACCAGAATCTTCTGAGACTGCCGTGATTACTGCAAACGCTGCGAGGTTAGTAAACGTGTATCCGGCCAGGTATACAAGGATTCCAACGGGTCCTGAGGTGTATAGCGTTGTGTTGCCGGCCATTGCCGCTAATCCCACCATTATGTAGCCTGCCTGAGCTATAGTGCTGTAGGCTAACATTCGCTTGATGTTGTTTTGTTTTATAGCTATTAGGTTTCCAACAGACATTGAAATCGCGCTTAAAACCGCCATCATGCTAGCCCAGTCGGAAGATAAGGCCTCATTTTCAAAAACTGCATATAGGATTCTGAGAATTATGGCGAACCCCGCCGCCTTACTGGCTACAGAAAGAAACCCCGTGATGGGGGTAGGGGCCCCTTCATAAACATCTGGAGCCCACATTTGAAATGGGACTGCAGAAATTTTGAATCCGAATCCTGCTGTTATCAAAATGACACTAAAAAGAAGAATTCCGTTATCTGTTATCTGTTCTGAGGTGGAAAGGTGATTCGCTATTACTGTTCCTATTTCAGATAAATGGGTAGTGCCAGTGAATCCATAAATTAGGACCATTCCATAGAGTAGAACCGCAGAGCTGAGTGCACTCAATATGAGGAATTTAATCCCGGATTCAGCCGATTTCTTCTCCCTTATAAATGCTGCTAGTGCTGCTGTAGGAAGGGCAGTCAGTTCCAAGGCTATGTATATAGTGATCAATTCTACGGCTGACACTAGTAACATCATTCCGGTGGCTGATAAAAGTATGAGTGAGTAGTATTCGCCTTGATGTTTGTCGAATCTTTTCGCATAGGTCGTGGATGAAAGGATTACTAGCCCTGTCGCGAGGATAATGACATATTTGAAGAATAGGCTGAAATCATCTACCTTGACGGTGCCCTTGAATCCAAGGCTCGGATTATCTCGTACCATAATACAAAAACATAGCGGTACTAATAAGCCAATTAGAGAGAGAGGAGCCAAAAGTTTTTTGTTAGATGAAAACAAATCCACAATTATTATCATGCTAGCTAATAAGGCCATGCTGATTTCGGGGGCTATCAAAATTATGTCGGCGTAATTCATTAATTAGCTCCCGTCATATTTAGCATTTCTGTTATGCCTTCGGTGAAAACATCAGACACAAATGCTGGATATATACCTATACCAATTATTGAAACGATAAGTAGTCCTATAGGAATGACTTGGACTGCTGTGGCATCACCAATTTGTGCGAATCGTTCTTTTTCAGGTCCAAACATGGATCTTTGAATCATCCATAATATGTATGCAGCAGTTAATACGACTCCAAAGGCAGCTATTATCGTCGCTAATTTAAAGGCTGGAAAAGCTCCTAGGAAGATAGTTATCTCTGATACAAAACCACTGGTTCCTGGTAATCCCAAAGATGCCAATCCTGCAACTACAAACGATACCGTGAAGACCGGCATTCTACGTGCCAAACCTCCTAGGTCTGGTATGTGTCGAGTGTGAGTCCTTTCATAGATAAATCCTATTGTTAAAAATAAAAGTCCAGTGATAGTCCCATGGGTAAACATTTGCAAGGCGGCACCTGTCATTGCGAGATGGCTGGTTACGCCACCCATCGCTGACAGTCCTAATAAAACGAAACCCATGTGGCTGACACTACTATATGCAATGAGCCTCTTGAGATCTGTTTGTCGTATTGTTATCGCTGCACCATAGATAATATTTATTACCCCTAATAGGGCCAATACCCAAGCATATTTTTCAAGCTGGTCGGGGAACATACCCGCAGATACTCGCAAAAGCCCATAGCCACCCATTTTTAAAAGTACTCCTGCCAACATTACGCTTGCAGCAGTCGGGGCGTCGGTATGGGCATCTGGTAACCAGGTATGTAAAGGGAATACTGGTAGCTTTACCGCAAATCCTATGCTCATGAATAAGAAGAGTATTCCAACAGGCATTATTAAGTTCGAGGATGGGAGTGCTTCAGATATCTTAGTCATATCGAAGGTGCCAGTACCTGCGAATATAACCAAAATGCCAATTAGCATGAAAGCGCTTCCCAGAATAGTAAAAATTAAAAACTTCATGGCGGAGTATTCTTTTCTTCCGGTACCCCAAATGGATATTAGGAAGAACATAGGAATCAACTCTAGCTCCCAAAAAAGGAAAAAGAGCAAGAAATCCATTGAAGTAAATACCCCTATTACCGCCCCTTGTAGCAAGAGAAGCCACATGAAATGTTCTTTAGTTCTTTCAGTTATGTTCCATGATGCGAAGATTGCAACGATTCCTAACAGCCCTGTAAGCAAAATGAGTGGTGCGCTTATTCCATCGACAGATAGGAAATATTGAACTGGAAATGAATCAGGGAACCATGAAGTTATTCTTTCAGAAAAATCGTACCCATTTTGTCTATGGGCAACGAAAATGTAACCGGTGACAATCAGTTCAAGTGCTGAAGCTATAACCGCGAATCCACGGGCCGCTTTCCCAGTCAAAAAAACAGCCACAATCACCGCTGAGATAAACGGCAAAAATATGGCTATGCTTAGTATTCCAGGTATTTCCACAGATACTCCTAATTACATTCCAAATATATATACAGCGGCTATGATGATTATTCCAACTGATGTGACAGTCGCGTACATTTGGGTTTGGCCAGTTTGTAATTCTCTTATCAGACTACCGAAATTGGCACCTAGCCACCCAATGATATTCACGGTACGGTCTACGATGTTTCGATCTATCCAATCGGATATCAGGGCTATGCCGTTGTAATAGATTCTGCCAGTTATGAATTTTTCATATACTTCATCGATATAATATTTGTTTAGAAATAGGGTATATATAGGGCCGGCAACTCTGCCCATCGTTGCTGGGGACAAATAAGGATTCCGCTTATACATTGCCCATGCTAAGAGTATTCCCAATAGGGCAATCAACGAGGAAATAATGGCCAATATTGGGTCAAAAGCTGGGGGAGGAGGCAAGTGCAGGCTATACTCCAATTGCAGGCTGTGCTCCAATTTATGTGTAAACCAGTGGGCTGGGATACCTCCAAAGTCTTTTATAGGATTCACTAGAAACCCTATAATCACAGCTGGGATTGCGAGTATCACCAAAGGTAAAACCATAGGGAATGGTGATTCTGTAAGATGGACCGGCCCATGGGCTTGAGCTTCAGGGTCCTTATCTGATCCTCCCCGAAAATCACCTTCAAATGTCATAAATAGGGCCCTAAACATATAAAAGGCCGTCATGAATACCGCAATAAGTGCTAATCCGAATCCCATCATACTTACGCTTAGCAAATCTCCAGGCGTGAAGGCATTCAAAAGGATTTCATCTTTACTCCAAAATCCTGCCAGTGGGAATATACCTGCAAGGCTTAGACTTCCAATGAGAAAGGTAATATAAGTGATTGGCATTTTACGTCTTAAGCCACCCATATAGCGCATGTCGAAAGTTCCGGTTGCGTGATTCACGCTTCCGGACCCTAAAAATAAAAGCGCCTTGAAGAAAGCATGAGTAAATAGGTGGAAGATAGCCGGTCCGTATGCACCGACCCCTAGTGCCAGCATCATGTAGCCCAATTGGCTAACAGTCGAATAGGCGAGGACTCTTTTTATGTCGTTGGAAACTAGTCCCATGGTTGCAGCGAATATAGCTGTGACTCCTCCAATGATGGTCACTATCATCATTACATCTGGTGAATGTTCAAAAATCGGAAAGAACCGGGCTACTAAGAAAACTCCAGCTGTAACCATAGTTGCTGCATGAATGAGAGCACTTACTGGAGTAGGTCCCTCCATGGCATCAGGTAGCCATGTGTGAAGGGGGAATTGGCCTGATTTGCCTATAGCACCAACGAACATTCCCAACGCTATTAAAGTCAGCGCCCCTGCAGTGATTACTCCTGCGTCGACAAGTCCAGGTAGGTTCGCATTAATGACTGAAATCTCTAAATAATTGTCACTTTCTGTGGATGTTTTGAAGAATAAATACATTAAAGCTATGAGAAATCCAAAATCTCCGACTCTGGTGACAATGAATGCTTTTTTCGCCGCCGCCGCCGCCGCCGGTCTATGAAACCAGAACCCAATTAGGAGGTACGAACATAACCCAACTAATTCCCAAAATACGAACAGTTGAACCACATTCGCTGCCATAACTAGGCCAAGCATGGATGCTGTAAACAAAGACATGTATGCAAAATATCTAGCATATACGGGGTTACCTAATTCCTCGGGACCGTGATGCTGGGCATTTTCTGATCCATGATTTGGAGGTTTCATGTATCCCATGGAATATATTTGGACCATTAGGCTCACGCCTGTAACTACAACAAGCATCACTGCAGTTAAAGGGTCCATTAGAATTCCAACAGTGAAATGAAAATCCCCGATTTCTAACCAGGAATTGGGTTCCGACACTAGGTTATGGTTGCTGTTTGTCGCGACCTCAAAGAATGTCAGTAGAGATAAAATGAATGCAATGCCAATTGAAACAACAGCAATTGGACCTGATATATATGAATAGGAATTAAAAAACGGGCGTACCAGAAGAGCCAAAACACAGAACGAGGCTAAAGGAATAAAAAATATTGCCCAGACTAGTTGCTCGTTAATCATAATTTAAAGTTTCCTAAGTATTTCATCAGCTACGTGTTCCCGTCCTTTAGGCACGTATATTTTGAAACCGACACATTCCCCCCACGAGGTAATATCCCCTTCTGGAAGTATTTTGGTAGGGAGTCCTTCCGACTCGAAGGTGTCTTTCCACATTTCTGCGGTCACCAAATTAGGAGCGTATTTGTATTCTATCCACATAAAATCTATCTGCTCAGTTCCTTTGCATCAGTTACTAAAACTGATTGTCTGGTTCGATAAATCGCAATGATTATTGCCAGACCAAGGGCTACCTCGGCAGCAGCCACAGTGATGATAAATACCGTAAACACATGTCCTGTAAGTAAAAATCTAGCGGCTTCAAGAGTGTCGGGCACTGTGTATGGGACTGTGTATCTTGATAAAGCAACTGCAGTGATATTGACCCCGTTGAACATTATTTCTAAAGACATTAAAACTGCTATCGCATGTTTTTTAGAAAGCACGCCGTATAAGCCAATTCCGAACAATATAGCGCCAAGTATCAAAAACCTTTCAAGTGTCATTTATCGATCCCTCACCAAGGCTAGCGCACCCAGTGCCGCAGCAAGTAGTAGAACAGATACCATTTCAAAAGCTAGCACAAAATCGGTTAATAACATTCTAGCTAAGGAGGGGATTGATTCCTTGAAAAATACTGTCGCGGCTACTTTCTGTTGTTCAGCATCTAGATTTTCACTTATCAGTCTCCCATTCCAGTCTGTACCTTGCGTAATAACGTAATATGCGAACAGGATGAATATTATTGCTACGATAGCAACTGGAAGTCTGAAACTATGGGAAGGATTCCCTTCTTCAAGATCTCTGGTCATTAATATAGCAAATATTATTAGAACTGATATAGCTCCGACATACACCATAAGTTGAACTCCGGCCAAGAATTCTGCTCCTAGCAAAATAAATAGCCCTGCTACTCCTAAAAGGGTAACGATCAAAAAAAGTGCAGATCTGAATAAATCTTGGATTTGGATGACCGCAATTGCCGAGATTACAGTGCAGATGGATAGAATCCAGAATGCCAATTCTACGGCAAATGATTCTGTGGTTAGAGTCATCTTTTGGCCCACTTCTCATTTTGGTCTTCTAGAGACGGTTTTTCATGTCTCCCAACCTCTTCCCAGTCAGCTGTAGATCCCTTAATTGGATCATGCCCCCGGTTCGTCAATTGAGGTCTGAACCAGGTGCTTGGCTTCTTTTCGGCTGATTTGAGTTGGTCGACATTAATTATTAAATCACTTCTTCGATATTTTCCCTCTTCAAATCCACTGCCCATATGGAGCGCGTCATAGGGGCAAGCTTCAACACATAAACCGCAAAACATGCATCGACCTATGTCTATATCAAATACCTCTATATCGTAACTTTGACCTTCTTGTTGATTTACCCCACTAGTTCCAGTGACAATTTCTATTATTCCTAAAGGACAATATTTGGCACAGCTTGCGCATCCTGTGCATCTACTGTCGTACCAGACAAATTCCTCTCCCCTGAAATTGGGGTGCTGCGGCATGCGATCGGTTATTGTTTCAAGTCCCAGCAGGGACCTAAAAGTTTTTAGTGGATGGGTTGCTATGAAAGAGACTGGATTTTGATTATCCAATTTGGCAAGGTCAAATGGACTAGCTCTTCTATTGGGGTACTGAACTATATTAAACTGTCGGCTTGGTGACACTAAGTTTTTCATAGTTATTCCAAGTCCCTTAAACAAACCTAATCCATACATTTTAGTTTTCCCCTAGGCCCATATTTGCAAGTGGAGACGGTGTCGGTTCTGGTCTAGTATATTTTTTCCTTCCGACAACATTCGCCATTATCAAAATAACCGCTATCGTTATAATCCAATTAACTGCGGCCATAATCAGCATGTACTCTGTGGTCAACGATGTAGCTGTAATTCCTCCTTCTGGCCCCTTAGTCCTTACTACCTCTCCAAATTGGTCGGCCAGTGTGAATTCCACGGCAACCAAAAATATATTAAACAAGCCAAGTCCAAACAGGGTCTTCCAAGCAAACCCCATTATTTGATCTATTCGTAATCTAGGCCAGGTAGACCTAAGCCATAAAAGACCAAATATCACAATAAACATCTTCAAGGCGAACCATATACCACCAGGTAAAAAGTCGAATCCATGAGAGCCACCTAAGAACAGAGTCGTCACTACTGCGGCAGTGACTATTGGGGCCATAAATTCCGCCAGAAACAAAACAGCAAATTTTATTCCGCTGTATTCAGTGTTATATCCGGAGCCCAATTCTGATTCCGCTTCAATTTGATCAAAAGGAGTCCGACTCATTTCTGCTGTGGCGGCTGCCATGAATACAAAAAAGCCCATGGGCATTACTAAAATAAACCAGACAGACTGGCTGCGGACTATCTCGGTCATTGCTAAAGATCCTGAAAGTATAAGTACACTGGTAATACCGAGTGCCATCGGTATCTCGTAACTTATTAGCATCGCTGCGCCTCGCATTGAACCTAAAATGGCATATTTGTTGCGGGACCCCCAGCCAGCCATGAATATAGCGATTGAGTTAACTGAGGTCACACCAACGATAAAGAGAATTCCAATATTGAGATTGCTTAAATAAGCTTCTTCATTGACGAAGGTTCCAAACGGGATCACGATCATGATCATTAATGTGGGGGCCAATAGTGCGATAGGAGCTAAGGTGAAGACGGGTTTGTCTGCTTCATCTGGTATCGTGTCTTCTTTCATTATCAATTTGAGAACATCTGCAAATGGTTGGAGCATTCCAAAAGGCCCATTTCTGTTTGGGCCTCGTCTGACCTGGAACCTCGCTATCATTCTTCGCTCGAACCAAGTGTAAAAGGCTGTTGCCATTACCATCACGTTGATTATCAGAAACGAGATCGATATTCCGGCCAGCAGGGTTGCTAACCATCCGAAAGATTCCCCAAATCCTATTAATTCAATTAAAGTCACGAAATTTTCTTGGAGGCTTTTGAAGCTTATGAATAAAGCTGGTGTGGGGGTCATTATCTGTCGACCTCACCAAGGACTATATCGATCGACCCCAATATTATTATCAGATCTCCCATCTTCCAACCGGTGATCATATCTCTTAGTGGTGTCAAATTAATGAAGGATGGCGCTCTTACTTTACACCGGTAAGGAGAAATTCCCCCGTCGCTTACCATATAGAAGCCAAGTTCACCCTTTGGTCCCTCAACTGAAGAATATGTTTCTCCTATCGGAGGTCGAATGAAGAACGGGGTTTCTGTTCTCACAGGTCCGGGCTCTATTTGCTCGATGCACTGTGAAATAATTTTTATGCTTTCTCGCATTTCTTGAAGACGAACATAATACCGGTCGTATGTGTCTCCAGAGCTTCCAATCGGTATGTCAAAATTCACTCTGTCATATATTTCGTAAGGGTTGGCTTTTCTTAAATCCCATTTGACACTTGAAGCCCTGAGTATGGGGCCAGTTACTCCTGAATCTATTGCTTGGGCATCAGAAAGTAAACCTACTCCTATCGTTCTGGCCAGCACGATTTCGTTGGTTGTTATTAGGCTTTCCAATTCATCAAGGTAATTTGGGAAATCTGATATTAAGATGTTCAATGAATCCCAAAACTCTTCAGGCGTATCTTGGAAGACCCCCCCTGGTCTCATGTAGCTTAAAGTGATCCTTGCGCCGCACAGCATTTCGAACAGATCTAGAATTCTTTCTCTTTCTCGAAAACAATAAACTAGTGGGGTTGCAAGGGCTCCCAGGTCGTTTAAAAGGAAACCAGTGGCCATAAGATGGCTGGCGATTCTTTGGAGTTCGACACTTATGACCCGTATATATTGAGCTCTTTCCGGGACCTTAATATCGGATAATTTTTCGACAGTCCTTACATATGCCAAGTTGTTTGACATACTCGCTACGTAGTCCATCCGATCTGTCAGAGTCACTATTTGGACATAGTTTCTGGATTCAGCTAATTTTTCGGTTCCCCGATGAAGGTAACCGAATACTGGTTCTAGATCCACTATTTCTTCGCCATCAAAAGTAACACGCAACCTGAACACACCATGGGTACTAGGGTGCTGAGGACCTAGATTTATAGTTACTGGTTCTGTTCTAATGGTCGCCATAAAATCAGCCTATGAAGTCCTTTCGAAGAGGGTGGCCGTCGAAGCCTTCCCAAAGCAATATCCTCTTTAGGTTTGGATGACCCTCAAATTTGATTCCCATTAAATCCCATATTTCTCTTTCTTGTAGGTCAGCAGCCTGCCAAATATCTGACACTGACTGTACTTTAGGGTTTTCCCTGCCGCTGGTCTTTACCTTGATTATGCATGAGCAATTGTTTCTGAGTGATGTCAAATGATAGACAACTTCAAAGTATTCAATGTAATCAACTGCGCTTATAGCGGTGAGGAAAGAATAGTCTAATCCATCAGGGTTTTTAAGGGTTTTACATACCTCATGTATGGTTTCTGGCGAAACCCACATAGCAGTTTCATCTGAAGCGACAACTGCGTTAGCGAGTGTACTTTCTATGGATTTTGAAATTTCTTCTCCGGTGATAATCTTAGTCAAGATCACCCTCTGTTTTTTATAGAATAACGTTTGATTTTTTCGTGTAACTGCATAATCCCATATAGAAGGGCATCCGGCCGGGGCGGGCATCCTGGCACGTAAACATCGACAGGGATAATATGATTTACTCCGGGTACAACGCTGTATGAACCATAATATGGCCCCCCGCTGGTAGCGCACACCCCCATAGAAATAACCCATTTGGGATCAGCCATCTGTTCGTAAACTCTTTCAATTGCGGGAGCCATTTTCCATGTTACCGTACCTGCAATGATCATAAGGTCTGCTTGTCGTGGTGATGGCCTGAACACTTCCATGCCGAACCGAGAAAGATCAAATCTAGACATGGCACTTGCCATCATTTCAAAAGCGCAGCACGCAAGGCCAAAAGATAGTGGCCAAACGGCAGATTTACGACCCCAATTCACCAATGCATCAACTGAGGTTACTGCTACATTTCGACCTAAATCGTCAGGAACTTCCAGCAGAGGCTCAGACAGAGGTTCTGTATGAGTGGCTTTAAGTTCATTGACATAACTACCTTCCTTCCTATCTAAATCCCAAGTCGTATCATGTAAAGGAATTACTAAAGGTTGGTTTGGATTGTTCGTGTTTATCATGTATTCATTCAACTCCACTCAAGTGAACCTTTTTTCCATGCATAGATCCAGCCTAACACTAGTATGCCGATGAAAACTGTCATTTCTCCGAGAACGAATAAACCAAATTCTCCGGACATGGTTCCGAAGGAGGCTGCCCATGGGAATAAGAAAACCACTTCAACATCAAAAATTACAAATAGCAAGGCTATGCTGTAATATCGAAAATTAAATTGGCTCCATCGTTCAGTAATGGTCTCAAACCCACACTCATATATGCTATTTTTCACAAATGATGGTTTCTTGGGTCTCACTTTTAATAGGGATAGTGCCCAGCCAATTAGAAGCATGCTAGTGGGCACGGCAACAGCCAATGCGGCAAATATGGCGATAATACCGTATTGTGTGAAATAGATGTTCATTTCATCAGCCATTATTTACACCGTTATCTCTGAGGATTGGTCGTAGTTACAACACATTAAAAAGTTCCCACTTGACCACTACAACTCTATGCCGAAATATAGCACACCGCTCTTTTCACTAGCAAGTGAAAAAACGCACAAACGTATAGTCATACATGGCTATATTGGATAATTTCTGGGTATTAATTTCACTAAACAGCACACCCTGTAATGATCTATTAAAATTCGGAGCCCCTTTATGCACCTCTCCTGAAACTAATACAATGGGAATTGGTCCGTAAAAATTAATAACCTGAGAGAAACAATTGGCTGATAATGTCCATTTGAAACCAGAACTTCCCTTAGTTCTTAGTAGATATAAAGATGTTTTGGACCTTGCGTTAAAAGATGCTATTTCGGACCGACGCATCTTCCTGTATGACATGTTGAGATATTGCATGGGCTGGTCGGATGCCTATGGCGCACCCCTCGAGACCAAAAAAGGGAAAGGCATACGGCCCTCTTTATGCCTTTTTACTTGTGATGCCTTGGGGGGCGACATAGAAAAAGCGCTCCCAGCAGCAGTATCACTCGAGTTAATACATAATTTTTCTCTGATACACGATGAAATACAAGATTCTGATGAGATAAGGCACCACCGTCCTACTCTTTGGAATGTATGGGGTATTCCCAAAGCCTTAGTTGCTGGAAATGTGATGAGAGTGTTGGCTGATAAATCTATGTCTACTATGCCATCAGACCATTCAAAACTTCTAACTGTTTCTTCATCGATCGTGTCAGAGGCTTGTTTAGAAATGATCGAAGGCCAATACATGGATATATCCTTTGAGGGTGGGGATGGCATAAGTGTGGATCAGTATATGAAAATGATTTCCCATAAAACCGGAGCACTACTCAGGTCCTCAGTACACATAGGGGCTGTCATCGGTTCGAAGGGTGGAAGAGTTGCAGATATTTTTCGGGAAATCGGCATTAAGCTAGGGTTTATGTTTCAAATTAGGGATGATATTTTGGGCACTTGGGGTGAAACTACATCTACTGGAAAGCCTGTTGGTTCTGACATACGCAGAAAGAAAAACACTCTTCCTATAATTCATGCTCGGGAAACCCAACCATATCAAGAAGAGATATCTGAGTTGTACTCACTGGAATTTATAGAAGATCATCATGTAGACCGCGTTTTGGATATCTTAGATGCTACTAAAGCCGGCCATTATTGTCAGGGACTGGTCGAAGATTATGCATTAAAGGTCAGTAAAGACATACAAAACATTGGGTTCAGTAAAAACTCCCGGGAAGAATTTCAAGCACTTGTATCCTTCCTTGTAGATAGGAGCTTTTAGACTTGTAGATAAGGGCTTCTAGAGTAGAATCTGAGGATGAGTGAAGTTTCCCGAGATCTATTATAATATTTGCTCCGACTAGAATAATGAATTTGAATTGATAGTCTGAGAGGTGGGTTGATATATGAGCGTTTCGCACGCCACGATGAAAACCGTTACTTATTATTTGAAGGTATCCTCCAGTTCGTCGCCTGAATTTATTGATATAACAGACGAAGTGAGTGGATTTCTGAAAGCTTCTGGGATTTCCAGTGGCATGCTTCTTGTATTCTCACGTCACACTACATCAGCCATTGTGATACAGGAGAATGAGCCGCTTTTGCTCGAAGATTTCAAAGTAATGTTGGAAAGTGTTTCTTCAAAAGAGGCTTCTTATAGGCACAACGATTTCGATGTGAGGACAGTACACATGCATGAGAATGAATGTCCCAATGGTCATTCCCATTGCCAGCATTTAGTACTCGG
>Ga0310125_10001276_pt1 | contig 12588 bp, 13 predicted proteins | sample CB11b_Tmax_Bot8__FD_203508 | JGI IMG/M metagenome (GOLD analysis project Ga0310125, IMG submission 203508) | Marine microbial communities from Western Arctic Ocean, Canada - CB11b_Tmax_Bot8 | ecosystem: Environmental > Aquatic > Marine > Oceanic | place: Canada: Western Arctic Ocean | collected... | reverse complement strand
GCAGATTCCCCAACTTGCGATATTCCAATTTTCTAACCCCTCTTGGTTAAAGCTGCGGGTATTATAACCGACAGTTTCAGATCAGGTTGGCGCACGTTATCGAGATGCCTAAGCTGGACTTTGTACATAAATCTGCCGAAGCCTTGAACTGAGTCATTCCGGCGCGAGCCGCAACTCAGAGGAGCCTCGCTATGAACCCTTAAATCTTCTGAAGTATCAAGTCGGCGGCTCGCTCCCCAATCATTATGGTGGTGGCATTGGTGTTGGCGCGGATTACCTCAGGCATCACCGAAGCGTCCACGACTCGCAGACCGGTCAGGCCATGCACCCGGCAGTACTGGTCAACCACGGCGGTCGGGTCGCTGGACGGTCCCATCCGGCAAGTGCAGGAGGTGTGACCGGCGATGCCCACCGTTTGCTGCATCCACAGGTCCAGGGAGTTATCCGAAGCCAGAGTATCGTCGGTTGGTGAGATGCGCTCGCCAATAATTCCCTCAAATGACGGATGCTCAAACAGCTTTACCGCCGCCCGTACTGCTTCGCGCAGGCGTTCCCGGTCCCAGGGTTCGGACAGGAACTGATAGTCCAGCTTCGGTTGAACGTCTGGGTTGGCAGACTCCAGGCTCAGCGTCCCAGCGCTGTCCGGCAATTCCAGGCGGCACCCTATGCGAACGTCAATGTTTGTCTGACCGACGGGCGTCGATGAAGTGGGTTGCACCTGCACGTCGTTGCGAGTAGGAGAGGCGGCTGGGGCAAAGCGGAGCACCACCTGGTTGCGGGGAGAGTCTGGGGCCAGCGTCAGGCTTGGATGCGGCTGAAATCGTATTGACGCCGAGGGGTGGTTTTTCATGTGCTGGCCCACACCGGGTAGGTTATGGATGACTGGAATGCCCAGACCGCGGAGGTGATCAGCAGGGCCTACGCCTGACAGCATCAGCAGTTGGGGGGATTGTATCGCCCCGGCGCTAAGGATTATCTCTTCACCATGGATGACGAAAGCTTGACCGCCGCTCTCCACCGCCACGCCAGTGGCCCGGGTGCCCTCAAACAAAATTTGTCTAGCCAGCACGTCGCCTTTGATGGTCAGGTTGAGGCGGTGGCGGCAGGAGTTCAGGTAGGTGATGGCGGTGCTCATACGGACGCCGCCTGGATTATTGAGCGGTATTGGGCCGACACCGCCGGATTCGGGATGATTGAAGTCCGGGTCTTCGGGAAAACCTGCGGCGACGCAAGCCTGGTGAAAGGCAGCATGCAAGGGCAGCCATGACTCTTTAGGGTGGCGGCGCACCGGAATTGGCCCGTCGGAACCGTGGAAATCGTCCGCGATGTCGGTGTCGGTCTCCAGCTTTCTAAAGTAGGGCAATACCTTGAGATAAGACCATTCGTCGTTGCCCTGAGCCGCCCAGTTGTCATAATCTTCGGGCACGCCCCGCAGGAAAATCTGGTGGTTTATGGAGCTGGTGCCTCCGACCACTCTCCCCCGGGCTACCGCGGCGGGCTTTTCTTGCTGCTGTGTAGCCGATCCCACAAAGGACCAGTTATGGGGGCCGTTGGCTACCGATGCCGCCTGATTGCAGTCATACTTGATCTCGTCGGGCATCTGCTCAGGGTTCGGATAATCCGGGCCTGCCTCCAAAAGCAATACCGAACGGCTTGGGTCTTCTGACAGCCGGGCCGCCAGGACACAACCAGCCGAACCTGCGCCCACTATGATGATATCGTACTTCATCGCTTCCCCTTGCACTAAAAACCGTGTTTTGACTTTGGTCTAGCTAATAGATTCAGGGGATTTTACCATTCGGTAAGGACTAAGGCTATTTTGGGGAGGGTTTATAGCGGGCGTTTACTTTGTGCCACTGATCTAACTTTGGAGTTCCTTATCGCCTAATGGCAGTACAAAAAAGAAGTGGCTGCCTTCATTCGGTTTGCTCTCGACGCTGATGCTGCCCCCGAGAGCCTCGATTGGCTGCTTGGCAATGGTCAGGCCTAATCCAGACCCGCCCGTTGATCGCGCACGAGAAGGGTCGGTGCGGTAAAAGCGGTCAAACAGTAAATCCAGGTTGTTTGGCGGGATGCCCGAACCGGTGTCGACAAGAACGGCCTCATTGATTTCCTGGGCGCTGGTGGTGACCACCTCCGCCCGACGGAGTGTGAAATAGAGCGTTATCCAGCAGATTGGAGACCACCTGAGCGGGTGGATCGTGACTAGGGGCAGCCGTCCAAGCAATTGAGTGTCAAGGGATACGCTTTTAAATTCGCCGGTGGGACGAAACGCTTCGGCCGCCTGGCTAAGTAAGTCTTCAATGGAACTAGACTGGCGATCCGGATGGATCACCCCTGCATCTGCCAGGACCAACAAGCGCAGGCCATCTACCAACTTTACCACGTGGCGCACCTGCTGGTAGATGGTATCGACGGTTTGTTCATCAGGCGGCAAAACTCCGTCCTTGACTGTCTCCAGGTGACCCTGCATCTTGGACAAAGGAGTTCTCAACTCGTGGGCGATATCGGTATAGTTAATATAGCGGCCGATTATGAAGAAACTTTGAAGGGTTGGTTGGGAGCAGGTTATCTGAAGTGCAATTTGGCTGGAGCACTGGCGGCGGTTTCGGTGGGCTCAGTTGCCGTTTTCAGAGCTTGGAACCGGCGCTGGCTTGCTCCAACGGCGGATTAACCCTTTTTCAGGAGAGAACACCAGGGCTAGCGCAAACAGCCCGGTGGCAACCATCACGATGCTGGGGCCGGTGGGAAGATCAAGATAGAAGGACAGATAGAGACCAGTAACAGTTGATAGCAGACCCACTGCCACGCTGGTGGCCATAATCGCTGGTAGTCTCCGTGCGAGCAAGTTGCCGGCGGCGGCGGGAGTCACCAGCAGTGCCAGTACCAGAACTATTCCGACCGCCTTCAATGAGGCTACTGTTGTAACCGCCACCAGCACTGGCAACAGGTAGTAAATCAGCCGTACCGGAATGCCCGAGGCCGCCGCCATAGTGGCATCGTAAGAGGTGAACAGCAGTTCCTTGTAGAAGACCACCAACACCAGGATTACCAGTCCGGCAATTATTCCGATGAGCGCGACCTCGTTCCATGAAGCGCCCAGCACGTTTCCGAAGAGGAAGCCGAACAGATTGGCGGTGTAGTTGGGAGCGCGGCTAATCAGAATTATGCCAAGGGCAAAACCCCCGGCGAAGATAATACCTATGGCGGTGTCTAATCGCAGTTTGGACCGGCGGCTGATTAGCGTGATCAGAACCGACGCGGGTACGGCCCATCCCAGCGCCCCCCAGAACACATTGCCGCCAAACAAGAACGCCACCGCCATGCCGGTCAAGGAAGAGTGGGCCACTGCGTCGCCCATGAACGCCATGCCCTTCAGCACTACGAACGTACCGACTACCGCGCAGACTATAGCGGCCAACCCTGCGGCCAGCAGGGCCCGCTGCATAAAGCCAAATGCCAGAGGCTCGACAAAGAAATCGATCATGTTAACGGTAAAAGCCTCTTGCGCTATCCCAGGTTCTCCGCCAAAGACCTGGCGTTGTCTCGCATCATATCAACGTAAGTAAGGGTTTGGTCGTCTACCAGCGATCGGATGATTCCTACCTCGACTCCGGCGTCCTGCGAAGCCTGCCGGAGAACATCAGAATTTAGCTGAGGCTCGGCAAACACCGCGGGAGTCCCCTCCGGATTTAGCTGCTCTATGATGCTGACAATGTCGCCCGGGGTGACATCGCTGGCATCGCTGGGCACAAAAGAGGATATCTCCAATTCGTATCGGCGAGCAAAGTATCCATAGGCATCGTGGAATGTGACCAGGTGGCGGCGGCTTGGAGGTATCTTGGCCAGGGTTTCGGCTATCTCTTGGTCCAGCTGGCGCAACTGCTCAACGTATGCCTTGCCGTTTTTAGCGTATTGCTGGGCATTCTTTGGATCGGTTTTGGTCAGTCCTTCAATAATACGCTCCACGTAGTGAATGGCGAGCGTTGGGTCCAACCAAAAGTGAGGGTCGACCTCAGAGTGTTCATGTCCTGGATTCTGCTCAGCCTCCGCAGCGCGGCCAGCAGCTTCCTCCGAAGATTTCAGGAACGGTTCGAGCCCTATAGACGCTACGATGTGGACGCTGCCAGGCCCTTGGGCGTTGGTCAACACTGGGATTAGAAAATCGTCGAGGCCAGCGCCGTTGGATATGATCAGGTCTGCTTCTCCGATTGTTATGCTGTGGCTGGGAGTGGTCTGAAAGGTATGGACATCCGCCCCTGCGGGAACCAGGGACGTTAGCGATACCAGTTCACCGCCAACGTTGCCAGCCAGGTCTGCCAGCACGGTGTTTGTGGTAACCACTTGTAGCGTAGCGTTATCCGTAGTTTTGGTAATGGCGCCGTTCAAATTTTCTGACGACAAGTCCTGATTGCCGCTGGATGCGCAACCTGACAGCAGCAAGGTCAGGGCACTCACTGCTAAGAACGTATGGTGAACCAAACTCCGATTTTGAAAATGTAAGCTAGGTATCAAGCCACTACGAATATGAGACTTCGTATCAATTCTATCTAACAAAGAGACTGGCCTTCAGGGGAATAATTATTCATAATATCGATTCGATCTGTTTGTGACACTATGTATCAATAATGGATAAAATAGAGACTAAGTGGCGGCGGTTTGTGTCTCAGCGCATTGGCGGCACCGCCCATAGACTTCCAGCCAATGTCCGCTAACTTGAAAGTCATGGGTCGCGGCTACGTTCTTGAGCTGCCCTTCAATGTCGCAGCCAGTCAGATCTTCGGATACTCCACAATCGACGCATAGCAGATGATGGTGATGGCCCTGGCGGCTCAATTGATACCTCAGGTTGCCATCCTCTAGCAACACCCGGCAAAGCACTCCCGCATCTACTAGTAACTTCAGTGAGCGGTAAACGGTAGCTCTGCCTACTCCGGGGAGCTGCTCGCGTAAGGCCTCGGCGGTGAAGTGCTTATCCTTTTGCGCTATAGCCTGGACCACGGCTCGCCTCGGCAAAGTGTCCCGATAGCCTCGCTCTTCCAGGGTGTCCATAAACTGGGCAACTAACGGATTTTCACGCTTGCGCATCCCAAAACTCATTAACTGATACTTAGTATCGATAGTTACTAGTTTATCACGGGGGCAATTCTCGGTCAACTGGCGCGTCGCTGGAGCAGTAGTTTAGCATGGTTCTCGTGATTCCGGCGTGCGCCGGAAGTTTCCAGACAATATCAACCAACTTTGTATCTAGACAAAGGCGAAGGCCAGCGGATAAATGGAGTTCTATGCTTGTCGCACTAACAGAACCACCAACGAAAGTTGCTCATTGGACAGTAAGTGTATCTTTCCACCTAACCCCCAATCTGGATATACTGACATTGCCCCAAAGGGTATTGCAATTAAGCTTTATTAAACGCCTAGAATGTCGTTTCAAGCTCCAAACGGAGGTTACAGATGACCCAGGAATTGGGACGGGTTGAAAGGCCGTCCGCTGACCAATATCAGGGCAAGCGGAAGTTATTGCTGGTTCCGTTATTGTACGGACCACAGAGCGGGAGCGATGAAGGTATGGCTATCGTAGCCAAGTATTGGGATCAGGTTCGCGCGCAGATTGGGGGGTTAGAGTCAAGTTTAGGCTTGTTGAACCATATCTATTGCGAAAGTCTAGTGTTGGGCGGGGCTGAGGGCCTCAGTTACCTGGAAATGGCAGACCAGAATAGTTACCAGTTGGTCAAGGCGAAGTGCGAGGCTGGGGCGGTTTTAGAACCCACCGAAGACCAGGAAACATTTATGGAGATGGTAGACTTGCAGCGGTTTATGGTGTTGCCTCTGGCCAGTCAAAGAGTGGCCGATCGCCTTCAAGAATGGTTTACTGCTTGCAATCACGCCAGATATGAGCATATTAGCAGCCGGATAGACTCCAGCCTCCAAGCCAATGAGACTGGTCTGATCTTAATTGGCGAGCGACATCAGGTGCAATTTCCCTCAGATATCGAAGTGTTCTATGTTTCGCCACCAGCCCTGGACGAGTTTAGACGCTGGCTGCAGAACTGGGTTGCCCGCCAGCGAGAAGAGCGGGAAACTGAAGCTACGCAAGAGAATCTTGCCGATGCTCCGGACAGTGTTGAAGAGCCGGGCTGCTAAAGCACGCCCGGCTCTTCAATTCAAGGAGTTCGAATCAGAGGGTAAGGGGCACAGCCGGCCATGCCTCGTACTTGATCACACAGTTAATGTACCGGAGTGCTAAAGGCAGCCTGCATCATTGAAGCTGCCTGTTCAACCGCTTGCTTCGCTTTATCAACTGCCGCCGCCATGCCAAAGAATCCGTGAATCATTCCGTCATAGCGGGTACAGGTGGTGGACACTCCAGCCGCTTCTAGCCGGTGGGCGTAGGCCTCACCCTCGTCCCTGAGTGGGTCGTATTCGGCTGTAATAACTATCGCTGACGGTAGTCCGCTCAAGTCCTCGGCCTGTAGAGGTGCCGCGTAGGGGTTGGCCCCATCGGCATCGCTCTGCAAGTAATGATCCCAGTACCAGACCATTCCGTCGCGAGTTAGCTGGTATCCTTCGGCGTTGCTGGTGTAGGACTCATTTACAAAATTGCGGTCTGTCACCGGATAGACCAGCAACTGAAAGCCCACCATAGGCCCGCTGCGGTCTCGGGACATTAAACAAACCGCTGCCGCCAGGTTTCCTCCTGCGCTATCGCCGCCCACTGCCAATTTGTCGGGGTCGGCGTTAATGCTAGCGGCGTTGTTGGCCACCCACTCAGTGGCGGCGTAGCAGTCTTCAGCCGGGCCGGGAAACTTGGCTTCCGGGGCCAGGCGGTAGTCCACTGAGACCACGACACAGTTGGAGGCCACGGTCAGGAAGCGGGCAGTGGCATCGGCGGAATTCAGGTCTCCGACTACCCATCCACCTCCGTGAAACCAAACCAGGGCTGGGAATGGTCCAGTGCCCACCGGGGTATAAATGCGCACTGGCAGTTCTGAATCAGGTCCCGGAATTGTACGGTCAACGACTCCGGAAACTTCAGGGCCTTTGGCTCTGGGTCTGGCCTGACCGTTGGCCCTGGCTTGTTCTGGCGAAACGGTATGGGTTGGCGGAAATCCCTGTGCGGCGACCAGCGCCATAACTTCTTGAATCTGCGGGTCTAGGGGCATAGCGATACCTCCTTATGAGTATTCACAATCGATGGTCTCGGTCGTAGTCCGGACTATTAGCGGAAATTATATTCTGCCAAAAACGACCGCAAATCATGTTTGAGTATAGGAATGCCGAACACCAACGTCAACAGATTCTAATAAAGCGATTTTAGTTGCGTTAAGGCCGGCCTGCCAATTGAGAGATGGGCCGGCTGTGTTGGCCTGGGCAGGTCGGAGTGAACCAATGTGCCTGTGCTATTTGTCCCATTACCCTGCGGGTACTTTATATTCGCCTGGTCGCCGGTCACTTGGCGGAGAAACCAATTTCATTGTGAGTGCCATCACATAGGGGTCTGTTCTTTGAAGAGCCGCAGCGGCAGAGCGTCACCCGATTGCGGGTTTCCAAGGCGTTACCGTCTGCCCATTCTATCGGTACATTTCCGCTAACCCAAAGTGCGCCATCCGGAGTGATCGCAATCTCAACTGGCAGGTCCGGTTCAAGATCTTCCCCATCGGGTGCTAATGAATAGGTCAACGCACCGGAAGGGCATCGCTCAATCATTGAGATTATCTGGGCTCGAATCTGGGTATCACTACTTGCTGAAACTAACTGCCAAACGTTGGTCGCCCGGTTGCCGCAAAACCCGGCTTGGATGCACAAAGATCGGTCGTCTTCGACCACTAGACCGGTGCCATGGTAAGTTTGGGGGTCCCTATCAATAGGTTCAGTGTTCGTAGGGGCCTTATGCTGAAAATCGGAGTCGGCATGGGAGCCATCGCAGAATGGCTTGGTGCCCGACTCACCGCACCCGCACAAGGTGTAGAACTTCCCGGTGTTTAAAACCTCGCCTTTCCGCCAGGTCAGAGGTTCTCCATGCTCCGACATTACGGGCTCTTTTCGGACCAAAGGGATACCACCCTCCACCGAATAAGGCCCACGTCTTGTTACGATTATCTTCGGCTCATTATTAGTCATACATCCTCCAATCTCCCATAAGTGAGACCGCCAGTTAGGGCTGCCTCTCCATCCAGATGCGACCGTTGTGTTTTAGGTACCTCAGCTGATCATGATCGGTGCGGGCGCGGTCCTGATGTTGTAAAGTTAGCTACCCAGATAGCGGTGCAACCAGTGCATAGCATGGGAGTTGAAGTCGGTGCACGCCGAGTGGGTCAGGTCTGGGTACACGTGCAGGGCCTTCGGAGCCGTAATCTGTTCAAACACCGGCATAATGGTGTGGGCCGGGCAGGTCTGGTCTTTCAGGCCAATATTGACCAGGGTGGGACACTGAATTTTGTCTACCAGGTTCAGCGTGTCGAAGTAGGCCAGCATGTCCAGCGCTGATTCCCTCTCATCAGGGTTTTTCGCAATGTAGTCGTGCAATTCCACGTAAGGACTGGTGGTTAAATTGACCGACTCAGGGTAGTTGCACAGGAAGGGTTCTTCGGCTACGGCTACGCGCAGTCGAGAGTCCAGCGCGGCGGTGGCCAACGTGAATCCACCCCCCTGGCTGCGACTCCACATGCCGATACGAGATTCGTCTACTTCGGCCCGGGCGGAAAGAAAGTCGAGACCCCGCAGGCAGTCCATGTAGGCCAGCCGATAGTAATATTTATCCCTGTTGCCCAGGTTATAGGTCAGCTTCGTGCCATGGTCGATTTGCCATTCCTGCAGGCTTTCGCCCTGTCCTCGGGGAAATAGCGTCAGCACCGCGAAGCCGGCCAAGGGCAGATGCACCGGAATAGTTTTATTACCGGCGTAGCCGGGCACCGCTAGCACCGCCGGTAATCGGCCTCCCATGGGCGGGTCGTTGGGCACCGAGTACCAGCCGCGAATCCGCTGGTTCTGAAAGCTGTGCAAGACGACGTTGTAGGTAGTGAACTCTCGATGTGTCTGCTCCGGGAGTTCTTCTAAAGAAACATTGATGTCGTAGCGGGCTAGCTCTTCGATAGTCGCCTGCCAGAAACTGTCCAAATCGTCGGGTCGCATCTTCTATTCCTCGCCTGCCGTTACCGCACAGTGAACCAGTGTAGTCGGCTTCATTCATCGCCTGAATAGTCCCGTGGTCGGTAATTATATCCGTTAAGCCAACATATGTCGCATTGGTTCCAGGCTTGATACCCTCTAGGAGACCCGAAACGGTCGCGACACCAAACCAGAAGAATGATAGCCCATGCTATACTTTTGTCGGTCCAAAAATCAGGCTTAGATAACCTCGCAATCTCCTAACTCAGAGGACGGACAATGGCTTTGTTAGAAGCAACCACCAATCAATTTCGTGGTGTAGTAATAAAACCCGAATCGCTGCCGGACAACCCGGACGAGTTCAAGACGGCCCTCCGGCGGTCCTTGGATGCTTGGCAGTCCGAGGGGTTGTTGGTGATATGGTTTGAGGTGCCTATCCACAGATCGGCGCTGATTCCTCTTGCGGTAGAGGCTGGCTTCACTTTCCATCACTCCAACGAAGGCTATCTGATGATGACTCTTCAACTGGTGCCAAACGCCCATGTGCCGCCATTTGCTACTCACTACATTGGCGCGGGTGGAGTCGTTTTGAGGGACGGGAAAGACTTGCTGGTGGTGTGCGAACGCCATCGGCAACCTGGTCAAGCACCTTTCTACAAGCTGCCGGGAGGTGCGTTATTGGCGGGCGAACACCTAGCTGATGCGGTGGTCCGGGAAGTGCTGGAGGAGACCGGCGTGCATACCCACTTTGACGCCCTGGTATGCTTTCGGCACTTGCACGGCTACCGGTACGGTAAGTCGGACATTTACTTTGTTTGTCGCCTTCTTCCGTTGAGCCAGGAGATTACGATACAAGAAGAGGAGATTGAGGACTGCCTCTGGATGCCGGTGATTGATTTCCTGGGTTCGGAAGGAGTTAGCGTGTTCAACAAGAGCATCGTCAGCGCTGCGTTGAACAGCCCAGGCGTCGCCCCATCGCAAATCGCCGGTATTCAAGACGGCAGCCGGGAATTCTTTATGCCCAACCTCTAACTGCTGCTGGTAATCCCCCCTTGTGATTTCCACGGGTCTGGCCGGATATTTGCCGGTGCGCTGTTGCATTTGGCCGAGATGACGCTAATAAGCAGTTCAGGACGTTTATAATTGGGCCTTTTTCTGAAATTTGTAGCGGAGAAATACCGCCACCGCGTTCATGGACAGCAGTAGAACCAGCAGCACAATTATCCCGGCGGCGGCATTGACGTGGAACCCTTCTTGTGGCCGGGATACCCAGTTGAAGATTTGTATCGGTAGCACCGTAAATCTGCTCATCGGGCCGTCGGGGGCGAAGGGTACGAAAGTCAAAGCGCCCATGACCAGCAACGGCGCGGTTTCACCCAATGCCCGGCTAACCGCTAGAATGACACCGGTCAAAATCCCTGGGAAAGAATAGGGAAGCACCAAGTGCCAGATCACCTGCCAACGGGTCGCCCCTAGGGCGAATCCGCCCTCTCGCATCGAAGGAGGCACCGCGCGGATCGCTTCTTGAGCGGCGATGATTACGATCGGCAGAATCAGCAGCGCCAGGGTTAGACTGCCGGCTAGGACGCTCTTGCCCAGGTCCATAAATCGCACGAAGATTTCCAGCCCCAATATCCCGTAAACAATTGAGGGCACTCCGGCCAGGTTGGCAATGTTTACCTGAATGATTCGCGCATACCAATTGCGGTTAGAGTATTCTTCAAGATAGATGGCCGCGCCTAGGCCTAGGGTGAAGGCTAAAATTCCTGCAGAGCCGACCACGTAGATACTACCTATCAACGCTGCTTGAATCCCGGCCCGTTCCGGAAATCTGGAGGGGAAATTGGTCAAGAAATCCCAGCTGAGACGGGAAAGCCCGGCCGATAGGACGTTGTAGAGTAATGCGCCCAACATGGCCAGCGCAATCACAATAGCGATCAGACACAGGGCATAGAAAATGTGCCCCTTCAATTTGCGGTGGTCCAACTTTTTTTGAAATGCAGTGCGTGGGATCGCCGCCATTATTCGTACACCTCCCGGTACCGGCGCACGAGGTACTGACTTAGGAGGTTCATACCCAATGTAATAACAAATAGGCTCAGTCCGACCGCGAATATTGTTTTGAATTCAATGGTGCCGGTGGGAGTATCGCCCAAGCTAACTTGAACTATGTATGCGGTCATGGTTTCGATTGGAACCAAGGGGTTAAACGTGAAGGTTGGGTTCTGACCGGCGGCAATGGCTACTATCATAGTTTCGCCAATGGCCCGGGAAGCGGCGAGTATAAAGGCGGCCATAATGCCGGAAAGCGCCGCCGGAACTACCACTTTGCTGGCCACCTCCAATTTGGTGGCTCCCAGGGCGTAGGCGGCCTCTCGCAGCGAACGGGGTACCGCTTGCATTGCGTCTTCACTCAGGCTGGAGACCATTGGGAGGATCATTATACCCATCACTATCGACGCGCTCAGGGCGTTGAACACCGAGATGTCTCCCGAGATTTGCCGCAGAATTGGGGTGACATACAATAGGGCGAAGAACCCATAAACCACCGTGGGTATACCGGCCAGCACCTCTAGGACTGGCTTCAAAACCCTTCGCACCCGGTTGGGCGCATACTCGGCCAGGTAGATGGCGCTGAGCAGACCTAGTGGCAGGGCTACAATCATGGCTCCGATGGAGGTCAGCATAGTACCGGTGATTAGAGGCCATATGCCGAAACTCTTAGAAGAAAACAGGGGGGTCCACTTGGTGCTGCCGAGGAATTCAAATATCGAGACCTCTTGAAAGAACAGTATGGCCTCGAATAGAAGTACCGAAACGATGCCGACAGTCGTAAAAATTGACAGCGTGGCGCAGGAAAAGAGCACCAGCTTGATCACACTTTCTGGCAGATGCTTTTTCCACTTTGGCCCGGCTACTTGTTCCATACGACGCTGAATGCCTCCAGCAGTCGCTAACTGTTTAATGGAATCTATACTCATTTAAGCTCTTCGCGTAACTCCCGACAGGAATTGTAGCTCATTTGGATAGACCGCCACTGGCCAGAACTCCGGCGATTTGGGCAGCCTTCCGACATGATTGATAACTATGATTGTTAATGGTCAGCCGCCGCGAAGTACATCGACAACCGGGCCGTGTTGCGGGTTGTCGCCGCCGAACAAAGTGCCGGTGACGGCGTTTTGGAACCGCCCCAGCGCCAGGTCATATACCTCGTCGGGTAAGGGAATGTAACCGACTTCAGATACCAACTGATGGCCTTCATCGCTGAGGTAATAGTTGACGAACTCCCGTACTTGAGGAATGTCTGCCGAGTCTTTCCGCACGTAGATGAATAGAGGCCGGGACAGGGGTGCATAGGTGCCGTTGTTGATGGTCTCCCCGGTGGGTGTGATACAGCCATCGCCCCCGTCGATGGGCACAGCTTTTAATTTGTCGGTGTTCTCCGCGAAGTAAGCGTAGCCGAAGTAACCCGTGCTGTAC
>Ga0310125_10001274_pt1 | contig 12603 bp, 15 predicted proteins | sample CB11b_Tmax_Bot8__FD_203508 | JGI IMG/M metagenome (GOLD analysis project Ga0310125, IMG submission 203508) | Marine microbial communities from Western Arctic Ocean, Canada - CB11b_Tmax_Bot8 | ecosystem: Environmental > Aquatic > Marine > Oceanic | place: Canada: Western Arctic Ocean | collected... | reverse complement strand
TGCCGCAAAGCGTTCAGTATGCAAGGGCGATGGGCTCGCCTCCCAGCACGTCGTTGGCCATCTCGTGAGGGTTCATGATCCTCAGAGGGTAGGCCCGGTGCTCGCCGTTGATCGACACGCCGAATACCCGCTCGTCCGGGCCTAGGTAGTCGGCCTGGTCGGCCGACAGCGTGGGCGGGAACTGGAGGTTCGGAATGCCGTCGGGTCGCACTCCGCCTCAGACCAGCTCGGTGAGGTCTATGCGGGCCGTTTCGTCAGCGTCACCGAGAAAGACCCGGTAGCGGTCGCTTATGGACGAGAGCAGATTGATCTTCCACTTCAGATAATTGTTGGGCGGCCGGTACTCGTCGCGCCGCTTGCCGATCCACTCGGTGGCCTTGAGCCATCCCTGGCCGCCGATGCCGAAATCCTGCCCCGTGAGCTGTTTCAGCACCTCCGCCGATATCGCGGCCAGGACCGGGTCGGACAGGAACCGTGAGATCTCGTTGATCACCGGCACCTGGGACGTGTCGCCGACGTCAAGGGCGCTTCTCAACGCCGTAAGGATCTCGTCGGCGGATTGTCCCGGGCCGCCGTAGATGGCGAACATGATGGCCTCGGGGTAGTAGCCTTCGGGCAACGCCTTGCGGGTCGGTACCGGGCTGACGGAGTCCGCGGACACGCCGTGGGGGATCGTTGAGGTCTCGGGGGTTGCTGACGACGATGAATCGCCACATGCGGCCAGCATCAGCGACAGCATTATGGCCACGGCCGGGTATCCGAGGTGCGTGAGTGGTCTCATCAATATAGTCCTGTCTCGTCTACGGCCGCGGCGGCCGGGCGGATTGAGCACGCGGCTACTTGATCAGCCGGCGCCGCATGAAGACCGACGCGATCTTCAGCGCGACGAGGCCCATGGCCAGCAGCTCGGCGGTCCACAGCAGCATCAGCCAGGATGGCTCCCCGGCCACAAGCCCGCGGACCAGCTCAACCGAGGGAGTCAACGGCAGCGCCCACGACAGCACCTTCAAGCCGGCGGGAAGGCGCTCAATGGGGAAGAAGACGCCACTGATGTAGAACATGGGCAGGATGAACAGAGTGAAGAAGTTGTTCATCGCGCCGATGGTCGTGGCGGTGGCGGTGAGAACCATCGCGATCGACGCGATGGTGAACCCGATCAGAAACGCCGCCGGCAGCGAGAGCACCGCCATCGGCGAGGGTACCAGACCGAACAACGTGGCGACCACCAGCACTGCGGTGCTGGCCATGAGCGCCCGCGTCGCCGACCACAGCACCTCGCCGAGCACGATGTCCGTGGGGCCCAGGGGCGTGAACAGGATCGCCTCGTAGATGTTGTGGGAGTCCATTCGCAGATAGGCGCCGTAGGTGCTGTCGAAGGTGGCGTGGAACATCGCATAGCTGGCGATGACGCCCGGAGCCAGGAACTCGGCGTAGCTCAGGTCGCCGATCTCGGTGATGTAGGCGCCCAGCCCGAACCCGATGGCGACCAGCATGATGACGGGCTCGATGGCGACCCCGCCGATCTCGACCTTCCAGGCCCGCTTGAAGGCATCGCGGTCCCGCTGCCAGACGCGGAAGGCGCCCCAGACGACGGTGCCCTGGAACGACTGGGTTAGCGTGCTCACTCCTCGCGCAGCCCCCGGCCGGTAAGCTGCAGGAAGACGTCCTCGAGGTTGCTGGGCCGTCGCACGACTTTGAGCCCTTCGAACATCGGATCGTCCGTGGTCAGCATGCCGTCCCGGCTGTAGACGATCACCCGGGCGCCCGCGTCGTCGAACTGCACGCCGTGCTCGCCGAGCTGGGCGAGCAGGCCGGCCTTCCCGTGGTCGCCGACGTCCACCTGCATCACCCACTCGCCGGCGTGGTCCGCCACCAAGTTGGCCGGCGTGCCATCCTCCAGGATCTTGCCTTGGTCGACGACGACCAGACGATCGCACAGGTAGGCGGCTTCGTCCATGTAGTGTGTGCTGAGCAGGACCGTTACCCCCTCCGACTTGAGCGTGTTGAGCTTCTCCCAGACCAGGTGTCTCGTCTGGGGGTCCAGTCCGGTGGTGGGCTCGTCCAGCACCAGCATCCGTGGCCGATGGAGCAGCGCCCGCGCGATCAGCAGCCGTCGCCGCATGCCGCCGGACAGGTCGTCCACCGGGCTGGCGGCCCTGCCGGCGAGCTGCACCATGTCCAGGGCCTCTTCGATGCGCCTTTCGGCCGTCTTGCGCGGCAGGTTGAAGAACCGGGCGTAGGACTGCAGGTTCTGGGCCACGTTCAGCCCCGGGTCCAGGCTGTTCGACTGGGAGACAACGCCCAGCCGCGACTTGATCTCGCGCTGGTGCGTCGCCACGCTCATGCCCATCACCGACAGCTCGCCCGACGTCAGCGGCGACATGCAGGTGATCATCCTCAGGGTGGTCGTCTTTCCGGCGCCGTTGGGGCCGAGGAAGCCGAAGCACTCGCCCTGATTGATGGCGAAGTTTATCCCGTCGACCGCAACGAGGTCACCGAATCTCTTGGTGAGGTCCCGGGCAGTTACGACGGGGGATTGTTGCTGGGTCATTCCCGGTTGGAGGCTGGAGGTGTCAGGGTAGCCGCGACGCGCGATGCGCCATTGTACACGGTCGGGGGCCTTGCACTAACGGGCTGCCGGGAGTCTGAGGGTGTCCCTCAGATATAAATCCTTCCCCATTTCTGCCAGGAATGGGGGTCAGGGGGATACTCGAAAATATTCTTTCAGCACCCTGCTAGACTAGAATGCCGTAGACCTTAGAGACACGAGGAGAGGACATGGCGGAGAAGCGTCACCCGCAGGGCGTCCTGGCGGCTTGCGACACGCCCTGGACGGAGGAATTCCGACTGGACGAGCCGGTGTTCAGGCGCCATATCGAGCAGCAGCTCGCCTCGGGCGCAGGGAACATCTACGTCATGGGCACCGCCGGCGAGGGCTACGCCGTCACCGATACCCAGTTCCGTCAGGTGGTGGACGTCTTCGCGGACGCCACCGACGGGGCGGACGCCACGCGCATGGTCGCCGTCATCAGCCTGTCGATGGGCCACATGCTTGAGCGCATCGGCTACGCTCACGACAAGGGCGTGCGCATGTTCCAGGTCCCGCTGCCGTCGTGGGGCACGCTGACGAACCCGGAGGCGCTGACGTTCTTCAAGACGGTCTGCGGGTCCTTCCCCGACTCGAAGTTCCTGCACTACAACCTGAGGCGGTCCGGGCGCATCTTCGCGGCCGACGACTACCGGCCGGTCCTGGACGAGGTGCCGAACCTGGTCGCCACCAAGGTCAACAATACAGACATGGGCTTCATGCGCGATCTGATCCTGAAGACGCCCGAGCTCCAGCACTTCGTCCTGGAGAGCTGCTACGCCAACGCCAGCTTCTACGGGGAGTGCTCGCTGCTGTGCAGCTTCGGCGGCCTGGCGCCGGACCTGGCGCGGCGGCTGTTCGAGGCCGGCAGGGACGGCGACACGGCCACCGCCTTCGCCACACAGGGGCGGATGATGCAGATGCACGAGGGCTTCTTCCGCGACGTCGAGGGCCCGCACATGGATGGCGCCTTCGACAAGCTGTTCACGTCGCTGGCCCAGCCCGAGTTCCCCCTCCGTATCCTGCCACCCTACCGGTACCTCACCGACGAGCAGGCCGCCGCCGCCCGTGAGTACTTCGAGACCCACTGCAGCGATGTATCTTAGGGGACGCGCGGTGCCTGGCTGCGTAAGAGCGCTAGTCGACGAGCTTCCGGAGCGACTCGCCGTGCCGGGCGTTGACTCTCTCCACAGCGGCGTCGAGCTGATCAGGTCCTGCCCGTATGCGAGCATTGGTCAATTTCGGAATCAGGACCAGCAACGCTCGAATAGCTCGCATCAGCTTTGTGCTCCTAATGTCTCTACGCTTCCGATAGCCCGGCCACCGACAGGTCTTCGTCCAGCTTCCGCCAGTCGTCGTCCGACAGGGGGACATTCCGCGTGCCGTCGACCGCCTGGGTCAGCGCTTCTATTCCCATGCTAAGCTCGTCCTGACCCGTCCCCGGACTCTTCCTGGAAGGCGTCGAGACTGTCGTCCATCCGGACCTCCTTCGCCCGCGACCTGCGCCCGGTCCTGCTCACGGTCAGACTGGACTCCCGGCAGAGCCGGTCGTAGGCTACCCGCGTGCTGCGCGCCAACGGGTATTCGTTCCGGTACAGGACCCTGTTCGCCCGCACCTGGATGATTTGCCGCAGGCAGCCGAGGCAAGGCTGCACGGTCGTGTAGATATCGCACCCGCTGAGCCGGATCCCGTGGCGCGCCGCGGACAGAATCGCGTTCTCCTCGGCGTGTACGCAGAGGCACTTGTCCAGGTTCTCGCCGCTCTGGATGATGCCTTCCGCCTTGGCCTCGCACCTGGGGCAGCCGCCGTCCGAGCAGTGGGTGACACCGTCGGGCGCGCCGTTGAAGCCGGTGCTGACTATCCGGTCGTCGACCACGATGACGGTGCCGGCCCTGGTGCCCAGGCAGTCTCCGCGACTGGCCGCGACCTTTGCCATCCTCATGTAGTAGGCGTCCTTGTTAACCCTACGCACGCTGACAGTCCTCCTTCCCCTACACTCTACGTTATCAGCATTGCGTCGCCGAAGCTGTAGAAGCGGTAGCGCTCTCGGACCGCATCGGCGTAGGCGCGCAGCAGTAGCTCGCGGCCGGCGAAGGCGCTGGTGAGCATCAGCAGCGTGGAGCGGGGCAGGTGGAAGTTGGTTATCAGCGCGTCCAGCACCTGGAAACGGTAGCCGGGGTAGATAAACAGGTCGGCCCAGCCGCTGGCCGGTGCGACGACCTCGTCGCCGTCGCCCGCCGTGGCGGCGGCCTGCTCCAGCAGCCGGACCGCCGTAGTGCCGACGCACACCACCCGCCGTCCCTCCCGTTTCGCCGCGTTGACGGCGCCGGCGGCCTCCGCGCCCAGCGCCCACTGCTCGCTGTGCATGCGATGGTCGGCGACATCGTCGTCTCTCACGGGCCTGAACGAGTCCCAGCCGACGTGCAGCGTGACGAAGGCCGGTACGATGCCCTTGGCGCGCAGGTCGTCCAGCAGCGCCGGCGTGAAGTGGAGCCCGGCCGTCGGCGCCGCCACGCTGCCCTCGACCCTGGAGTAGACGGTCTGGTACCGATCCGAGTCCTCCAGCGGCTCGTGGATGTAGGGCGGCAGCGGGACGACTCCGACGCCGTCCAGGTTGTCGTCCGAGAGGCGGACGCTCCTGGAGCCGTCTTCCATCACCCCGGTGACCACGCCGATGATATCCCGATCGCTGGACGCAACCGCAAAGGCGGCACCTTCCCGCATGTGCCGTCCGGGGCGCACCAGGGCGCGCCACACACCGGGCTCCAGGCGGCGCAGCAGCAGGAGCTCCACCTTGCCGCCCGACGCGCTCGTGCCATACAGCCGGGCCGGGAAAACGCGGCTGTCGTTGAACACCGCCACGTCGCCCGCGCGTAGCAGGCCCGGCAGGTCGCCGAAGCGTCGGTGCTCGATGGACCCGCTCCTGCGGTCCACCACCATCAGCCGCGACGAGTCGCGGGGCTCCACCGGCGTCTGGGCGATCAGCTCGGGGGGCAGGGCGTAGTCGAAATCGCTGGTCTTCATGTGACGGTGGCCAGTCCTAGTCCCTAGTCCCCAGCCCCGGCTTCCTGCCAGTCGCCGGACGCTTCCAGCGATGCCCTCTCCGACTTCGTCGATATGTTCTGGAGGTACGCCAGCATCGCGCCGAACAACAGAACGAAGACGACCACCGTGGTAGATATCTGGAAGCCTCGTACCATGAAACCCTGGGCGATCTCGTCGGACACGAGATCGATGCCCGCCGGCAGCGCGAACGCCAGCGCACTGGCGGCGGCCGTCGCGCCAAGGGCGTGGCCCAGCTCCCGCGACGTCTCCAGCATGCCCGAGGCGACGCCCCGGTGCTCCAGCGACAGCGAGCTCATCACCGTGGCGTTGTTGATCGGATTGAACATGTTGGTGCCGATGGCGATCGGAAACATCAGCAGCGGCAGCACCCAAAACGAGACGTGGGGCGCGGACAGACTCAGGACCACAAAGCCGCCGGCGATGGCGGCGAGAGTGGCGGGCCTGAGGTACTCTGGGTGGTACTTGTCGTAGATCCACCCCGCGACCAGCGGCATGAACAGGCCCAGCGACTGGCTCGGCAGCAGCACCAAGGTGACGAATATCGGCTCTTTGCCGAAGCCCTGCTCCACAAGGATGGGCACCAGCGTGAACGTCGCCAGCATCGACGCGTGGTACGTGACGTTGCTGCCCAGCGAGAGTGAGAACGCCCGCACGCGGAAGTGCCGTAGGTCGATCAACGGGTTGGCGACCGCTCGCTCGACAACGACGAACGCGGCCAGCAGCACCAGGAACAGGGCGTTCATCGGCAGGTGGTAGCTCAATCCTTCGGACGAAACGAAGGACTCTTCGCCGCCGTGCAGGTGGGTGCCCGACAGGATCAGGACGATGGCCGTCGCAGCCAGGAAGCCGCCACCGAGCCAGTCCACTCGCCCGGTGGAGCCGGCCGTGCGCGGCTGGCCACGTTCCCGGAGCAGCGGCAGGGCGGCGATCACCGCGATGAGCCCTAACGGAATGAACGCGGCGAAGATCACCCGCCAGCTCAGTAGCTGGAGAGCCAGGCCGAACACCGCCAGCCCGGCCAGCGTGCCGACGCGGGAGCCGATGATGGGCAGAGCGTATGCGCGGCCCCTCTCATTGGGCGGGAACGTCGCGGCCAGGATGGCGTTGGCGTTGCCCATGATCAGCGCGGAGCCCAGGCCGGTGACTGCCCGCAACGCGATAACGTGCGACAGTTCCTGCGACAGGGCGATCAGGCCGGTACCAAGGGTCGATGTCAGTATGCCGATGAAGAAGACGCGGCCATGCCCGTACCTGTCTCCGAGCCGCGCAGCCAGCATCACGAAGCTGCCCAGCACCAGCAGGTACACGATGACCAGCCATGCCGTATCCGCGATCCCGGTGCCGAAATACTCCGACAAGGTGGGGATGGAGAGGGCCACCGGGAGGCTCGAGAACTGGACCAGCATCGACGCGCCCGTGAGCGCCATCAAGACGTCACGACGGCGCCTTGTGTTCAGCAGAGGCCCGACCGCGCTGAGGATGCTCAAGGTCTCACCGGCGGTATGCGGCCAGTCACTGGAATGCCGTCGTCCTGAGCGAGGCGAAGGATCTGGGGTGGTGTGTTCTTCGCTTCCGGCTTGGCTGCGGGATGCCGCCCGCGGACCCATCGTCGTCGAAGCGGGGACTCCTCCAGACGACGCACGCTAGCAGATCGGCCTTCGGGACGCACCACTAGCCGCCCCCGTCGCTGCCGACGGCCAGCCGCGCTGCCTTCAGCGTGTTGTGCAGCAGCATGGCGATGGTCATGGGCCCGACTCCGCCCGGCACGGGCGTTATGGCGGCGGCCTTTTCAGACACCGAGTCGAAGTCGACGTCGCCGACCAGCCTGTAGCCCCGCATTCGCTCCGGGGCGTCCACCCGGTTGACGCCGACGTCGATGACCACCACGCCCTCTTTGACCATGTCGGCCGTGATGATCCGCGGCTGGCCCATGGCGGCGATCAGGATGTCGGCTTGGCGGGTCATCGAGCCAAGCTCCCGGGTCCGCGTGTGACAGACGGTTACCGTCGCGTTGCCGCCGTTCAGACGCTGCGCCAGCAGGATGGACACCGGCTTGCCGACGATCTCGCTGCGCCCGCAGACCACCACGTGCTGGCCGGCGGGGTCTCGCCCGGTTCGCAACAGGAGCTGCTGAATGCCGGCGGGCGTGGCGGGAACGAAGCGTTGCTTGCCCTGGACCAGCCGGCCTACGTTGAAGGGGTGCAGCCCGTCCACGTCCTTGTCTGGGCTGATGGTGTCGATGACGGCGTCCTTGTCGATATGCGCCGGCACCGGTAGCTGGACCAGGATGCCGTGGACGCCGTCATCGGCATTGAGGGCTCGTATTCGGTGCAGCAGCTCGTCGGACGAGGCGTCCGCGGGCATGGAAAAGTCCTCGGCGTCCATCCCGACTTCCGCGGCCGCGATCCGCTTGCTGCGCACGTAGACAGCGGACGCGGGGTCGTCGCCGACCAGAACTACCGCCAAGCCGGGGGTGACTCCGTGGACCCGACGCAGCTCGGCGACCCTCGTTGCGACCTCGGCTCGGACCTGGGCCGCGATGCTCTTACCGTCTATGAGCTCAGCCGTCATGGCGCTGTACTCCCGGCTATTTCGTCCAACCGGCCCAACCGGCGGGACGAGCGCCCGCGGGAGGGCTTCTACCCGATTATATACGGCCAGCGTCGTTCGCTTTCAATCCAACGGTGGTGAATCTATAATATCGTTGCCAGTTAGGAAGCCTCACCACGGCCAACGGAGCGTCATGAACAGCTTCGCCGGGGCCCTCGCCTCAGACCGGTCCCTCGTAACCTGCGAACTGAATCCGCCCAAGGGCACCGATCTGGAGGCCCTATACGAAAAGGCGTCGATGCTCGAGTCGAGAGTGGACGCGTTCAACCTCACCGACTCGGCCGCCTCGTGCATGGCCATGGCGCCCATAGCGGCGGCGCACCTGCTGTCGGACAGAGGTATCGAGCCGATTCTGCAGATGACGGCCAGGAACCGCAACAGACTGTCGGTCCAGTCGGACCTGCTCGCCGCCGCCGCCCTCGGCATCCGCAACGTGCTGTGTATGAGCGGCGACCCGCCCGGCGCCGGCGACCATCCGGACGCCAAGACCGTGTTCGACATCGAGACGGTGGCCATTCTGCGCGCCATTGCCTCCCTTCGGGGCGGCGCCGACATGGCGGGCAACGAGCTGACAGGGACGCCTGATCTGAATTCCGGCGCTGTCGCCAACCCCGGAGCTGACGATCTGGACAAGGAGCTGCGCCGAATGGAGGAAAAGGCCGAGGCGGGCGCGGCGTTCTTTCAGACCCAGGCGGTGTACGATCCCGCGGCCTTCGAGACCTTCATGAAGGCCGCCGTCCGGTTCGACGTCCCCGTCCTGGCAGGGCTTATCGTCCTCAAGTCGGCCCGGATGGCGCGAAACCTCAACGCCAATCTCCCCGGGGTCCACGTGCCCGATTCGATCATCGCCGAGATGGACGGCGCCGATAGCCGCCGCGAGAAGAGCACGGAGATCTCGGCTAGGCTCATACGCGAGATATCGCCCATGTGCCGGGGCGTCCATATCATGGCCATCGGCTGGGAGTCACGGGTCCCTGGAATTCTCGACGCCGCGGGCGTCTCCGGCGGCGGGTAGGCCAGCCTCGCGGGGGACATGCTCGTAAACGGCGTCGACATGATCGAGATCTCCCGGGTCGGAGACGTGGCCGCGAGGTACGGCCAGCGGTTCTATCGGCGCATTTACACACAGGATGAACTCGACTACTGCCGTGGACGCGCTCCCCAGCTCGCAAGCCGCTTCGCCGCCAAGGAGGCGGTCATGAAGGCCCTCGGCACGGGCGTACGGGGCATGCGCTGGCGTGACATAGAGGTCGTCCGAGAGATGGGCCGGGCGCCAACGATCAAGCTGCACGGCTCCGCGCTGGCCAGGGCGCGCCAGCTCGGCATAGACCACATGGCCGTCTCGCTCTCCCACTCCAGAGAGCACGCGGTGGCCTTCGTAGTTGCGGAGAGCGCCTCGGGCAATCAGGTGCCGTGGGGCGGGCTCCGGCGGCGGGAAGGACGCCCGCCGGTTCGGTGACCCGCCCGTTGATGTCGCGACTCAGGACTTGCCGCCGCGGCATTTGTCGCATCGTTCATGAATGACCACGCGTCCGTGAGGGACATGAAGATAGTCACGGCGGAGCAGATGCGCCGGATAGAGGCCAGGTCCGAGGAGGCTGGGGTGTCTACCGACACCCTGATGGAGAACGCCGGCCTGCAGTTCGCCGTTCGTGTCCGCGACCACGTCGGCGATGTATCCGGCGCCGGCGTCGTCGTGCTGGTGGGCCCCGGCAACAACGGTGGCGACGGGCTCGTCGCAGCCCGACGACTGCATGTCTGGGGCGCAAAAGTCACGGTTTACCTGTGCGGGCCACGCTCTGGGGACGACGCCAACCTGACGGCCGTCGGCAGACTCGGCCTGCCTGTGATCAAGGCCGCCAACGACACGGAGTACACGCGGCTCCGCGAGGCGCTGGGGACAGCGAACGTGGCCATCGATTCCATCCTGGGAACCGGCCGATCGCGCCCCATCGAGGGCGTGGTCAGAGAGGTGCTTGCGGCGCTCTCCGACGCCAGGGCCGCCCGGCCCGATCTGACTATCGTGGCCCTGGACCTGCCGACCGGGCTCAACTCCGACACTGGCGAGATCGACCCTGCCTGCATAGCCGCCGACCTGACCATGACCCTGGGCTATCCCAAGCGCGGCCTCTTCGTCTACCCGGGCGCGGGGCTGACAGGTAGGGTCGAGACCTTGGACATCGGCGTGCCGCCTGGCCTGGACGGCGACGTCGACCTGGAGCTGATGACCGATGCATGGGCCGCGGACACCCTCCCCGTGAGGTCGCCGTCGTCCCACAAGGGCACTTTCGGACGGACGCTGATAGTGGCGGGCTCCGGGAGATACGTCGGGGCCGCGTCGCTGGCGGCCTCGGCCGCCGGCCGCGTCGGCGCCGGCCTGGTCACCGTGGCGATTCCCCGCAGCCTGCAGGCCGCCGTCGCGGCCGGCGCGCCCGAGCCGACCTACATACCGCTGCCCGAGTCGTCCTACGGCGAGCCCGCCGAGGAGGCCGCCGAGCTCATCCTTGAGGCGCTGCCCGCCTACAACTCGCTGCTGGTGGGATGCGGCATCGGCCAGTCGGACGCCGTGGCCCACCTGATGGAGCGGCTTCTCTACTCCGACGCCGCCCTGCCGCCGACGGTGGTCGACGCCGACGGCCTCAACTTTCTGGCGTGGTCCCAGGCCCCTGGCTGGTGGGAGCGGATGCCGCGGCCGGCCGTCGTCACGCCGCATCCCGGCGAGATGGCGAGGCTGGCGGGCGACCCGGTCGCGGAGCTTCAACGAGACCGGGTCGCCAGTGCGACGGACGCGGCCGGCCGTTGGAGCAAAACGGTGGTGCTCAAGGGAGCGCACACTGTCGTGGCGGCCCCGGACGGCACGGCGATGCTGAGCCCATTCGCCAACCCGGCGCTGGCCAGCGCCGGTACCGGCGACGTCCTCGCGGGCGCCATCGCCGGGCTCCTGGCGCAGGGTTTGGACCTTCAGAGCGCGTCGGCCCTGGGCGTCTACCTGCATGGCGCCGCCGGAGAGAGGGTACGTGACGCACTGGGTGACGCCGGCCTGCTGGCCAGTGACCTGCTCACGGCGCTTCCCAGAGCCATCAAGAAGATCAATGCAGGGGTACAGAAGGGGTAAAGGGTACGGGGATCCGACCCCAAACCCGTACCCTTTACCCTGGGTGGGGTCGGACGTGGAGGGAGCCTTGGCGCAACTGCGGGGTAGAGAGCGGGCTCGGTACGTCGCGAGGATGTTCTCCCGCATTACCTCCCGATACGACAGGATGAACACGGTCATGTCTGCCGGGCGACACTACGCCTGGCGCAGGATGGCCGTCGACGTGGCTGTGGGTGGGCTGACCGGCCCGGCGCTCGACGTCGCCGCCGGAACGGGCGACTTCGCCATCGATCTGGCTCGGAGAGAGCCGGTCACCGAGGTCGTGGCGGCGGACTTCAGCCGAGAGATGCTGGAGGCGGCGGTCCGTAAGTCCAGCCGGCAGGGGCTGAGCAGCCGAATAGATTACGCCCTGGCGGACGCCCAGGCGCTGCCCTTTTCGGACCACAGATTCATCTGCGCTACGGTCGGCTTCGGCGTTCGCAACTTCACCGATCTTCCCGGTGCGCTGGCTGAGATGGCGCGCGTGGTCGTGCCCGGCGGGCGCGTCGTGGTGTTAGAGATAGTCAGGGCGGCCGGCGGGCCTGTCGGCCGGCTGTTTCCCCTGTACTTCAAGTACGCTATGCCCTGGCTGGGAGCGGTCCTGGCCGGCGACCGTGAGGCGTACACCTACCTGCCGGAGTCGGTGCAGGGATTCCTGAGCGTCGACGAGCTGTCGGCCGCGATGCATGCGGCCGGCCTTCGTAACGTCACAGCCCGAAACCTGGCGCTCGGCACAGTGGCCATCCTCTCCGCCGAGGTACCGCCCGTAGGGGTGGCCTTGGATCTTACTTGAAACTCTTCTCGCCGGCGCGGATAGGCACGCGGAGGCGGTTCTTGAACGGCGTGAGCGGGCAGCTCCAGCGCTCGTTGTAAGCGCAGTAGGGGTTGTAGGCGTAGTTGAAGTCCAGGACCAGTCGCCCGTCCCGCATCTCCTGCACCTTCAGGTATCGACCGGCGCCGTAGGTCTCCTTGCCGCTGGTTGCGTCCGCGAAGGGCAGGAAGTGGCCGTGGGGGTCCCTGTACACCGTCAGCTCCGCGGTTTCTCCGTCGGCCTCGAACGAGACGCGTCCCCAGCGCAGGTACGACGCGACGTCGCCAGTGCTGGTCTGCATCTCGACCAGAGCGCCTCCTCCGGTACGGTCGACGTCGAGCGTCAGCCTGAGATCGAGGGCCTCGTCTAAGTACGACAGCCCGGCAAAATCCCGG
>Ga0310125_10001273_pt1 | contig 12607 bp, 7 predicted proteins | sample CB11b_Tmax_Bot8__FD_203508 | JGI IMG/M metagenome (GOLD analysis project Ga0310125, IMG submission 203508) | Marine microbial communities from Western Arctic Ocean, Canada - CB11b_Tmax_Bot8 | ecosystem: Environmental > Aquatic > Marine > Oceanic | place: Canada: Western Arctic Ocean | collected... | reverse complement strand
CCGGACAACGTCGCGACAGGCAAGTTTGGCGCCATGATGGAGGTCGAAATCGTGAACGATGGCCCCGTTACAGTCGAACTCAATACCGATGCCAAATAAACTTTATCCCAATCGGCTAATGTGATTCAATGTGCTGATGAAGGACAAAAACACCTTTGATTTTTGGTATGCGGTCAACAACACCGACATCGTGTTGATGCCGACGCGCCACCTCGAGACGTTTGGCACTACCGTCCTTCAGTATCATCTTATCAGCGAACTCATGGATTCCGTCGGCCGCGTGCGGATTCGCGAAGGGCGCATGCAGGCGAGCCAACCCGAAATCATTACGCCACAATCGTATTCCGAAACGCTTCTCGAAGGATTTGGAGAGGAGGCTTCGAAATATGTCGAGTGGCTGAAGAAGCACGAAGAGGATATTCGAATTCTGCAATATGGCTACAAGTTGAAACAGGAGTCGTTCACGGAAAACGTCGTGTCGGAGGATAAACAGGCCGTCGTCGATCGCGTCGAGAACCAGGTTCGTGATCGCGGTGACCCGTTGAGTGCCGTCGTCGTCGGCGTCGATTGTCCGTGGGACGTATGCCTCATCAAACTATTCTGGGAAGTCGTGCAAAGTTCTGCACACACGAACGTCCAGCAGCTGGCACAGAAAAACTTTTTTGAACAGGACGGGGGGATCCCCAAGGGAATGCGCAGCGAAATTGAAAAGGGATTTCTCGAGGCAAGCCACGATCCCTCAAAGGTCACTTTGCTAGGGCACAAATTGCAGCAGTACGGCCTCTTTGAGGAATACCAGGACCGATTTTTTTCACTCGTACGATCAAGCAAGAAATAACCGCCGCATCGCGGGCCATGAACGAAGCATCGATCCAGCCTGAGGCTCCGGAAAGTCCGCCCACACCTACGGCGCATGAAGAGGTTTCCGGGGAATCGCGATCCTCCAGAACGAAAGTCTTTGCCGTTGCAAATCAGAAGGGCGGCGTCGGAAAGACGACGACTGTAATCAACCTCGCGGCAGCGCTCGCCGAGCGTGAGTTGAAGATCCTTGTCATTGATCTGGACCCGCAAGCTAACGCGACAAGCGGTCTCGGGTTTTTCCAACAGGAGGGTGGCAGCCTCTATCGCGCGCTCATCGAGAAGGAGGACGCGTCCAAGCTCATCCGGTCTACGGTGGTCGATGGTGTCGACATTATTCCATCCGAACTGGACCTCGCCGGCGCTGAAGTCGACGTCGCACGTTCGGACAACTATCTGCATTGTGTCAGTGAAGCGCTGAAGCCGGTCAGGGAGCAGAACACGTACGACTTTGTCCTGATCGATTGCCCACCATCGCTCGGCATTCTGACGATGAATGCCCTCACTGCGGCAGACGCATTGGTCGTGCCAATGCAGTGCGAATATTACGCGCTCGAAGGCCTAAATGTCATTCACCGCCTGATAGACCAGCTTCACGAAGGCGGGGCCAATCCGCAACTGCGGCTGGAAGGTATACTGATGACCATGTTCGATGCCCGCACAAACCTGGCTACGCAGGTCGTTAAGGAAGTCAACCGTCATTTCGGAGAAAGGATTTACGAAACAGTAATTCCGCGTAACGTCAGACTTGGAGAAGCACCGAGTTACGGAAAGCCCATCACGCACTATGCCCCCCATTCTGCGGGGGCGGAAGCGTATCGCAGATTCGCGGAAGACTTCCTCAAACGCCAGGGCATTGTCTCGGCGACCGCGGGAAACAATGACGGGAAAACGAGCAAGTATCGGGTCCCCGTAGTCAACATCCACATGATCGAAGGTGAAGCGGCGGCCAAAACCGGCAGCTCATGACATCTTCTTTAGACGTTTAAGCTTACCCGAGAGCACAACCTTTTGCGCCGGTGCTATTCTGTCCACGAACAACACGCCATTCAAGTGATCGATCTCGTGTTGAAGCGCGCGAGAGAGCAAACCGGTGGCCTTGACGACTACATTCTTGCTGTCGAGGTTCTGGTAAGTAACGGTGACCAAGTCCGCGCGTTGGACATCGGCGTAGATTTCAGGAAAGCTGAGACATCCTTCAGACCCGACCTGTTGCCCCTCCATGGCCGTGATCGCCGGGTTGATCAGCACCATGGGCATGGCAACGTGGTCATTTTCCTCGAGCTTGGCATCCGTCCGGTCGCCGGCCTGGGACATGTCTATCACGCACATACACTCGGCATGATCAATCTGCGCTGCGGCCAACCCGATACCGACGTATGCATACATCGTCTCCAACAAATCATCGGCGAGCCGACGCGTATCATCGTCAATTGTTTTCACCGACACGGATTTACATCGTAAGGCCGGGTGACCGTATATCACAATGTCGTGCTTCAATGAATCCCCTCCCGCTCCGATAGAGTTCCCGCTCTGTGTATTCCATGTGCATGTGAATCCATTGTTAGACTATACGTCGGCCACATATTGCCCGCAATTGCTTTTAGAGACCGTGAAACAGTCTTCCTGAATGGCCTTGCTTGACTTTGCCACGACAACCTATAGTTCATTAAAAGATGCAAAAGCTTCTTGTCATTATTCCTACGTATGATGAACGCGATAACGTCAGGCCCGTCGCGGAAACCGTGCACGGGGCCGAACCGACCGCTCACATTCTATTTGTAGACGACAGTTCACCAGACGGCACCGGTGACGTCATTGACGCAATGGCGGCGGATGACGCGCGCATCCACACTCTCCACCGCAAGCAAAAGGAGGGCCTTGGGCGGGCATACGTCGCGGGTTTCAAATGGGCAATTGAGCAGCAGTTCGACCTCATCATGGAAATGGATGCCGACCTTTCCCACGATCCCCATGAAATCCCGAATTTCGTGAGGGTAGCGCAGGAGGCCGACCTCGTGCTGGGTTCGCGCTATTGTGAAGGGATTCGAATCACGAACTGGCCGCTGAGCCGACTGTTGCTCAGCAAGACTGCCGCGACCTATGTGCGCCTGATCACGGGCATGCCGATCACCGATCCCACCGGTGGTTTCAAGTGTTTTCGACGGACCGTGCTTGAAGCGATCGACCTTGATCGTGTCATGTCCAGCGGGTATGCGTTCCAGGTCGAAATGACGCACACGGCGTGGATGCGGGGATTTCGAATCGTGGAAATTCCGATCGTTTTCGAAGATCGCCGCTCCGGATATTCGAAGATGAACAAGGACATCGCAACCGAGGCATTGCGTATCGTTTGGAAACTTGCCCTGCAACACCGCTTCCGCCGCAAACCGCTGGTAACGCGGAAACCGGAAACTCCGTCATGAGCGAAGCAATACCACGGACCGGGGGAAACGGTAACGTGCCCACGTTTCGCGACTGTTTCGCCGCGATGCGACCGAACCAGTGGACCAAGAACACGATCGTACTTGCGGCCTTTTTTTTCGCTTTTTGGGACACGGCGCAACAGGTCGAGGCGATTGACGGACTTACCTTGGCGCTACCCGCAATGCTGTTGTTCTGTATTGTGTCGAGCGGAATCTACATACTCAACGACCTGAGAGACGTCGCTGCCGACCAGGCGCACCCCGTGAAGTGCCGACGTCCGATTGCAGCCGGCCGCGTTCCACAATCCTATGCACTGGGTCTTGCACTTGTTCTGCTTCTCGCGGGAATTGCCGGCTCGTACTTGCTCTCAAGCGCCTTCGCCGCGACGGTTGTGATCTACGTGGCGATCCAGGTAATCTACAGCTTCGGGCTCAAGAACATCGCCCTGTTGGACGTCTTCGTCATAGCCACGGGGTTTGTATTGCGTGCCATCGCGGGCGCGCGCGTACTTGACGTACGCATATCCTACTGGTTGCTGCTGTGCACCTTCGTACTCGCCCTTTTCCTGGCGCTCTGTAAGCGCCGGCACGAAAAACTTTTTGTCGACGATTCGAGCAGTGAGGGACGCGCCAGTCTGGAACAATATGATCGCCGGCTGCTTGACCTTCTGATCGCCATTTCGGCCTCGTCAACAATTGTATGTTACGCCATGTACACGCTGGCAGCAGAGACGGTGGCCAAGTTCAGTACCGAAAAACTGGCTTACACGGTTCCGTTTGTGATCTTCGGCGTTTTTCGCTATCTGGATCTCGCCTATCGCCACCGCAAGGGAGACCGGCCCGAAAAAATTCTTCTGACAGATGTCCCCATTCTCGTCAACCTGGCACTCTACGGGCTGTCCGTGATCATCATCTGTCTTCAGCGGCGTTAAAGGCTATCTGTCCCAACGCTGCGTTTGTTGATTTCCTCGCGCCTCCGTTGGTGATATCATCGTATTTTCCATGGAATCAGCATCCGATGACTGTATAGCCGCTTCCGTTGAAGAGCGGTTTTTCCGAAAACTTGATTGGACTGCGTTTTGGACCGCAACGGTCGTGTCCTTCGCGGTCTACTTCTATACCCTTGCCCCCACACTGACGCTCGAGGACTCCGGCGAGCTTGCCGTGGCCGGTGATTTTCTTGGCGTCCCACATCCACCCGGTTATCCAATCTGGACCATCATCTCGTGGATCTTCACCAAGATTTTTGCCTTTGTGACATTTCGCGGGCAGCCGAATCCCGCCTGGAGCATCGGACTTGTTTCAGCCGTGTTCGGCGCTTTAGCAGCGGGCGTAACGGCCATGCTGATTTGCCGCTCGGGCTCGGACTTCCTGCACCAATCGCGTGAGGCGCTTCACACGGCAAACCAAGCAACCGAAAACCTGATCTGCGGAATCGGCGGAGTCGTGGGCAGTCTCCTCTTCGCCTTTTCGCCCGTCATGTGGTCGCAATCCACGATCATCGAAGTCTACAGCCTCAATGCCTTCTTCCTGGTTCTGATATTTCTGCTGACCTATCGCTGGATGAGCCGGCCCAAGGATTCCGTCTTGTATGCCACTGCATTTGTGTTCGGGCTCGGCCTGACGAATTACCAGGTTCTGCTACTGGCAGGTTTGCCGTTGATCATCGCGATCATGCTTCGCGATCGCGCACTATTCCGCGGCTTCGTCATTGTAGGAGCCCCCTATCTCGTTGTCATTGCAGGCATCAAATCCGGCGCGCTTCCCCCAATTTCGCACCCCACGGCTGTTGATGCGTTTTATTACATGGCAATGAATTTGCTGGTTCTGACCACCACGTATTTTTTTCTGCCACGCGGGCGGACAATTGCGATTACGATTCTGATGGTGGAAATCGGCGTGGCCTTCTACGGCTACATGCCGCTGGCGTCAGATCTTCGGAACCCGCCGATGAACTGGAGTTTTTCCCGGACGTGGGAAGGATTCAAGCACGCGCTCTTTCGTAGTCAGTACGCGAGAATAGATCCGACCGAAGTGTTTTCTTCGCAGTTCGTCCAACAACTAGGTTCGTACTTCGAGGATCTTCGCAAGCAGTTCACGCTGCCAGTCGCGTTGCTCGGCTTCCTGCCCTTCACGGTCTGGAAACTTAAGGTAGGGAAGCGAAATGTCAATGCACTGTACATTGGCATTATTTTCTCGCTTGCTGCGACACTTGTCCTGGTTATCGAAAAAGCATTGGAAGCCGCAGGCGTGCTTATCGACTTGCGCCTCGACAAGTTGCTGGCCGGAATTGTGTTGCTCTTACTGTGTGTCGGCGGCTTGACCATCGTCGTCACCCTGCTGTGGGAATTGGTTGACGAAATTCGGGGAAGAAGCCGTGCCCGATTCGACACCGTCGTGGTTAACCTATGGGCAGCCCTGGCTGGGATCATGCTCATCACGTTGAACAACAACGCGAAAGTCATGTCCCTGGTGGTTGTATTGCTGGGATTGGGCGGCATCTTTTTTCTGATTAATTTTCGCGGTCCCACGAGGGAAATAGAATCAGGACGGCAAACTGGATCGTTGGCTGACGTGCTGACGGTGGTGACCATGTTGTTGGCCGGCGCTGCCATCCTCGGCGCAGCCGCTCGGATCGTATTGCAAAAAGTAGCCTCGATTACTGCCCCGATACAGCAGGGCGCGAATATTCCCGACGATGCGACGAAGGCGCTGATGTGGCAAGCCGCGGGTCTTGTGCTGATAGCTGTCTTGCCGATTCTGCTGATTGCGCTCGCTGCCTGGCTCTCGCGCAGCAGGTTCAAGTTACGTATGGCTATCGATGACAATTCGCAGAAATGGGTCGTCGCAACATTGATTGGGTTTATGGTGATGAGTCTTGTGCTCATCGTGCTGGCAAACCCCACGGGCGATGTCCAAGACAATTTCGTTCAGCGCGTCAAGTTCATCTCGTCGCATGCCTTGTATGCGATTTGGATCGGTTACGGACTGATATTCGGACTTGCCTGGGTGAATACCGTCTTCAGGAAGGTCCCGTCAATTCGGCCACTCAGCCTTTGCATTGCCGCGGCGCTGGTGCTGGTACCCATTCGAGAAAATGCGTTCAACCGCGAACTGATTCTACTATACGGGGGCGCCGAACAGCATGGGCATGATTTCGGCTGGCAATTCGGCCACTACCAGCTAAGGGGTGCAAGCGCAATCAACGAAGAATTGGAACCTGACGAGGAACCGTTGCCCAACCCGCAATACCCCCCTGAAATGACGCAGAACGCTATTTTCTTCGGAGGAACGGATCCCGGCCGTTTTTCGCCGACCTATATGATTTACTCGGCTCGTGTTCGCGAAGATATATACCTGATCACGCAAAATGCCCTTGCGGACAACACCTTCATGAATGTCAATCGCGATCTCTACGGCGACCAAATTTGGATCCCGGCCATACAAGACAGTGCCAGGACCTTTATGATCTACATCGATGAAGTGAAATCGGGAAAGCGCCAGCCGCACGCCGAGATACAGATTACAGGCACGCGCGTCCAGGTAAGTGGGGTCCTGGGCGTCATGGAAATGAATGCGCTGTTGGCCAAGATGATTTTCGACCGCAACAACTACAAGCACGATTTTTACGTCGAAGAAAGTTATGCCATTATATGGATGTATCCCCACCTGACACCGCACGGACTGATCATGAAAATCAATCGGGATCCAACACCGTTTGAAGCAGATCGCAAAATTGCGATCAACGATCTCGATTTCTGGGACTGGTATACGCGCAGACTGCACAGCAACCCCAAGTTTTTGCGTGACGTCGCCGCGCGAAGGACATTCTCGAAGTTACGCAGTTCAATCGGGGGCCTCTATGCGAATCGACGCCAATTCGGCAACGCAGAGCGAGCATTTCGCGAAGCAGCCTTTCTCTATCCCTTAAGCCCCGACTCAACGTTCAGACTCGTGCGGAAGGCGCTGTTGCCGATGGATCGGTTTGATGAATGCATTTGGCATTTAAATGAGTATGCAAAGAAAGACCCAGGGAACAAGAGCGTGACAGGGTACATCGATGTCATCAAGAATTTCGAAGTTTTGCACGACGAAATCGTCAAAAAAGAAAACGCGTACAAGGACCGCGAGTTTGACCCGGCGACCGAGCTCGAGCTTGCGGAAATGTATCGCCTGGCAAAGAAACCCGAAATGATGACACAGCATATCAATGCCGTGCTGACAGCGTCAAACCTGCCTTCGCATTTAGCCTACCAAGCGGCAGTTGTCCTGCACAAAACGAGAAGCTATGATGAAATGGATAGCGCACTGCAAAGGTTTTTGAAGGACCCCCCGGCAGCAACGCCTGCGAGCGTTTTTCTCAACATCAGAAATATGTATTTCGACGCGAATATGTTTCCAAAAATGATTTCGACGGTTAGGCAGTACCTCGAGATAGAAACGGATAACTGGAGAGCCTGGCTGGACTTGTGTCTGCTACATTTGCGCCTTAAGCAATATGAAGCTGCGTCACAAACCCTTGAACAGGCGCGTCAGTTCGGAGGGGCGGAAGTTGAAGAGGTTATTCGAAGCGATGAGCAGAATCGATTTGCTCCACTTCTCCACGCAGGGCGGCCGTTTGCCCGGCCGCCCGGTAAACAGCTTGAGCGTGTTCTGGGTATTGCGCCGGACGGCTGAGGATTTGACCGCAAGAACACTTAGTCGTAACGACTCAGTTACGGGCGCTGTCGGTAAATCGGTCCCGAGCGCTTGCGCCTCGGGACGTTTGGCGCGAATTAGGCCGTCCAGTTTGCCGCGGCTGCCACCTCGCGCCTGGACGGCGCGAGGTAAAAAGAGGTATGAATTCAGATCACAATGCGGTTAGCAATGTCGTCTTCAAACTAAAGCACAAAGTATCCGACTAAGAGTTGGAACTGAGTGTATCGACTATGCGTATCCGCTACAGAACTCCGGATGCCACCCGTTTGGCCTTGCCTGTGGCGGAGAGGCGTCATTCGTCATTTGTATACTTCCCCCGCTTAAGTGTTGGTGATAGAGTCTTTTGCCAATGGAATACACCTCCGAAGACAGCATGTCCGTGCCTGAGGAAGGGCGGTTTTTCCGAAAACTCGACTGGGCTGCGTTCTGGACCGCAACGGTTGTGTCCTTCGCGGTCTACTTCTACACACTTGCCCCAACGCTGACGCTCGAGGACTCCGGCGAGCTTGCCGTCGCCGGTGATTTTCTTGGTGTCCCACATCCACCCGGTTATCCAATCTGGACCATCATCTCGTGGATCTTCACCAAGATTTTTGCTTTTGTCACGTTTCGCGGTCAGCCAAATCCTGCATGGAGCATCGGGCTTGTCTCGGCGGTGTTCGGCGCCTTGGCTGCGGGCGTAACGGCCATGCTGATTTGCCGCTCAGGCTCGGACTTCCTGCACCAGTCGCGTGAGGCGCTTCACACGGCGACCCAGGCAACCGAAAACTTGATCTGCGGAATCGGTGGGGTCGTGGGCAGCCTCCTTTTCGCGTTTTCGCCCGGCATGTGGTCGCAGTCCACGATCATCGAGGTCTATAGTCTCAACGCCTTCTTCCTGGTCCTCATATTTCTACTGACCTATCGCTGGATGAGCCGGCCCAAGGATTCTGTTTTGTATGCCACAGGATTCGTGTTCGGACTCGGCCTGACGAATTACCAGGTTCTCCTGCTGGCGGCACTGCCGTTGATCATCGCGATCATGCTTCGCGATCGCGCGCTCTTCCGCGGCTTTGTTATTGTCGGCATTCCTTATGGAATCGTCATTAAGGCCATACAGGATGGCTACCTGCCCGCGATTTCGCATCCCACCGGCGTCGATGCGTTCATCTACATGGCGCTGAATCTTTTGGTCCTGACCACTGTGTACTTTTTCCTGCCGCGCGGACGAACAATCGCGTTGACGATTCTGATGGCAGAAATCGGCGTGGCTTTCTACGGCTACATGCCACTTGCCTCCGATCTACGTAATCCGCCAATGAACTGGGGTTTTCCCCGTACCTGGGAAGGCTTCAAACACGCACTTACGCGCGGCCAATATGAAAAAATAAAACCGATCAGCGATGTATTTTCGCCGCTCTTCATTGAGCAACTGGGATCGTATTTTGAAGACCTCCGTAAGCAGTTCACGCTGCCGGTCGCGCTGCTCGGTTTCCTGCCCTTTACAGTGTGGAAATTGAAGGCGGGTAACCGTGACATAAACGCATTACACATCGGCATCATCTTCGCGCTGGCGGCAACGATCGTCCTTGCATTCGAAAAAGCGCTAGCGGCAGCCGGCGTGCCGATGGCCTTTCGCCTCGACAAAGGGCTGTCCGGCATCGTGCTACTTGTGGTGGGCGCCGGCGGCCTCACGATTCTGGTCACCTTACTATGGGAGTTTATTGACGACATTTGGGGAAGAAACCGTGCCTTGTTCGACACCATCGTTGTCAACACGTGGGCAGGCCTGATCGGAATTGCGCTAATTTATGTGGGCGTCACTCGCAAGAACATGTCGACCATTGTCATTTTGCTGGGACTCATCGGTGTCTTCTTCCTGATCAACCATCGGTGGCGGTGCAAAGGTGATAAGCCGGAAGGACGAAAGGTATCCTTGCCCGACGTTTTAACGGTTGTGCCCATCTTGCTGGTGGGTGTGGCTATCTTTGCCGTCGGTGCTCGCGGGATCTGGCAAAAAGTAATTTCAATCACCGCGCCGCTGCGAGAGGAAGGAGCAAATCCGACCAACGTTGAAACAACCGTGATGATGTTGCAGTCGGGTGGTCTCGTATTGATTGTCGTGTTGCTGGTTCTCCTGATTGCGCTCGCTGCCTGGTTGTCTCGCAGTAAGTACAAGCTACGCATGACCATTGACGACAATTCCCAGAAATGGGTTGTCGCGACACTGGCCGGCTTCATGGTGATGAGCCTGGTGCTCATCGTGCTGGCCAACCCCAAAGGCGATGTACAGGACGACTTTATTCAGCGCGTAAAGTTCATCTCCTCGCATGCCCTTTTTGCCATCTGGATCGGCTATGGATTGATTTTTGGACTTGCCTGGGTGGATACCGTTTTCAGGAAGACCCCGCTGATTCGTCCTCTCAGCCTCTGCATTGCAGCCTTGCTGGTGCTGGTGCCCATTCGAGAAAACGCGTTCAACCACGAATTGATCCGTTTGTATGGGGCAGCCGAACAACATGGGCATGACTTTGGCTGGCAATTCGGAAACTACCAACTCAGGGGGGCGAACGCGATCAGCGAAGAACTGGAACCCACCGAAGAACCCTTGCCCAATCCGCAATTTCCTCCTGAAATGACGCAGGATGCCATCTTTTTCGGAGGAACGGACCCCGGCCGTTTCGTGCCGACTTATATGATCTACTCGGCGCAAGTTCGCGAAGATGTGTATCTCATCACGCAAAACGCCCTCGCAGACAACACTTTCATGAATGTCACGCGCGATCTCTATGGCGATCAGATCTGGATCCCGGCAATACAGGACAGCGCCAAGGCTTTCCAAGTCTATGTCGAGGAAGTGCAAGCGGGAAAGCGCCTACCACATGCCGACCTGAAAATTGACGGCGGGCGCGTCCAGGTAAGCGGAGCCCTGGGTGTCATGGAAATCAACGGCATCCTCTGCAACATGATTTTCGACCACAACAACTACAAGCACGATTTTTACGTCGAAGAAAGTTACGTCATCAGGTGGATGTACCCATACCTGACTCCGCACGGTTTGATCATGAAGATCAACCAGGATAAAACACCATTCTCAAGCAATAGCCTCACAGCTATAAACGATCTCGAGTTCTGGGACTGGTATACGCGCAAACAGCACAGTAACCCCAAGTTCCTACGCGATGTCGTCGCCCGAAAGTCCTTCTCAAAGCTTCGTAGTGCACTCGGGGGCCTGTATGCCAATCGACGCCAGTTCGCCAACGCGGAGCGCGCATTCCATGAAGCTCGCATCCTCTACCCGCTGAGCCCCGAAGCCAATTTCCGTCTGACGCAAGAAATTCTGTTGCCGATGAACCGATTTGCCGAAAGCCTTTGGCTCATGAACGAGTACGCAAAAAGCGATCCGGGGAATAGACGCGTGCCGAGTTTCATCGCTCACATAGAAAACTTCAAAAGATTGCGCGATAAAATCCGGGAAATGGAAAGCGAGAACAAAGCAGGCAAGTTTGAAGCGACTACTGCTCTTCAGCTTGCGGACTTGTACCGCCAGGCACAGCAGAGCAGCACAATGATGCGGTACATCAATTCCATTCTTCAAATCTCAAATCTCCCGCCAGAATACGCCTACCAGGCAGCCACGATTCTTCACAAATCAAAGAAATACGCTGATATGGATCGCGCTTTACAGCTATGCCTTAAAACGATTCCCGATGGATCGCAGGCGGACCTCTTTCTCAACATCACAAAGATGTATTACGACGCGAAGATGCTTCCGCAGATGGTCTCGACCATGCAGCGGTATCTCAAGATAAAGCCCGACGACTGGAAAGCCTGGCTCGATCTCAGTCTGCTGCAACTCAACATCAAGAAAGTAAATGATGCGGTGAAATCGCTTGGCCGGGCACGCCAGCTCGGCGGAGCGGAAGTTGAGAGGATCATCCGAACCGATGAGGGAAATCGTTTCGCTCCAATTCTCCGCGCAAGCCAGCCCGCGACTCCTCGCCAACCGGAACGATCGCTACAGGGCATCCCCGGCATTACGCCGGGGGGTTAGAAAACGTGTTCACTTCCAGCGCGTAGTGAATCGCGCTCAGCATGTAGATACTGGCTGTTTCTGACCTCAGCACCTGCGATCCCAGTGTTACGGGAACGCCGCCTGCATGCACTGCGGATTGCAGCTCATTGCTTGTCATATCTCCTTCCGGGCCGACCAGTACGCATACGTGGTTTACTGGAGTCGCTTGCTCCAGTGTCTCCCTCAGTGGTCTCGTGTCCCGCGCAAGCGATCCTACGATGAAAAGTTCCCACGCACCGGCATTCTGAAGCGCCTCCGACAGGAGAACGATCGGGCGAATGTCCGGGACATGACTGCAATGACATTGCTTTGCCGCGCTGAGAGCGATTCGCTCCCAACGCTGTCTGCGTTCCTCGCGACGTGCATGATCGATCCGAACAACGACATGCTCCGTCACGATCGGAACGATCTCCGAGACGCCCAGTTCCGTTGCTTTTTCGAGCACAAGATCCATGCGATCGTGCTTCAAGATGCTTTGGACGAGCGTTATCCGGAGCCCTCGTTCTACGTGGCGATGCGAACCGTCAACGGCGTGTAATACGGTGCGTTGAGTGCTCGAATTCGAGTCGGG
>Ga0310125_10001270_pt1 | contig 12612 bp, 11 predicted proteins | sample CB11b_Tmax_Bot8__FD_203508 | JGI IMG/M metagenome (GOLD analysis project Ga0310125, IMG submission 203508) | Marine microbial communities from Western Arctic Ocean, Canada - CB11b_Tmax_Bot8 | ecosystem: Environmental > Aquatic > Marine > Oceanic | place: Canada: Western Arctic Ocean | collected... | reverse complement strand
CAAGCTGCCGAAGAGCTGGGTTACTCCTACATATTCATCGCAGACCATGTGCTAGGCGCGGATCCAAAGCGCCACGAATTCCCTAACAACGAATATTTCCCCGCGTTACAGACTTATAACCACAAATCTGTCATTCATGAATCGTTGACGCTGATGGGCTATTTGTCTTCGATTACTCGAACGATTGGATTGGTCAGTGGCATACTCATTTTGCCGCAACGGCAGACTGTTCTTGTTGCGAAGCAAACTGCAGAGATCGATGTATTGTCAGGAGGCAGACTCCGCCTAGGGATTGGAGTTGGGTGGAACAGCGTGGAATACCAAGCATTGGGTGAAGATTTTCATACGCGAGGAGAACGAATTTCTGAACAAATCACGGTGCTCCGCGAGTTATGGACCAAAGAAGTCGTCGACTTCCATGGCAGGTGGCACAACATAAACCATGCAGGATTGAATCCTTTGCCGGTCCAGCGGCCGATTCCCGTGTGGTTGGGCGCCGGAAGTCCCGAGTCGCCAACGCCGTCAGATAAGATTTTAAAGCGAATTGCGCGATTGGCTGACGGATGGTGTCCCAATTTCAAGCCAGACGCCGGAGGGCGAGCGACTATCGATCGAGTAAATGCTTTCGCAAAGGAATATGGGCGAGATCAAGCGTCCGTTGGAGTTGACGGCCGTCTTCGAACTAGCGATGGAAGCCCAGAAGATTGGATGGATGAAGCGGTAGCATGGAAGAAGTTGGGGGCGCGTTATCTATCTATCGAGAACCGTTGGGGAGGGCTCAAAACCGCAAGTGAACATATCGCTGCGATGCAACGATTCAAAGCGACAATCGGGTTCGATATCTGAGATGGTATACCGCTGGAGTTACACTCATCTAATTCTTTCCGCTGTGCTTTTGAACCAATTATCCTCAGATAAAAAACCATAAGTCGACACGGTGAGAGACAATTACTGAACTAACTAAAAGTACTGGAGGCGATAACCAATTAGAGAAGCAGAGGCGTCAAAGGCGCGATCTCCTCTGCCTTTGTCCCCTGTGGGTCATTCAGTTCCTTCAGAACTTCCAGTGAAAGGTAGCTAGGGAATCCGTTCACCTCTTAGATGCTTATGAGAGCGGGTAAGTATCGCCCTATATTTTGTTGATTAACAATGCAAAGTGATGCCGTGGCACAGACGACACCAGTCCACTTTGGAGCAACAGAGAAGAGTCTGAGCAAGACGATTTCAATGCCTCGAGCGCGCTCAGACTCTTTTGCACCAGTGCTGATTGGACCCTAGCCGCATACTGCATAGTATGCTTATTTCGTGTATAGCAGCGGTCAATCCCGCAACAGCATGCTATTGGGGGCTGGCAGGCAAGCAGCGGAGTTTGCAACCCGATTAAGGAACATTCCACTAGATGTGCATCTAGCGGCCCCCAGGCATCATGGCCAAGAACAATAAATCAGAACCAAGACCGCGATCGCACGTGCGAGGTGTCTCCCATTGGAGACACATAATCGTCGAAGCCTGATATTCTCGCTATCACCGTCCATAGTTCCAGGCTAAGTCCGGTGTTAGTGAAAAAGAAATTCACAACTTATTAGGCTTTAATTACGCAGCGTGACCAATTTAGCATATTAAAATCGATCCTTACTTAATCCATCCTCAAACATGTCGATCCCGTCGGTTTTATGGCTTTCAAACATGCCATTGGATTTTTAATCACAGTAGCGGTTTCGTCCTTCATTCAATCCATTTTCGGGGATGGTGTTTCGCTTTTTGGTACCCCGTTGCTGATGTTGCAAGGCTACAATTTTTTTAAAAAGTAATCGTTTTACTGCCAATCTCGTTGTTGATTAATCTTTCTCAGATTGCGAAAGACCATCAAAGTATAGACATAGCTTTTTATAAAAAATATTGTTTACACAATCCCGTTCCTAGTAATCTTTTTGACCGTTCTAAACGAGACCAAAATCAATATCGGCCTGCTCATCAGCGTGCTTTATTGCTTGTGGCGGCAAAAGATTTCTCTTCTAGAGTAAATAACTTTGTTAACCTCGTTGTTCGGCACGAGAAATCTTACTTCATATTGATGGGTATCGTTCATGGATTGACAAATTTAGGAGGACCATTACTCACGGGGGCCGTTCACAGCAAAGGTTATGGAAAACGCACAGCTCGAGCGACTGTGGCCGCTTCATATGCAACTTTTGCTACATTCCAATTAGTGACACTATTCTTCTCGAATTTCGATATGGATATCAAATTATCAACGATCTCCTTCAGAGTATCGGATGTGATTGGCGAACGCGAGAGTTAGAAGTTCATGCCACGGCCGGCTCCGCCCTCGACGGCGATGGTCTGACCGGTTATGGCTCCAGCCCGGTCCGAGACCAAGAATAAGATCAGGTCGGCGATGTCTTTGGATTCGACCATGCGGCCGATGGGTATGTCCGCGACGGCGCGTCGTTCGGCTTCGTCAACTGTAATACTGGCATGGTCCGCTCGAGCTATCAGGCTTCGGGTCTGCCGTTCGGTTCTTGTAGTTCCCGGATGGATGCAGTTGACCAATATTCCGTCGGACGCGAACGCATCAGAGAGATTCTTGGCCATGTTTGAGACCGACGAGTTGGTGACGCCGTTGCTGTTGGCCAGTGTGTTCGCTTGCCGGGCAGCCATGCCGCCGATGTGGATTATACGACCGCCACCACGTGCCTGCATGTGGGGAATGACCTCCCGGGAACAGCGGACATAGCCCATGACCTTGACGTTAATGTGGTTAAACCAGTCTTCGTCGGCCAGGTCCATGAAGGGCGCCGCCTTGGAGTTGACGGCGTTATTAATCAGGATGTCGACCCCGCCTAGCTCGGTCACCGTCGTTGCAATCAGGTTTTTGATGTCATCGGGGTTGCCCATGTCGGCCTGGACGGCCAAAACTTTGCGGCCTGTGGCGGTCCTAATCTCGGCGGCGGCGTCTTCCAGGTCTTCCAGGCCCCTGGCGCAGATCGTCACGTCCACACCCTCTTGGGCCAACGCCAACGCAGCGGCCCGGCCGATCCCCTTGCTGCCGCCGGTCACGATGGCGATCTTTCCTTCCAAAGATAAATTCATGTCGGTTGTGGCCTCACTTGCTCTAAAGATTCGGGCTAGCGACCGGTACGCTCACAGCAGGTCGCGCAGATGCCGCCGCAGCGCCTGCTTAATCACTCCCAAGAGCACCAGGGCTCCCAGAATGCCTCCAAATACTCTGGCGTCCACTTCCGGCTGGCCATCTCGATGGCAATGCGGGCGGCGGGCGGGTGCTCGGTGTCGGTGGTTGCCAAGACCAGTATCAACAATCCGACGGCGAAGGCCATCATCAGGGCGTGGAATTGATTGTGGTCTGCGAACCCTCGACGAATCTAGCGAACAGGATGAAGGAGAACACCGATTCCAGCAAGAGGGCCATGGCGTGGCCGCCGACCACCGCCTGCAACCTTGCGGTTGCTCCAGCTGGATTGATGAAGATCCCAACGACACTGGAGCCCAGACCGGCGGGAAGCCGCCGGCGCAGCTCACGATTGACCTTCCCGGTCTTAGTCAGCTTGATCAGAGTGGACACGAGATCTCCAAACCTCGGTATGCTCTAAGTGCCCTCTTCCTCCCGCAGGCAGACCACCTCCAGCATGAAGCCTTCTGGGTCCAGCCAGAATGTAGCGAAGTAATAAGGGCGATACTGGGGGAAAACCTGAGGGGGATGAACTACTTCAGACCCCAACTCGATAGCTTTTGTGTGGGCGGCATGCACTGCAGCCCGTGACTCAACCATGAAGGCTAAGTGTTGCAGGCCTGGTTGGTGTCGTGAATATGGCGATTGCTCTAGGGCTGGATAGAAGAAGAGAGAAGCACCAGGTTCATTGTTGATAGGTCTATACGCGAACTGTCCCTCAGCCGTGATATGTGGTTCAAACCCCAAGAGAGGCATCAATATGTCGTAATAAGCTTTGGCTTGTGCTAGATCACGCACATTGACACCAACGTGTCTGAGCATAAACGACTTCTCCTTTCGGTTCCCCAGTCCCCCTGCCACCTAACACCTATCTAACCATAAGCATTTTAAGTTTGTCTGGGGCCTCCGGTGACGGAGCGAAGGGACGTTTTCTAAGAAACATTTACTTTATGCATAAAGGGCTAGAAGTAACTGACCACTATGCCGACGGCCACAAAGACCGCAATCCCCAATCCGTGATACCCGAGTAGCCCCCAATCGTTACCGGCTTTCACCCTTCGTTTTCCCTGATGCCCCTATTCCGAGAGTGATGTACGTTTTCAAATCCATTATGGTCCGACTTTAGTGCATTATCCGAATCTAGGCACAAATCCTTCACAAAATAACTTCTTGCATGCTTAGGTAGCATTGCGTTTTCAGAAAAGTCTCTGAAGGCGCTCTTTTTCCCGATGCCAAAGATGACAAAGCTCCTTCGTCTGAGGGGGCTTTTTTGTTTCTAGTCCACTGCGGGTACCCATAAAAGTATGCTGGTTTGGCCTTTTTGGCAAACCAGTGCCAATGCCGATTGGTCTTTTAGGTCTTAGCGAGCTTTCGCCAGTGAATGGTAATCTCCACAGCCATGGCCATGGCCATATACCTATCCGACATTGGGCGTAACAGCCGGTTCAGTTTTCTGATTGTCGGATCTCGGAATAATCGTTTACTGATGGAGGCAACGCAAAACCTGCAATGAACAATAGCCACGCTCCGATTGCCCATATCATAAATCCTGGCACAAATGTTCCCCAATAATCCCGAATGGCCCCAACGACTATTGGAGAAACGAACATGCCGATGCCGGATACAGTTACAAAAGTACCCCACACTACCGCCACCTTTTCCGGAGTCATACCCTTTAAGCCCATCGGTAGGCTTAAAAGTGTGGGAGGATAAGACCAACTTCCGATCCCTAATATCAACACGGAAACTAAAATCCCAATGTTGCTCTCTAATAAGAACGAACCTAGACCACCTATTCCGATAAGAAATCCAGGGATCACGAAAAAGATCCTCTTATCCGATATGCGCAATGGGAGGACCCCTCCTACTAAAACGGCGGCGACGCCAATTAGGGGCATTAATCCTGTGACGAATCCTGCCTGTGCCAAAGACATGTTTCGCGATTCACCGTAAAACGTCGGCAGCCATCCAGTTAGTGCCGTGTACTGCATAAACACTAATGCATCTGCAGCAGCTAGGAGCAGGATGACAGGATTACGTAGTACGCTTGAAATATCACTGAAAGTGATGTTGGTGACTGGAATAGCTTGACGTTCTAATGGCCGTGCTCTCCCAAGAAAAGCCCACGCCAGCGCGCCTAACAACGCAATCGCCCCGAACACGCTCAAAGCATTCTTCCAACCGATCCCATCTGCAATCGGGGCTACAGTTGTCACTGAGAGCGCAACGCCTAAAGTCAATGCCGCTATGTCCAGACCGTTCATAATGGTGATTTCACGTGGTTTTAGCCATTGCATCAGCAGTGGCGCTGTCGCCGGAATTATTACGCCAAACCCGATTCCATATGCCAATCGCAAAATCAATAGTGTAGCGAAACTGTTCACAAATGATGAGAAGACCGACATACCTACCAGTAGCCATGCCAGAAAATACACTCGTTTCACACCGAAACGGGCAGCTAGGACTCCTCCAGGTAATCCGAATACGGCATGTACTAGAAGGGCCAGGGCTACCAGAAGACTGGCAGTAGCCCGGGTTATCCCAAAATCTTCCATTATCAGTGGCAAGACTGGAGATACTGAAAAGAAATTGAGACCTACAGAAAAATGCGCCGCCAGGATGAGACCAGCGATAACAAATCTGTAGCGGTAAAATTTTCGATCACCTGATGCCATTTGATATCCAGGGCCTCGGATACCGCACTAGACTATATCTTTCATAAACTAGTGAGGACGATTTGTTGTCCAATTCATAGATGCCAAAGCTCCGTTTCGCGCGGGGCTTTTCCCCTCTCTGTCGGTAACATCAGGGCGTGTTCAACAAAAATAATATGGCACTGTGTTGTCGGGTAACTAACTACCCTAATGATGGGTCAGAGAGAGTAAATACAGCCTACCTACACAGTGTCAAATAATTTTCCTTGTTCAGGCCGTCATTCAGGGAATCTACCCGTGCAGGCGTGGGAATCCGTTCGCCTCGCTGATGCTCAACAACGTAGTTAAGTATCGCCCCATATCTTGTTGATTAAAAGTGCAGAGTGGTACCAGGGTACGGACGACACCAGTCCACTTTGGAACTACTGATTAATAGTTAGAAGGAAATCATACCTAGGCGTGGTTACTGATGGTACCCAGTTTCGGTTTTGAGACTAAAAGGCAAACCCGTGCCTACTGGACAAAAAATAAATTGAGTACAAGAGGGCCAAACCGGCTAGAATGTTGCCCGCTCTGCATTTCATGTCGGCAAAGAAGATTCCTTCTACTCACACCCCAATTTTGCGACCAAATCGTCGGTCGACTGGACATCGCCGAATGTCACCAGAAATTTGCCCAGCGTGTGATTGTGCAGCGCATCCGTCTGGTCGGCGTTGCCGTCTGCGACCATCACAGTGCGGTAGCCCCACATAGCGGCGTCACGTGCGGTCGACTCGCAACACGTGCTGGTGGCAACGCCGGTGACGAGCAGTGTGTCGATGCCTAGCTCACGGAGCATGCCATCTAATTCTGATGGGTACGGAATGAACGCTGAGTAGCGGTACTTGATCGCGATTCTGTCCTCCGGCAACACTGCGCAGGTGGAGTAGATCGGAAATCCGTCGCCGCACTTTGATAAAAGCGATTGACGCTTTGCCCACCCTGAGGCGCTCGTCGCTTCCTTGCGGTTGGCCCAGTCCTGAGGGTCTGCAGAGAGCGCTTCGGTCTGGATCCAGATCACCGTCCCGCCGGCCATCCTCGTTGCCTGGGCCAGGCGGTTAATGTTGGGCACGATCGTTCGCGCCTGGGGCGCATAGGCCGGCATGCCGTCGGCGACGAAATAATTCTGCATGTCAACCACGACGAGGGCCGTCTTACGTGCATCTAGCTTGTCATAGGCATTGAGCCGACCGTCGCGGATCTGCTTTGCCTTGTCCACGAACCAGGGATCGATGTTCAAGTGGTGCATAATTATCTCCGCAATATTCGGGCTTGGTATTGTACGACTTGCTTAAACAAGAATCTGTCCCCGCCAAGTGTATGTTAGGAATGCTACATCCAGGCCTCTTATAGGGCAACAAAAAGGCCGTGTTAACGGCCTTGAGTTTGTCTGGGGCCTCCGGTGACAGGCCGATCCCCTTTCGATCTCCTTAAGAGCATGCAGGCGTGTGTGAGATACTTCTCACATTCCAACATGCCGTCCTTGCTGACCCGGAACAGAATAGAGCCCATTCCGAAGCGATGCCCTTCATCTATTATGTGAACGACCCAATACCCCTTTTCCTTGGCGTATATCGCCTGCATCATTTATTGTAAGTTCGATTACTAGCAGCTAGCACCACCTGATTGAACGCCTTATAAGCGGTGATAGTAAGGTCGAAATCGTAAAGCCGGCTAACAACCAATCATCATTACTGCTCAAGGATGGATAAATCATGGATCTACACGATATCCCTTATCTCTCGATCGCCCAACTGGGTGAACTGATCAAGTCGAAAGAGATTTCATCGCTAGAGGCCACGGAAGCTTATCTAGAGCGCATTTCCAAAATAGACGGCTTCCTAAATTCTTATATAACAGTTACTTATGACGAAGCCCGACAATCAGCGAAACAAGCAGACAAATCAATTGCGGATGGGCATTATCATGGTCCACTCCACGGAATACCAGTAGCCGTTAAGGATCAATTTTTTACCAAAGGGGTGCGAACCACCGCAGGGTCGAACCTATTGTGGGAATTCATTCCTGAAGAAGACGCTGTTGTTGTCACGAAACTGAAGGATGCCGGAGCAGTGCTCTTGGGCAAGCTTAATCTTAGCGAATTCGCTCTCGGGGAAAGTTTCTCCCATCCCGGAGGTACACCTAGAAATCCCTGGGATCTCGATAGGAATCCAGGGATTTCTAGTAGCGGCTCTGCTGCTGCTACATCGGCATTCCTGTGTGCATCCGCCTTGGCAGAGGATACAGGAGGCTCCACTCGAATTCCCGCCGCTTGGTGTGGTTTGGCTGGATTGCGTCCCACTTGGGGCCGGGTCAGTAGGAGAGGCGTAATTCCAGTCTGCTGGTCAATGGACACAGTAGGCCCAGTAGCTCGAACCGTTGAAGATTGCGCGATTATGTTTCAGGCCATCGCCGGTCATGATCCCGAAGATCCGTATTCTTGGGAGACTCCTGTTCCGGATTACCGCCAGGGATTATCTGGAGGTATTTCAAAATTAAGGATAGGCATCCTGCGCGAAAAAGTTGCTCTGGGTGGATTAGAACCAGAAACCCTTGAAGCCTTGAACGCAGCTATTGACCAATTGAGATTATCGGGCGCGATTGTCAAGGAAGTGTCTATACCGTCCGTAGAATGTGCTGGCGTGGCGTCAAAATGCATCACTGACATGGACGGTGGCTACTTACACCACGAAAGATTGAAGACTAGAGCTCAGGAGTACGACCACAACTCCAGGGTTCGCCTAATCACGGGGATACTAACGCCAGCCCAATCATATATAAAGGCACAAAAACTTCGTGCTATGGTGAGGAATGACATTCTCCAAGCCCTTCGCGGAGTAGACGTACTAATTCTGCCTACATCACCGGGTCCAGCTCCTAAGATTCCAGAGAAAGCAGGGATAATTAGTCAAGAAGATGCTCAGAGTCGTATCTCTGGGGTACGTAACTTTACCGGGGCGTTCAATTTAGCGGGTTTGCCTGCTTTATCTTTGCCATGTGGCTTCACATCAGAGAACTTGCCTTTGTCAATCCAGGTGGCAGGACGCCCCATGGAGGAAGAACTACTTCTACGTCTAGGGCATACTTACCAGCAAACAACTAATTGGCATTTGCGCCGTCCGCCAGAACCTGTTTCTTAACCTTCCAGGAGCCGACGCCCTACGGAATAGGGGATTGCGATACCCAACCGAAAACAATAAGGAAGATAGAACAAAACCAAACTGACTATCAAGAAAAGCCCCGGTTTTAGAAACCGGGGCTTTTTCGTGCCTGAAATCGTGGTGACCCGCCTCGGGGTCGAACCGAGAACCTACTGATTAAGAGTTAGTAGGAAATCATCTCCAGGCGTGGTCATAGGTATTTTCTAGTCTCAGTTTTATGCCTGAGAGTACATCTGAGCATCCCTGAGTATAATGTAAACAAGACCAAAACAAGACCATGGGGGCAACATGATCAAACGGATGATGGGCGCAGCAAAGTTAGACACCGCTGTCTATGAAGAGGTCGAGGCGGACTCGTCTGCGACGAGACAAGCTATGGCAGTAGTCGTCTTAGTATCCCTGGCAACGGGAATTGGCATGTTCAGGACAGGCGGCCTAGTTGGTCTCGTGGTCGGTATCCCAGTATCGATAGGTCTTTGGGCACTCTGGGCGTGGATCACCTACTTAATCGGAACCACCATATTGAAGACCGCTGAGACGGAGGCAAACTGGGGGCAACTAGCTCGAACTTTAGGGTTCGCACAATCCCCTGGTGTGTTAAAGGTCTTTGGATTTATTCCGGGCATCGGCCCTTTGTTCTTCGCGATTGCATCTATCTGGCAGTTGGTGGCCATGGTGATAGCCATTCGACAAGCTCTCGAATTTACATCCACTTGGAGGGCTGTCGGAGTCGCAATAGTTGGTTTCATCCCTTACGCCTTGATAACCTCCTTGATCTACACGTTTATTTAAATCAGTGAGTCCTCCGGCGACAATCTACCGTGGATTGGTTTATTCGGGGAGGGTCATGAGCACTGTACCTATAAGCGTAAGCCACCGGGACCTGTCCACCGAGGTACTGGGAAATAAGATCATCTTCCCTGTCATGCTGGTGCCCACAGGGTGAATCCCGTCGTATAATTCTGGCGCTATGATAGAGACTATCTTGCACCCTACCAGTAGTCTCGACGGCTTATTGGAACGCTTGCCGCCAGAGCCACACCTACGAGGTGAGGAATTTGAACGTGCGGCCAAATGGTTCCTAGAGACTGACCCCGGGTACGTTTCGTAACCGCGATATGCCTGGCTTTAGCGCCTAAGAACTTGAATACTCCCTCGGGCGACATTCATTTGGATAAACGATTGAGGTGTTAGACATGCTAGAAAATAAAATACGGGTCGGGATAATCGGAGCCAACGCCAATTATGGTTGGAGCATGCGCGCTCACTTGCCGGCGCTGCTGGCATTGCCCGAGTACGAGTTAACAGCTGTCTGTACGTCGAACGCTGAGACAGCAGCTGAATCAGCCAAGGCTTATGGTGCCAGGTTACCATTCCATGATTATCAGAAAATGGTCGTCCACCCGGACATCGATTTGGTGTCGGTTTCAGTACGGGTGCCACTACATCACGATATGGTAATGGCGGCCTTGCAGGCAGGAAAGCATGTGTTCTGTGAATGGCCTCTAGGAACAAACCTCGACGAAGCCCAAGAAATGGCCTCTTTGGCCCGTTCGCAAGGCGTGACCAATATGGTTGGTCTACAGGCCCGCGGCGCTCCGGCCATTCTGCACCTGAAGGAGTTGATAAGCCAGGGATACGTGGGGGAAGTGTTGGCTTGCAATATGACTATGTTCCTGCCTGGTGTGCTTCAAAGAGGTCTTAGCATGCCCTGGATGGCCGACCGCGAAAAAGGAGGGAATACCCTCACCATAGGCACCGGTCACGCCATCGACGCTCTCTGTTTCTGTGTTGGTGAATTCAAAGAGATTTCGGCCAAGTTAGCAACGCAGGTGACAGAATGGGAAACATCGGAGGCTGGCAAGACGGTGGCGGTTAACTCAGCGGATAACGTTTTGATCAACGGAACACTGGTTGGAGGCGCGGTGGCTTCAGCTCATGTCGCAACAATCCCGTGGCACGGCACCGGTTGGAGGATGGAGGTTTACGGCCGGGATGGCACACTGACAGCTTCCTCGCAGGAGATGATTCAATACGGTAATATCACGATTCGTGGCGCACACGGAGGCGAGACTAAATTCGTCGAGGTGCCAATCCCTGATGGATTAACTCACATACCAAGCGAAGTTCCAACGGGTGCACCATTCAACGTGGCGCAGATTTACCGGACTCTCGGCCAAGCCATCAAAGATGGCGCTAAAACCATGCCTGATTTCGACTTTGCGGTTGATCGGCATAAGCTGTTAGTGGCCATGGAACAGTCTTCTGCAGCAGGCGGTAAATCGGTAGCGCTTTAAAAGCAGATGTGGGAGTGACCTCGTATCAGTTTTGGGCCAGGATATAACATAGTAGAAAAATTATGACCATTGCTAACAACCCTAATAACAACTTAAGCCCATAGAAGCCAGGCCAGTCTGGCAACCAAGGTTCCTCTTTCCGGGCCCGCCTCAGTTTTTGACAAATACCTAAAAAAACTTACAATGATTTTCTAATCGTAAAAGGTCGGGCTAGCCAGTCAAAGTTTTGAATTCTGTATTAGCTCTCTGATATGTCAGAGAGCTCACATATCGTGGTTCCATACAATTAAAATTAGGGCACAATGACCGTGGAGGTCTAATCTGTATTATGGTTTTGTTGAACAAAATGAGGGCTATAGCCTTCGTGACCGTCGTGGTGGTGTTGACGTTGACAGCATGTGGAGGTGGAAGTGATGTCTCTTCCCCAGCATCTACGGCCGTACCTGATGCTAGTGCACCGGTGACTACGCCGGTTCCACCCACGGCGATAGCTATGCCAACAGCTGCGCCAACAGCTGTGCCAACAGCTGTGCCAACAACTATGCCAACAGCCGTGCCAACAGCTGTGCCAACAGCAACTCCAGAACCCCCTCCGGTATTGGATGCATTCGGGTTTGTCTTGGGCCTAGACCGTGGGGCATATGTCACCAACATACCTGGAAATACGGATACCCAGGGGATGGTGCAGCTCGAATATAGCGGAGTAAACGTAATTTTGAGCTGGGTGCCTGAAAATGGCTCGACAATTGAGGGATTAGTTTCTGGAACGTTCGGCACGTTGCAGAGTAACCAGCCAGATTTAACCTTTGATACAGTAAGCGAATCCACATTGAAGGTAGGACTTGAGGTTGGAACGGTAGTCGGCTTTAAGTCAGTGGATGGTTCTGGCGATGTGGTCGGGGGTGGATTGATCGGAGCTTGGAATTGTGTAGATCAAGAGACTTCATTCACCATTATGGTTATCGGACAGGATGCCAGCGTAGTCCAATTAAGACTTAACAGACTGATCGATAATTTCGATTGTGCTTAATTGGCATTACCGAGATGTCTAGTTGCTATGAGCACAGCCACCAGTAACGCTACTAAAAGGACCCTGAATTAGAACTATGTTTACAACCATATATCAGAGAAGTTTGGTGTTTCGGATCCTGTCCATCGCATTGATATTCGTCGTATTATCGGCAACTTCTTTGCCACTAGGTTATGGCGCGATATCTGTAGACAGTGTATCGGCTGCTGGCCACGATGGCGAAGAGCCGCCGGAAGAAATG
>Ga0310125_10001267_pt1 | contig 12631 bp, 11 predicted proteins | sample CB11b_Tmax_Bot8__FD_203508 | JGI IMG/M metagenome (GOLD analysis project Ga0310125, IMG submission 203508) | Marine microbial communities from Western Arctic Ocean, Canada - CB11b_Tmax_Bot8 | ecosystem: Environmental > Aquatic > Marine > Oceanic | place: Canada: Western Arctic Ocean | collected... | reverse complement strand
GGATTTATCGACGCGTTGCTGCGCGCGGCGGGCGCGGAACCCGAGTACCGGCTCGACGGACCGGCCACCAGTGAATTTTCCGTCATGCAACGCGGTGACATGACTTTGCTCGGCGTGGTCCTCCCGGCGCTGGATCCGCTGGACCCCCGGCAGGAAGCCATCGTCTCGTGGGATGAACACATGCACGTCTACGACGTGCGCGCCGGGAAATATCTGGGGCATCTCAACCGGATTGAGATCGAGGTACAGGGAACCCCGCGACGCGAGCACCTCTTCACGCTCCAGCCGATTCCGTTGACCGGTGTGGAACTCCAGTGCTCCGGGGAAACCGCCCGTGGAGAGTCCCTTGCGTTGCTGGTGGAACTCCAGTTCGAGGGCGCCCCGGCAGCGATCGATCGCCCGGTCCGCATCGACGTCCGCGATCCGGACGGCGAACCCGTCATGCATTACCGAGACTTCCTCACGCTCACCGAAGCCCGCGGGGAAGCCCTAATCCCCTTCGCCTACAACGACAAACCGGGACCCTGGACCCTCACCGTCACCGACATCGCCACCGGGGTCTCCGCAACCCGAACCATCCTGGTGCGGGAATAGCTCGAGAAGCAACTCAACAGGAGGCTCGGGTTCCGTGGCGGCTCCGCCAGAAGCCAAAGCGCCGTCGGCGCACTCCAAATGGCCCCGTGTCCCATGGAAGCCCTTCACGTCGTGTGATAGTCTTCATGAACGCGGGGAATGTGGATTCCCGCGGAGCGGGCCGTGCGTTGGCTGCGCAACCCACAAAAAAACCGTCGCCACCCATTCCGGGCGGCGACGGCGTCTTAGAATCTTAATTAGAACTTACCGCCCGCGCCTGACCCGCCGCGCGAAGATGCCCAGCCCGAGGCAGAGGAGAGCCAGAGTGCCCGGTTCAGGGACGACCAGGCTGATGTCGTCGACTGCGGTTCCTGCATCGTTTCTGATCTGATTCAGGGTGACCCAGTTGGCCTGAAACGGCGTCGCCGGATTCCAATTACTGCCGGATAGGGTAATAGCATTCCACGCGCCGGGAGTCGTTCCGGTGTATTCCCGGGTCTGCGCTGAAACGTCCCATCTGCCGCCACCGGCCGGCGCACCAAGGACATTCAACTCAACCCATGCATCCTCCGAAAAGCTGAACGAACTGGTAATGTCATCACCGCCCAGTTCTGTTCTGAAATTCAAATTTCCGCTACCGCCTGAAAGGTTAACGTGGCATTGGATGCAATCGGCAATCCAATCAAGGCGGCAGCACTGAGCGTGGCAATGATGCGTTTGTTCATTCTGGATCTCCCGTCAGGTTTTGGTTCCATAAGTGGTCACGTTCTGTGCCGCGTCGAAATCAACGACTAGGGTGGCCAAGGCCGTCCCGGCCGCCAGCATTCCAACCGCCACGGTGCTTGTGAGTCTGGTGCATTGTCATTCGCATGATTCGGTCCTCCCCTTTGCTCGCGTTTGAAGAATTGCTACATCCAAATCTGCACTTGTTGACCCCAAAGGTGGCCCGGGGTCAAGAATTCCTGGAAAAATTTCAAAAGAAACCGGTCACGGCTGCTCGAGGAGGTTATTAACAGGCTTGGGTAATCTGGCGCTCACCTGGGCCGTGCAGGCCTCTCATTTTTACATGGCTGACAAACCCGGATTCGGTCGCTTCCACCCGAGGCGGCCGGACCCCATTCCTCGTTTGCTTCTAGTGCGCCGATTTGGTAATATTTTTCGACCGAATCCCAAGAGCCACCAGATGTCCTTCCAGAACAGAGTGGGCCGCTACATAGACTGTTTCGAATTTCAAACATTCGATACTCGATATTGTTTCGAGTTTCCGCGTGAGCGGGACGTTGTTCCGCAACGCGGGGCTCACGTCCGAAATTCGATTTTCGAATTTATCAATTCGTCCCCGAGGCCGGTGAGAAATGCAGTCTAAACCTCGCGTCGGCTCCCCCGACCTCCTGCTCCCCGACGCCTTGCGCGCCCCGGTGATGGAACACCTGCAAGCGGTGCGTAAAGGACTGGAGGCGCGAGGGTGGGGCGGGCGGACCGGGTTCGGTGAACGCCCGGCGGTGGTGGTGATCGACCTGGCCCTGGGCTGGACGCAGCCGGACGAGCAGATGGGGAGCCATATCGACCCGGTGGTGGAGTCCACCTGCCGGGTCCTCGCCGCCGCCCGCGAGGCCGGCGCCCCCATCTTCTTCACCACCTCCTACTGCGATCCAGCCGAGCCCCCCACGCCCCAATCCAGGAAATTGAAGGTGCGGGTTACCCCGGAGAACGAATCGGTCTACGATCTCGATCCGCGGCTGGAGCGGCGGCTATCAGAGAAGATCCTCTACAAAAAGTATGCCTCCTGTTTCAAGGGCACGAATTTTCAGGAGATGCTCTGCAGCCTCCGGGTAGATACCCTGATCGTCACCGGGGTCAGCACCAGTCACTGCGTCTACGCCACCTGCCGCGATGCCGCCGACAGCTATCACGTCATCGTACCCCGCGAGGCGGTCGGTGAGCGGTGCGAATTGTTCCATGAAGTCAATCTCCTCGATGTCGATATGGAACTAGGCGACGTCATGCCCTGCGGGGACGTTGTGGCCTGGTTGGAATCCACTTAATCGTACACCTATCGGTTGATATTGACATCCTATATCTGCTTTCCCGATGCTACCGCCATGAACCACACGTTTCCAGAAACCCAGGTCTACATCGACGGCCGATGGCAGGACGCGGCCACCACTGAAGTCTTTGAAAGCATCAATCCTGCCACGGGACTGCCTGTCTCTTCGCTGCCGCTGGGCAGCGCGGAGGACATCGACCGCGCCGTCGCCTCCGCCCGCAACGCCCTCCACGGCGAATGGCGTACGCTCGATCCCTCCGAACGCGGACGCATGCTCTACCGTGTTGCCGCCGAGATGCGGAAACAAAAGGAAACCCTGGCCCTGCTCGACACCTCCGACATGGGCAAACCGATCACCGACTCACGCGATAACGTGGAGGCCGGTGCCCAGATCTTCGAATTCTACGCGGGGTTGACCGACAAGATTCACGGGGCGGTCACCCCGGTTCCCGGCGAGAACTTCAACTATACCCTTCGCGAACCCGTCGGCGTGGTGGCGTCAATTACGCCCTGGAACTTTCCCATCTGGATGGCCTCCATGAAACTGGCGCCGGCCCTGGCCTGCGGTAACGCCGTGGTCCTGAAACCCGCCGAGCAGAGTCCCTCCTCCGCGCTGGAACTCATGACCATCATAGACGAGCTTGGGTTTCCACCCGGCGTGGTGAACGTTGTGACCGGCGACGGGCCCACCACCGGCGCCGCCCTGGCCGGGCACGAGGCAATCGATCACATTTCCTTTACCGGCAGCAGTGAAGTGGGGCGGGAAGTGGCCGCCATCGCGGGACGCAACCTCGTCGGCACAACCCTGGAACTGGGGGGAAAGACTCCCACCGTGGTCTTCGCCGACGCCGACCTGGAGCAGGCCGTCACCACCGCCATCATGGCCATCTGCGCCAACCAGGGGCAAATCTGTGTGTCGGCGTCGCGCCTGGTCATCGAAGAGTCGATCCGCGAACCCTTCGTGAAAGAGTTTGTGAAACGTGTGGAACGGCTCAAGGTGGGGAATCCCCTCGATGAAGACACCCACATGGGTACCCTGGTCGACGGCACCCAGTACGAGCGGGTAATGGGGTATATTGAACAGGGCAAGAAGGTGGCCGACCTCCTCACCGGGGGCGGTCCGTTGCACGATCCGGCGGATGCGCCGGGCTACTACATGAAACCCACCGTCTTCGACCGCGTGCCCGCCGATGCGTCCATCGTCCAGGACGAAATTTTCGGCCCTGTGATGTCGGTGATTCCCTTTACGGACGAAGAGGAGGCGATCGCCCTGGCCAATCGCACCCGCTACGGGCTGGCTGCCTGGATTTTCACCTCCGACCTGCGGAAGGCACACCGATTCGCCCGCGAAGTCGAGGCCGGAATCGTAGCCGTGAACCGTATGGGCGGATTCTACCCCCTGACGCCCTACGCCGGCCAGAAAGTCAGCGGCGTAGGACAGGAGTCCGGTATTAGCGGCGCCATCGAAAGCTATACCCGGGTGAAGAGCGTTACCATCAATCTCGACCGTGAGCCAAGTCCCTGGGGCGACCCGAGGTGAGGGGAGGGGAGTCGAACATCGGAAAGTCGCAGGTCGCAGGTCCCGCGTGGTGTAGACCTTCGACCTTTGACCTTCGACTTTTGACTCCTCTCTTCCTGCTGGGCGCATTCGCGCCGGCGATCGGGGAAACTTCCGAATCGGATGCTATGCACTACTGGCCCCAGTGGCGGGGGCCGCTGGCCACCGGGGTGGCGCCCCACGCGGATCCGCCCGTCGAATGGGGGGAGGACAAAAACATCCGGTGGATCGTGCCCCTGGAGGGCGTCGGCCATTCTACGCCGGTGGTGTGGGGCGATCTCGTGATCCTCACCCTGGCCGTGCCCATCGGCGATCCGGTCGACCCCGTGCCCCCACACGAACACGCCCACGGGGCACACGACAACTTGCAATCCAACCGCCATCACACCTTTGACGTCCTGGCCGTCCGCCGAATGGATGGTTCAATCGCCTGGCAGCGCACCGTGCGCAAGGCGCTGCCCCACGAAGGCGGCCATGTCACCGGCAGTCTTGCTTCCCATTCCCCCGCGACCGACGGTGAACGCGTCTACGCCTTTTTCGGATCGCGCGGACTGCACTGCCTGGATATGGAAGGCGAACCGCAATGGAGCGTGGACCTGGGCGAAATGCACACCCGCCATGCCCACGGGGAGGGAAGCTCTCCGGTGCTGTACGGGAACACCCTCGTCGTCAATTGGGATCACGAGGGAGATTCGTTCGTGGCCGCTTTCGATACGGAAGATGGTAAAGAACGGTGGCGCGTGAAGCGCGACGAGATGACCTCCTGGTCCTCACCGATCGTCGTACAGGCCGGCGGAAAGCCGCAGGTCGTCATCAGTGCCACCGGCCGCGTGCGCGGCTATGACCTTGCCACGGGGGAAGGGATCTGGCACTGCGGGGGTCTCTCCCGCAACGTGGTGGCTTCCCCGGTGGCGGGTGACGGGTTGGTCTTCGCAGGGAACAGCTACGACTGGCAGGCCATGCTGGCCATTCGCCTGGAGGGAGCGCGGGGCGACCTGGACGGCACAGAGCACATTGCCTGGAAACTGGACCGGTTTACACCCTACGTCCCGTCCCCACTCTACGCCGGCGGGCGGCTCTATTTCCTGCGTCACAACCAGGACCTGCTCTCCTGCGTGGATGGGAAAACCGGGAAGCCGGTGTACGGCCCCCTCCGGCTGCAGGGGATCGATAACGTCTTTGCCTCTCCGGTCGCCGCCGCGGAGCGGCTTTACATCACCGATCGCGACGGCACCACCGTGGTCCTCCGTCTCGGCGATGAGCCGGAAGTCCTGGCCACCAATACCCTCGACGAAAGCTTCAGCGCCTCCCCGGCCCTGGTGTCGGACGAGATATATCTTAGAGGACGCGAAAAGCTCTATTGTATCACGAGGGAATAAGGACACGTCGGGCGCCCCATGGGCTTGCCCGTGGGGGACCTGCAAGTGAACGCAACTATTACCCCGGCTACTGAATAGTTACAGGCGCACAGCCATAAAATCTTTGTCTAAACGGGCTGTTGCCAAACACCTTGGGCGTACTCATGGCGCTGAAAGCGCCGAACATTGTAGCCGAGGGCATCGCCCTCGGAAAACGAAAGGTTATACGCATCAGCCCTGTAAGGGCTGCACAACGATTGATGGTTCAACGCCTTGTGCTGCCCTTTCAGGGCAGGTTCTGATTTGGGCAACAGCCCGTTAAGGTTTATCTCCAAGGCTCTCGGCAAAGAGTGGTAACTCTCCGGTGCTACTATTCAATCGCCTTGCTGCTACGTTGGGGTGGGCCAAGGTGAGGGAGATTGGCCCACGGATGGCATCCAATACCACGGATGGGGTGGCCTTCTGTTTTGTCTTTCTCTGGGAACGGCCGGTACACGCCATAGCTCAACGAGCGACGGAGGGTCCCGCCTGTTCAATGAGGAAGACAATGCGGGGACAAAGAAAAGATATAGCACACTTAATCGCACACCTATTACTCCGGCAGTTTAATAGTAACAGGACAAAGATTGCGACAAGGATTAGTGTGAAGCTACTATGTAGTGGCCGGAGTAATAATCGAAGTCGTTTGCGACAAAGCTGGCGGCCGCATCCACGCTGGAGCAGGGGCACAGCTCGATCTGGTACCGGATCGCGCTGCGCAATTCGTCGAGTGCATTGGTAGCGGACAGGCCGCGGCCGGTCAGTCCCATGTCGGGGCACTCCGCGACATATTCGCCGTCCTCGTTGAGGAGGCTTATACCGTATTTTATTTCGCCTCCCGCCGGTTCATCAGGCGAAGCTTACGCCTCGGGGCATGGCGTCGATGCCGAACAGCGATGCCAGCGTCTGTGCGATGTCATAAAACCCGTGCCGGATTCCCAGGTTGCGCGCTTCCCGGCCCGGGCAGTAGACCAGCAGGGGCACATACTCGCGGGTGTGATCCGTCCCCTTGAAGGTGGGATCATTTCCGTGATCCGCGGTAATCATTAACACATCGCCTTCCCGAATGCGGGGCAGAAAGCCGGTCAGCCAGCGATCTGTCTGCTCCAATGCCCTGGCGTACCCTTCCGGATCGCGTCGATGCCCGTACAGCATGTCGAAATCGATGAAGTTTGCGAAGATCAGCCCCGTTTTCATCTCCTCCAGATAGGTCTCCACCGCGGCCTGGGATGCCGCGTTGTCACCCGTGTGATTCGATTTTGAGATACCGCGCCGGTTGAAGATGTCCTCGATTTTACCCACTGCGCGGACCTCAATGCCCGCCTCGCTGAGCCGTTCCAGCACGGTGGGTTCTGCCGCCTCGCAGGAAAAGTCCCGACGGTCCCTGGTGCGCCGGTAGGCGCCGGCTTCCCCCTCGAACGGGCGGGCAATGACCCGGCCCACGCGATAGGAATTGCAAAGCCGCCGCGCAATTCTGCATGCCTCATACAACTCCTCCAGGGGGACTGAGGCGACATGGGCGGCAATTTGAAACACCGAATCACCGCTGGTGTAAACGATCAGGCTGCCGTCGCGCTGCTGCTGTTCACCCAACTCTTCAATGATTTTTGTCCCGCTGACGGCGAGGTTGCCGATCGCGGTCCGTCCAGTTTCAGCTTCGAAGGGCCCGATCATCTCCGGGGAAAAGGAAGGCGGTCCTTTCGGGAAGGTGGCGAACCCGGGAATCATTTCCAGCCCGGCAATTTCCCAGTGCCCGGTAATGGTGTCCTTGCCTTCCGAGGCTTCCTGCATGGCGCCGTAGGAGGCGGTGGGCGACTCAGCCGGGGCCACACCGGTGATTGGGAGTCCGACTGGAAGCATCGGCGTGATGTTGCCCAGGCCCAATTCCTGGAGGGTGGGGACATTCAACCCGCCCACGGCCCGTGCCGTTTTCGGCAGCGTGGCCGCATCGAGGTCGCCGTAGTCCGCTGCGTCCGGCGCTTCTCCTGCGCCGACAGAATCCAGGACGATCAAGATGACCCTCAAACCCTACACCTCCGCCCCGTTGGGTATTGCCTCCGCGTTATGTACGAAGGTCTTCACCTAGCCGCCAGGATAGAGGGATGCGCGCGTGCAGTCAAGTCACGAGGATGCGGCGTCCGCTTCACCGGACTCCTCGCCTGGTTCCTCCTCGACGTCCTCCAGTGCTTGGGCATCGCGCTCCACGAACTCCGCATCGACCAGGAGTTGCTTCTGCCACTCCGAGAAGAGGAATCCGGAAAGTTGACCTCTCAGTTCGCCGCTCAACTCATCCTGGACCGCGTTCAGGGCGCCCAGATCGGCCGGTGTGCGCTCTCGGACGTAGGCGATCATCATGCCTTCCGCCATTGGAATCGGGCTGCTGACCTCCCCCTCGTTTCGATCGGCCACGGCCTCGACCAACGGCTGGGCAAAGGGAAGCTCTTGCAGGCCTTCGCGCCGGTTGAACGGACCCGTCGATTCCAGGGTGAGTCCCATGGATTCCGCCACCTGTCGCATGGCGTTGGTCGATGCTGCAGACGCCAGCACCGCTTCATAGACCTCCCGGGCCTTCGCCAGCACCGCGTCCTGACTCTGCTTCCGCTCGGCCTCCGGCAACACCTGGTCGCGCACCTCGAAGTACTGGGGGATTCGCGGCGAAATCTGTTCCTTCAGTGCCATGACGTAGACGGCGTCTTCCAGAGGGATCGGGTTGCTGAAATACTCGTCCGGATTCGGAAAGAGGCGAAAGGCCTGCTGCCGGAACTCTTCGGCGCCGGTGAGGATGCCCGGGATTTCCCCGTCGGCTGAGAAGGGACCGGCCTCGAGGACTTCCATACTCAAGGCTGCCGCGGCCTCTTCAAACGAAGGCGCATTTCCGTACCGGTCGCTTGGCAGTCTGTAAACCATATCATTGGCTCGGTTCACCGCAGCCAGCAGGGCTACATTCCGCTCCAGGTCTTTGCGGATCTCGTCGCGCACATCCTCCAACGGCGCGTTCTCGATGGCTCCGCCGGCATCCTCATCCAGGTCTCCGTCCGTGATAGATCCCGTCACGAGGTTGGTCAAGTCGGGAAACGCCTCCGGCGTTGCGTTGGTGGCGATGATTTCAAAGGCCGCGAGATTGTTCGTGTAGTAGCTCTTGATCTGGTCGTCGGTGACGGCGTCGGCGTTTACGTAGTCGCTCAAATCAAGCTTTATATATTTGACGACAACCTGGTTTGGCAGTTCGAATTTCTCTTGGTTCTCCTCGAAGAATGCCTGCGCATCTTCTTCGGTCACCTCGATCTCGTCGGTGAATTCGTCGGCGCGGATGATCATGTAGTCGACGTCCAGAGAATCAAAGATTTCATGATAGGTCTGCTGCACTTCGTACGGCGACACCAGGGTGGATTGCACGACCAGTTGCTGTAGTTTCAAGAGCAACATCTCCTCACCCACGTGGTGTTCGAACCGGGCCGGGGTAAGGTTCCGCTGCACGGCCGCAGAAAGCACGCTGCCGACAAAGTTGGTATAGACCTGGAAATCGAACCGGCTGTCCTGGGCGAAATTCTTTTGCAGGGCCGCCATCACTTCGCTCTTGCCCGCCACCAGGCCAAGCTCGCCGGCCTTACGCAGCGCGATCAGCCTGCGCCACGCGATCGGCGTGAGCTGCCGGTCCACTTCGGAACTCCAGCGGAGCGCCTGCCCCGCATCCAGGACGGCCTGGATGAACGTGGACTCCTTGGCGAGTTGAAACTCCTCCGGCGCCACCGGCTTCCCCTCCAGGGTCGCCACCGAGATTTGCTGGTTGTATTCGTCCTGGTCCGGAGTCTGCATCCCCCAAAACACAAAAGAGATGATCACCATGACGAGAAAGACGATCCAGACGAGTCTGTTCTGGATCAACTTGTGGAATTTGGTGATGAGCATGGTCATGGTGGGTCTCTTGGGGGCTAGTATTCAGTATTCAGTGCGGCCTCTGACGGTCGTCATATTTTTCATCGTATCTGAGTTTGAACGTCCAACATTGAAGGAAGAGATTCCCCCGCTTCGATGTTGAATGTTCGCTTAATTGCGGGGAGTTACGCAAGTACTCAGAAACAAGTATTCAGTATTCGGTGTTCAGTATGTGAGGCCAAACAGTAACTCCAGGTGAGGCATGGGTCAAGAATGCCCATTTGCCCCAGGCCTCAGACAAGATCACGTTCCGTCTATGACCCCCAGATAGAGAAGAATCCCCACGCCTACGGCCAGTGCAATCCGGTAGTATCCGAACAGGGTCAGGCCATGGTGCTTGAGGTAGGTCACCATCCATTTCACGGCGATTACGGCCGAGACCAAGGCCACGATGAACCCCGTGGCGATGCTCGTCGCCCCGTACGTCTCCAACATCAACTCCCCGTGCAGCAGGCCGTCGTAGACGGTGGACGCCCCCAGCGTCAACGCCCCCAGCAGAAAACTGAAAATGACTGCTGAACGGAGCTCCAGTCCCACCAACACTCCTGCCACGATGGTGACCAGGCTGCGGCTCATTCCCGGCCATACCGCGATGCACTGAGCCAGGCCGATCACCAGCGCGCTCCGCCAGGTGAGGGTCAGGAGATCCGCTCCGCCCCGGTCCCGGTGCCCAATCTGGAAGCGGGCCACCGCAAGAATGATCACCCCGCCCACAAACCAGGCGGCGACCACCGCCTGCAGACTGAACAGGTGCTGCTTGATGGCATCGGCCAGCGTCAGGCCCATGACCGCGGCCGGCGCGAAGCCGACCAGAAGATTCAACCCCAGCTGCCGGCCCTCGCGGTCGCGCCCGGCCACCCCCAACACAATGCGCCTCATGTGCGAGGAGTAGACACCGAGCACGGCCAGGATGGCACCGGCCTGGATCACAATGGCGTAGGCATCGGCGGCGGTCTTCTCCCCGTTTGCCCCGCCAATCCCCATGGCGCGCTGGGCCAGAATGAGGTGGCCGGTCGAACTCACCGGGAGGTATTCGGTCACTCCCTCCACCAGTCCCAGGATGACGGCCTGGCCCACGCCCATGCCCCGGGCCTCCGGCTCGACCCGCGCCGCGCCCATGGCGAAGAGACCGCCGGCGGCGAGTGCCAGGGAAATCCAATGGCCGCCGCGCATGGTTACAGGATCTTCAATTTGGGGAGGTCCTGGCTGTCGACCTGGCCGACCACCCGCTGATCCGCGTCGACTACGACGAGATCGTCAATGTTGTTCTCTGCAAACACGTTGAGCACGTCCACGGCGAGGTCACTTGCGCGGACCGTCACTGGATTTCGCGTCATCACAGATTCCACCGGCAACTCGGTAATGTTGCGCGTAGGGGAAAGATGGCGCCGCAAATCGCCGTCGGTGAAAACGCCTTCCAGCCTGCCGTCGTCATCCACCACGGCAACCGTTCCCGACCTGCACCGCGTCATAGCCAGGATCGCATCCTGGACCGTAGCGTTTGTTCCCACGGTCGCCAGCCGGTCCTCCTTGCGCATCACGTCATGCACGCGAATCAGGAGGGAGCGGCCGATGGCCCCGCCCGGATGCAGCTTGGCATAGTCCTCCTGGCTGAACCCGCGGGCCTCCAGAAGCACCATGGCGATGGCATCGCCCATGGCCAACATCGCCGCCGTGCTTGCGGTGGGGGCCATGTTGAACGGACAGGCCTCCCGCTTCACCGCGATCGATAGAGAGGCATCGCTGTCCCGGGCCAGCGGGCTGTCCGCCACCCCCGTGATGGCGATTACCTTGGCCCCGTGCCGCCGTGCAACGGGGAGCAGGTGCAACAATTCCTCCGTACTGCCGCTGTAACTCAGGGCCAGCAGCACATCCTGCTCGCTGATTATGCCCAGGTCGCCGTGCATCGCTTCGGACGGGTGAAGGGTCACGGTAGGCGCCCCGGTGCTGGTCAGGGTGGCCGCGATTTTCGATCCAATGTGAAAGCTCTTTCCCATCCCGGCCACGATGAGCTTGCCGCGCCGGTTCAGGGATTCGACCATCAAGTCGATGGCCCGAACGAATCCGTCGTCCAATTGTTGTCGGACCGCATCGATTCCCTCGGACTCGATCTGGAGAACTTCCCTGGCGCGCTGTACATAATCCAATTCAACCTCCCGGCTGGGCCGCGGAAACAGGTTGGGTTTCATACACGAAGGGCACAAAGAAACGAAGCGGAATCTTGAATTCGGCGGTGAGCCAGTCTATATCTCTTCCCGATAAATAAACCACCCCGCTGATGATTTCCGCCCACACGGGAGAGAGGACCCTATGAAACGACGCGATTTCCTCACCACCGCCGCCTCGGGCGCCGTCGCCGCCGGAGCCCTGGCCGGCTGCAGCGGCGCCGGCCCGTCGCCCGCTGCGTCGGGATCTAAACGCAGCACTCGGGTGGTGTGGCGATTGGCCTCCAGCTTCCCCCCCGGCCTCGATACCATCTACGGCGCCTCCGATGTCCTTTCCAGTCGAGTTGCGGAGATCACCGGCGGCGCCTTCACCATCCACGTCTCCTCCGCCGGTGAAATCGTTCCCGCTCTCCAGGTGATGGATGCGGTGCAGAATGGCTCCGTCCAGGTGGGCCACACCGCCAGTTACTACTACATCGGCAAAAACCCCGCCCTGGTCTTCGATACCGCCGTGCCCTTCGGTCTCACCGCCCGCCAGCAGATGGCCTGGCTCTATGAAGGCGGCGGCCTGGCTTTGATGCGCGAGGTCTACGCCGACTTCAATATCATCCATTTTCCCGGCGGCAACACCGGGGTACAGATGGGCGGCTGGTTCCGGCGCGAAATAAACACGCCCGATGATATGAAAGGCCTCAAGATGCGCATCCCCGTGATCGGCGGCAAAGTGATGCACCGCCTCGGGGTCGCCGTCCAGGTCCTTGCCGCCGGGGAAATCTTCCCCGCCCTGGAACGCGGGGCCATCGATGCCGCCGAATGGGTGGGGCCCTACGACGATGAAAAACTCGGATTTCACAAGGTGGCGAAGAACTGCTACTACCCCGGCTGGTGGGAACCCGGCCCGTCGCTCTCCTTTCTGGTCAACCAGGATGCCTGGAACAAACTGCCCTCCAAGTAC
>Ga0310125_10001266_pt1 | contig 12640 bp, 5 predicted proteins | sample CB11b_Tmax_Bot8__FD_203508 | JGI IMG/M metagenome (GOLD analysis project Ga0310125, IMG submission 203508) | Marine microbial communities from Western Arctic Ocean, Canada - CB11b_Tmax_Bot8 | ecosystem: Environmental > Aquatic > Marine > Oceanic | place: Canada: Western Arctic Ocean | collected... | reverse complement strand
CGGATCGTGAGCGCGGCACGTTACCGTCACGGGTTCGTTGGCCGCGGGCAGGATCGGCTGGTGCATGAGTTCGTAAATGGCTGGACCGATATTGTTCGCGTAACTGCCATTCTGAATTCCCGGCGAACCCAGGTTATCGGGCACAGACAGCTCCCCGGCTGCCTCGAGCCAATGCCCATCAAAGCCCAGTACGCAGTACGGCCATCCGGCCAGCCAGCGCGCCTTGGCTCGAAGCGTAAAGATTTCTCCCGGTTGCGCAATCGTCGTGAGCGGTGTGCGGACGTTGTTGACCTGTTTACTGTTGACCAAAAAGGCCCACCCTTCAATCGATCCCTTGCCGCTCGCTTGCACGTGCAGGCTGCCGGGATTGCTGAAACCATTGGTAACCTCGTGCGTGGAACGAAAATGTGTGCCGTCGACAACCCATCCCGTAAGGCCGGAATCGAATTCGGGGTTGGAAATACGGTTGGTCGTATCGCCCTCGCGAATGACTTCTATATCATCAACCAGGCATTCCCCCGCCTGGGGCAGGAATACGTACAAGTTCGAGGCGAACTGGAGGTCCACGTCATCCGCACCATGTTCCAACGCTCCGGTACGTTCAATGCTGATCCAACTCGATTTTGCCGATTCGTCGCTGCCCCGCCAGTTCATGGCCAGGCGGTTGTCACTGCGGGGGTCAGTCAACTCCAGGCTGGATCCGCCGCCGTCCGTCCACTTGCCCCAACGATCGCCGTCGCCGTAGGTGACCTCGTCCACGATGACGAGGTCCTCGAAGGGCAAACCGGGGTCATCGGGCTTTGCCAGCGCGATGCGGTCACCGCGGTTGGAGAGTCGCCCGGCGTAGTTGCCGAAGGCGTTAGCGGTATTGAGTTGCGGATACTTCGAGAGCAGGTTCTCGAGGTCCCTGGCAATCACCACGTAACCGCCCGCCGGGATTTGCGCGCCCGCGGGAAAGAGATAATCAATACCGTTCACGAAGCGCCAGTGACTCAGGTCAACGTCATTCGTACCCCGATTGTAAAGCTCAATATACGCATCGCGCTCCTTACTCGACAGGGGCGCGTACATGATCTCGTTTATCACCACGTCGTGGATCAGCAATTCCGCGGACGCGTTGGCCGTGCCGGGGGTTTGCGCATCAAGGGCATGAAACGAGGAGGCCCCGTCCGGATAGCGACCGCTCGGCACCCCGTTGGCCTGGGCGTCGAAGCGCACCGCATCCATGACGTAAGCAACATCAGGCGCCCAGAGGAATATGTCGTCACCGCCGCTACTCAGCGAAAAGCCAAGCTGATTCGTTTGATCAAATACGATGTGCTCGCCGGGTTGAAGCATGGTCGCGGCAGGCACGACGTACTTGTTCGTCGTCAGCGTGTCACTCAGCGCGCACCCGGATATGTCTACTGCCTGGGTGCCGCGGTTGTACAGTTCGATGTAGTCGATTTCAGGCAGATCCGTGTGCGCCAGATATTCATCAATCACCACGTTGCGCAACGGGCTGTCGGCAAGCGGCTGGAACTTCCCCGGCGACCCTCCCACAAACGCACTGGCTTGCCAGGCGCGCACGGATCCTTCCCCGAAATCCGGCCTGGCAAGCTGCAGCGAATGTCCCGCCCCGTCTGCGGCAATCGGCCAGGGCAGCTGGTCGTCGTAATCAACCTCCAGCACGATCCCGCCAAAATCATTTCGCAATCGCACCGTCCCCCCATTGTTGGGCAGACTGCCGGTAAACGGCCCGAACACGTTACTGATCCCATAGGCCTGCTGCACCGCTGTGGGGTCCCGCGCAACGACCACGTAACTGCGAAACGCCATGATCGTACCGGGCGGAAACGTGTAATCCGCGTCGCCGCTGATGCGAAATCCGCTGATGTCGCGCGCAACCGCATCGGTATTGAAAAGCTCGACGTATTCCAGGCTGTTGGTGCCCGCCGAATCCGCCGGGTGGTACATGATCTCGGATATGATATGGGGGGATCGATCGCTCGAGGGGCTCAGTTGCCGAGGGGTCGTTTCCCCCGTTAGTGTAATTGTGGAATAGTAGGCTGGTGCGTTCGAGCCCTCGGGTGGCAGAAATACCTGTGCGGGGCCACCCTCATCAAACACCGCCTCGACATAATATTCAACGCCGTTGGGAAAGCCGGCAAGCGGGATTGGGCTCTCGGTCTTGTACGTATCGCCTTCATCCGGCGCCATCGAGATCGCCGTGAATGCATCGTTGGTGCTGCGCCGGTAATACGTCGTGATCACGATGTTGGATCCGGTGGGATGAATCAGCGCGTCCACGAAAATGTCGAGCTCTTCAGGCAGCGAGGGAATCCCGGTTGACGTCATCAGGTTAGATAGAAAGACCGCCGGCCTCGGCGTGACTGCGATATCGTCGAGACCGGCGTACGAATTGACCGCGTTGTCACCGGTCTTACGGATGCGTATGTACGTAGGGCCAACACTATCGACAGCAAACGCCTGCTGAGTCCAATCGAATTCGGAAATGGCAAAAGCCTCGACGTCGACCCACGCGACCCCGTTGCTTGACGTTTGCAAGACGGCGAAATTGGTGCCGCCTGACGTGGCGTCTCGACGTGTCCACAAGGCTACGGATAAGACTCCGGGCGCGAACAGCGGCGACTGAAGCCAGGAATTTGTGCTGTCGTCGAAATCGTGAAGCCAGCCGCATCGCGAATCGATCGGTGGGCCGAATCCGCCGCGGTTTATTTTCACCTGGCCGTCTGAGAGCGTCCAGCCCGCATGCGTCGTCGTTCCCCACGCTACAGTCGTCGGCCACGATTCGAAGTCTTGTGAGTCACCAGATTGGGCGATGTCGGGCTGGGATAGAAGCAGCGGGAATACAAGCGTCGCCCATGCGATCTTTTGCCCATATCCTCGACGTGCGTGCATTGTAGTGTGTGGCTTCCTGGTTGCCATTTAATTCCGACTCATGCAAAAAAGCCATGTTAAATTGACGCGAATGCGCGGCCAGCGGGAACGAAATATCCGATACAGAATTATACCTTAATATGATAGATATGCCGAGCGTCTTGAAACTCCACGAACGGTTACGGTGTCGTTGTCTACAAAACAGCCATCGGCGAGCTGATAGGGTTGCCCGCACCCAGCCCGGTAGACTCTGAAGGATCTTTTCTATCACCTCGTCGTCATCGACCACGAGCGACTGACCTACCGGTTCCAGGGGCTCGACCAGCGGCTGACGGGAGTGGAGCGGGCACACGTACTGCGGATCATGATGTCCTGTGCGCGGCTGGTGTGTGAGAAGCCAAGGAACCAGTTGTGCCTATGAACATGCGGGGGAGGGAAAGGGCGTCCACGGACGTACGCGGGAAGTCAGCCATAACCAACCCTTTTCGTTACTTTTCATGTCCCTATTCTAAACCCATCGCTCGCAGATTCTTGTAGCTGATTTCCAAACTATCGAATGGGTCGCCGGGACAGATATCCTGCTCAACGGCGTAATACTCAACACCCGCTTCTTTACAAGCTTCGAGGATGCCGGGCCAGTTCAAATTTCCTTCGCCAACTTCAGCCATGACTTGTGTACGCGGCGGCTCAATCGCCATATCTTTCACGTGGATAACGGGCATGCGGTTTTTCATTTTGTTAATCCACTGGATCACGTCCGCGCCGCCGTGCTGAACCCAATACGTATCCAATTCAGCCTGTACGTAACGCGGATCGGTTTCCTCAAAGAGAATGTCCATCATCGTTTTATCGCCAACGCGAACAAACTCAAAGCTATGATTGTGATAGCTGAACGTCAGGCCTGTTTCATGCAATTTACGGCCAATTTCGTTCGCTTGTTCGGCGAATTTCTTAATGCCATCAACGCCATTTTCCACGTAGGGGCCAGGCATACTACCAACCGCCACGTGCTTACATTCCCATAGCTTATGTTGATCAATCACAGCAGGCAAATCGTCGGTTAAACGATCATAGTCGATATGGGTGATGCAGCAGGTAAGGCCCTCTCCATCAAGCATAGTTTTGACTTCTTGTGGATCAATCGGCCCAAACGCTGAAATCTGGACGACTTTGTAACCAATGGCACTGACTTTTTTAAATGTTTCAGCGACATCAGCGGGTGTTTTGGTAAATTCGCGCACGGTGTAAAGTTGGGCTGCAATAACAGAATTGCTCATCGTTTCCTCTCAATAAGTTTTTGTTCAAAATCTTCCTGAGCCTGCTTAAGAAGCGGAGTAGGGAATAAGGTGGCTTCGCCACAACCAAAAGTAATCAATAATCAATTTGGGATATTTTCTGATGACTGATTACTGGAAATTTTTCCGCCGCGAATCTCGCGCGATGAGGCAAAAGTTTTTCAGGTACTTCGTAAGGGGGCTTCACAACGTCCTTATCAACTAAAAACCCGTCGTAAGAATTCAACCGACGGGGCGGCTTCTGCGGAAAAATCGTTCCAACGGCATTCGATGGATACCATGCCGTCATAGCCTGCGTCACGTAACTCTTGAACGAAGACATCATAGGGATATTGACCTGTCCCTGGTGAACCACGACCTGTATCCGCGACGTGGATGTGGGCGAGCCAATCTTTGTGTTTCGAAATTTCGCTTAAAGGCTCGTCTTCTTCATCCATATGATAGAAGTCGGCCAACACTCTGATCGGCTTGCGATTGGTTTTCTGAGCGATCTCGACGCCCTCGCCAACGCTATTGATGACGTTTGATTCTCGGCGATTGAGGGGCTCAATGGCGATGGTAACGTCCGTTTGCTCGGCGGCATCGGCGACGATGTGCATAAAGTGGACGATCTGGTCAATCGCTTCGTCACGCGGGAAGCCGTCGGGGATGTTACGGGAGTCGCCGCTACCGATGACAGCACTGGTGGCACCGATGGTCTGAATTCGGGATAAGGCACGATCAACGTATCGTCGAGCGCGATCCTCGTCCACCTCGGGACCAACAATCTTCAAATCGTTCGGCAAGAATAGGTTGAAAGCTTGCACAGGAACAGCTGAAGCTTCATATTGGGTCAAAATGGGCGCAAAGGCATCATCATCTTCATCCGCGATCAGTGAAACTACGCCTGCTTCTATATAGTCAAAACCGGCGGCATGTACGTCAGCGGCCTTGTCGATGGAAGCACAGCATCCGAATTGCATAAGTTATCTCCTCGGAAGTAAAGCGTGGCAGTAGGAAGTATCGACGCTCCCAAACCCCATCCGATCGACGCTACTCTTATTGCGATCGTTTTGGGTATGTTAATAAAAAATATCTTTCCTCTTCCACTCTGGTTTAGAGACGGTTTCAGCCTCGGACTGGTCAGGCTTTTCGCATGGGATCAATAATTTTGGGCTTCTAATCTTAACAAGAAAAATTTCAAGAAAACAAAAGGAGAGATCTATGCAATCGGCAAATATCGTTCTTACCGGCAAACAGCAGGTGGAGCTCAAGTGGGAAGAAGCTGAATCGCCACCGCCTGACGGCCTCCTTGTTCGCACCCGACTCAGCCTCATAAGCACCGGCACCGAATGTATCTGTTATCGTAGCGAGATGGAAGAGGGCAGCCATTGGGACGATTGGGTCAGGTACCCCTTCTATTTAGGTTATAGCAACGTGGGTCAGGTTGAGGAGATCGGCCCCGAGACCGAAGGTTTCGAGGTCGGTGATCGTGTATTCTCAACCTCGAACCATCACCAAATCACTGTCGCCCGAGGCAGTGCGTTTAGAATCCCCGACGGCGTCAGCGATGAATCTGCCGCCTGGTCCAAACTGGCCACCATCGCCCAGACCGGAGTGCGTCGCGCCGAGCTCAAGATGGGGGCGCGGGTGGTCATCATCGGCTCCGGGCCGCTGGGGCAGTTGTTGACCCAATATGCCCGGGTAATGGGGGCAAAGGAAGTACTCGTAATCGATATGATCGCCGGGCGTTTAGCTATCGCCCGCGACCACGGCGCCACGCAGATTTTTGTTGGAAGCGCAGCCGATGCCGGCCCCTTCGTAGAAGAATATACCGACGGCGAACTCGCCGACGTCGTCTTCGATGCTACCGGCCACTACGCCGTTTTCCCTATGGCGCTTAAACTGGTGCGCCGTTACGGTACCCTTATGCTTGTCGGCGACTCGCCTCATCCGAGCAAACAGGTGCTAACCGGCGATGTCATCACCCGCCAGATCAGTATTCGTGGAACCCACAATGAGATGTTGCCCCCACATGTCGAGGAGTGGAGCGCCAGCCGCCAGGTCGAATTGTTCCACACATATGTGGAGAGGGGACAGATGCGGGTCGACGATCTAATTACCTCACGCCACGCTCCTCAGGAAGCTCCCGAGGTATACGCTAACCTGCTGGAAAACAGAGAAGAAACGATCGGCGTCGTCTTCGACTGGAGCAGACTTGGGGGGTAAGCGTTGTAAACGTAGTTCGTCGGCAGCGAGAAGTCGCCCTTCTCGTTGCGGCCATAAGTCGTGAATCCGATTAAAGGTGGCATGCGGACAGTTACGAACCATCCGGCCCCCGGCTGGGAAACGGGAATGACTTGTGCAGAAGAATCCGGTCTCATATCTTCTTCGACATGAAACCCGGCTTATCGATTCAGCTTTACACGGTACGGCACGAGGCGGAGCGGGATTTCGAGGGCACGATACGCCGCATTGCCGACATGGGATATCGTTATGTAGAGCCGGCGGGGTTTCCCGGCACAACACCCGCGAAGGCTGCAGCGTTGTTCAAAGCGTTAGGGCTCGAGTGTCTCAGTTGTCATGGCGGTTTGCCGGTCGGCGACGATGCAAACCGCGTTATCGAAGAGGCGCAAATGCTGGGGATACGCTACATCATTACCGGGGGCCCCCATGGCGGCTGGGACGCGGCGCTCTCAGACGCGGACGCCATACGCAGGACCGCGTCCATCTACACGAAAGCCGCCGAATTTGCAAAGCGCTTCGACATCGAAGTGGGCTATCACAATCATGACAGGGAAATGCGGGAGATTGATGGCGTTCCAGCGTACCGCATCTTTCTCGATGAGACGCCCGAAAGTGTCCTGTGGCAGGCCGACGTGTACTGGGTCGCCTTCGGCGGACGGGACGCGGTTGAGTTCACCAGGGAAATCGGTCCGCGAGGCAAAATACTGCATCTCAAGGACGGGGTCTTGAAAACAAATGTTCAGCTGCCGGTCGGCAGCGGTGACCTCGACATTGAGGCGATATGCGCGGCGGCCGGTCACGCGGAACTGCTGGCGGTTGAATTGGACGAGTTTGACGGGGACATGATGACCGCCGTCGCCCAGAGTTATGACTACATCATTGGCCACGACTTGGCGCGTGGCAGTGAGTAAGCCCTCGCCTTTAAGCGCGAATATCTGACTACGACAGGTTTATGCACAGGGCGTTTTCTGTGCCGCGCCAAAATACCCGGACGCGAGCGATCGGCCGAAACGGTGGTGGCCGCCGATCGTGCCGGTGTACATAAACCCTCTGATGCACAGGTTGCGCAAGCCGTCGTTCCGCATTGCCTGTAGAATATCGGTGGGACGAATAAACATACGGCTGTTGTGGGTGCCCGGAGAAATAAGCCCCAGTAATCTCTCGCCGGGCGCAATGAATGCGAGATGGGCGACAATCGTACGGTTTGGATGATCGAAAAGAAACGTCCCGCTCGGCTTGATGTTCGCCCAATCAACCCACAACGTGTATCTACTCCGCCACCGCAACCTCTTCGCCCGTGGGCGACCAGAAAAAGCCGCGATGCATCAATCCGCCGTGTTCGGCCTTGTTCCAGACCCGGATGGCGATCGTGTTGACGTCGCCCGGTTTGACGGCATCGGTGATATCCGTGTCAAACTTGTGGTTCCACCACCACCAGACCTTGTGGGGTTCGTGATGCACGTACTCGCCGTTGACCCAGACCCACACCTCATTCAGGCCACCGCCCGAGTGGAATGAAATGGGCTTGCCTTCGAATTCCTTCGGAACAGTGAACGTCCCGCGGTACCATCCACGACCATCAAAATGATGCCCACTCTCGCTGACTGGTTCCAACTGGGCATCCCATGTCAAATGCGTGTTCATCGTACCCCATTCACTATCGTCAAAATCAGGCGCGTACCATTCGCCGACGACACCTTCGTCGAATTCGTCGCGAGTAAAGGCCATCTCCAGTGGTAGATCGGCAACTTTTGCGCCTTTTTCTCCGTTGCACATTGACGCGAGACGCTTGTATTCATCCCTGCGGGCGCGCGGCAGGAAGGAAGGTGGTGAATCGGAATTGGGAAATGTCTTCGCAATGAAAAACGAATAGATCTCATTGAGTTTCGCCTGGGCGTCCACCATGCGCTGGCCCTGCCTGGCCGCCTCTTCGTAATCCAGATGCATGGCTGCCGCTTCCATGGCCGCATAGGCCCTGAGGTTGTCGGCGATCAAGGCTACCGCCTCGACTCGCTCACGTTGAGCCGGGGTCGTTTCAGCCTCCAGTGCCGCTTCGATGTGGCCTTGAATGCGGTCGGTGAAGGCCACCGTGTAAACGCCGTTCAGCAGGAAGTCCTCATGCATGTGGATTGTCGCTGCATGCAGCTCGGCCTCGACCGCATCCCACCATGTCCGTATGTGCGGTCCGGCACCTGGACCGAAGAAGGTCATGTAAAAGTCCTCCTTGAGAGCCTCTGCATCCGCATCGGCGTCCCAGAGTAGCTTGCCCAGCATGTAGTAGCTGGTCCACGTCTGCATGAATGCCTTGCGTCCTTCAGCTTGAAATCCCTTAAGCCCTACCTCCTTGTACACGGGGATATTGGCGATATAGTTAGCGGTTTGCGGCTCCGGCACAAACAGTCCGGTGAGGAAGTTCGGATTGTAGTCATATAGATACACGTGAGGCGTTTGGCTAAGGTACCGCCGCATAATTTTAAGGAACTCTTGGCGGCGCCAGCAGTTTTTGTGAGTCACATTGTGCAGCGCGCAGCAGCTGATCGGCGCGTACAACACGCTCATATTCTTGCGAAGCTTAACTCCTTGAGGTGGCAGTTCGCGTAGGGAGTAGGCCATTGTGGCCACGTACTTGTCCGGAAACTCGTCGGCCAGCCTTACCGCAAAATCGTAGTACTCCTCGCTCATCTGCGGCCCATACACATAATGGTTGTATTCGAACTTCTGGCTGGCGGCGGCGCATTCGTCGCAGTAGCAGTAGGGCGAGCCATCCGGCGGGCTGATACCAAGACCGTTATAGGAAATGCTGTGTGGGTTGTGGCGGCTCTCGTAATGTTTTTCCACAAAAGCCGTTTTAAGTCTTTTTAATATTTGGGAATATACTTCAGGGTTCGATAGGCAGAGCATTGTATGGCGGCCAAGGTTGCCAGGTGACATGTCTCCTTCGATGTCGACGTGGCGTTTGCCCTTCTTATCCATTGCATACCATTCCGGATGGGCTTCAAAATTATCATAAGGAGGAAGCAGAATTCCAAGAAAGCCGTCGCCTACATTGGGATACTTTCCACGTAAGTGTGGATCCAGGCCTATTTTTTTACACCACTCATTGTAAGCCGCTATTTCAGCGTCAGATACGGGTACCCAGCCCGCATTCATGCCAATCCATCGCATCGTGAAATCAGGGCTCGACTCCACATCAAGATCCGGAATTGTGATCGTTTTCTTCTCGGGAATGACTTCACCCCAGTCGCCCGGAAAGTAGAACCGACAACCGAGCTTCTCAAGCAACGCGTAGGTCCCGTATTCTACACCCAAATAGGTGCCAATGGGCTCCGCGTAAAATGCCGACTCCACCATCTGATGAAATGGCTCAGAATTACCTCCGATGAAAAAGTCCTTGCCCTTGGTCTTGAGGATGTAACCCTCTTCGTTAAATGCATCGTCGCGCACGGATGCGTCATGTCCGGATGGAATGTCGATACCTTTATCTGCGGCGCGCAGCGTGTGTCCCACATAGATCCCAATCTTTTGTGACGGTTTCGCACCCTCCTCGATGATGTCGAGCCTGGTCCCGCTCATTTTTTCTATGTACTTCTGCAATGCCTGCGCCGCCGCGGGCGCCCTTGGATCGTTCTGTGCGGTGACAATCGTGGCCCGCGCCTGACCGTCTTCAACAATCGTGAGAGGCGCGGCATTTACAAGACTCTGTGAAACAGCCGCAAAAATTACGATGGCTATGCTTGTCTGTAGGGTTATTCGCATGCTGAATGTCTCCTTAGAATTTTAGTCGTATTGCACGCTGGCCACGGCGTCATAACCGTTTTGCGCTGACCGGGCATCTGTAGCAGCTGCCCGACAGAATCGCCATGCGGACAGCAAAGAAAATTATATCGTCTTTCAAAACCGCGGCTATCTTTCTTTACCGACATTTCCCATTTACCACCTGAATTATCCACTATCCCATCCGTTTGTAAGTCTTTTAGCATCTGAAGAACCGTTAACAATCAATTCCCGGTGATTATTCCACTTTTCCGTGAGGATGATCTCCTTGCCCGATGCTTTCTTATGGCTTAAGACTTCAGTGCTGCATTCCGAGCGATTCTCCTCTCGCCCTCAGAACTTGCTGAGGTGCTGAATAGACACTTTTGCGCGGTGAGAGCACCGCTTCTCCATGTATTTCCCGCCTAAGGAGGGGCTGGAGACGGCGTGCCCCCACGCCACAGAGGTTTCGGGATGGGTTCTAGTGTCGTGTATCAGAAATAGGCCAATCCAATGTGAGGTTATTTCTGATACACGACACTAGTCGAGTTAATGTTGAAACGGTTGCGCATACATTCTGCGCATGGTAATTGATTATGATGCCGCCGGGGATCCTTCCGTGAAGCGCGGCACAATTGGTGTTCGAACATGGGACCAAGAACCATTCTAAAGCTCGTCATAATTGCACTGGTGAGTGCGGGGCTAGTTAGCGAGGTCGTTGCTAACGAAGGCTCGGCAGTCGCAGTGACGATTGAAGCGAGCGTGCCGTCTCAACCGCGGACCGAGGGCTCGTGCACGGTTTGGATTGAGAACACGACCACTGCCGAACGGGCGGTCGAACTGAATGTCGCCGTTTACGATTTTTTTCAGAAGCGCGTGGCGTTCCTAGAAACAGAGCAGATTCAGGTTGCTACTGGTCGTACCGAACGCCAACTGATGTTCCCCGCTGACGATGCGAAATATTACCGCGCCGAGGCCCGCTGGCGAAGGCCCGGCGGCGAGTGGCAGGTTGAACGCGTCTATGCCAACAATGATTTTTTTGAATCGGGACCGCGTCGATGGCGGCGCATTGAAAGTGGCGTCTGGCAAACCGTTGTTCCCGATAACACCCCGCCGACCGAGCCTCCTTATCCGCCTGTGGGTGAGTGGTTGGACGAACCATTTCCTTTTCCGAAGGAACGTGACTATTTCCTCACGCAATGGCGCAGCGGCTCGGACAATTCCTACAAGCTGCGCGACATGGGCCCGCGCAACTGGATGTGGATTCGCCGCACGATCGATCCGCAAGGATGGATCAGCGGAAAGCGTGTGCAGCTTCGCGTCGCCCAAGCTGACTACTCCTGCTATGCCTTTGTCAACGGAACAAAGGTTGGACATCACATCGGCGGCGGTACGCCGTTTGCGTTTGACATCACCGATGCGTGGAAAGCAGGAGAGACCAATGTTGTTGACCTGGCGGTGGGCAGCCTTACGACAATAAAGCGCGACCCGAACAAGGATCAGTACTTCAATTGTATATCGCCCACAGTTATGGGCATGGCGGGTGTCTACGAAGGCGTGACGCTCGTCGCTCATGACAATACCTTCATCGACGATGTTTTCGTCAAGACGTCCGTTGAACGCGGGGAACTGCGCGTTCGGACATGGCTGCAAAATGAAGGTGATATCCCCGTTACGATATTACTGGGGCATCGCGTTGAAGATCAGGGTGAAGTCGCACTGGAATTCCAGGCGGAATCGGTGTCACTTTCGCCCGGCGAACGGCGCTTGGTCGAGCAGGTCCATCCCTGGCCGGACCCCAAACTGTGGTGGCCGCATGCGCCGCATCTCTATCGTTTGCGAACCCAATTGGTGGACAAGAACGAGGCGGCTAGAGACGAACTGAGCACGCGTTTCGGATTCCGCGAAATCACGCTCGACGGAATAAACGTGCTTTTCAATGGCAAAATTTTTCGTCCGCTGATGGGGACGCTCGGATCCCCGGCGACACCGACATCACCTCAGCCGACTCGCAGGTACCTGGAAAACCGTGTCTACGAAATGAGTGACTTTCCGTCCGGTGACCCAATCCTGATGCGAACGCATCAGCGCCCCCATACGAAATGGCAGATTGAATTGGCTGACGAAATGGGCATCTGCATCGAGGCCGAATCCCAGATGAACAGCGTCGTCTACTATCCCACGGAAGATCCACGTTTCTGGGACAACGCCTATCAGCACTGGGCCGAATACATCCGACGCGATCGCAACAGCCCTTCGGTGGTGATGTGGAGCGTCGCCAACGAAATGTTGCATGCGTCGAACTCGTTGAAGGTCCAAACGCGCGACGAACTGGCGGCCAGTTTAAAATCCCTGATGCTGGCGATGAAGGATCTCGACCCGACGCGCCCGGTTGTCGAGGAGGGTGGGGCCGACATTGACGGCACATGGGAAATGCTCGACCTCCATTACCCGCGACACTGGAACATGCACGTGGATTTTCCCAA
>Ga0310125_10001264_pt1 | contig 12661 bp, 8 predicted proteins | sample CB11b_Tmax_Bot8__FD_203508 | JGI IMG/M metagenome (GOLD analysis project Ga0310125, IMG submission 203508) | Marine microbial communities from Western Arctic Ocean, Canada - CB11b_Tmax_Bot8 | ecosystem: Environmental > Aquatic > Marine > Oceanic | place: Canada: Western Arctic Ocean | collected... | reverse complement strand
AGGCTCTTTCAGGCCTTTTCAGAAAAACCCAGCATCCTGACCCCCCGCTCCAACGTCAACCCGTCGCCAACTCCTCACGCTCACCCCTTTGCTCCCAGGCACACCAGCCCGGCCACCACTATTTCAGCCCCCAGCCCCTGATTGGGCTAGGCGCGGCGCAGTGGCCTGTTATCTTTATGACAACACCATCGAATTGACGACACCTGTTCGTCACTCGAGGGGCCGCCGGTTGTCGCCTTCAATGGTGGCATGACTGCTGCTGGAACAGGCAGTTCGGCCCGGTGTGGAGCGGGCTTCGAGCTCGAATGACGGACCGCGAAGAAAAGGAGTGACGCGATGCTCGTGCTATCAAGGAAGCCAGGTGAGCGAGTTCTGATCGGTGAGAACGTCAGTGTGACGATCGTACGGATCGGCCCCAATTCGGTTCGACTGGGAATCGACGCGCCTCGCGAGTTGAACATTGTCCGCGAGGAGTTGTGTATCGACGTCCCGCTGGAGGCGGTGGCGGCGACGCCGGAGGCTGAGCCGGCCGAGTTGACCAACGTCTGAAACGCTTTGGCGTTCGGGACATTCGTGAGGCCTGGGGTCTGTGCCCCACCCCTCTCCCTGTTGTGACGCTGTGTCGGCCGACGTAGAATCTGTGTTGAAGTCCCTCGGGCGGCTCGTTGCGGACGACACCCACGATCTGCGGAGACCGACACGATGCTCAACATCACAGGCCAGGGCACTGCTCACACCTGCGACGGCGTCTCGCGTCGCGACTTCCTGCAGGTTGGCACCCTGGGCGCGGCGGGGATCACCTTGTCGGAGCTCGAGCAGGCTCGTGCCGAGGGGAAGACTCGTCCGGAGGGCGATCGCCGTTCGGTGATCATGATCTTCAACCTGGGCGCACCCAGCCAGTTCGAGACATTTGACCCCAAGCCCGAGTCACCCGCCGAGATCCGGGGCCCGTTCAAGCCGATCCCGGTGGCTGGCGGCGGGTTTTCGATCTGCGAGATTCTGCCGGGTCACGCCAAGCACGGCGACAAGTTCTCGGTCGTCCGCAGCTGCCACCACACCGCCGCGGCGGTTCACGACACCGGTCACCAGATGATGCAGACGGGCCGCCTGTTCACCGGTGGAGTCAACACGCCTCACGCCGGCTGCGTCGCCGCCTACCTGCAGGGCCGCCGCAGTGATCTGCCTTCCCATGTGGTCCTCCCCGAGCCGATGGGATCCACCGGCGGCAACCTGCCTCACGGCCAGGACGCCGGGTTCCTCGGAAAAGCCCACGACCCCTTTGTCCTGATGGCCGACCCCTCAAAAAAGAACTTTCGGGTCCCGGACCTGTTGCCGCCAAAATCGATCGGCGAGGCGCGGCTGGACCGACGCCGCAAGCTGCGGCAGATCGTCGACAGCACGGTCAAGGATTTCGAGGCGAGCGAGAACGCCAAGCTGCTCGACAGCAGCTTCAAGGCCGCCTTCCGGATCATCACCTCCGAAAAAGCCCGCGCCGCGTTTGATCTCTCCAAAGAACCCAAGAAAGTCCGAGACCGCTACGGCATGACCCGGTTCGGGCAGTGCTGCCTGATGGCCCGACGGCTGGTCGAAGCCGGGGTCCGCTGTGTCACGGTCAACACCTTCCTGACCGTGTTCAACGAGATCACCTGGGACATCCACGGCACCAAGCCGTTCACCTCGATCGAAGGCATGCGGGACATCGTGGCGCCGATGTACGACCAGGCCTACAGCGCACTGCTGGAAGACCTGACCCAGAGAGGCCTGCTCGAGGACACCCTCGTCTGCAACCTCTCGGAATTCGGCCGCACACCTCGAGTCAACCCCGCCGGAGGCCGCGACCATTGGCCTCAGTGCTGGAGCGTCTACTTTGCCGGCGGAGGTGTGCAGGGTGGCCGGGTGGTGGGCAAGAGTGACCCGATCGGAGCGTACCCGGCCGAGAATCCCGTCGGACCGGGAAACGTGGTGGCCACAATCTACAAGAGCCTCGGTTACGAACTCGAAACCGAACTCCCAGGACCCTCAGGACGACCCTTCCCACTGGTCGACCAGGGGACCGAGGCGATCCACGAGCTGTTCTAGAACGGGCCCGTCACCATGAGCAGCACCCATCTCAACCCCGGATCACTCCGCTCGCTCGTAACACTCCTGGCCGTCGTCTCGGCACTCGGCTCAACCCACGCCACCGCCGCCGACCAGCCCGACAACCAGCCCGACAAGAAGAAAGCTGCTGTCGGCAAGCTGGTCATCCTGCCCGGTGAGTTCACTCTGCAGGGGTCCGAGTCGTTTCAGAGACTGCTGCCCGGGCTGGTACGAAACGGCCGCTTCACCGGCACACCCACCGGCAAGCTCGAGTGGTCTTCGTCGAACCCCAGGGTCGTCACGATCGGCGACCAGACGGCTCGTCCGGCCGGCAACGGCCAGGCCACGATCACCGTCCGCCACAAGACACTCACGGCCACCGCACAGGTCACCGTCAGCCACTTCGCCAAGCCGGTGGCGTGGGACTTTCGGATCCACGTCCAATCGGTCCTGACCAAGTCGGGCTGCAACGGGGGAGCCTGCCACGGAGCCCTAGCCGGCAAGAACGGCTTCAAGCTCTCGCTCCGCGGCTACGACCCGATCGCCGACGTCCGCACCATCACCCGGCAGAACCGCGGCCGCCGGGTGATCCCCAACGACCCGGGCCGCAGCCTGCTGCTGACCAAGCCGACCGGAGCCGTGCCTCACAAGGGAGGTGTGAGGTTCGAGGAGGGGTCGAGGGAGTACCGGGTGGTGTCCGAGTGGATTGCCGCGGGGCACCCGGCACCCAGCGACGACGGACCCCGCATCTCTCGACTCGAAATCCTCCCCCATGACGCCGTACTGCAACCCGGCTCGAGTCAACAACTCGTCGTACGCGCCCACTTCAGCGACGGTCACAGCGAGGACGTCACCCGCTGGGCCAAGTTCACCTCCAACAACACCACCGTCGCCGACGTCGACGACACCGGCGCAACCCTACCCGATGGGCACACCGGACAGATTGGCAGGGTGTCGGTGACCGGCCACGGCGAAACGGCCATCGTCGCCTGGTACCTCAGCAGAAACGTCGTGGCATCGCTCAGTGTCCCGTTCGCCAACACGGTGACCGGCGACACCTTCGACAAGGCACCTCGCAGCAACTTCATCGACGACCTCGTCCTCGACAAACTCAAGGGACTCAGCCTGCCCCCCTCGCCACAGACCGGCGATGCCGAGTTCCTGAGGCGAGCCACCCTCGATTCGCTCGGCGTCCTGCCAACCCCCGCAGAAGCTCGAGCCTTCCTCGACGACACCGCCACCGACCGGCGAGCGCGGCTGATCGAGAGACTGCTGGCTCGACCCGAGTACGTCGACTACTGGACCCACAAGTGGTCCGACCTGCTGCTGGTCAGCAGCTCGACACTCAAACCCACCTCGATGAAGTCGTACTCGAAGTGGATCCGGGACCACGTATCGGACAACACGCCCTGGAACGAGTTCGCTCGTGACCTCGTCACCGCCCGCGGAACCACTCACACCAACGGAGCCGCCAACTTCTTCGTGCTGCACCGTGACCCGGCCGACATGGCCGAGACGGTCTCGATGGCGTTCCTGGGAATGTCGATCCAATGTGCAAAGTGTCACGACCATCCGCTGGAGAAGTGGACCAACGACGAGTTCTACGGCATGGCCAACCTCTTCTCCCGGGTTCGCTTCAAGACCGCCCCCGAAGGAGGTGATGGCAACCAGTCGATCTTCACGACCACCTCCGGAGAACTGATCCAGCCGCGGACCGGCAAGCCGCAACTCCCCAAACCTCTCGACGGACAGACCATCCCCTTCGAAGCACTCGGCGACCGACGCAATCACCTCGCCAACTGGCTCGTCTCACCACAAAACCCCTACTTCACCCGAGCCATCGTCAACCGGGTCTGGGCCAACTACCTCGGGACCGGCATCGTCGAAAAAGTCGATGACCTCAGGCTGACCAACCCGCCCAGCAACGAGCTGCTGCTGAGCAGGCTCAGCGGGTTCCTCGTAAAGAACCGCTATGACCTCAAGTCCCTGATCCGCCTGATCATGAACTCGCAGACCTACCAGAGGACATCGCGGATCACGCCGGGGAACGAGGAAGACCGCAGGTTTTATGCCCGCTACTATCCTCGCCGCCTGAAGGCCGAGGTGCTGCTCGATGCGATCTCGGCGGCCACCGGACAGCCCACCGCATTCAAGAGCTACCCCGCAGGCACCCGCTCGCTGCAATTGCCCGACAGCAACATCGCCTCCAGGTTCCTCAATACCTTCGGGCGACCCGAGAGAGTGATCACCTGCGAGTGCGAACGGTCGGACGAGCCGAGCATGGTGCAGGTGCTGCACATCGTGAACGGCAATACGCTCAACGATAAACTCCAGTCGAAAACCAACCGCATCGGCCGCTGGCTCGCCTCGGGCCTGCCCGACTACCGGATCGTCGAGTCGATCTACCTGGCGTCGCTGTCGAGGTATCCGACCAACCGCGAGATGTCCGAGACGCTGAAGATCTTTGCCGGGACCCCGCCTGAGCAGAAGCGTGAGTTGGTCGAGGACGTGTTGTGGAGCGTGATCAGTACCAAGGAATTTCTGTTCAACCACTAGACACCCGGTCAGCCGGTCGAGATTCACTGATGACCCCCACACCGCAGCAAACACCGCAGCAAACACCGCAGCAAACACCGCAGCCACGACTCGTCGCCGTCGGCCTGTTGGCCATCGTACTCGTGGCCGGTCCGTCCTCGGCGAGGTCTGCCGACCCCGCGATCGGCGCCCGTTTGATTCTCAAGAAGTACTGCATCGGTTGTCACAACACGAAGGACGCAAAAGGCGGACTGGTCCTGGCGACTCATGCGGGGGTGATGAAGGGTGGTGAGAGCGGACCTGCGCTGGTCCCGGGAAAAGCCGCGGCCAGCCTGCTGGTGAAACTGATCGAGCGTCGCGAAGAGCCCTTCATGCCTCCCAAGGGCAGACGCAGCCCTCAACGCGCCGAGATCGCGATCCTGAAGGCCTGGATCGCCGCCGGCGGCAAGCCGTTCCCGTCCCTGGTGGGACCGATTTCGCTGACGGTGCCCCGAGTGAAGACTCGCGGCCCGGTCCGTCAGCCGGTCAACGCCCTGGTCGTGGCTCCCGATGGCAGCTGGTACGCCGCCGCTCGGACCGGTCGAGTCGACCTGGTCTCATTGCCACCGAAGCCCGGGTCCAAGCCGCTGGCGACCCTGACAGGACTCCCCGGTCAGGTCAGCGACCTGGCACTCTCGGCCGATGGCCGCCACCTGGTCACCGCCGCCGGCGAAGCGGGGCTGTTCGGTGAAGCGAGGGTTTACGCGATCGCACAGAACGTCGCCGGGGCCAAGCCCGAACAGGTGGCCCGGCTGGTGCGGACCATCCGAGGCCACTCCGACAGCCTCAACAGCGTGGCACTCTCGGCCGACGGCACCCTGCTGGCCACCGCATCCTATGACCGCACGATCGTTGTCTGGGAGACGTCCAGCGGCAAGCGGCGAGTGCAGATGACCGGCCACAACGGGCCGGTCTTCGACGTGGCGTTTGACCCCAGGAGCCGTTTTCTTGCCTCCGCCAGCGGCGACCGCACCGTCAAGCTCTGGAACCTCAAGACCGGCAAGCGACTCGATACCTTCAACGAACCGACCAAGGGCCAGAACACCGTGGCGGTTTCCCCCGACGGCCGCTTCGTTGTTGCCGGTGGCATCGACAACCGCATCCGGGTCTGGGAGATCACCGGGGATGGCCGCGAGGGGACCAACCCGATCCGCTACTCCCGGTTCGCTCACCAGGCACCTCTCCTGGACCTGGTCTTCTCAGCCGACGGGCACCGGCTGGTCAGTGCCAGCGAGGACCATTCGATCAAGGTCTGGACGACGACGGACTTTGGCCAGGCTCGCCACTTCCCCGATCAGCCCGACTGGCCCGCCACTCTCGCGATGACCCGCGACGGCCGCAGCCTGCTGGTGGGTCGGCTCGACGGCAGTACCTCGGTCCTGTCACTGGCCGACACCCAGGCCCAAGCCGCTCGACCGGTCCCACTCTCAGGTGTCCCGGTGCCTCGGCCTCGAGACGGGAAACCGGTTGAGAAACTCGCCGAAAAGGCCGAGAGCGAACCGAACAACATTCCCGGGCAGGCCACCGCAGTCTCGGCACCCGGCATCGCCACCGGTGTCCTGGCCGGCGGACCCGCCACCGACGCCGATCTCTTTCGCTTCTCGAGCCGCAAGCACGAGAACTGGGTGATCGAGACCCGTGCCCGCCGCGACAAGTCGCCGGCGGATACCCGCATCGAGGTGCTCCATCCCGATGGCCGACCGGTGATTCGGCTGCTGTTGCGGGCCGTAAGAGATTCGGCAATCACCTTCCGACCGATCGACTCACGCAGCAACCAGGCCCGGCTCGAGAACTGGGAAGAAATGGGACTCAACCAGTTCGTCTACATGGGTGGCGAGGTGGTCAAGAACTACCGCATGCCGCAGGGCCCCGATTCGGGGATGCAGTTCTACACCATCAACGGCCAACGGCACTGCTACTTCGACACCAGCGCCACCGCCCACTCGCTCGACTCCAGGGTCTACGTCGTCGAACCCCACAGGCCCGGCAGCCGCCTGCCGGACAACGGATTGCCGATCTTCCCGCTGTACTTCGCCAACGACGACGACGGACGACGCAAGCTGGGTAGCGACTCGCGAGTCACCTTCATGGCACCCGACGACGGAGACTACCTGGTGAGGGTGACCGACGTGAGGGGCTTCGGGGGCGACGGGTACAAGTACAAGCTGACCATCCGCCAGCCCAGGCCAGGGTTCACCGCCAGCGTCGGAGGCCGCGATGCCACGATCCCCGAGGGCAGTGGCCAGAGATTCACCGTCAACGTGGATCGGATCGACGGGTTCACCGGGCCGGTCAAGGTGGTGATCGAGAACCTCCCCGAAGGTTTTTCGGCCACGTCTCCGGTCGTCGTCGAAGCCGGACACCTCTCGGCTCAGGGCGTCTTCAATGTCGCCCAGGGAACCAAGCCGCCTGCGAAGGAGGCGTGGGAGAAGGTCCAGGTGGTGGCCAAGGCCGACGTACTGGGCAAGCCGATCCGCCAGCCGATCGGGAACCTCGGCACGCTGAAAATCGGCAAGGCTCCCAAGGCCGTCGTCTCGCTGCTGCTGGATACCGGAGACCAGGCCGGAAAACAGGCCGGTGGCAAGGCCGAGGATGCGGTGCTGGAGATTGCACCGGGTGAGACGATCACGGCGATGCTGCGCGTGCAGCGCAACGGTTACGACGGCGACCTGAGGTTCGATATCGAGAACCTGCCGCACGGCATCATCGTCGACAACATCGGGCTCTCGGGAATCCTGGTTCGAGCCAAGGAGACCCAGCGGCAGATCTTCATCACTGCCGCCGACTGGGTCCCCCAGACGCAGCGTCTGATCCACGCCGTCTCGCGTCAGGAGGGCCGCCAGGCCTCTCGGCCGCTCCGCTTCGCCGTTCGCATCTCCGGGCCGGCCGACCCGAAGGCCAAGAGCAAGTAATGCGACGGCGGCTGGTCTTTCACGGGCGTGTCCAGGGTGTCGGGTTTCGTTACACCACCCGCTCGATCGCACGCCGACACCCGGTCACCGGGTGGGTCAAGAACCTGCCCTCGGGCACGGTCGAGCTGCTGGTCGAGGCCGAAGCGGACCAGGTGGCCGGGTTCCTCGACGAGCTGGCGAAAAAATTCGACGGCCACATCAGTTCCACCGACGAGCTTCCACCCGGCGACGAACCGCTCTCGGACTTCTCGATCCGATACTGACGCCTTCGCTGGCACCGATCGCGATCGGTTGTACCGATCGAGCCGATCATGCCGATCTCACCTTTCTCGCCTGATGCCGACTGGCAGGAACCGGGCTCGATCATCTTTCCTTGGGTCGGTGCGAGACCTAGAGTAGTCCAGAGTCACAAGGATGCGGTCGTCTCAGCCACAACAGGACCAACGGATCGGACCGCCGATTCGTACAGAGGTCCGGTGGGATCGGCCGATTCCGCTTCAGCCGCATGTGTACCTGTGTGAAGGGTCAGCCGACGAGACCACCGTGATGGGCCATATCCTTTCATTCACATCTCTGCTCGCCCAGGGTGCACCGCCCGTGGCCGCCCCTCCGCCGCAGGCGATGATGGCGACCAATTACGAGTGGGGCCTGGTGCTGGGCGTTGCGTTCGTGCTGCTGGGAGTATTGCTCTCGGTCAGCTACTTCACCCGCACCGGCATCATCGCTCGCTCGACCACGATGGAAGCGACGCGGCAACCTCTGTTCATCCTGCTGATGGTCCTGGCGATCATCCTGATGCTGATCCTGGCGTTCCTGCCGTACCTGACGTTCGGCGAGGACATCAAGATGTTCAAGGACGGTGGCCTGGCCACCATCCTGATCTCCGGAGTCCTGCTGGCAGTCTGGACGGCCAGCACGAGTATTTCTCAGGAGATCGAGGGTCGGACGGCGATGACCTTGCTGTCCAAGCCGGTCAACCGTCGGCAGTTCGTCGTCGGCAAGTACCTGGGCATCCTGCAGGCGGTGCTGTTGCTGATCCTGCCTCTGACGATCGTCTTCTGTGCGCTGATCTACTACAAGGTCGGCTACGACGCCCGCGAGCAGTCTCGCGAGATCCCCGAGTTCTTCGATCTCGAGAACATGCGTCCGAACATGGACCGCCTGCTGCCGGTTCTGCAGGCGATTCCGCCGATGTTCCTGGTCCTGTGCGAGATCGCGGTGCTGGCGGCCGTCAGCGTGACGATTTCGACTCGAGCCCCCCTGGTGGTCAACATGACCAGCAGCTTTGCGATCTTTGTCATCGCTCACATCGCACCGGTCCTGGTTCAGCAGGAATCCGGAGGCCTCGAGCCGGTCCGCTTCGTGGCCAACCTGATCGCCATCGCCCTTCCGGGTCTCGAGTTCTTCAACACTCAGACGGCGGTCTCGACCGACACCATCGTGGCACCGCTCTACCTGGGCACCGCCGTGGTGTATTGCGCGTGCTATTCGACGATGGTGATCCTGCTCGCGTTCATCCTCTTCGAAGATCGCGACCTGGCCTGATCTGAAGCCCAGGCTGAACACGCGACTGCCGCGACTTGGTCTGGTAAGAAGTCTGCCGGCCCGGCTAGCATGAAACCGGTGGCGGGGGAAGAGAGGCACTCGTGTCTGTTCGACGTGACGATGCGTTTCAACGAGCGGTCTCGCGGCGAGATCTGCTGCAGGGTCCCGCGATCGTCTGCCACCTGCTCTCGGCCGCCTCGGTGCTGCTGGCCACCGCCACACTGTTGAATGTTGCGGCCCTGCTGGAGACCTGGCTCGGCCACGTCGACGGCTTCGAACCGTCAGTGATTCGTCGAACCATCGTCCTGCTCAGCGGCAGCGGCAGCGGCAGCGGCAGCGGAACCGGATCCGAATTCCTGCCACGCAGCGTGTCCCTGCTGCTCCTCGGCACACTGCTGTGGATCCTGCATCGCTTCACCGCCCACCTGGCCGAGACTTCCGCTCACAGCGTCGCGCGGGGCATCGGCGATCGCATTCGCAGTGCGTTGTTCCGTCAGCACCAGAGAATCGGGCCCGGCGACGTCGACGGCCGCAGTACCGCCTCGGTCTACCAACGGACGACCGCCGACGTTTCGCGGATAATCGAGGCGACCGCCGACACCCTGCTTCGACACGGCCGCGATACGTTGGCCGCGGCCCTCTGCCTGGTGCTGGCGTTGCTCGTCGATCCGGTACTCGCCCTGCAGTGCCTGCTGCTGCCGGCGGCTCTGCTCGCGTGGCTGGTGGTTCGCGATCGCGCAGCACGACAACGTCACCTGCAGGCCCTGTCAGAGGAAACCGAGCTGGCCGACGACCAGATCGGCGAATCGCTGTCGCACGTCAGGCTGGCCTGTGGTTACGGAGCCGAGGGCCAGGCCGGCGACCAGTTTGCCTCCGCCCAGGCCCATGGCAATCGACTGGCAGCCGTCCGACTCAGGCGTCACGCACTGGGGCAGACGATCCGTCAGGGACTGACGGCCATCACCGCCTCGGTGATCCTGTTCCTGGTCAGCCGTCGAGTCCTGCTCGATCCGACCTCCGCCTCCCTCGATCTCCCCTCGGCCATGGTACTCCTGGCCAGCATCGCCGGACTCCTGCGGGCCCTGGACCGGCGTGGTGAATTGCCACTGATTGCTGAACGCGCCGGCGTGGCAGCCGCGGGGATTTATGAGTACCTCGATCTCGTTCCTCCGGTCTCCCAGGCTGTCGGTGCCCGGTTCCTGCAGCCGCTGGCCGACGAGGTCCGATTCGAAGCGGTTACCTGGCAACCGACCGACAACGCCCCCGCCATGAAGGGCCTGGACCTGGAAATCCCCGCGGGCGAAACCACGGCGCTGCTGTCGGTGGATCCGCGTGAGGCTCGTGGAGTGGCCTGGCTGCTGGCGAGATTCATCGATCCGCACGATGGTCGAGTCCTGATCGACGGACAGGATATCGCCACCGGTACACTCGAGTCGTTGCGGGCCGAGGTGCTGGTGGTGGCCGGCGAAGGCGGCTGCTTCCGGGGCAGCGTGCTGGAGAACATCTGCTGCGGGCGACCCGAGGGGGGCCTGAACCGGGCAACCGAAGCTGCCAAGGCAGTGCACGCTCACCACTTCATCTCCAAGCTGCCGCAGGGCTATGAGACTCTGTTGGGCGAAGGCGGCGTCGAACTCGATGCCGGGCAGGCCTACCGCATCGGCCTGGCCCGAGCCCTGGCTCGCGACCCGGCTCTGCTGGTGATCGAGGAACCCGGCACGGCTCTGGATGCCGACACGAAGTCGCTACTGGGAGACACCTACGATCGCCTCATTTCCGGCCGCACCGTCATCTTCCTGCCCACCCGGCTCTCGACGGTCCGCCGAGCCGACCGCGTGGTCCTGGTCCACGACGGACAGGTGGCCGAAACAGGACGGCACGAAGACCTGGTCCGCAACAGCGACCTGTACCGGCACTGGGAATACACGCGGTTCAACGCCTTCCAAGCCGTACCGGTCGCGTCGTCGCATTCGTAGGCATTCCGGGGACGAACCGCCTCCACCCCGATTCTCAAACGTTCGGTCGCGGGTCTTTCTGACCTGCACTCTCCCCTCGCCGTTGGGCCACTGGTAGAATCGGACGCAACAGACCCGTTTCCTCTCATCCGATGCCCACGTGAGTCACCCGGAAGTGATCGACTGGAGTCCGCGGACCGGCGGGTCCGATACGCTCGAGGTCTACCTGTTGGGTCGAGTGGATTTCGACTCGGCGGTGCAACTACAGAAACGCTGGTCCTACGAGCTTTCCGGGCGAACCGATCGGCTGGGAGCGTTGTTCTTGTGCGAACATCCTCCGGTAGTTGCGATTGGCCGCGAGGGGACTCGATCCCAGTTGCAGGTCGACGAACGGGAACTGCGATCACGGCTGATGGAACTGCATTGGATCAACCGCGGTGGCGGAGCCCTGGTGCACGCACCTGGCCAGTTGGCCGCCTACCCCGTCGTCCCTCTCGACCGGCTCGGGCTGGGACTCGCCGACTACCGAGCGGCACTCGAACAGGCGCTGATCGAAGTGTGTGCCGAGTTGAGGGTCGAGGCGACTCGGGAGCCGGCGGTGCCGGGAGTCTTCTGTCGCACCGGTCAACTGGGCTTTGTCGCCTCGGGAGTCCGCAACTGGGTCACTCACCAGGGCCTGTTCCTCAACGTCGCTCCGGCGATGCACCTGCTGAGGCTTGTGGACCCAGGTGCACAGCTGCCGCCTGCCACGTCGTTGTCGGCCCAGAGATCCCGGCCGGTCTCGATGCACGCAACCCGCGAACGCCTCATCCGACACCTCGCTGCACAACTCGGCTACGACCGCTGGCACCTCTACACCTCTCACCCACTGCTCAAACGCACCAGGAAAGCAGTCCATGTCCCCGCCTGACACTCTCCCGGTCCTCGAACGCCCCAGGCGGCGACTGCCGCGGTGGCTGAAGCGACCGATGCCCGAACCGGGCATGCTGCTGACCGAGGGGATCCTGACAGACCTCAGGCTGCAGACCGTCTGCGAGAGTGCTCGCTGTCCGAATCGGACCGAGTGCTGGAGCCAGCAGACGGCGACCTTCATGATCCTGGGCAACGTCTGCACGCGACCCTGCGGTTTCTGCAGCGTTCCGAAAGGAAAGACCGAAACGGTCGAATTGGACGAGCCCCAACGCGTAGCCGAAGCGGCCAGGCGACTCGGACTCTCGCATGTCGTCATTACCTCGGTCACGCGAGACGACCTGCCCGACGGCGGTGCCGATCACTTCTATCACTGCGTGCTGGCCGTCCGAGAACTCACCGGGGCCGCCGTCGAAGTACTCACGCCCGACTTCCTGGGCAACCCTTCGGCCATCGACCGAGTGCTCGAGGCCAGCCCCGATGTCTTCAATCACAACACCGAGACTGTGCCCCGGCTCTACCATCGGGTCAGACGCAACGCCGACTACCAGAGAACCCTCGATCTGCTCGCTCGAGTCAAGGACCTCAGGCCCGAGATCCCGACCAAGAGCGGCCTGATGCTCGGGCTCGGCGAAACCACACAGGAAGTGCTCGAAGTCTGCGCCGACCTCAGAGCAGTCGGATGCCAGA
>Ga0310125_10001263_pt1 | contig 12666 bp, 13 predicted proteins | sample CB11b_Tmax_Bot8__FD_203508 | JGI IMG/M metagenome (GOLD analysis project Ga0310125, IMG submission 203508) | Marine microbial communities from Western Arctic Ocean, Canada - CB11b_Tmax_Bot8 | ecosystem: Environmental > Aquatic > Marine > Oceanic | place: Canada: Western Arctic Ocean | collected... | reverse complement strand
CATAGCCGCTCGGCTGCCGATGCAACGATGAGTCCCCCGGGCTGTACGCGAGTAGGAGAGAACCCCCAATGGCAGGCACGAACCGGAAAAAGGATTTCTACGCATCAGTGCTCACCGAAATGATCGACGAGGGCGTTATCTCGACGTCCAGCAAGATCCTTGTCGTGTGCGGTGACACCCACGATTATGAGACCCTGATCTCGCGACACTTCGAGAATGTAACCATCAGCAATCTGGACGACCGGCTTGAGGCCGATGGCGATAATCGATTTGCCCCGTACGCATGGGAGTATCAGCATGCCGAACGATTGTCCTATGAGGACGAAAGCTTTGACTTTGTCGTCGTCCATTCGGGCCTTCACCACCTTCGCTGCCCGCAGAAAGGGATTGCCGAGATGTACCGGGTCGCCGCCTTGGGTGTTTTGGCATTCGAACCGCATCGAAATCTCTTCACCTCCCTGGGGGTGAAACTCGGATTCGGACAGGCGTATGAAACAGCGGCCGTCTTTTACAATGACTGTAAGTACGGCGGCGTGGAGAATAGTAACGTGCCGAATTATGTTTGCCGGTTCACAAAGGGCGACATCCGGCGAACCATCCAGGCTCATTCCCCCGTGGCCGGTCACCACTTCCGATTCTGGTACGCGACCCGGATTCCCGATCGCCTCGTCAAGATGAAGAGGAAATACCTGTGGGCCTGTGTCGCTGTGGCTGGGAATCTGCTGGTTTACCTGGGCAAAACGTTTCCATTCTTCGCCAATAACATGGCCTTTTATGTCGCGAAACCGGCGATCCCCGGAGACCTCTTTCCCTGGCTCCAGGTAGAGGGGTCCGCGATCGTACCGAAGGAAGAGTGGCTCAGGAAACGATACATCGAGGTGGCACAACGCAGCACTTCGCGCGGAAATAGGATCAGAGACCCATGGACCGACGCCGTATCCCCTTGACCCGAACCGATCTGCTACACATCGCGCTGGCGGCGTTGATCATTGGTGTTGTGTACTGGCTCTACTTCGGGGGAGAAACCGTCCGGTTGGAAAAAGGCGGGAAAGAGTCCGTGTTCAAGTGGTTGCAGCTTCGCTGGATCACGGGGCGAAGGACCTACGGAATCGTCTATGACCTCTTCGCCTGGCTCGTTCCTGCCGTCAGCCTGGGTCTCGTATGGATCCGCAGGGAGGCCCTGCGCTCGGCGGAAAAAAGGACGTGGTGGCCGGCGTGGGGGCTCATCGTGCTCTGCCTCCTGGCACACTGGGTGGGTTCCAAGACGGAACACCCCCGTCTCTCCCTGCTCTCCTTCATCGCCCTCACCGGGGCCATCCCCTTGTTCCTCTACGGCTGGGCCGTCGCCCGGCAACTGATCTTTCCGTGCGCGTACCTATTGCTGTGGGTGCCGCTGAACTTTCTCGATGGGATGGTGTTCCGACTGCGCGTCGTGATGGCCCAGATCACAGGACTCGTTCTGAATGGCCTCGGAGTCGAATGCCGGATCGCAGGAACCCGGATTCTGGCCGCCGAGGAAGGGGGATTTGTCCTGGAATCCCAACCAGCGGCGGCGGCGTTTGGGACCCTCTTATTTTGTTTTGGCATCTCTGCCGTCCTTGGGAATCTTTCCCAAAAAGCGGGGTGGAAGAAATGGGCCGTGTTCCTCAGTGTCTTTCCGGCCTTCTTCGTGGTCAGTATCCTGACTGTGGTCGCTTTCGGATTGATCGCGGGGACGCTGGGCCAGAACCCGCTGGACTGGTTGAATCGTCATGCCCTGACTCCACTGCTGAATCTGCTCGTGGTCTTCCTGGTGATTTCGCTGGCTACATCGATGCGTACCCGGTGGTTCCTTGACCTCCATCGGCGAGCACCGTAACGTAGACGGGCCAATGGCCGCATCCCAGAACAAGCCGTATGTCGCAGTGCTGGTCACATTGCTGGGCGGCGCTGCCGGCTTGATCCTGTCCAGTGATGTTCGGGTCGCAGATCAACCCCCCGTTCGATACGATCTGCCCGACCGCGTAGGAATTTGGACCGGCGACGAACTTCTATTCTGCATCAATCCGGACGCGCCGCGGGATGCGCCGCAACGGTTTCTAGTCAGCGAGCTTGGCGACTCACGTACGTGCCCGGATTGCGGAGAATTGCTTTCCACCGCCGCGAGCGGGGAATTGGCTCAACTGCCCGAAGATACCATCCTTCGAAAAAAGCAGTATACCCACCCTTCCGGTCAGATCGTCAGTGCCGCCATCGTTGTGGGGGGGCATCACCGGGCCAGTATCCACCGCCCCCAGGTCTGCCTGACCGGGGACGGTGGGGAGATTATCAACAGCCGGGTTGTCCAAGTTCCATTTGCGACGAAGGGACTTGACGTGATGGTCCTCGATCTGACCTACCCGGTCCGAGGTCCCTCCGGGCGGATCGGCCAATACCCCAGCTACTATGCCTATTGGTTCGTGGGCAACCGGCATGAGACGCCGCACCACGTCGAACGCATGATCTGGATGGCGGCAGACAAGATTCTGTCCAACACCGCACATCGATGGGCCTACGTATCCGTTTCCGGTGTGCGAGACCCCGTCAACCAGGGACATCTAGAGCTCGTTCAGTCGTTTCTGCAGGAATTCTACCCCTTGATTCGCATCGACGATGCATAGTTTCTCTCGGACAGGTCACCTTGGACCGGCCCACTTCCCGGGGTTGATCAGACCCTGCCATTGACGCTTCGTAGGGGGATCAATAGGGCGGTGGGCATCACGATTTCTATTACTCGCAGTGCTCGTGCAAACAGCGCCCGTCGGAACCCACGCCCAACTGCTTCAGATCGTGCCCTTGGGGGATTCGATCACCCAGGGCGTCTTTTCCCTGCAGACCTATCGCTGCCGGCTTTGGCAAAAGCTGGTCGATGCGGGAGCTCCCGTCACCTTCGTCGGGTCTCGAACCGACAACTTCGAAGGCAGTGCCTCCTATCCCAACTACCGGGGACTCGCCTTTCCCCGGAATCACGAGGGCCACGCCGGCTGGCGGGCGCAGGACCTCCTCGACGGATGCACCGCCGCCGACCCTTGTACCACCAAGAACCAGGGCACCCTCATCCAGTGGCTGTACGGGTACCGGCCGGACGTGGTCCTCATCTTCGCCGGCACCAATGACATCCTCCAGAACAACAACCTGCTCTATCCCGCCCTGAGCGCATGGTTCACCATCGACATCCTGCGCACCTTTAACCCGGATGTGAAGGTCCTCCTGGGACAGATCACCCCGCTGCCCGGTGGCGATTCCAAGGTTCGTACCGTAAACACCTACTACGCGATCGTGGCCGCCATCAAGAGTACCCCCCGCTCCCCGGTCGTCCTCGTCGATCACTACACCGGCTTCAACCTGGCCACCGATACGGTCGACGGCATTCACCCCAACCCAGCCGGCGAAGAGAAGATCGCTTCGAGATGGCTTGCCGCACTGAGTTCCCTGTACGCGGTAGCTGGGGCGCCGGGAGCGGCGGCCCGCCCCTCCACCCAGGCGCCCGCCCCCTTGGAGATCCCCCTGAGACTGGTGACACACCCCGTCAAGGGGGACCTTCGGGTGATTTTCTCCGCCTCCCCCGATTGGCTCTATACCGTGGAATGGGCCGAAGATCTTTCCGCGCCCGGGGGCTGGCAGGTGCTCGAAAAGGACCTCCCCGGCGTGGCCGGGGATCTGGTCGTAATCGAGACCCCGATCCGCCCGATCACCGGCTCTACCGGATCCGGGCCGTTCCCCCTTGATCGATCGCGCGATCAATCCCATAGTTCCGCCCGATTTCAGGATTGGCTTGAGGAGTTTTCATCATGATATCCGTGTCTGATCTGCGCAAAGGGCTGAAGATCGAAATCGACGGGGAACCGTACGAAGTCGTCGATTTTCAATTCGTGAAACCCGGTAAGGGACAAGCCCTCTACCGGTGCAAGATCCGCAACCTCGTCAGCGGAGGTACCATCGACAAGACCTATCGCGCCGCGGACAAGATCCAAAAACCCGACATGCACGAGCGCGACCTCACCTATTCGTACGCGGACGGCGACAACTTTGTCTTCATGGATGAAAACTATGAACAAATGTTGCTGGGTCATGAAGTGATCGGCGAGCAGAAGGCCTTCCTGGTGGAAGAGATCGAGGTAAAAGTACTTTTTCACAACAACCGTCCGATCGAGATAACCCTGCCCAACTTCATCGAACGAACGATCGTTGAGACTGAACCGGGCGCCCGCGGCGACACGGCCACAAACGTGAACAAATCAGCCAAGGTTCAGGGGGGGTACGAGATCGCCGTGCCCCTCTTCGTGAACGAAGGCGACACCGTTCGTATCGACACCCGGACCGGCAAGTATGCCGACCGCGTCAGCAAGGGCGGATAGACCGCACCGATGAGCCCGATCCCGTTTGATCCGCAGCACCTGCGCCTCAAAACGCTGCATCCAGCCCTGGCCCTGCGAAGCCGTATCCTGCAACTCATTCGCGGCTTCTTCGTCGACCGCGATTTCCTGGAAGTGGAAACACCGGTTCGGATCGCCGCCCCCGCCCCCGAACTGCATATCGACGCCCAGTCGTCCGGGACGGCGTACTTGCGCACCTCGCCCGAACTCCATATGAAGCGGATGCTCGCATCCGGGTTCGAGCGCATCTTTCAGATGGGCCCCTGTTTCCGCCGGGGGGAACGCGGCCCCGTCCACCATCCCGAATACACCATGCTGGAGTTTTACCGGGCCCACGCCGACTACCGCGATGCGCTTGCCGATACCAAGGCGCTCATCGCCCACGTGGCGAAGGCGCTGCACGGTTCGCTCAACATCGTCTACCAGGGCCGCCCGATCGACCTCGCCACTTGGGAACGGCTGGAGGTCGACGAGGCCTTCATCCTGCACGCCGGTTGGAGCCCCGTGCGCAGCTATGACGCCGATCGTTTCGACCTCGATCTGGTCGACTGTGTCGAGCCGGCATTTCCCAAGGGAAATCCCATGGTGCTAATGGACTATCCCATCGAGGCCGGCGCCCTCGCGCGCCGTAAGCCGGGCCGGCCCGAGGTCGCCGAACGATGGGAACTCTATATTGGCGGCCTGGAACTCGCCAACGCCTTCTCCGAATTGACCGATGCGGATGAGCAGGAAGAGCGGTTCGAAATCTGCACCCGGCGGCGGAACGATGCCGGCCGGGAAACCTATCCGCGCGATGACGAATTCTTGGCCGCCTTGCGCCGCGGCCTGCCCCCGGCCGCCGGGGCGGCGCTTGGCGTCGACCGCCTCGCCATGCTGTTTGCCGATGCGGCGGATCTTGGGGACGTCGTCGCCTTCCAGGAAAGCCCGGATTGAAGGGCCCGTCGCCGCCGAAAACCCAACCCGGCGCAGCGCGCCTTTTTCACGCCGGCATGGCCATGATCGTATCCACTTTTTCCAGGAGCGATTTTGGGGAGAATGGTTTCGGAATGAAGCGGACCCCGGGGGCGTGGGTGAGGCGGTCCAGCCGCTCATTGTGATTGAAACCGCTGGTCACCAGGATCTTGGTGCCGGGCGAAGACCGTTGGATGGCCGCGATCGATTCTTCCGCCGACGGTCCCGGCATCGTCAGGTCCAGGATCGCAATGTCGAAGGCGAATTCTTCCTTGTCTGCCAGGGCCAGCACCTCTTCGTGGCTGCACGCCTCTTCCAGGTTCCATCCCTCTTTCTCGAACACTTTCTTCACCAGGTCGCGCACAAATACTTCGTCATCCGCAATCAGAATGCGGCCCGATGTGACACGCCGGGCTGTCGGGAAGGGATGCATACCCGTTTCCACGAACGTCTCGTTGCTGTGCGCTTCAATCAGCGGAAAATAGAGACGGACCGTAGTGCCGACCTCTACCTTTGTGTCGATCGACAACCACCCGCCATGCTGCGCCATCATGCCTTGGACCGTGGGGAGCCCCATCCCTCGCGCCACCGCCCGGCCGTGGGTGGTGAAGAAGGGATCCATCACCCTCCGGATGTACCCGGCCGTAGTCCGTTCCAAACTGAAGTTCCCGCTCCGGGTCCGATGTGAGCTTTTCCAGCCCCCCGCTGCTCCGCCAAATGACCCGTCGCGAGAGGCCGTCGATCTCAAAAAAGGCATCGCCTGCGGACTCTGCAATCAGTACGTAGGAGCGCGCTTTCCGCCCCATCCGTTGGAGGGATCCCATCCGGTAGACATAGGCGCAGACGAGCAGGCCGGTGAAGACCAGCAGGAGCACCATTGCGTAGCTCGGCCAGATAGCAGCCCAATCCATGCCGGTTACTTCTCACCTTGCAGCGAAGGTTCTCTTGCCTGTTGCAGCGTCATTACGATCTTTCCCCGATGTTCAGGCCGTCTCGGCCGGTTACACACAGACGCCTCCTGCCGATAAAAGATCATGATCCGTGCCATGAACAGGACCTGTACGGAAAAACCCCGGGATGAAATCCGCCAACTCCCCTGGCAATCGAAAATCGACCGGATTCGGGCGATTCGGCGCCCAAACGGTTGGTTTGTATCCTGGTTCGGGCAACCCCGATTGCCTTCAGATATGAGAACCATGGTCGCTTCAATTGGAATCGGACCGCGGGTGCACACGAAAAAATTTGGCAATAAAACAGGCATTGGAACCGGCAACTAGACCGGGGACCGCCGGCTGCAGGTGCCCGGCTGCTGCTTGACGTGCCCCGGACCCTGCAGCATAAAGGCGCTCGTTAGATCTCCCCTCGAGAGAAATCAAACAATGGCGAAACCAAAGGGATTAGGCCGCGGACTCGGCGCATTGATCAAGGAGGCCCCGGCCGGGTCGCCGGACGCGCCGGAGGGCGTCAGAGAGCTGCCGCTGGCGGAGATTTCCCCTAGTCCCTGGCAACCGCGGCATGCCTTCGACCCCGATGCTCTCCAGGAACTCGCCCAATCCATCCGCGAACGAGGCGTGGTGCAGCCACTACTGGTCCGGCAAAACGACGGCGCGTACGAATTGATCGCCGGTGAGCGCCGATTTCGGGCGGCACAGCAGGCCGGGCTCAATACCGTGCCCGTCCTGCTGGTCGAAGCCTCGGATCAGGAAGTGCTCGAGATCGCGCTCGTCGAGAATCTACAACGGGAGGACCTGAACCCCATTGATGAAGCAGAGGGATTCCAGGTCCTCGCCCAGCAGTTTCGTCTCACCCAGGACCAAGTGGCACAGCGGGTGGGCAAGGCCCGGGCGTCCGTCGCCAATGCGTTACGCTTGCTCGAATTAAGCGAATCCATTCGCGGCATGGTGGCCGCGGGCGCGGTCTCCGCCGGGCACGCCAAGGTTCTTCTGCAAGTGGAGGAACCGGCCGACCGGGAGATCCTGGCCCGCCGGGTGGTCAAGGAGCACCTTTCGGTGCGCGCTCTGGAAAACCTTGTTCAGAAAACAGATCGTTCCAGGAAGAAGAAACGGCGTGCGGACAATACCGGCGTGCCTGCACAGCACCTCACGCAACTGGCGGACACGCTGCAGAGACATTTCGGAACCAGCGTTCGTATTGATCCGTGCCGCACGTTGAACAACGGAAAAAAAACCAAGGGAACCGTCGCTATTGACTACTATTCCGCCGAGGAGCTGGACCGACTCCTGGAGATGTTCGGCCTTACCGAGGATCTTTGAACTCGCTCTGAAAAAGGACTCGATCCGGCCCACGCTTTGCCAGGTCTTCTCGACGGTCCTTTGCCTGGCGGCGGCCACGGGGTGTCGGCCCGGGTCGCCTCCTCCGAATACCGCCCCTTTATTTCGAATCGATCCCGCCGCCTTCGACCAGAACCGGGCCTTTCAGGAAGTGGAGGCGCTGCTGGACTTGGGACCCCGGGAATCCGGAACGGAGGGAGCGGAGCGCGCCGCCCTGCATATTCATGACCGGTTGACTGCGGTGGGCTGTGAAGCGGAGATCGATCGTTTCCTAAATCAGACGCCCCGGGGGGAAGTGACTTTTCGCAATGTGATGGCCCGAATACCCGGCAGCGGCACCGCCGAATGGTTGATCGGGGGGCACTACGACACAAAGTCCGGCATCAGCGATACCTTTGTCGGCGCCAACGATTCCGGCTCCAGTACCGGCGTGCTGATCGAACTGGCCCGGTTGGCCGCCGAAGCGGCCAGGGTCGCGCCGCCGAATGTGGGCCTGCTTTTTGTCGTCTTCGACGGCGAGGAGGCCATGGAATCGTATGGCAAGACGGACGGGTTTCACGGCAGCCGGCACCTGGCCGACCGATGGGTCCGGGAGAAACGGATCCAGCATCTGCGCGCCGTGATCATTCTCGATATGATCGGCGATGCGGATCTCAACATAACCATCCCGAAAAACTGCGATCGCGGGCTCGTCAAGCGGCTCTTCGAATCCGCCCACGCCCAGGGTGTTCGGCCTTACTTCGAACTATTCGAAGGCACGATACTGGACGATCACTCCGCGTTCCAGGCGGCCGGCGTTCCCGCAGTCGATCTCATCGATTTCGAATTCGGCAGTTCCGCCGGACTCAACGATTACTGGCACACCGACCAGGACACACTGGATCATATCAGCCCCCAAAGCCTGGGTATCGTTGGCCGAGTCACCATCGAGATGATCAATCGGCATTCAATACAATGAAAGAAGACCGATCGCTCAAAGTACGGACTCATGGACGATTCGTTTGCGTCGGTCCCCTCGCGGGGTCCACACGGCGAGAAGGGTGCATGCCAGGAGGATCACATTGCGTATCACGGTATTCCATCCGATGGGTTCTCCCTGGGCATCCACTGAAAGGCAGCCACAACTGATCTCGATGCCGCGGAGTATCACGGAGACCAGCATGGCGATGAAGGACACCAGCAGACCGCCGATGAGAAGGGCCGATACGGTGCGCCAGGCTGGGAGGAGAATCAATGCCGCCCCGCACACCAGTTCAAGGCAGGGCAGGATGTGGGCCACGAGGTTAACCCAAGCGTCAGGCAATACATCGTAGCTGAAGACGATGAAGGCAAAATCTTTGGGAGAGCGAATCTTGGGCAGGGCGGCGCGGATGAAAAATCCCCCGATGAGCAGGCAAGCGGCCAGCCTCAGCAGGCGAACCGCGACGGAACCGTCCGCGGGGCCGATACGAACGGCGTCGAGGAATCGCTTCACAGTCCGGACTCCGTGGGAAGGCCCGCTTCTGTCCACGTGTCGTAGCCCCCGGTAAAAAGGACCAGGTTGGTGAAGCCCTGGGCTTCCAGGTAGGTGCACACATCCAAGGACTCGTCGCAGGCGGCCCCTGAGCAATAGACCATGATGGACTGCTCCGGGACCAACATCCCGCCGACTTCAAGAAAGACCTCGTCGAACGTGTCGCGCGGAAGTGACATCGCGGCGGGCAAGTGTCCCGCCTCAAAATAGTCGGGGGATCGAGCGTCGAAAACAAACCAGGTGCCTGCTTCGACGATGGATTGGGCCTCCTGCACCTCCGCGGTACGAAAACCCTGTAGTTGCGCCGCCGATGCCACCCGCTTCGACCACTCCTGCGACCAAGGAAAGGGCTCTTCCCGCACTTGATTCGCCGCGATCGACAAGATGGCCGCCGCCGCCGCGAGCACCAGGGCCTGTAGAGGCAGGCGAATCTTGCCCGAGGGCCGATCCGGTGCAACCGGCGGTCGGCTTGGAGCTTCGGGGTTCATGAGGACACGCCCGTCGCGGGACGAATTCAGTTCTTGGCGATGATCTTGAAGGGCACGGAGACCTCCTCCATTCCCTTCGCCGTGGTAATGATCTTCAGAAATTTCCCGTTGAGGTCCAGGCTCGGGGTGATGTTGCTGACGACAATCCGGTATCGGCTGGCTTGTATTTCCTGGATCGTCGCCTTCATCGAAGCATCGGGAACGATAACCTGCTCAACGGTAAACTGCTGAACCGTACCGGGCCCGAGCGTCAGGGTGCGGGTCAAGACTTTGACCTGGGTCACCATGGCCAATTCCAGGGGGTAGACAGAGATTTCACCCACCACATTGTACCGGAACGGCACATTCACCACGGGACGGCTCTTGGTGTTGGTTTTCACGGTTATGCGTCCGAAGGTCGTTCCCTTCGGCAGCGTGTCGGTCGTGGTCAATACCACTTCATAACCATTGACGTCTTCGATCGGTACCACCTTGGCGTTCACCTTCTCGTTTCCGGTGGTGGTCACCGTCACTTCCAACGGACTTTCTTCACGAGAGACAATACGGATTCGATTCGTGGCGGCTTCACCCGAAATCAACCGGGGCACCATGATCGTTCTCGGCCTGACCGATACAAGGGCAATGGCCGTACCGCGCAGGAGCAGGGACAGTGTCTTGGTGTCCGGGTCATTCGACTCCACCGTGATCGACTTGTGCTGCTTCCCTTCCCGTCCTTGAAGGTTCAGCTTGGCCTTGATGGTGGCCGTCCCTCCCGGCTCGATCTGCTTGTTCGAGATACTGGCCACCGTGCAACCACAGGAAGGCTTGGCCTTGACTATTTCCAGCGTGGTGTTTCCGTCGTTTCGCAGGATGAAGTCGTGCTCGATGGTCTGGGAATTCTCCACCTCGCCGAATTCGAAGTTTGGCTCTTCACAGACGATCTTGGCCGCCGCCGGATCCGGAGCCGCGGGCGGACTCTCGGGCGCCTGGGCGCCCGCGCAGACAGGCAAGAGTGCCGCACCCAGATACAAAAGTGTTCGGTATGGGTTCATCACTGTCTCCTTAACTATTCTTCAATCGGTACGGAATTCGCACTCCTTGGCCTATTATCCACGATGGCACGGACTTGGCAACTGGGGACCCCCATTTCCATTGACCCCGAGCTCAGGCGGCCTTTAGCTTGACGGTTCTTCTAAGGAGATACTGACCGCTCGCCCGGACGACTGTTCAAAATGGCAAGGGAAATCCTTCATTCCCGGGCCGCCTGCTGGGCTCGAGTCGCCGGCCCGGCCTGGCCGCCAATGAGGGGCCGGCCGCGGGATCCGGCAAGGGCCCTGCTCCCCGCCTCTGGATCGCCCTCCTTTGCGCCGCCCTCACGGCCGTGCCCTTTCTTTCGGTGCAGTACGCCCCTTCCGACTCGCCCTATCGCGTCCCATGGTTGACCCCGTACAGCATGCCCTACCTCCTGATCGGGTTGGGGTGGCTCCTGGCCGGCCCCCTGGCCGCCGGCCGCCTGGCCATGATGGGGATCGGCTGGCTCTGGATCCTTGGTGTTCACGTCTTGGCTGGTGCAAGACAAAGGAGCGCCGGTTCGGCCATCCTTGCCTCCACCCTTTTTTCGGTTGGATCGTACAATACGGGTTCTATAGCTTTCTCCTCGGCGGGGTGGCTTTCCTAGCGTGGGTGGCACTTCAGCGCCACTTCGCGCAACGACCCTTTCAGCGCCGCGAATGGGGGATCCAACCCCTTGTCCTCCTGCTTCTTTAATTTCACCCATGCGCTCTGGTTCGCCTTGGCCGTGGCCTGGCAAGTGGGGGCCGGAGTGGTCCAACGCGTGCCTCCGCGCGACATTCTCCTCCGGGCCATCGCCCTGTTGCCGGCCTGCATTCCCGCGTTTCTATGGTATCCACAGCTGGCCAAGAGCAAGTTTCAGTCCGATACCGTATGGGTCACCCTGCCTTGGGAACGGCTGACGCCCGGCGAAATCGGCCGCACAGTTTGGGGCGCCCTCGTCTTATGGATCGGGATTGCGATCTGGCAGCACCGGGACCGGCTCCGTGCCTCAATCGATCCGGAGTTGTTGGCGGCGGCCGGGGTCCTGGGCCTGATGTATCTCCTGCTGCCCGAGAAGTTCCAGAACACCATCGAATTCAACCGCGTTGGCTCCCCTTCGGCGCAGCCTTTCTCCTCATCGGCCTTCCCGCGCCCCGACTCCGGAGGTGGCTCCAAGTGGGTATACCCTTGATCTTCCTGGCCGCCGTCAGCGGTTTGACCGCCGCCCATTGGCAGGATGTCCAACGGCACGAATGCACCGGGCTCGACGCCTCACTGCGCCAATTGCCCGACCAGCCCCGTGTGCTCGGACTGGACTTCTATCGTGAAAGCGCCTACGTCACCTCCCCGGTGTTCATGCACATGGTGGCCTATTCCCATGACCTCAAGGGCGGCGAGGTCAGCTTTTCCTTTGCCCGCTTCGGGACCGGCTGGGTCGTCTATCGCGACTGGGAGATCCCGCCCTGGATGCGCGGCTACGAGTGGTCTCCACAACGTATTTTAGATCATGACGACGATTTCGGATATTTCGATTTTGCCCTCATGCACTGCAATTCCGAGGCGCATGCCCACTGGCGTTCCCAAACCAATCTCGAGCCCCTCGTCCAGGACTGTGCCTTCCTCAGCCTCACCCCGATGACCATCACCATCCCTCTGCAGAATGCCCTCTCCCTGCAGAACATCCGGATCCACGTGCCCAGCACATTTACCGTGGGCATCAGCACCCTCCCCGAAATCATGCAAAACGCCGCCGAGCGTATGCTCGGCCTCGCCCCGCCCGAAATCGAAGACATGGCGAGGGAAATCATCTTCGGGCAGCTTCGCCTCACCGTCGCTTCCCTCACGATCGAGCAGATCAACACGGACCGAGAGAGCTTCCTCGTCCACATCCGGAAAAACGTGGAGCCGGAACTCAACAAGATCGGGTTGTACCTGATCAATGTGAACATCACCGACATCACCGACATCACCGACATCACCGACATCACCGACGAGTC
>Ga0310125_10001260_pt1 | contig 12677 bp, 9 predicted proteins | sample CB11b_Tmax_Bot8__FD_203508 | JGI IMG/M metagenome (GOLD analysis project Ga0310125, IMG submission 203508) | Marine microbial communities from Western Arctic Ocean, Canada - CB11b_Tmax_Bot8 | ecosystem: Environmental > Aquatic > Marine > Oceanic | place: Canada: Western Arctic Ocean | collected... | reverse complement strand
TTGATAATGATCCAGGATGCCCGTTTTTGGATTTCCTTCCGTTGGATCACTTTTCCATCTTCGGAAAGAGTGCCCACTCCATATTCCGTCCAGACCCCTTCAATGGGATCCAGATTGGCTTTATTACTTGAAAAATGTTTTTTATAATTTCGGGTGGCCTGTGGTTCAAATGAAATTTGATCCTGCTGCTTCATGATGTTGGTGCAGCCGGAAAAGATTAAAATAATTAATACAGTTGATCCGCGAAACAGTGGAATGAAACCTTTTATTTTTTTTCTCCTTTTTTCACATAGGTATCGAGCCAGTTCGCCGTTTCCCACAACATATGCATCACCGATTCTCTGGCACGGTATCCATGACTTTCATGTGGCAACATCACCAGCTTGGCTGTGGCCCCATGACCCTTTAAGGCATGGTAATACCGTTTACTCTGAACGGGAAACGTGCCTGAATTATTATCCGCTTCCCCATGAATCAAAAGAATCGGTTCATTCACTTTTTGGGTATGCATAAAGGGTGACATGGCAAAATAGACTTCCGGTGCTTCCCAGAACGTTCGTTCCTCCGCCTGGAAACCAAAGGGGGTCAGGGTACGGTTATAGGCACCGCTCCGGGCAACCCCAGCTTGATAAATATCAGAATGGGCAAGCAAATTCGCCACCATAAATGCACCATAAGAGTGGCCGCCGATCGCCATTTGATCTGGAGTCGTTATTTCCCGTTTGACCATTTCATCGGCAGCGGCCTGTGCGCTGGATACCAGTTGTTTAATGTAGGTGTCATTCGGCTCTTTGTCCCCTTCCCCAATGACCGGCATAGTGGGACCGGATAACACCGCATAGCCGTAGGATAGCATAATAAGTGGGGATGTGGGACTAATCCGGACAAACCGATGGGGTGATCCCACCATCTGGGATGCGGCTTTCGCTGTTTTGAATTCTCTGGGATAGGCCCACATGAGCAATGGCAAAGGACCATCGCTCGGTTTCCGCCCCGGTGGTAAATAGAGGGTCGCAGACAGATCGATGCCATCATGGCGCTTATAGGTAATCATTTCTTTATACACACCCTTCATTTGGGGATAAGGATGGGTGAAGTTTGTGACTGGATCCACGGATCCGTCCGCCATATTTCTCAAATAATAATTCACCGGTTCTTCCGTGGTTTCACGACTGGTGAGGACCACCTGTTTTTCACCATCAATCATGGTTACGGGCCGTTCATAATAGGGAGAGGCGGATCGCCATAACCGTTTGGATTGACCATTCATTAAATTGAATTCATCCACAAAAGGTCGGTCTCCATCGGGGGATGAACCGACTCCGGATAAAAATACGGTTTCACCATTCTGACCAAACAGCAGGACATTCCGCCCGTATTTATTCCGATGCAGCATGGGTGAACCGGGATCGCTGTAGCGGTCCTCGTATAATCTATCTATAATCTTTTTGGGCGTGGCTGGTTTGTCGGGATTCATCATCCATGTGGTGGTTCGTCGGGTGCCCCATTCCCGGGTATAAGCCAGGGCAATATGATCATTCCCCCACATGATACCTGCATAACGAAGATCTAACTGCATTAAGGATTCTGCCGATTGATTGAAGGGTGCATCCATGGTAAATATTTCATCCCTGAAATCTGCTGCTGCTTTTGGATCTCCGCCATCCAGTGCGTTTACATAATAGATGACGGCACCTGCATCTGCACGCCAGCCAAATGAACGGGGTCCGGTGAGGACTGCCCCAAACCCCTTGGGGAGCGATTCCGCCAAGGGCATATCCCGAAGTACCGATATGGTTTTTCCATGGATATCCAATACGTCAACACGCATGGGGAATCGATACAAAGGCACCAGGTAAGAAAAGGGACGATGAATGGTTTTCATTAAAATATATTTTCCATTAGGTGAAGGTTCCGCAAACCGGATCATGCCGGGCTTGCCAATGTTTTTCGCCTTTCCTTTCAGGTTCACAAGAACCATTTGTGCATTCATATAATATGCAAATAATGCTTCATCGTCGGCATTGGACAATAGATCCTGATAGGTTCTCACCGGTGCTATTTTTCCCATATTTTCCTGGATTACAGGCCCCTGGGGCACCAATGATGGCCGGGGCGGTTCCTCGCGGCCACTCAAAATCGTTTTGGCCAGGATATTTTTACTATCTGACAGCCATGAAAAAGGAGAACCATAAATGGCATTTAAGGGTGTTTTTAATAATAATGATGCACGACCGCTGGCTGCTTTGACCAGATAAAGATTAATCTGGGCGCCATGGGTCACGGTCATGGCAATGTGTTTTGCGTTGGGTGACCAACTGACATTCGAAATGCGGCCATTTTTGGGGAGCCCCTTCACGCGTTTTTGTGCGCCGCTACCTAAATCCTGAATAATCATGCCCGTATAATACCGGGTTCGGCTCCGGCCGTTGGTGGCCGGATTGATCCGCAGTCCCGCCAGCCGTAATTCCGGCTGAGATAATTCTTCGATGGATGGGAGGCTGGCTCTTTCCAGAATGAGGATATGTTTTTTATTTGGAGACACACTAACGCCAGGCGTTCCCGGCGCATCAACAAGATCTGCAATTGCCTTCGGCGGCATTTTGTAATCATTCTCTGCCCATGCCGCTGTAAATATAATTAAAGTAAATATGACGCTCATGTTGATCTTTTTATTCATGAATTCCTCCTGGTGTGATTACTGAAATTAAAAAGGGTTAATATTTTATAATACATCTATAGAAATCATTTATTAGAAAACCTGGATACAATATCCTTGTATCTTTTTGAACCTTCCCTGAGAGATCTTTTTTGAGTTATAAAATCAACTTCGTATAATCCAAATTTCATTTCATACCCTTCAGCCCATTCAAAGTTATCCATTAAAGACCAATAATAATATCCACGAATATCCGCTCCCTCAGAAATCGCCTTAGATACTGCATATAAATAACGCTCAATGAAAATAGACCTAAGGCTATCTTTTTTATCAGCAACACCATTTTCTGTTATAATTATCGGCACGCCAAGAGTAACAGCCCTTTTTATTGAACGATAAATTGCCTCTGGATAAATTGGATAAGCCATATCGGTCATTTGTTCTTCAGGATAGAACTCAAATCGAAAAAAGTTATTTAAATTTAATTGGGATTTCACTCTCTGATGTGAATAGTTATTTAAACCAATGAAATCTAATGCTCCTATACCTTCAGAATTTTTAATTGTTACTTTATCCATACCTGGCATACTAAACTCAAACTCACCTGTCCGAAAATAATCAAGTGCACCTTGATTAAAAACACCATCTAAAGTTCTACTTACAAACCAATCTAAAGGATTCCAACGATTATAGGGATCAAATGGAAAAATATTCTTTACAATTCCAATTTGGTGATTTTTTCCATCTTCATGGTTTTTTAATTTCTTATAAACGCTAGTATGAGCTATTAATAGATTTTTCATAACATTACCAGCTAATTCAGGATTTTGTTTACCTGGTGGGAAGACTCCGTTGAAATATCCTTGGGTTGTATAAACAGCAGGTTCATTTATAGTACACCAAATATGTACCTTATCTTTTAGTCCTTCAAAAATATATTCGCTAAATCGAATAAAATATTTAATATTATCTTCAATTTCAAAAGCGCTCATATCCTCAAACCAAAGAGGATTTGTAAAATGGTGCAACGTAACAACGGGGGTAATGCCAGCTGTTATTAAGGCAGTAGCTACGTCTCTATAATGTTGCAGTGCAATAATATCAAACTTTCCCTCTTCTGGTTCAATCTTACTCCATTCTACTGAAAATCTATAAACATCAACTCCTAACGCCTTTATTAATGATATATCTTCATTATAACGATTCCAATGATCACATGCTAAGCCCGAGATATCTCCATTATGGATACGGCCACCACCATCTTCTTTTATATCTTTTTCCCATCTCGACCAATTATTTATGCAATTACCTTCTACTTGATGTGCGGCTGTTGCCACGCCCCACTGAAACCCTGAGGGAAAATCCATTGTATCTACTTCAATTTCATTCCAGTCCCAACGCGTTTCAGGATGACGAACCTGCATCGTTATAACATAGATAAAAATCAGAGCAACCGGGACTGCCAGTATCGAAAGCCTTCGTTTAGTTTTAAATGACATCAATATCGAATCAGTTTAATTCATTCGCACTGCTAAATAAGGTCATAACGATACCCACATCAATCATTTCATGATGGCCCGGAAGTAATCCCGTGGTTTCTACATCTATATGGGCCAATAGCCATTGATCCGGTGCTTCGTTTGGATGGGGAATCGGTGCTTTGACTTCCATCTTCTGAATAAAGGAATCATCTTTTTCAGTTTCTTGAGCAAAGATTGGAATTACGAAGAATATGAGCCAGAGGCGCTTCATTTAAGTAGGAAACTGGTGACGAGGGCGGCGTGATCTGAAGGAAAGGTTACAGGTTCGTTTAACAGATTATGGGATTCAAGTGGTCTATGATATTTTACAGATTTAACGGACTTCATTGAATCGTTTAAATAGTAAATGAAATCGATTCGGTCTTGTTGTTGATTTGGAAATCGAGGAGACCAAGTGCTTCCAAGTTTTCGATTCACTGTTGGATACTGCTCTCGAAAGGAATCAGTAAACCCAGCAGCAGTGATGTACTTGCTCGTTGGCCAGTCTATAATATACCCATATTGATCAATTGCATCTTCGGTGTAATCAAGATGCGACATGCTATTAAAATCACCCGAAATGATAATTGGGGCATCTGCATAATTTGACTCTGCAAGTTTTGCTTTTGCGAGTGTCAATATTTGTTCTAAGTCACTTGCAGATGATGCGCATGCAGCGAGCAACTCTTCCTTCGACTTACCTTCTCGTGTACCAACTGCCCAAATCTCAGCGTCGTATGGGAGCCAGATAGAATAAAACGCTAGTGGTGTCTTGTCAGGTAATTGAATGATTGCTCCAACACACTTGAATTCATGAAAGACAGAAATGTCTTCAAGAATTGGAAAGCGACTCATGATGGAAACGTTCGTACCCCTTGGGAGAAAGTTGAAGCCAAGTGCTTCAGAAATGAGTTCCCCTGAGCCGTATGTTTCTTGCATTGCAATGATATCTGCACGACTATTTTTGATCACTCTAATAACTTTTTGTGGACCAAGCTTCTCACCATCCTCACGGCCTCCATGCCAAATATTCCATGTCATGACAGAGAAATCACTTTCAGGAGCTGGATTTTGTCCCCACGCCAGCCCAATAAATAATAGCAATGATATATACCTAACCATACCCTATAATCTACTCATAATATTGACCTGGTTCTTCCCCTTTCTGGACCAACGTTCCGGATTGAATATCATTTAATGAAATTGATTTTTTATCCAAAGGGTTGGCCAAAGCAATTACCATAAATAAGAGAATAATAAAATAGCAATTTTCAGAGAAATAGAGAGATGATTGATAAAGAGAAGAATCTTGTCTGGGTGGACCTTGAGATGACAGGTCTTGATGACGGACATGTAATAATCGAAATCGCATCCTTGGTTACAGACTCGGACTTGAACGAACTTGCTGCCGGACCGGTTGCTGCAATTCAACGTACTGAAGAAGAGCTCGCAAACATAAACGAGTGGTCTATGGATCAGCACACAAAATCTGGATTACTCAAACGGGTTAAAGAATCGTCTATAACGATCGATATAGCGGACCAAATTACGGTCAACTTCCTGAAGGAATGGGTGGACGAAGGCAAGTCACCAATCTGTGGAAATTCAATCGCCACAGACAGGAAATTTATCCGTAGAGAAATGCCAAGCCTTGATAGCTACCTGCATTACAGAATGATAGATGTTTCCACAATCAAAGAACTTGCCGCCCGCTGGTACGAGAATCTAGATCCGCCGTCAAAAAAGAGTGAACACACTGCACTTTCTGATATCAGAGAAAGTATTGAAGAACTACGCTGGTACAGAGAAAAGGTATTTTCTTAACCAAGACGTTACCCCTGGCAAGAACCGACTTTGAAAGAGCCTTACAAACTATTTGGGAAATCGCTCTACTTGATCCTAAAACCTTGAAATGGGTCAATATGTAGGGTATATATATAAAACTGCTGTTAAGTATCAGAAGTTTAATAATGATGTGAGGTGTGAATATTTAGTAGAGATTCCAAACCCAGAATAGAATACAATTATTAATTATAATTGTATTAAAACTTTTTATTTTAAAATCTCTTCTAATGTTATAACAAAATACCTGTGATTAATCCTATTGTATTACGTTCCATTTTCTTCTCCTTATATTTAATCCAGAGGCGTTTCATTTTAAAAGAAATAATAATTAAAAGATGTTTCAAATTTTTAAATAACTCCATTCTTTTGAAAAAGGAACGCGAGTCATAAGTACTGAACCATTTTTAGTTACCAATAAATTATCACTAGGATTTACACCTATACTTCTTTTTGAGTCATAAAGACCTGGCTCAACACTAAACATCATCCCTTCTTGTATTGGAGTGTGATCACCCAGAGAGAAGTAAGGCGCCTGGTGGCCTTCAAAATTCAGACCAGTTCCGTGCCCAGGTCTATGATATATATAATCTTGCATTCCATTATCAACTTGATGCTTATGAACTTTGTAAGCAATATCTGAGCACAATGCACCTGGCTTTGTTTCTTCAACCATGATTTGAATTGTTTCTGAAACAATTGACCACATTTTATCCTGGTTTTTTGCAACAGGATAAATTTGATAATTCCTATAAGCTTCACCTCCACAACCACCTATTTTTATATCTGTATTAACATATACTGGTTGACCTTTTTTGACAGGATTATAAAATAGTTGATTTGGATGTGGATACCCAGTTGAAACGCCAGCTCTTACATATTCTGAAGTGACTTCTATTCCGACAGCGTTATGAGGTTTTCCATCATAAAAAAGATCCTTCATCAATAGATTTATTCCATATGCCTTTAAAGCCTGACCTATTTCAAAATCATTAGTATTTGTTCCATGTTCTAGAATATAATCTCTAGCAAAAGCATGGATTTTATCAAAATAACGATAGGCCCGTTGGGTCAAAGCGATTTCATCTTTAGTTTTAATAATTCTCATTTTCTCACAGATACTATTGATATTTATAAACTCTGTTTTAGGAAGTTTTTTGCCTATTTGTTTTAATTGGCTATTTGACAAATTCATATCAGTAGCAATCACCTTACCTGACAAACCTTTATCTTTTAAGTGAATTAGTAACCATTCAAACAAATCCACTTGTCTTCCTGCTATAACCTTACCTTTATTTGGATAACCACCTTCACCATGAGGATAACAAAAATAATATTTATTATCTGTGGCCCACCAAGAGTCAATTAAGTCTCTATCAATTCCAGGTGAATACCAATAGGCAGTATCTTTTTCATCTAATGGAAATAAGACCCAAGTCGTTCTTTCGCCACTACCTCTAAAACATCCAGAGAAATAAACTTTATTGACATCACTTTCAAGTAGAATAGCATCTACTTTTTTTTGTTCAAGTTGATTTTTTAAATTTTGAACTCTGGAATAATACCATGACAGAGGAAGCCTATCATAACCTTTGGGTGCAGGTTTTGGTTGTTTTCGATCTTTAACCAATAGTGATTCAGATTCTCCAGGAATTCTAGATAAACTTTTTGCATTTAAGCTCATCGAGGCTAATCCTAAACCCATATTTTTTATAAACTTTCTACGATCAATAGACATCAGCTTTCCTTTATTTGAGCCAGAGGCGTTTCATACAGGAAATTACACAGAAATTTTAATAGCCGATATGTAAAAAGGTGTTAGCCTGTCCTTGGTATGCCCCGTACCTATATTAAGTATCCAAACCTTGGATGGGGTGGCCCATACTGTGTCCCATTTAGGGTAAAGTTTGATAAAGTAACTATGGTGTTGCGAATATTAACTTATAATGAGGTTAAAACTAAACGAGAGGGTATTTTTGTCATGAATAAAATAAATCTTAAATCATTACTTTACTTAATAATAGTACCATTTTTGTTTGCTGAAAATCCACCTTCAGACAAATTAAAACTAATGGCGGTTGAAAAAGTAGACTCACAGTCAAAGCTTATTCAAGAAATGGTAGATATGATTTTTAGTTTTGGAGAGCTAGGCTTTCAAGAAATTGAAACATCTAATTATTTAATTGGGATTTTGGAACAAAATGGTTTCAAAGTTACCCGTGGAATATCAGGTATTCCTACAGCTTGGATGGCAGAATGGGGTAAAGGTAAACCAGTGATTGCCTTGGGCTCTGATATAGATGGCATACCAAAATCATCTCAAATGCCGGGTGTCGCTTATCATAAGCCTATTATAGAAGGTGCGCCTGGACATGGTGAAGGACATAATTCTGGTCAAGCGGTAATTGTAGCAGCTGCCATTGCTATGAAAGAAATTATGATTAATGAAAAGATTAAGGGAACATTGAAAATTTGGCCAGGAGTTGCTGAAGAATTGGTCGCAACAAAAGCTTATTTTGTTAGAGATGGTTATTTTAAAGACGTTGATGCATGTATTTTTACTCATGTAAGTAGTAATTTGGCAGTGACACATGGACAGGCGGGTGGTAATGGATTACTCTCGGTAGAGTATTCATTTAAAGGTAAAACAGCCCATTCTGCTGGCTCACCTTGGAGAGGTAAAAGTGCTCTAGATGCTGTAGAGTTAATGAATATTGGTTGGAATTTTCGTAGAGAGCACCTACGTCCACCATATCGAATTCATTATATAATTACTGATGGTGGAGATCAACCAAATGTTGTTCCAAGAAATGCTTCAGTTTGGTATTATTTACGTGAACTGGACTATGAGCATATTATGGAACTTTTTGATTATTCAAATGATATTGCAGAAGGCGCAGCTAAAATGAGTGGCACAGAACTTATATCTACAAGAATATTAGGTTCTGCTTGGCCAAGACATTTTAATGAACCAATTGCACGTGCTATGTATACAAATATAAAAGAAGTTGGCCTTCCTGTATGGGATAAGAATGATCAGGCTTTGGCAAAGGCTGTTCAGAAAGAAGCTGGAAATAAAGAAATAAAAGGACTTCCTACAGAATTAGATTCATTAAGAGGCCCAGTTTCAAGTAAAAATAATTGGGGTGGAGGATCAGATGACATAGGTGATATTAGTTGGACAGTTCCTACCGTAACACTACGTTTTCCATCAAATATACCAGGCCTTCCCGGTCATAATTGGCTTAATGGTATTTCTATGGCAACCCCTATCGCTCATAAAGGAGCTGTTGCAGGTGCAAAAGTGACAGCTATGACACTCGTAGATCTTTTCACAGATAAAGGTTTAGTAAAAGATGCGAAAAAATATTTCAAAAATCAAACAAAAGAAACGAAATATCAACCTATGATTCGTAAAACGGACAAACCAGCAATAGAATTAAATGAAGAGATCATGCGTAATTATAGAGATGAGATGAAAAAATACTATTATGACCCGAGTAAGTACGACACATATTTAGATCAACTTGGCATAACATACCCAACTATTAAGAAAAAATAGTATAGATAATAGTTTTTTAAACCTCCTTATTCATTTTATTCTCCTTTATTTGAGCCAGAGGCGTTTTATTTAAGCTTTAAAGCGATGTCATATCGTTCTGCGACATTATCCCAGTTGATAATATTCATTAAGGCATCCACAAAGTCGCCTCTCTTATTTTTATATTTCAGGTAATAAGCGTGTTCCCATACGTCAATGACCAAAAGTGGAACTGCCCCCCAAACTGTCAACTTATGATGGTTTTCACATTGGAGAACCACCAACTTATCTGAATAAGGCTGATATGCAAGAATCCCCCAGCCACTTCCTTCTATCGATTTTGATAGTTTTCCCAGAAGTCCCTGCATTTTATTAGTTGAGCCAAAATCCTTTTCAATTCTCTTAAGTAAGTTGCCAGTCGGTTGAGATTTCTTTTTGGCCAAGTTTGTCCAGAATATGCTGTGCAAAATGTGACTGGAGAGGTGAAATGAAAGTTTCTTTGTCCAGTGGTCAGCCATCATTAAGTCACTCCTATCCATTACCTTTTTTATCATTTCTATATCTTTGTTCGCCCCTTTAACTGCACCGCCGTGATGAAATGAATGATGCAGATGCAATGTTTCTTCATCTATAAATGGTTCGAGGTGGTCAGTATTGTAAGGTAGTGGTTGGTGGATAAAGTTTCCGTTTTCGTCCGTTAGTTTGTCAATGCCATTATTATTTATATTTTCAGCAAAGACGGAATTTGAGGATAAAATTGTCGCTCCCGTCAGGATAGCGCTTGTTTTTAAGAATTTTTTTCTGTCCATTTTTGCCCTTTTATTTGAGCCAGAGGCGTTTTATTACTTTATTATTTCTTCCGCTTTATTTTTTTGCGGATCATTATTTTATCCCCATTCTCATGCAAATCATCCTCATTTTCCTCGATGATAAATTCCATGTTTCTAAAGTCACCCTGATTTTTCCCACCATGAATCTTCTTTATAATGTGAACTTCACCATCTTCTGAGATCCACCTCATTTCATTATTAGTTTCATCGAATTTTGAAGCATCCACTGGCTTTCCATTGACAGTTACATTCACAACAGTATCGCCGTCAACCACTTCTTTTTCAACCTTTATATCCATATCCATTTTCTTTGCAGAACCAAACTTGGCAAAGTCCCCATCATAATCACCGATAAAGACCACTCCATTTTTATCATGGTTTCTAAAGGAGAATGGCGATGCAATAGAATTATGGTGTGAATCAAGTAATTTGAATCCCAACCCTGCCACCAAAATTAGCGCCAGGTATTTCCAGACCATTTCCAACTTTTCTTTTGTATTCATTATCTGTGTTCCTTTTTTTAGTATTTTCCCGCTGGGGATTAGTCTTGGAGGAAATATTAATTAATAATATTTCCCCGGCAAAGCTAAATTATTTATAATCGCCTTCTATCTGGCTCTTATTTCACTATTAATATCCGTAATATACCTTTGCCACTATTTTCCAACCACTATCAAATTTTGAAAGTAAAAGATAATCAGTATAAACCATTTTTTCTTCTTTGCTATACTCAATTTTAACTGCTGCCGCTTTGCCAGTTACATCAATACTGACAAAATTGTAATCGTACTCATGCTTTTTAGGATTAAAATTAGCACTTGCTTTAGCTTTTTTTGTTCCGGCTAACCATGCTTTGATTGGATATCTGCGAATATCTTCACCTTTTAATTATTTTTCTTTAGAATGGGAGTACCCCTACAAGTAAAAAAGGCCCACGCTTGGTGAGGCAGAATATGTTTGGCGTTACAATCATAAAAATGATAATATTGAAAACCAGAAAATACTCATTCTTAAACAACTTGAAAGTCAACATCTTTAGTGGCTCTTTTACGACTTTACACTAATAAATATAAACTTGGAAAAAAGTTTCCCAGGGAATAACAACTTTACCCCTTTTGAGTTGTCTGTCATCATTATATTAATCATTAATTATAAGGGAGTTTTTCAGTGAGAATATTTTTTCTAATTATATCTATTTTTATTTTTTCTCAATGTTCGTCGCTTGATTCAAAAATAAATATCGGTATAATAATTATTAATGAGAATGGAACTGAACGTGCCGCCGTTCAATCCTTTTTTGCGGATAAAGCATCTAAATATGATGTAGCATATTTAAATATAGAAACTTTTGATGCTGTTTCACTGAATCAATTTGATTTGTTGTGGATTCATCGTCCTGACTCTTCTGAAATCCAGATTCAGGAAAAAAGACTAAGGGATAAAGTAACAAAATACGTATCCGATGGCGGCAAATTATTTTTGAGTCTCGATGCAGTGCGACTCCTAAATACGTGGGATGTTGAACCACAGACCATTGATGTCTCTTATAGAGAAATGATAGATGAAGGGTATGGTCGTAAAGTAGGTATCCACGCCTTTCGGTCACATCCAGTTTTCACAAACCTCTTTGGCGGTGCCTACATATGGCATGGCAAAATAGATAAAAAATTAAGAACATTAGGCTTTTTTTCAGACAAGATTCCCCTTGCTGAAAACAGCCATGTGATTGGAGTGGAAAGTGTATTTATCACCTATTTTGAGGATAGAAAACTGCTTTGGGAAAGCAATATAGGGAAAGGGAAGATTTTATCTTTGGGAGCCTATTTACATTTTTCAGATCCAAATTATCATCAAATTGAATTTGAACAGTTTGTAGAGAATTGTTTTGCCTTTTTAAACGGCGATATCAAAAATGTTAAGGAACAATTTTGGACTTATGATGCTCCGATGGTGAAAAAAAGTCAACTAAATATGGGTAAAACTGATTCTCTAAAACCTGAAAAGTGGAAAATTCCCAAAGCCACTTTGAGTAAGTCCAGAACAGTAACAAAGAATTATTATTCAATTCCATCTCCCACTGTATTAACCCAAGGAAAGGAATTAGGGGGTATTGAGGAAATATGGACCCATCCATTTATGTCTGTCAGAGATATTTTGGTCGCCATTCAGATTGAGGAAAAATCAAAACCAATTTGGTTAACAGACATTGAATCCGAAATAGAAATAAGACCCGATATGATCATTCGAAAATATCGTTTGTCTAATGGAGTGACTTTTAAGGAAGT
>Ga0310125_10001257_pt1 | contig 12685 bp, 8 predicted proteins | sample CB11b_Tmax_Bot8__FD_203508 | JGI IMG/M metagenome (GOLD analysis project Ga0310125, IMG submission 203508) | Marine microbial communities from Western Arctic Ocean, Canada - CB11b_Tmax_Bot8 | ecosystem: Environmental > Aquatic > Marine > Oceanic | place: Canada: Western Arctic Ocean | collected... | reverse complement strand
CTGGTCACGGTCAGGTCCACCTCCTGGCCGACCAGCGACCGGGTGTTTTCTACGACGATCATCGTGCCGTCCTCGAGGTAACCTATACCCTGGTTATTTCCTTCGCCGGGTTTAATGATCTTCACGTGCATCGGTTCGCCCGGCAGGGCCACCGGCCGCATCGCCTTGGCCAGATCGTTGATGTTGATCACGTCCACGCCATGCAGCGTCGCAACCTTGTTGAGGTTGTAATCGTTGGTCATGATCCTCGCCCGCATCGACTGGGCCTGGGCCACCAACTTCTGGTCCACGGTGGCAGCTTCGACTTCGCGTTCATCAATGGCCACATCCATGTGGCTGGTTTGCTGAAGTTCACGCAGAATGTCCAGGCCCCGTCGACCTCGAGACCGGCGCAGGCTGTCCGGCGAGTCAGCGATCAATTGCAGTTCATTGAGCACGAACTTGGGCACCAGAAACGTGCCTTGGATGATCTGTGTCTTTGCAATATCCAAGATACGTCCGTCAATGATCACCGATGTGTCCAGCAGGGTAGGGCGATTGCCGCGAATCTCCTTGGCAAATTCCACGTAGGGGATCACGAACCGAAAGTCGCCGTGGGTCTGCATCACCAGCGACATACACAGGTAGCAGGTGATCAGGCCGATCAGCACTTTCAAGCCTTGGAGCAACTTCAAATAGGCGTCATGGTCTGCCACCTGCTTCTGGTAGGTTTCCAGCCTTGCCTGCATGGCCTTTTGCTCCTCACTTTTCGGCATGTTCTCCACTTCATACCATGAGATTTGCGGTTTCTCCATGGTCACCTTGGGCGCTGTCAGCACACCGAACAGGTCCACCACGAAGCTGAGGGCAAAGGCCACCACGAGCCCGGCAATCAGACCCAAGAAAATCCCCGACAAGGCTGACAAGTTCTTGTGGCGCACATATGCGTCGGCGGCAATGATGGTCAGACTAATGCCGAGTGTCACTCCCAACATCAGCACAACGTCTACGAAATCCAGTTCCTGCTCGGCTTGGAAGGGCAGCACGTAAAGCATGATGACGGAGGCGGCCAGAAGAATAAATGCACCGCGAAGCAGATACAGGAGCATCAGTTGTCCCCTTGATACGAATCCGCGGATATAGCGGATATAAAAGTTGAATCAAATACATTCTGACAATAGATGACATCTGCAAAGATAGCGTGGTCGAGGCACAGCGACAAGCGGGTTTGATGAAAACAGGCCGCCTGCTATAGTCTTTACCGGCCGTGTGAACAGACGGCCGGGCCCGGTGCACGGGTGGCCTCATGAACCGGGTCAGACCTTGACCGGAGCAGCCCTAAGTGATGGTGGCCCGGTGCTGCCGGTGACCTGGCCGTCTGTACCTACGGTTGGCATCACGCCGAAACGCTACACTTGACGCTCATGGCCTATACTGTTTTAGCACGTCGTTATCGCGCAACAACCTTTACCGGCGTTGTCGGCCAGCAGACTGTCGTCAAGACACTGCAAAACGCCATCGCCGCCAGTCGTGTGGCTCACGCTTACCTGTTTACCGGCACTCGAGGCGTGGGCAAAACCTCCATGGCCCGCATCTTTGCCCGGGCACTGAATGCGCCGGCCACCGTCGAAGATTGCCCCCAGCCATCCGATGCCCAGCAGTATCCCGACTTAGACGTCCAGCAACGCATGGCCGAGGCCATCATGCGCGGCGAAGACCTCAACGTCATTGAGATTGACGCCGCGTCCAATAGCGGCGTGGATGAGGCCCGGAGCCTGATTGCTAATGCCGGTTTGCTGCCTAGCGGCAACGCCCGGTACAAAATCTACATCATCGACGAAGTGCACATGCTCTCGCTGCAGGCGTTCAATGCCCTGCTCAAGACCATGGAGGAGCCTCCTTCGCATGTGAAATTTATTCTCTGCACCACTGAGGCGCACAAGGTGCTGCCCACCATTCAGTCGCGTTGCCAGCGATTCGATTTTCGCAATATTGCCACGCCGACCATTGCCGAGCACCTGCGCCACGTCCTGGCTCAGGAGAAGATCGAGGCGGATGATGACATCGTCTGGCGCCTGGCCCAACTGGGTAACGGTTCCATGCGCGACGCTTTGAGCCTGCTTGATCGCCTGATCGCCGCCGGCGAGCAACCACTGACACAGTCCCTGCTCGAACAAATGCTCGGCCTGCCGCGCCAGCAGATGGTCATCGATCTGATCGATGACCTGGCCGACGCCAACATAGCCGCCGTCCTGCAAAAAACCGCCGCGCTGCTCGACGAGGGGATTGGCCAGGACCAACTGGTTGATGTGTTGATCGACCGGTTGCGGCAATTGATGCTGGTTGAGGCCTGTGGCGTTGATAGTGATCTGGTTGAACTTTCTGACGACGCCCGCGTTGCCGCAGCTCAACAGGCGGGCAGGTTTGATGTCCCGGCGATCGTCTACATGATCGCCCTGTGTGAAAACTTGCAGCGTAATGCCAAGCTCAGTTCCAATCCCCGGGCTATGTTGGACGCGACTGTCGTCCGCCTGGCGCTGGCCGAAAAGATGGCCGACGTAACCGCCGTGCTCAGCGGCAACCAACCGGCAGCGGAGCCGGCGGGCAAAAAAAAAAGTAGCGAAGTGGCTGGACCTACCCCCGCGGCCGACAAAGCCGACCAAGTGGTCGATACCAGCGACCTCCACGCGGTGTGGCATGCCGTCATGGCCTGCGTTGAAGGCAAGCCGTCGCTGCTGCACTGGGTGCGCAATCTTGAACTGATCCAGCTCGGTGATTGCGAAGCAATGGTGCGGCTTACGGTCGCCGACCAGAATCTTCACCGCTTCGTAAGCCAGCAGTCGCAGCGCCTGGCCGAGTTGATGCAAGAAGTGCTGGGTCGGAAAGTATGTGTTCAGGTTGCCGATCTGGACGCCGCCGCCCAGCCAAGTGATACGCCCCCGTCAGCTGAACAAGTTGAACATGTTGATCAGCAGACCGTCATGTCCCTGCCGCTGGTTCGCCAGGTGCTGGAACATTTCGACGCAAACCTGATCCATGCTCGTCGTGACAAAACTTAGGGTAACCGCCATGCTGGACAACTTCAAAAATATCGCTTCGTTGATGGGACAGGCCAAGGACCTAAAGGAAAAATTAGAGCACCTTCAGGCGGAGTTGGCCCGGATGACCGTCGAGGCCGACGCAGGCGCCGGGGCGGTGCGCGTTGTGGCCAACGGTAAGCTGGAAATCGTTAGTGTCCGCCTTGATGTTCCACTGTTGGCCACGCTCGCCGGCGAAGGACAGGAAGCCGACCAGCAAATGGTCGAAGAGTTGATCGCCGCCGCTACCAACGCCGCCCTTGCCCGGGCCAAGGAATTGGTGCAGCAGCAGACCTCAAAAATCACTGGCGGGCTCAATATTCCCGGCCTGGAAAAACTCATGGGCGGGTGATGTTGTATGTTTCGAACTGTCTCCCATTGTGATTCGTTATACCGTTTTTAACGGTAATACAGCCCGTGGCAATGCTTACCAAAAGGCCACAGGCATCGCCGTTGTTGTGCTCACCACCGGGCCCGCAGCCTCGCTCGTTAGCGGACATCGGCTCCATGCTTGAAAATATAGCCCGCACGCCGATCTGATGCAGGGTTTTCGGCATGGTGGTGTACACGATATCTTTTGTCAGGTGTCTCAAGTGGCTGATCAGCGACTATTGGCACGATCCCCATATCGCCCCGTCAAGAGCCTTGCTAAAATGCGATGCAGGCGAAAAATGACCTACGCTATCCTCGAACAACTCGATCATTACGGACCGCTGCACTGCCCACAGCTTGATTACCAGCAGGCCACTGCCTACACCCGTCAATTGGCAGCAGGCCATTATGAGAATTTCACCGTCGTCAGTCAGCTTTTGCCCCGTCGGCTACGCGAAGATTTTCGCCACGTCTACGCCTTTTGTCGCTGGGCCGATGATTTGGGCGATGAAATCGGTGATACCCAGCGTAGTCTCGAACTGCTTGACTGGTGGCGCACTGAATTGGCCACCTGTTATGACGGTAAACCTCGTCACCCCATTTTCGTGGCGTTGTTGCCCACCATTGAAAAGTATGACATTCCTCAAAAGCCGTTCGATGAGCTGATCGATGCTTTCTGTCAGGATCAACGCATCAGCCGGTACCAAACCTGGCAGCAGTTGCTCGATTACTGTGCCCGCAGCGCCGCCCCGGTCGGTCGACTGGTTCTTTATCTGTGCGGCTACCGTGACCTGCACCGCCAGCAACTGAGTGATGCCACCTGCACTGCACTGCAACTGACCAATTTCTGGCAGGACGTTCGCCGCGACGTACTCGAGCGGGGCCGCATTTATATACCAGGCCATGTTGCTGGTGAGCATGGTCTCGATCTCGACCTGATGGCCACGGCGATCAAAACTGATGACCCGGCATGCAATCTCTGCGCCCCTGGACTTTCCTCCTTGGCAGTGCCCTCAGCCGGCATACATGCCCAACTGCCTGCTTACCGTGCCACCATGCGTGACCTTGTGGGTCGCACCCGCTCACTTTTTGAGCACGGTCGCCAACTGTGGCCGCTAGTAAGCCGGGACATTCGCCCCAGTATCAAGCTGTTCACCCTTGGCGGCCAATCCATTGTCCGCATGATTGAAAAGCTCAACTACAATACTCTGCAAATTCGCCCTTGCCTGTCCAAAACCCAAAAAGCAACCCTCTTGCTGCGCACTCTAGCCGCCCACTGGCTGCCCTTTGGCCGGACTATTTCAGTGGCCCAGTCCTCGCCCCAGGGAGCTTCCTCCCGTGGGTGAACGCACTATTCCCGCCATCGATCCGTTCGTTTTTCCACACGATACCGGTCAAGTCGCACGTTCTCTTGATTTTTGCCGAGTTGTCACACGACGTCGCGCCCGCAATTTCTACTACGGCCTGAAACTCACGCCCGAGCCTAAACGCTCGGCCCTGTACGCAGTCTATGCGTTCATGCGCGCCTGCGACGATCTGGTTGATGACGGTTGTCCAGGCCTTCATGCTGGTGTTGATCGTCTCAAGCAGTTTCGCGACCAGATGCGGCAGGCTCTTGATACTTCGACCACCGGCCAGTTGCCTCCCGGCGAGGTCTGGCCCGCTCTACGCTACGTTTGCGCAACTTATCCCGTGGACAATGCCCATCTGCATGCCATGCTTGAGGGCCAAAAATATGATCTGCAGAAAAATCGTTACCACAGCTTCGACCAGCTACGCGACTACTGCTATAAAGTCGCCGGCGTCGTTGGCCTTGTGTGCATCAGCATCTGGGGCCACGACGACAATGAGGCGGTGGGGCGAATGGTCGTCGAGCGTGGCCTGGCCCTGCAACTGACCAATATTCTGCGAGACCTGGTCGAAGACGCCCATCGCAACCGTGTTTACCTGCCAGATGAAGAGTTGCATCGTTTTGGCCTTGACGCCCAGGCGTTTGTGCACATGATCCTCCAACGCGTGCCTGACGATCGCTTCGATCGGCTCATGGCGTTCCAAGTTGAGCGCGCTGACCGATATTACCGTGCCGCTCTACCACTTGAAAACATCATCTGCCCCGACTGTCGCAGCGCCAGTTGGGCCATCATGCAACTGTACCGTCGCCTGCTGAAAAAAATCGCAGCCAACCCCCGCCGCGTACTGGCCCAGCGTGTTCGCCTGAGCCGCTGGGAGAAACTGTCGCTGGTCCTGGCTGCCTCTCGGCGACGCTGGGATTGAACTTGCCTCAACCAAAAGTGCCAACCAAACAGACGCATGCCAACCATGTCGCCGTCCTTGGCGGTGGGCTGGCCGGCATCGCCGCGGCGGTACAACTGGCCGATGCCGGTTTAGCCGTAACCCTCATCGAAACACGAAAACGACTTGGAGGCCGTGCTACCAGTTTTGTCGACCCCACCACCGGGCAAATACTGGACAACTGCCAGCATGTACTGCTGGGCTGCTGTACCAATCTGTTAAATCTTTACCAAAGGCTCGGTGTCGCCCAGCACATCCGCTGGTACCGCAAGCTCAATTTCGTAGACGACCTTGGCCGTATAGACACGCTTGAGGCCGACGACCTGCCGGCCCCGCTGCACCTGACCACATCGTTGATGAGCTTCAAGTCAATTACCGTGGTCGAGAAAGTTGCCATTGCCCGAGCTATGTTCGTCCTCATGCGTCTGGGGCGCCGCGGACGTGGCCAATGGCACGATCGCAGTTTTGCCCACTGGCTTAAAACCGTCCGCCAGCCATCTGGCGCTGTTAGCAAGTTCTGGGCGCCCATCATCATCAGTGCCTGCAACGAACTGCCTGAGCGGCTCGCCGCCGACTACGCCATGCAGGTATTTCAAGATGGATTTCTAAGCCACGAAGACGCCTACGTCATGGGCGTACCTGCTGTACCGCTCGTTGAGCTTTACGCGACCGCCGAAGCGGTCATTGAAAAGGCTGGCGGTACCATCTGCCTTTCCACGGTCGCCGGATCATTGCAATTCGCCGGTGGTCGTGTCACCGCAGTAACAATCGATGCTGATCGCCGGTTTACCGCTGACGCCTTTATCAGCGCCTTGCCTTTCGATCGTCTGGCCAAAATTTGTTCGCCGCAGATGCGTGGGGCTGATCCCCGCCTAGAGCATCTCGACGCCTTTAACGTCAGCCCCATCATCGGTATCCACCTCTGGCTTGACCGGCCCGTGATGGACCTGCCCCATCTGATTCTCACGAAAAGTCCGCTGCAGTGGATCTTCAACAAGGGCCTTGTCACTTGTCCCTCAACCGGTCAACATCTGCACGCCGTTATCAGCGCAGCCCACGACTTGGTTAACCAACCCTCTGACGGCATCGTCGCGATGGCCCTGGACGAATTAAGAAAAGTCCTGCCCACCGCTACTGATGCATGCCTGCTGCATAGTCGTGTTGTAAAGGAAAAACGAGCCACATTCTCTGCACGTCCCGGGATAGCCACCCATCGGCCGCTTGCCACAGGGCCAATCGAAAATCTCTACCTCGCCGGAGACTGGGCCTGTACGGGATGGCCGGCTACCATGGAGGGTGCCGTGCGTAGTGGTTATCTCGCCGCTGCTGGCGTACTCCAAAATCTTAATCGCCCGGTACAACCGCTCGTAGACGACCTGAGTCCCACCTCGCTCTACCAACTATTCACCCCCTGAGATGACCTAGTGGGACCTGGAGGAAATTAGAAAAAAGAATATTTTTCAAGGGATACCTTGACAAATACCGAACAAATAGTATCCTATCAGAAACCTAACTTTGACGCAGATAAGGAGCTATGTTATGGTAAGTACTACAATGTCTGGTATGGAACAAAAACAAAAAAATGTCGTATCTGCACAATCTAACAAGAGTTATAAAATGGCAAAATCTCCATCTCCACCAACCCAGAGGGTCAAAAATCCAGATCCCAAGCAGACTGCCCAACAGGTGGAAATCGCTGCGAAATCACAGGCCATCGATCAGGCTGTAAGCCAGATCGAAAAAGCCTTCGGCAAAGGATCAATCATGCGTCTTAATGATGATCCGTCGAAAGTGCCGCCTGGCATACCTACCGGCTCAATAAGCCTTGATTTGGCACTAGGAGGTCGTGGTATTCCTCGGGGCCGAATCGTCGAAGTATATGGTCCGGAGTCCTCAGGCAAGACCACCCTTACACTGCATATTGTCGCCAATGTTCAAAAGTCTGATGGCGTTGCCGCCTTTATTGACGCCGAACATGCGCTCGATCCTTCCTGGGCAAGACGGTTGGGGGTCAACCTAGAAGACCTGCTGGTCAGCCAGCCCAGTAGCGGTGAGGAAGCGTTGGAGATCTGCGAATTGCTCGTGCGTTCCAACGCGGTGAACCTGATCGTTATCGACTCGGTCGCCGCACTGATTCCTCGAGCCGAGATTGAAGGTGAAATGGGTGATCCACAGATGGGTCTGCAGGCCCGGCTCATGAGTCAGGCCATGCGCAAACTTACCAGCGTCATTAATCGTAGCCAGTGCACGGTCATTTTTATTAACCAGATTCGTGAAAAGATCGGTGTCATGTTCGGTAATCCCGAGACCACGCCCGGCGGCAGGGCGCTGAAGTTCTACTCTTCCGTACGCATCGATATTCGTCGCATCGCCGCAATTAAGGATAGTGAGAATAATGTCGGCAACCGTACTCGTGCTCGCGTGGTCAAGAATAAAACGGCACCGCCGTTTCGTGACGCCGAGTTCGACATCATGTTCGATGAAGGAATCAGCGCATCGGGTGACCTGCTGGACCTAGCTGTTGAGTGCGATATCGTCACCAAGTCCGGCGCCTGGTTCAACTTCGGCGAAGTTCGTCTTGGTCAGGGGCGTGAAAATGCCAAAGCTTTCCTGCGAGGAAACTCTGATCTCTTTGATGAAATCAAGACTAAAGTTCTCGATAGCAAAGGTATTGGTACGGTTCCTGCAACACAAGAGCCACCTGATCTGACCGAAAGCCAATAGCATCTGCCGGCCTTGGCGATAGTGGCAAGGTGTGTTTTGTATTCCACGCACCTGGTGCGGTTTTATGTCCGTGATAACGCTTTCCGTGTCTTCGTTCCATGGTCCCCCGATAAATCGCTAGTTCTGCAACTGCCCGCCTTCCATTCTCAGGGTCGTACAGTCGGTTGCGTCCATCAGCGGTCCTTTCCATTCAGCGATAAGCCACCGCCTTCCATCAACGGAGCGTACGCGATCCGGAGCTTGGGTGTGGCCAGTCGTACGCCGGGGTTCGCACGGGCCTGCATCATGAAAGTCGTCATCCCGGCCGTCACGAGACTGCGCTGCGGTGCGAATGGCGGCCGATTCGAAAGAAAGGCGTCCTCGACGATGCGGCTCATCGTGGCGAAATGGGCGTGAAAGTGAGTCGCGTCGTCAAAGTACGGCGCGGTGCAGATCGACTTGCCATTCTGCGTTCGCATGGCTGCCCCAAAACCGCGGATGTGGCCGGACAGGTTCACATGCGTCACACGCATACCGTCGCAGTATTCGAAGACGATGGTCGTTGGCATCTGATGCGCGTTGCGGCAGTTGTCGCGAAGGTTGCCCCCGTTAATCTTCTTGGGGTCCTGCTGGGCCAGTGCCTCTAGCGCCGCGTCCATGAGATCAGCCGAGCACGTGCCGTCATCCAATCGGCGTAATGCGTCCTCGCCACGATGGACGGTGACCGCCTCCACGCCGGTCTCGCCTTTCGTGCGGCGCTCCAGAATGGCCTGAGCGAATTCGAAGCTGTGGTAGCCGTAGCACTCGTCCGGACCGTGAAACACTGCGACGGCTTCATCGATCGTCTTGTTGCCCGCAAGGTCTACAGGCGGAACGCGCCGACAGAAAGGAAGCGCCGAACTTGAGATGAGCATGAACCCCATTTGTCTCGCAGTGCGATCCATTTCCAGTGCCCAGTCGAAGTTCCAACTCAGATGCTTATCGCAAAAGACGGGCACCGAGCAACCGCTCGCCCGAAAGACGTCCGTAATCTTGTCGAACAGCTCCTTGCGCGGATAAAGCTTCTGCTCCAGATCATTTCTGGGATATTCCCCATGCTCACCGATTAGCAGCACCGCATCGACCGCCAGTGCATCAGAGCCGTCGCAAAGCGCTTCGGCCACGCTGCCGTACAGTGGCACGCCGTGTTCTTCGCAAAGGCCCCGCGACAAATCTTCGGGGGCAAATTGCTCGACGCACATCGTCTTGATCTTCGTGCGCGGTTTGGGCCATCCCCACACGACATCGTCCGGTCGCGGCTGCAGCCATCGCGAGACGATGACGTCCGCATGGCTGTACGGGAAATAGACCGTCGTCACGACGCCGATCTTGAACTGCCCGCTGCTCTTTTCTTTCATGAACATTTCCGTGGCCGCTCGTGCGTCATTGTCGTCGGACGATTGGCCCCGTCCAGGCATGGAATCGATCTGGGGCTTCTATTACACCGACATCTATTGCCTAGCGTTGCGTGCAGGGTACAACGCGAACTCACCGCGTACCATCGGCGTCTACGTCAGACCGTCGTCGTATGACCAGCTATTCCACATCACTGGTGACGGATTCGGGCGGAGTTAAAATGGTAGATGTCGGATCGTTTATGATGAGCAGATTCGATTTTGACCCGCCCAATCCCGAGGTTCGCCAACGCCCGCCCGTTCGTACCTGAGGAGGCTCGATATGACTTGCCGATCGTTCTGGGCGGTGTCCATGGTGGTAACTCTGTTGGCGTTCCTATACTCTCCTTTCTAAAGGATCTCTGCTACGATTTTTCCTGAACAACTGATTATTTTGGGATATTGACATGGCGACATATATCGAGACCTTCAGCATCGGCGACGGCGCAAACTGGTCGTTTATGAACGGTCCTTGGACAGACCGCGAAGGTGGCGAACTGCGTGGGCCGGACCATGATGAAGTGATCGCAGCGATGCCGGCGGAGAACGTCACGTGGGATGATTACTCGGGCGCCCACATGGCTGTGCGGCATGATCGCAGTTACGACAACTTCATGGCAAAGTTCCGCTTGCGCTTCCGCTATAGCCACGGCGGCGCCCGTCTGGTGTTCCGTGTGCAGGACTCGTACAGGTATTACGCACTGGATATTCCCTGGTGTGGCCAGCAGAACCGCAACCGGCACATGTGGGCCGGGATCGTCATCGCCGACGGGACGCCGTTGCAGCGGTATCTGGATTTTCGTCTGATGACCGAGATCGTGCCGATGCACGATCACTGGTACACCGCGAAAGTACAGTGCGAAGGTCCGCGGATCCGCGCGTGGCTGGACGGGCGGCTGGTCGCGGACCTCATGGATGACACATACCAAGCAGGTCGCATCGGCGTAATGGGCATCAAAAGCGCCGGCCTCGGGTGCGATACTGATTTTGCCGGCCTGCAAGTGGAAGGCCAAAGCTTCGACGCGGGCGCGTGGGAAGGGCTGACGCCGCCCGTACATCACTGGATTCTCCCCTGTCCGCAAACCGATTCCAGTACCTTCCAAGGCTATCCTGGCATCGTCAAAAGCAAGTCGGGCGACCTGACGGTGAGCATTCCGTATCAAGATCCGAACGGCGGAGAGTTAAAGCGAATCGTCTGGGTCCGTTCGAGCGACGCCGGGCGAACCTGGTCCATGCCGGCGCCCGCCACGCTGAACGAGGGATTCAGCGGCTTTGTCAAGCAGGACGGCACATGGGTCGCACTACACGCCAAGCCCGGCGGAACGGCGAAAGAGATCCTGTACACCTATGAGTCATCCGATGAGGGTTGTACCTGGCAGGGGCCGCAGACGCTGAACATCGTGGGTGATTGGCCAGAGAAATTGGAGGGGCCTTTCAGCGGGTCCGGCCAGCCGCTTCGCCTGCGGAACGGTACGCTTCTGGTCCCGCTCATGACGCAGCAGCACATTGGCTCGTACGTGAATGCCAAGGTTTCTACCAACTACGTGCTCCGCAGCACCGACGACGGCCGGACGTGGCAAGCCCCGGTCTGGTGCGATCGCAACAACTTCGTCTCACCCGACCTGATATTTTGCACGGGAAACATCTCGGAGATGGGCATGGCGGAGACAGACGACAATGTCGTCATCGGCTACGGCCGACCGGGGCCATGGCCTTACATGTGGCGCGTGAGCAGCAACGACAGTGGCAAGACCTGGCAGCCAGCCTGCTTTGGCGCCTTTCCCGGCTACTGCAGTACGCTGACCTCCACCGTCAGCGGCAGTTTGGTGGCGGTGCACCGATTCCCATACCTTGCGGCCAACGTGAGTCACGACGGCGGCGTAACGTGGGATCACGGCACCATCATCGACTACCCGATCTGGGCCAATCATCAAGCTGTCGAAGTCGAGCCGGACGTGGTGCTGGTGAACTCCATGGGATATATCGCCAAGCCGGGCCAAGCGGATCGGCGGGTGTACCGGTTGAGGGTCACGCCCCGGGGCTTGGTGGTGGATCCGTGAGAGCGGTTGATCTTGAGCATCCGTGACAGCACGTCTTCGAGGATGACGAACCAAACACATCGAAAGGATACTTCTGCACATCGGTCGCGATTCAGATCCTCGGATCCGTTTGGAGTTAAAATAGGAGATGTCGGATCGTTTATGATGAGCAGTTTCGATTTTGACCCGACCAATCCCGAGGTTTGCGAATGCCAGCTAATTCATACCTGAGGAGATTCGATATGACTTACCGATCGTTCTGGGCAGTGCCCATGGCAGTAACTCTGTTGGCGGTGGGGTGTGCTGGGAATCGGGTCAGCTATATCGCACCGGACACAGATAGCGGTGTGGCGGAGGTCATTCCGTCGGTCGGGCGCGTCGTCGGCTTCCTCGAATACGTCGACGTGAACGTCGTGCCGCAGATCAACGGCATCGATGTGGATCCGTCGCTAAGCGAGATCACTGTCGAAGGTCCGAACGGGCACGTGGCGTGTCGTATCTACGACAAGGAGTCGAACGTCCAATGGTGGTCTGCGATCATGGAGGGCGATGAGGACGTGAAGGTGGTCGGTCGGCGTCTTAAGGCGGTTCCGGCCGGCACGAAGTTAGGGGTCAAGCCCACCTCACGCAAAGGGCACGACATCACCGTCCACTTCACCGGCACCAGCGTCGCCGTCGAGGTGATCAACGGCCCGGACGGCCGAACGTACGACTGGACGATCGACGACACCCACACCGGCCGCTTCGACCTGTATATGCCGACGAAGTGGTCCGGCTACGGTCGATTCGA
>Ga0310125_10001256_pt1 | contig 12685 bp, 10 predicted proteins | sample CB11b_Tmax_Bot8__FD_203508 | JGI IMG/M metagenome (GOLD analysis project Ga0310125, IMG submission 203508) | Marine microbial communities from Western Arctic Ocean, Canada - CB11b_Tmax_Bot8 | ecosystem: Environmental > Aquatic > Marine > Oceanic | place: Canada: Western Arctic Ocean | collected... | reverse complement strand
GTCCCCGGCGCACACGCGTGATGCACAAGAAGCGCCAACATCAGGAGTTGATCGTGAGCGGGGGTGTTCACTCGATGGACTATTCAGGGCTTTTCTCTTCAAACATGCCGTTGCCGGTTGAGATGCCGGTCGGCCTCATGGCGGACACCAAATACGTCTTCTCCGTCACCTACGCCGACCAGGGCGTGTTCCCGACAGAAGGCTTGATCGACGCCCTTAGCGTCGCTATTCGGCGTGACGGTCAGACCCTCTCCCAGTACCCGCCACCTCAGGGCCACCTCGGCATGCGTGAGCTGATCGCCGGCAACCTCGCTGGACAACGCGGAGCGCCGGGCATCGACCCCGAGTCCATATTCCTGAGCAGCGGCGCAGGCGGCGCGATCGGCGCCATCCTCGACGTATTCGTCGACCCTGGAGACGTTGTGCTCGTCGAGGAGTTCAGCTACCTCGGCACCATAAAGATGCTGCTTGAGCGCGGCGCAGACGTCCGGCACGTCCCCACCGACGACGAAGGCATGGACACCGACGCCCTTGACCGCATCATCGGAGAGGTGATCGCAGAGGGAAAACTCCCGAAGATGATCTACACCATCTCCGTGTACCAGAACCCGATGGGCGTGACCCTGAGCCTGAACCGACGCAGGCACATGCTCGAGATCTCGGGTAAGTACGGCGTACCGATCTTTGAAAACGAGTCGTACGCAGACTTCAGGATTGACGGAGATCCGCTCCCGCCGGCGATGCTCGGTATGGGTGACCCGGACCGCGTCATGTACGTCTCCGCCTACACCAAGCTGCTCGGCTGCGGCCTGAGACTCGGCTACGGGGTCGTGCCGGAACCCGTGATGGAGACCCTCAGGAAGATTCGATTCGGTGGCGCCCCCAGCCACCTCGCCTCGATGGCCGTCCACCAGTACATGACCGACAACCGGGAGGAGTATGTGACAGACGTTGCGTCGTCCCTCCGGGCCAGTCGGGACTCGATGCTCGGGGCGCTCTCGAAACACTTCCCGTCAAACACATCGTGGAGCACCCCAGACGGCGGGATGATGTTGTGGGTGGAGTTGCCAGAAGGTGCAGACACGCTCGCGGCACTTCCGGCCGCTGTAGAAGCCGACGTGAAGTACAACCCGGGACCGGTATTCAGGGCCGAGCGAGATGGCCACAACTTCCTGCGTCTGACCTACAGCCATAACTCGCCAGAAGAGATCGGTGAGGGCATAGAGATCCTCGCAGACGTGTTCCAGCGTGAAGGTTTGTTTGGGTAGTCAGGGCTGCTGCTGACGGGGCCGACTAGGGTCGGGCCCCCTTTACGCTTTGATGTACGTGGGCCTCTCTCGCGGAGGGGAAGAGGGTGCGATCCTGATGCGACTGATGCGTTTTGGCACGCCGTCGTTTTGTCCCTAGCATGGAGGTCTAGCTCACGCTGACTTCGTCCCCGACGTTCACCGTGCCGTCAAATAACGGTGTTACAAAGAGGCCGCGCTGGCCCTCGATCTTCTCTCGCAGCCCTGGCCGGATGTGGTTCATGTTCTCGCACGGATCGCACAGTTCACCGATCTTGAACTCCAGCCCGTCGCCCACCTTCAAGGTCTGACCCTTCTCGAGGCCAAATAACGATACGCCCTCGACGGTGATGTTCTCCCGGAGCTGACCGGGCTCCACTTCAAGCACGTCCATGATCGCTCGATCCATCATCAGAATCTGCCGCGCGCTTCCGGCTTTCGAATGACGGTCACCGACTAGACCCTCGCCGGCCTTTACTTCTGCGCTGTCAACTACGCTCATCGGCTGTCGGCGTGCAACGTTCAGGCGGATATCGACAATTTTCCCGGTGCTTGAGTCGCTCATGGCGAGGCCTCCAACGGTGGATGATCTGCTTCGTCGTTCGAATTGACGCATTGATTATTGGTTATAGAGGAGGCTAGCAGCATTGGTCCTCCCGTCAACATCATTGTCAGGATTACAAGTAAAACAACAGGGTTTCTTCATTGCTGGCCCTATTGAAGGCCACATCGATACACTCGATGCGTGGTCAACCAACGAATCGTCGCCGACCTCTATCTACACTCCGGGTATTCGATGGCGACCAGCCGCGCTTTCGAGATCGAATCCGGATACGACGGCGTCTACGGAATGGTGACACCAATCACCGATTAACCACGCTCATTCCCGTAAGCCGTGCCACGAAACGCCAACTCCGATGTACGATTACCCTCGCCATGTCCGGAACGCTGAGCCCTCGAATCGTTCGGGGATTGATTCGGAATTCTTGAAGAAACGTACCCTGGCGTCCGCTCTAAGGAGGAGATGTCTTTGATCGATCTGACCGACGAGATGAAGACCGCGATCGACAATGCACTTGCTGAACAAGTGCCGTGTATCCTCGCCACCGCATCTGCGGATGGCATGCCTGGAATCGGCTACCGCGGCAGCGTAATGGCCTACGACGGCCAAAATCTGGCTTATTGGGAACGCGCCAAACGCGGCGGCCTGAGAAACATCCAAACCAGTCCATACGTGATCGTGATGTACCGCAATCCAGCGACCCGACAGGCGTGGAAGTTTTTCGGGAAAGCGACACTTCACGAGACCGGAGATGTCCGAGAAGCTGTGAAGGTACGCACCGTCCAGGCTGAAATCGACCGAGATCAGGACGGAAATGGATTTGCTGTGATTATCGAACTCGAACGCGTCGAGACAATGGCTGGCGAAGTCCTCATGTCCAAAGATTGAACGTCTCGAATACTTTGTCTGGTAGCGAGATTGTATTCCTCGGCACCGGCACGTCTGAAGGCGTGCCGCGTGTCAGTTGCCTGACGGGCCAGCCGCAGACCTGCAAAGTGTGCCCGGACGCGGTCTTACCCGGCTCGCACAATCGGCGTCGTAATACGTCGTTGCTGATTCGTTATAGATCGCCGGACGGCGATCAAAAGAACGTTGTCATCGATGTAGGTAAGTTCTTCTACCACTCGGCGATCGATTGGTTCCCGAAGGTTGGGGTGACGACGTTGGACGCCGTGATTCTTACGCACCAGCATGCGGACGCCGTTGGCGGGCTGGACGATCTCCGTGATTGGACGAACAACGTCCAGCAGGCTATCCCGCTTTACCTGCGCCAGTCCGAGATGGATCATGTCTCAAAGGCGTTCTACTGGCTTGTAGACACAAGTCTGGCTTCGCCTGGAGGGGTATCAAAACTCGACTTTCAGATCATCGACGAACGGCCTTTTGACGTATTCGGACTTAAAATTACGCCGCTACATGTCGAGCACGGCCCACGGACCACCGCGTTTGGCTACCGGTTCGGCGATGTCGTGTACGTCTCGGATGCCTCCGGTATTCCCGATTCCACGGCCGCGCTGATGCAAGACGTTGAGATCATGGTTATGGACGCGTTGCGGCCGGCACGCTCGCACGGCTCCCACTTCGTCCTCGAGGAGGCGTTGGAGCAACTGCGGCGCTTCCGGCCAAAACGGGCGCTGTTGGTAGACATGACGCACGACTTCGATCACGAGCCGACGAACATCGAATTAGCGAAGCTCAAAGAGTCAGAAGGCCTGGACGTACAACTCGCCTATGACGGACAGCAAATTGCGGTTGATCTGTAGGTAACTCGTCTGCGGATGTGGCCCGCGGTGGGCGTATTCTCATACGCCCCGACAACACGGTCACGGACTCTGGCGGCGCCTTCACCCCAACCCGTGCGACGGCCTGAGGCCCTCAAAGGCCCGGGTCTCACGTCTACGCTCACTTTACCGTGTAAGAGCCCTCTTCTAAAACTCGAACTCAGTGCCAACGCCGTTCTCAACCGCCAGGTCGTACACCAATCGAGCGCAGGAAAGATCCTGGATGGCGAGTCCAACGCTCTTGAACAGAGTCACCTCTTCATCGTTCTCCCTGCCGACCGTCGTGCCGTTAATTACGGCTCCTAATTCGCCGTGAATTTGGTCTGCCGAGTAATCGCCTTCCTGGATCGGGATCATGATGTCTCCGGCCTCAAGCAGGCAGGCCTGGGTCTGGTCGCAGATCACCTTCGCTCGTTGTATGGACGCCGTGTCTAGCTCACGAAGGGCCGGTGCGTGCGACCCTACCGAGTTAATGTGGGCTCCGGACTTCCACCAGCTCGCCTCTACGATCGGGTTTGGAGCGGTCGTCGCCAGAGCAACGATGTCGGACTCTGCTAGCAACTCCTGTGTGCTGCTTGCCAGGCGAACCTCGACACCGGTCTCTGCCGTGAGAGAATCAGAAAAAGCTCGGCGCTTGTCATCAGGGTCGAGCGAGAACGCAAGAATCGTCTTGAGATCCCGGGCTGCCGCCATGCCTGTGACCTGCGTGTACGCTTGAACGCCCGTGCCCAGAATGCCAGCCACACTTGAGTTCGCGCGTGACAGGTGCTTCGTCGCCACGCCGGTAACCGCACCCGTGCGGACTGCTGTTAGGAAGCCGCCGTCCATGACGGCAAGAGTCTTACCGGTCTGATTGTCCTGAACGATGATTGTCGCCAGGGTAGTCGGCAGATCGTACTTCTCAGGATTGCCCTTGTACACGGTCACGGCTTTTACTCCCAACGCGCCGGATGACCCGAGGTACGCGGGCATGTAAGCGATCCATCCTCCGACCTCGTCGTCGGTGATGACCGTGCGGTCTGGCATCTCTGCGGTGCCATTTGCGAGCTCCGAGAATGCGCCTTCGACCACATCGATCGCTTTTGACATGGGAAGTAGCTGTTGTACGTCGGAGCGCGATAGCAGAAGTGCCACGTTGAGCCTCAAAAAAGCTGAATTGAGTGCCGAGCGGTCCCGGCAAGCGGAGCCTTCAGCGTAAGGTAGCGAATTATACCTGTGCCCGCCGGCCGACCCAATGGACGTCGTAAAACGCTTTGAAAGACCACGACCTGGGCCGCGTTCAGGAGCGCCTTAACTCGCCGGGTTCTTCCGTGCTGGAATTGGACGTCCTAACGTCCTGGTGAAGTCACCGGCTTCTACCTCTCTACGGAACATTGCACCTCGATACGTCAGCGTTGCTCGGGGCATCGTGATCGCAGGTCCTCTCCCGTCCAGGACAGCCTGAGGCGCGCGGGTAGTCGACGCCTCGGATGGCCGCAGCACTTGTTGCTGTGCGCCGGTACGACGAGGTCGCTTGGCGACCTCTATTTCGCAATTGACCTTGAACCCGGGCCGGCTATAGAGGTTCGCAAGCGCAGGCAACGCAGGTAACTGACACGATCGGGTAATAGTGTCACCTACCCATCCGGTTCTGACTCCGGGAGTCACGACAGCACAGACACTCGGGAATTGGATTCGGTGATTACCGGCAGCGTGTCTTAACTAACTGCGGATTCACCCGGGAATCACCGGGTGACGTCTACCGCAAAGCGCTGGTTGCCCGAATCAAACCCGCGACCCCCGTCCGTCTCGTACATTGGTACGCGACATTGATGTATTTACTCGGCCTCACAATTTATCGGAAGCGTTGGACGGTCCTCGCGTTCTGGGCGGTGCTGCTACTTATCGCCCTCCCGCTTGCCCCTCGGGCTACAAACGCGCTGAAGCCGGGCGGATTCTCTAACGACAACCTTCCATCGGCTCAGGCTCGCGCCGTATTTCGGGACAAGCTCGACCTGACCCCGATGTCGTTCGAGCTGATTTTTCGCAGTGACACCTACGGGGCCTACGAAAACGGATTCACGAGCGATCTTCAGGCCGCGCTTGCTCAAATCGGCACACGCCCGGAAGTAACAAGAGTTATCACACATCTGGATGATCCCGCCCGGGTATCTCCCGACGGACTTTCGGTACACGTTACGATCGGGCTCAACCTGGATCTTGAGGATGCCCGAGAGTTCCTTGAGACGGCTCGGCCACTTATTGAACCCGGGAATCTGGGACTGACCTTCACCGGGGGGCCGTCGCTCTACTCCGACATCAGTCTCAGCAGTGAACGCGACGTCCGTCGGGCGGAGATACTCGCCTTCCCGTTATCGACCATTGCGCTACTGCTGGTGTTCGGTACGCTCATCGCGGCGTTCCTTCCGGCGACGGTCGGGGGAGTTGGCGTAATACTGGCACTCGCGGCAGTTGCTCTCATCTCACGCGGCGTGGACATGTCCGTATTCGTGCTGAACATCGTTACCCTGCTCGGGATCGGGCTTGGTATTGACTATTCACTCTTCTTCACGAGCCGGTTCAGGGAACAGCTTGCCGCCGGGGACTCGGTGGAACAGGCAGTCGCTACTGCGCAGGCGACTGCTGGCGCTGCGATTCTCTTCTCCGGAGTGACAAGCCTCATCGGTCTCTCCAGCCTGATGGCATTTGAGTTCATGATGTTGCGGTCCGTGGGCATCGGGGCGGTGATCGTCATCATTGCAGCCATCTTTGCTGCTCTCACACTGATGCCCGCGATGTTGGGCGTGCTTGGACCGAGGGTTAACGCTTTCCGGGTCATCCCGTCACTTCTGAGTCGTACCGATCGTGACATGTGGGGCAGCCTGTCTCGCTGGGTTATGGCGCGCCCACTGATGGTCGCGGTGCCGACCGTCCTGTTTCTGTTGTTGCTGGCCTCTCCGGTGTGTGGAATTCGGTTGGGCACCGTGGACGCCACGATTCTCCCGCCTGAGCTTGAGTCGCGGCGCGGGTTCGACATCCTCCGTGGCGAATTCGGGCTCCTGAACCAGACAGAGGTCCCGGTTGCCTACGTGTTCGATGAGGCCGAAGACACTGATCCACTATCACCGGGCAACCTAGAGCGGCTCTACGCCTTTGGGCAAGCACTTGAGGGGCTCGATGAGGTGACGCGAGTTCGCAGCATCGTGAACGTGTCGCCGGACCTCGATACCAACACATACGCCACGTTATATAGAGTGCCGGAAGCCGTGACTGATTTGGCTGTGCAAACCCTGCTGCGTGACAGCGTCAGGGACGGAGCTGTGCTGTTTCTTGTCGAATCGGACGTAGAACCGTTCGGCCCCGAGGCGTCGAGCCTCGTTTCAGACATTCGCGCGTTTGATCCAGGGCCAGACGTCGCGTTGTTCGTGGACGGCGGATCGGCCGAGATCAAGGACGTTGTAGACAGTCTCTACGGCCGATTCCCGATCGTCGCAGGCATCGTGATCATCGCCACGTATCTTTCACTTCTCATTCTGTTCAGGTCTGTGGTTTTGCCGATCAAGGCCATACTGCTTAACGTGATGAGCATCCTTGCTAGCTACGGAGCGCTGGTGTTTATTTTTCAGGACGGACACTTCGCGAGTCTGCTTAATTTTGAGCCGATTGGCGTGATCGAGGCCACTACTCCGATATTACTGTTCAGCATTATCTTCGGTTTGTCGATGGACTACGAAATATTCCTTCTGGCACGCGTCTCAGAGGCATACAAGCGCAGCGGAGATAACGCGGCATCGGTCGCCGAGGGGTTGAAGCGAAGTGGACGGATAATCACCGGTGCTGCCTCCATATTGATTGTGGTTTCGCTAAGTTTTCTGGTTGCGGATGTTGTGCTTGTAAAGGCAATAGGGCTTGGGTTGGCGATAGCGATTTTTGTCGATGTCACGATCGTTCGCGCCTTGCTTGCTCCGGCCATCATGCGGTTGCTCGGACCACTCAACTGGTGGATACCGCGTTGGCTTGACCGGATCCTGCCGCGCATCGATATTTCGCCATGAGGGGACGATTTACTTTCATAGCGATAAGCGCAGTCGCTCTTCTGGCTTTCGCATGTGCAGACACGGATCGGACTGTGCCGGTACCCACACCTGCCGTCCTGTCACCGACGCCGGCTCCGGTACCCCTCGCGTTCCCGCAGGACGAAGGCGCGCACGAGAACCGGCTGGAGTGGTGGTACTACAGTGGTCACCTGCAGGATGAATCGGGTGACGAGTACGGCTTCCACTTCGTCGTCTTCCAGTCGCTAGACCCTCTTGCGTCCGGGGATTCGGGTAACGGCCAAGGACCCGCATACGCGGCGCAATTCGGATTTACGACTGTGAGCTCAGGCAGGCACATTCACGAGGCCCGTTTTTCCGGAGGTGAACAGCCGCAATCCGGCCCGGGCCTGAGTGGATTTCAGGTTGCCGATTGGAGTCTCAGCGCTAACCCAGATCTGCACACGATTGATGCCGGAACAGATGATGTGAGGCTGTCTCTATCGATGACCCCAACGAAGCTTCCGGCCCTTCATAACGACATCGGATGGCTTGCGGGTCCCACCACAGGCTGGACTTATTACTACTCGCGCCCGCGTATGGCCGCTGGAGGAATGTTGGAACTCGGTGGCCAACGATTCACAGTTAGTGGTGACGTGTGGATGGACCACCAGTGGGGTGAGTTTTTTGTGCTTGGGAATCCGGCCGGATGGCAGTGGTTTGGGATCCAGTTGGACGATGGGACCGAGCTTATGGTCACCCAGACGAGAAACGTCGACGGAGATATTGACGCTCTCTACGGATCATTTATCGACATCGACGGTTCACTCAAGTCGATCGGACTCAACCCGGGGGAACTTGAGCTGACAACTGAGAGGTTTTGGACAAGTCCGCACACCGGCGCTGAGTACCCGGCTGGATGGGTCATTAGATTGCCCGAGGAAGAGTTGCACATTGAGATTTATCCCGTTGTCGATGATCAGGAGATCATCTCGACGAGGCCAGAATCAGCGATCTACTGGGAGGGTAAAGTGTCCATTAATGGCACACAGGCGGGTAGTCCGATAACGGGTGACGGATTTGTTGAGCTCACCGGTTATGTCCTTCCGGAACCTCTACCGTGGCGAATCCTTTCAATGGCAGATCGTCGTGTAGAAATCACCGAATAATAACTGCGATTGATCGAGGGGATTAGGGACGCGGGATAGCCCGAATGGGTTATCGGCACCTCCGCGTTACCTCAGGGATAGGATTGGCAGTAACCGACCAGAGGTCCTTTCCGGTTCGGTGGCGTCATGCGGATCTGTGGGTTACCCGCCTGGAGATATTTATAGGGATCTGCTGCTTGTAGGTTCCTATTTTGTGATATCGCTGTGCCTGCATGTCCGTGTTCGCAAGTCTCATAAGCCAGCACATCTGGCCAGACTGATGCAAAATCTCCAGTGGGCCGCGCGGTTCATTTGCCGAGCGCGATTACAGAGCATCACCGTAGAGGTACGCCACTTGAAGATCACCGCTGTTTCAGCTGTCTACCCTAACTACCGCAACGTACCTGCTTCTTGGCGCACCCATTTCTGGCAGATCGTTGTCCGGGTCGAGACGGACGCCGGTGTGACCGGGTTTGGGTACGGAGGAGGAGGTCGGGCGGCCGTAGAAGTGGTCAACCGGCACTACGCTGAGCTGGTGGTTGGTAGCGAGTTGGATTCGGTAGCCGATATATCAGCCATCTGGGACCACGTGTATGCGGAGTCGCTGCCATACGGACGAAAAGGCGTCGCTGTCATGGCGCTGTCTGGACTGGACCTAGCGCTGTGGGACGCACTTGGTAAGGCCGAAGCAAAGCCGGTGTATGAGTTGCTTGGTGGCGCGAGCAAGGGCAACATCCGCTCCTACGCCACCGGGGCTGACCAGCCCTGGTACGGCGAACTTGGCTTCACAGCCACCAAATTCCCGCACAGGTGGACCGAGGATGCCGATTACGATTCCGCGATAGAGCGTGCGACCATCGCCCGTGAAGCGATGGGTGACGACGGATTAGTGATGATCGACACCTACATGTCATGGGACTCAGCAGTCACGACGCGTATGACCGAACTACTGAAGCCGTTCAATATTTACTGGTTTGAGGACGTTTGTACGCCGGACGAGCTGGATGCACAGGCGCAACTCCGTCCTGTTGCCACGCCTGTCCTTATCGCCGGCGGGGAGCACGAGTTCACTCACTTCGGGTTCGCCGAGATCGCAAGAGCAGGCGCGCTCGACCTGTGGCAGCCGGACATAACCTGGTGCGGAGGCATCACGGCGGGCTTACGAATACTGAATGTCGCCGCTGAGGCCGGGATCCCTGTCGCTCCCCATCGTGGTGGAGAGGTGTGGGGCCTCCATCTGATCGCGGCTTCTGGCTGTATGGACTTGGCGGAGGTGTTACCGGGGACGCGTGGCGGCGATCGCGATGATCTGTGGATCGGCGAGCCGACGGCCGAGAACGGTTACATCGCGCCTTCGGACGCGCCCGGGTTTGGAGTTCGTCTGAACGAAGACATGCTCTAGGCACTTAGACGGATGGGACGCGGAGTCCCATCCGTCAGCGTTTCAGACTCAGGCCCGCAACTCACCCATAATGCGTTCACAGGCTTCCATGTAGACCGTGGCGTCCACGTTATACGCTAGGTACTGCACGCCATTGCTTAGAAGCCACCGGCCCATGTCTATGTCACGTGCATATGAGCCGACCGACTTGCCGGCCTCTTTGGCCTTGCCGCAAGCCTCAACTAGCGCCTCTTCGACGATTGGGTTTCGTACGTCTCCGGGGATGCCCAGCGATTGAGAGATGTCGTACGGGCCCAGGAAATACACGTCGATGCCGTCCACTTCCATGATCTCATCCAGATTGTCTAGCCCGCGCTTGCCCTCGATATGGCCAATAACGACCGTTTCCTCGTTTTGACGATCTGTATGGCCGGGGGCGCCATCTTTGAAGTAGTCACCGGCGCGGGTGAAGATCGAAAGCCCTCGCTCGCCGATAGGCGAGTACTTGGCGGAATTGACGAGCTTCCGGGCGTCATCCGGGTCGTTGATCTGGGGCACCTGTACGCCAGCTGATCCGATATCCAGCGCACGAAGAATGAGTCGCTCATCGTTATCACCGACACGGATGATCGGCGCAACATCGGTGCCGTCCGCTGCGATAACCATGTCCGCGGCCGTCTCCATGCTGATCGGGCCATGTTCAGAGTCGATGATGCAGAAGTCCATTCCCGCATAACCGAGTGTGTCGATCATGGTCATCGACGGCACGATGACGAAAGGACCGATAACCGTTTCGCCGGCTTGAAGTTTTTCCTTCAACAGTCCGCCGCGGGATCCCATATAGATGTGCTCCGTTCGTGATTTGACCCAAATTTTGGGTATTCATTTCGCTCCACCCCCGGGCCTGGGAACAGGGCAGAGCGTGATGCACGACAGTCTATCGGTGATTAAGTGCCTGAGATGAAGATGCGAGTCGTCGTGAGGTCTGCTCTCATCACCAAAATAAAAGCCCGACGGCCCTACTCGGATTCTTCCGGCAATGCAGGACGCAAGACGTAGTCGTAGATGGCTGCCCCGATTGGTCCGCCGATTAGTGGTCCGATTATGTAAATCCAGAACCCGTCGCGCGGCCCCGGGATTGCGATGTCTTCCCAACCGGCGAAGTACGCCACGATGCGCGGCCCGAAGTCACGTGCCGGATTCCACCCGGCCTGCGTTATCGGAGCGAAAAGCGAGATCAGCACGGCGACGGTGAAACCGATAAATAACGCCGTCATCTTGCCGGCCGGCCGGCCGTTACGCGGGTCCACAAGCGCAAAGATCATCAACACCAAGATCCCGGTACCCAGCGCCTCGACACCCATCGCAGCAAGCGGGGATACGAGGTCGCGAGCCGCCGAATCGGTGCCAAAAATGTCCGGGTTGGGGAAGTACTCTCCGAACACCATGGCCGAGTGTTCACTGCCTGACTCACCGCGAACGAGCCCGCGGTCGTCCTCAAATCGGTCGATAAATGGCCCGAACGTCACAAGGATGACCAGTCCGGCGAGCACCCCACCGAGCAGTTGGGCGGCCCAGTAACCGGGGAGAAGTTTTCTCTGAAATCTCTCGGGCCTGAAGATGGCGAACGCCAGTGTCACCGCCGGGTTCAGATGTGCGCCGGATATCGTGGCCGTGGCGTAGATAGCCAGCGTCACGCCGAAACCCCATACAACTGCTACCTGCCATAACCCCTGATGTGCACCGGTGAGCACGGCGGATGCGACCGCGCCGGTGCCGAAAAGCACGAGCAGGAATGTTCCAACGACTTCAGCCGCGTAGACGCGCAATAGTTACCTTTTTCGCAAAGAAATATCACTTATCGACTCGCGGGTCGATTAGAGACAAGTCTAACGATGTCGGGGCCAAGAATCGGCAATTTGCGTGAAGAATTTCTGCCCGTTATGCGTTCAGATAGTTAGCTGCTTCAACCCCCGCGTCGCGGGTGTACCATTCCGCCACACACGCTCACAGCCATTGCAGCGCGTCTCTTGCTCGAACGGCAGAGAGGTTTTGCCGTGGGCATCGACCGGGAAATCAATTGGGCAGACGCGACATCGCAGATAGTGAGTCTTCAGCCGCTTCCCGCACGGGTGCGGCGCGCCTCATTCCGGCGAGTCTGTCGAGATCATTCTCGTCACTGACCGACCGTAACTTCAGATACTTGTGGTTTGGACAGGTCGGAGCCGCCACCGCCATGCACGCTGACCTCGTTGCGCGCAGCTGGCTCGTATTTGAACTTACCGGATCGTCACTCGCCGTAGCCGGTGTGAACGTGGCACGGGCCGTTCCGATGTTGTTAATCGGGTTATTCGGAGGAGTCGCGGCAGATCGGTGGGACCGGAAGCGACTCCTGATCATCATCCAGGTGTGGAGCCTGCTGTTGAACGCGGCCATGGCGATCATCGTTATAGGCGGCTGGGTCGAAATGTGGCACATATACGTGCTCGCGTTCCTGCTCGGCTCAGGGATGGC
>Ga0310125_10001255_pt1 | contig 12701 bp, 10 predicted proteins | sample CB11b_Tmax_Bot8__FD_203508 | JGI IMG/M metagenome (GOLD analysis project Ga0310125, IMG submission 203508) | Marine microbial communities from Western Arctic Ocean, Canada - CB11b_Tmax_Bot8 | ecosystem: Environmental > Aquatic > Marine > Oceanic | place: Canada: Western Arctic Ocean | collected... | reverse complement strand
AAACCCGGACGCTCCAGAAATAATAATATTTGTTTTATTTTTATTCAAAATTATATATCCATTGTATTTATGCTAATATACATTTTATTACATAGCATCAATAAAATATACATCTGGAATCCGATGAACTCTATTAATAAAATAAAAATTACTGCTCTTATAGTAGCAAGAAATGAAGAAAAACATATTAAAGAATGCATAGAAAGTCTCAATACTATTGATGAAATTATTTTGCTTTTGGACAGAACTACTGACAATACTATAAATATTGCTAAAAATTTTAATTGTACTATTTTTGAAGGCAGCTGGGAATCAGAAGGCAATAGAAGAAATAAAGGCATAGAAAAATGTTCCAATAACTGGATACTAGAAATTGATGCTGATGAAAGAGCCAATAAAGAATTAATAAAAGAAGCTAAAAATAAAATTAACCTTTTAAAAGACAATAATAAAGGCTATTTTTTAATTCCATTTGACAATTATATAGGTAAAAAAAGAGTTAGATATGGATGGGGTGCATCATGGGGAGTATCATCTAAACCATGCCTTTTTAATAAAAATTCTAAAACTTGGGGAATTGAAACTATTCATCCTTCACTAATTCTGAAACATAAACATGGTTTTTTAAAAAATAGAATTGACCATTACGTTGATAATAATATTTCAGATATGATCCACCGCTTAGACCGATACACAAATGCTAGAGCTTACGATATTAGAAAATCTTCAAAAAAAATTCCTCCTTTATGGATAACTATTAGGAGAGCTCTAACAAGATTTTATAAATGTTATATTACAAGAAAAGGGTATAAAGAAAAAGGCTGGGGATTTTTAAACGCTACTTTTGCAGCACTTTTTGTTTTAATTAGTTACCTCAAAGCTGACCTAGAAGATAACAATCAACCAAAATTTTAACCCATTAAATTTAGATATTTATTAGCAATTTTTTCCCATTTATACTCCCTCTGAAGTTTTACACAATTATCTCTATATTTAATCCAAACTTCGTCATCCTTTAAAATAGATATGGCTCCTTTATAAAAATCTTCATCACTATGGGCCACTATGCCAGTCACTTTATGCTGAACTCTCTCACCTAAACAGCCTATAGGTTTGACAACGCAAGGGATTCCTAAAGCTTGTGCCTCGGCAATAGATAAACAAAAAGTTTCTCCGAGGTCTCCTTCATATAGCATTGCTCTAGATGCTAATAATTTATTAAATAGCTTATCCTTTGTAACAGGTTCAAATAATTTAATACTAGGATCCTTCAAATCTCTAATTGTATTTAAAATATTTTCTATTTTAACTTTATTTCTACCACCGTAGGTTTGATAGCCAGCAAAAATATGTAATTTTGCATTGGGTACGGCAACTTTTATATGATTAATCCAGATATTGACAAGCCAGAGCAAACCTCTTTCAGGATTAGATGTAAAAATTACTACGGGATCAGGAGCTATTTTAGAGGTGTTTTTAAATAAAAAAACGTCTTCTGATAACCCTAAAGGAATTATTACTGATCTAGATTTAATCCACTTAGGTAATGAATTAAAATGGTATTCTCCTGAACAAACCACTTTTAAATCTTTAAAAATTAATCTTTTAAAATTTCTAAACTTATTTAAATAATTTGCTGGATTATGTATCCATAAAATAGTTTTTTTTGCATTAGGTGCGTTATCTAGTAAGATAGGAGCTCTATTAATTATATAAAGATCACATTGATCAATCTTTGTATCTAAATGTTTCCAATGCACACCATTGTAGTCTTCTGAAGTTAATTTTTTAGTTAAGGCTATAACTTTATTGCCATTTTTAACAAAAGATTCTGCTAATAAAACAAAAGCAGTTTCTGTCCCCCCTAGAGGTTGCTCTCTATAGGACCTGCCATTAAAATCTGCGTCCTGATCAACCATTACTATTAGCAAATTAGAAACCCTATTTGATTGTTTTAAAATATTCCACCATATTTGGTAAACCACTAGAATCATAGCCTATATCATTTATTTTAGCTATTGAGTCTATTAAATCTGCACCTAAATATAAAACAGATGCAATTCCCCAAATAGTAGATGATCTTGCCCCTGACCTACAAAAAAAAAGAGATTTTTCATTATTATCTTTAATTAAATTACTGAAATTAATAATTTTTTCTATATTAAGAGAGTTACCAGAAAAAGGTATATTTATAAATTTTATTCCTAAAGTTTCAGCTTTTATTTTTAAATCTTCTGAACTAACTTGACCTTCTTCCTCATTATCGGGTCTATTATTGATAATTAAGGTTATACCAAAATCACTAATTTTTTTCATCATACTTAATGTAATTTGTCCTGAAACATAATACTTCCCATCAATATTTCTTAAAGTACTTTCTTCAATATTATAATAATCTGACATAGTTTTACCTTAAAATATTTAAATTAATACATGATTTAAGCATAAAAATAATATTAATTTGTTTTTAAATCCAGAAATAATTCTCTTATTTAAAAAAACATGTTGCTTTAAATCAATTAAGAATTAACAATTAATTATATATATAATTAGAATAAACATAAATAAGAAGGAGAATTAATTATATGAAAAAAATTCTAATCACTGTAATAACAACATTATTAGCTACTCTATTACTTTCCGCTTGTGACAATTCATCCAAAAATAGTGACACAAGCAAATCAAGCAATTCGGTAGTAAGATGGAAAATGGCAAGTACTTTTCCAGGAAATTTAGCAATATTAGGAGAAAGTGCACATCATTTTATTGATAGAATTAATTTAGTATCTAATGAAAATATTAAGATTAAATTTTTTGAGCCAGGAGCATTAGTTCCTGCTTTAGAAGTTTTTGATGCAGTGTCTTCTGGAGCCGTAGATGCAGCATGGTCAACACCTGGCTATTGGGCAGGAAAACTTCCTGCTGTGCAATTTTTTTCAGCTGTACCTTTTGGCCCTGGTATAGGAGAATTAATGGGCTGGTATCATAAAGGTGGAGGAAAACAACTTTGGGAAGATATTTATCATCAACATAATTTACACCCTGTTCAATGCTTAATCATCTCTCCAGAGGCATCTGGCTGGTTTAAAAAAGAGATTAATTCTGTTGAAGATCTACAAGGTTTAAAAATGAGATTCTTTGGTTTAGGTGCTAAAGTTATGGAAAAATTAGGTGTATCTACTCAATTGTTAGCAGGCGGTGATATATATCCTGCCCTAGAATTAGGAACTATAGATGCCACAGAGTTTAGTTTACCAGTAATCGATAGAGATTTAGGTTTTTATCAAGTAGCAGAACATTATTATTTTCCTGGATGGCACCAACCAGCATCCGGTCTTGAGTTGCTAGTAAACTTAGAAAAATGGAATGCTTTATCAGATAGTCAAAAAGCACAAATTGAAGCTACCTGTACAGAAAATGTCGTTTCAGGTATTGCTATGGCTGAATCTAGACAACCTGAAGCTTTAGCTTATATGATATCTAAAGGAGTAAAAGTCCATAGATGGTCTGATGAAATGTTGGCAAAATTCGAAGAAGCATGGAATGAAGTAGTTATGGAAGAAGCTGCAAAAGATGCAGACTTTGCTGAGGTATGGGCATCATTAAGTGCCTTTAGAAAAGATTATAAAATATGGAAAGACTTAGGATACCTTGACTAATCTTTAATTATAAATAATGCCATGTCAGGTTTATAGATATGGCATTATTATTACTTCTAATATTTTTTCATAAAAATTTAAAATGAGTATGTTAATGAATGATGTAGGCGATTTAAATTTAATTACAAAATTAAAAACAAAGTTTATAGGCTATCCTCAATCAACTTTAGGTATAGATAAAGTATTATACATAAACACACAAAAAGGTATCGCATGTGCAAGGTATATAGCTAACGAAAGCATGTGTCATTCTGGTGGTATAGTTCAAGGTGGATTTGTTACGGGCTGGATAGATGCGATAATGGCACTTGCATGTATGGCAAAATGTGGGGCAGATGTACTAGTATTAACACTAGATATTAAAATTAGTTTTTTAAACTCTGCAAAAATAGGAAAACTTATATCTACTGCAAAAGTAATAAAAAATACTAAATCAATTGCATTTGTAGAAGGAAAATTAGAAAATATTAAAGGCCAATTAATAGCCACAGGCACTTGTACAGCAAAATTAAAGTATAACTTTTATAAAAATTAAATATTAAACATTAATTTATATAACCTAAATTATGCCAAACTGCATATTCTTTTCTAAAGTTTTTAAGCGAATTCCATACCTTTTTAAATTCAGCATTTTTATTGGCCTCTTCTTCAACAACTATAAACCAGTTTTCTTTAAATAAAGCCATCATTTCAGGAGACCATTTGTGAATTTTAACACCTAATTGCTTAAGTTTATTGATAGCTTGTACTTGAACTGCCTCACTTTTAGCTAAACTATCTAGAAACATTTCACTACAAGTCACTTCAATTTGTGTTTTTTGAGTTAATGTCATGGAATTCCATAAATCTAAATTTATCATTAATTCTCCTAAACTTGCAGGTTGATGCCACCCAGGAAAATAATAATTATCTGCAATTGCATGAAATCCTAATTCTAAATCCATAGCCGGCATTCCATATTCAGCAGCATCGATGGTTCCCAGTTCTAAAGCAGCGTATATATCCCCTCCTGCTAGTAATTGTGTAGAGACTCCCAATTTTTCCATTACTTTAGCCCCAAGCCCTAAAAACCTCATTTTCAAACCTTTTAAATCCTCTACACTATTAATTTCCTCTCTAAACCAACCTGAACCTTCTGGAGAGATAGCTATACAATGGATAGAATGAATATTATGTGCATGATATATTTCTTTAAAAATATCATTACCACCCCCATATCTAAGCCACGCTATATATTCACTAGGGTTTGGACCAAAAGGAAAAGTAGTAAAAAATTGTAAAGCAGGAACTTTTCCTGCCCAAAAAGCAGGACTTGCAAACCCAGCATCAACACCTCCACTAGATACTGCATCAAATATTTCCATAGGTGGTACTAAAGCACCAGGTTCAAAATATTTAATATTAATATTTCCTCCTGAAACATCATTAATTTTCTGAGTTAACTTTATTCCAGTTTCTCCTAGAATAATTAAACTAGAAGGGAAAGCTCCAGCCATTTTTATATTTATTTTTTTAGATTCTTTACCAATATCCGTTTTTTTATCTTCCTCTGATTTATTACAAGAAAATAAAAAGATACTTAAAGAACATATTACTACTAATTTAATTAATTTCATTTTAAACACCTCACAAAGAATAATATTTAAACTGTTTTATAAATTATTATCAAATACTTTTTAGAATATTTATGTTATTATTTAATTTTTTAATCCTTTAAGAAATGCTCATTATGTTTAATAAAAATATTAAAATACATACCCCCTCTCTTATCATTAAGAAAAATTGTCTTTTAAAAAACATAAAAACAATGTCAAAATATTCACTAATAAATAATATCAATATTAGGCCTCATGCAAAATCTCATAAAATGTCCACTATAGCGAAAATACAAATAAAACATGGCGCCATAGGTGTATGTGTTGCAACATTGTATGAAGCAGAAATAATGATAAAAAATAAAATTAAGGGAGTACTATTAACTACACCTATTACTAATAACTATGACAAAGAACGGCTTAAAAAGCTTATTAAATTATCTAAAAGCTTTATGATGATTATTGATAATCCTATTTCAATTAAATATCTAGAAAATATTTCTAGAGAAAACATTAATAAGATAAATGTTTTAGTAGATTGCGATATTATGAGAATAGGAACTAATAAAATTTCCCGAACTGGTGCAAGAACAATTAAAGAAATTGTTACTATTGCTGGATTAATAAATAAACATACTAATCTTAATTATATAGGAATTACAGCCTATGCAGGCGATGTCCAACATATCAATAATTATAATAAAAGAAAAATTGAAACGACTACTCGCCATAACTACCTAAACAAAATTATAAATAGTTTAAAAAAAGAGAACTTATCACCAAAAATTATTTCAGGTGGCGGTACAGGCTCGCATGATATTGATACGAAAAGTAAATTATACACTGAACTACAGCCTGGAAGTTATATTTATAGTGATGCCGAATATGATAATGTATCTATTTATAAATCAAAATCAAATCCCTATAAAGCAGGATTATTTGTTGCTACATCAATTATAAGCATTATAGACAAAAATAATTATATAGTAGATGCAGGCTTCAAAGCGTTATCTACCGATTCACAACTTCTCCCCATACCATTAGGAAACCTTCCACTTGGATCTAAGTATAGTTTTATGGGAGATGAACATGGAAAAATAACAATCCCTAAAAATTCTCAAATTTTATTACTTGGTGAAACAGTTTTTATTCAGCCAACACACTGTGATCCCACAGTAAACTTATATGATCATTGCCAAATCATAATTAACAATAAAATAAAAGATTCATGGAAAATTGACGCACGAGGTTACGGATAAAGTTTATAATTATAAACTTTCTATTAATTCTTTTGCTTTCTTTAAGTATAGCTGATCCAAATGATTTATAGGCTTTGGCAATTTAACAACACTCATAATTTTTTCCTCTATCAATAGAGACATAGCTGTTATTAAATAAAATCATTATAAAAATCTTAAACAAAGATCTATAAAAATACACAATACTTATATAAGCATATTTTAAATAAAGTTAGGTAATATAAATAAAAATGTTTTATAATATAAAGGGCAATAAAAATTATATTTTATTTTTTGCATGTATTGCAACAGCATTAGTAACAATAGATCTAGCATGTATATCTGTAGCATTACCAAAAATGTTAGGTTATTTTTCTGCAAGCAAAATAGAAATTGCTTGGATCATAACTGTATATTCTATTTCTACTGCTATTTGTATTCCTCTTTTAGGTTTCTTATCAGAAAAATTTGGTAGAAAAAAAATTTATTTAATAGGAATAGCAGGTTTTTCAGTATTTTCAGCTTTATCTGGCTTATCACAAAATTTAGATCAAATACTTATTTGTAGACTTTTACAAGGTGTTTTCAGTGCACCTCTAGTAGCTTTAAGTCAATCCATTATTATTAATGCATTTCCAGAAAAGGAAAGAGGTAAAGCCCTATCATGGTGGACTTTAGGCCTATTAATTGGACCACTAATTGGACCTTTCTTAGGAGGATATTTTACTGAAAATTATAGTTGGAGGTGGGTTTTTTTAATAAATATTCCTATAGGTTTTATTGCTTTTATTGGTTCCTATATATGTCTAGAAGAGATTAAAACGAACAAAGAAATTAAATTTGCTTTACTAAGTTTCATCTTCTTAGCTATAGGGGCATCCTGTATGCAACTTGTCTTAGATAGAGGGCAAATATTAGATTGGTTTTCTTCTAACTTCATTACAAACTTAACCATAATTGCAACTCTATTTCTATTCTTATTCTTTTTACTCTATTTTATAAAAGGCAAAACACTATTTCCCAAAGAAATATTTTTAGATTGTAACTATATAGGAGGGTTAATTTTTGTTTTTTTATTTGGACTACTTCTAGTCCCACCTTTTATACTTATGCCTGATTTCTTATCTTCTATAGGAGGTTATCCAATAGACAAAATAGGGATAATTTTAATGACTAGCGGGATTGGAGGAATGACTGGCACTTTAATAGCTTCAAGACTTTTATCTTCTGGCTATTATAAAAGCATTATGATTATTGGATTATTAATCTACATGATAGGTCAATATTATATGACCTTATGGAATTCAGAGGTGACGATGAACATGATGATGGCAAATGGTATAATAAGAGGTATAGGAATTGGACTTTACTATCCTGCATTGGCTACAGCGACATATGTTACACTTCCTACAAAATTTAGAGATCACGGAGTTAGCTTATTTCAATTTATAAGAAATCTAGGCTCTGCAGTAGCTATAGCTATAATAGTGATTTTAATGGATAGGTTTCATAAAATTAATATGTCAGAATTAAGTGCTAGAGTTAAGGATAATTATAACCAAAATGAAGGATTGTTTAATAATTATAATATATATCCACTAGGAATGAATGATACTAATTTCTTTATAAGCCTAATTACACAAGAAGCTCATCTAATATCATTTATTAATATAATGGTTGTATTAACATTTTTACCATTGATATTTTTTCCTTTTTTTCTATTATTCAAATCTAAACAAAAAGGTAATTTATGAAAAATAATAATATTCCTAAAGTCTTAGGTAGTTATAAAGATATATTTGATGAAAATGTTAGGTGGGGAGATATAGATGGTTATAATCACGTTAACAATGTATCTATTTCAAGATATTTTGAAAGTGCAAGAGTTAACATAATCAGAAATTTAGAATCTGAAAAATACAGTTTTGTAATAGTAAACTTTAATATTAATTATATAGAGCAAATTTTTTATCCAAGTAAAATAAAAATTGGTACATCTATTAGTAATATTGGAAATAAATCCATAACTTTTGATCAAGGCTTATTCGTAGAAAATTCATGCAAAGCCACAGCAAAGAGTATACTAGCCTATGCGGATATAAAAGAATCAAAATCCTACAAAATTTCTGAAGACATAATATTACAATTAAATAGAATTTATGGGGCGAATGACGAGACTTGAACCCGCGACCCCCGGTACCACAAACCGGTGCTCTAACCAACTGAGCTACACCCGCCATAAATTATTATCAATTTACTACTAAATATAATAAAAATAAACAAATAGAATATTATAAATGATTATTAAATAATTTTAATTTTGTTTAAATATTAATCATATAGTGATTATTTTTGCGACATATTTATAATTTTATGTTACTAATTAAATAATTTTTATAGAGTTTTTCCTATATTATAGTTGGCATAAAACATGCTTATAATAAATGTAATAATATAGTGTTATAAACTTTAAGGAGTATAAAATGAAAAAAATTGAAGCTATTATAAAACCATTCAAACTTGACGAAGTAAAAGATGCTCTCCAAGAGGCTGGTGTTCATGGTATTACGGTAACTGAAGCAAAAGGTTTTGGTAGACAAAAAGGTCATACTGAACTTTATAGAGGTGCCGAATACGTTGTAGATTTTTTACCAAAATTAAAAATTGATGTTATAATTGCAGATAATTTATTAGAACAAGCTATTGAAGCAATACAAAAATCAGCACATACAGGAAGAATTGGTGATGGCAAAATTTTTGTAACTAATATAGAACAAGCAGTAAGAATCAGAACTGGTGAAACAGGTGATGCTGCAATTTAGGTAATCATGATTAAATTAATAAGGAATGGGAAACATGGCTAAAAATACTACAAAATCAACAAAAAATACAGCAAAATCTATTATGAAATTAATATCAGATAAAGATATTGCTTTTGTGGATTTCAGATTTACTGATCCAAGAGGAAAATGGCAACATACAGCCCAAACTGTTAGCTCTTTGGATGAAGATGTATTAAATGAAGGAATTATGTTTGATGGCTCATCTATAGCCGGTTGGAAAGTTATAAATGAATCAGATATGATATTACAACCTGATTTTGATAGTGCTGTTTTAGACCCATTTACTGCACAGCCAAGCCTAATATTATTCTGTGATATAATTGAACCAAGTACTGGTAAAAGATATGATAGAGATCCTAGATCAACAGCAATTAGAGCCGAAAATTACTTAAAAGCATCAGGAATTGGGGATACAGCATACTTTGGCCCTGAAGCTGAATTTTTTGTATTTGATGATGTTAAATGGAATGTATCTATGAATAATACTGGATACCAGATAGATTCTGAAGAAGGGCCATATAATTCTAACTCAGATTTTGATGGTGGAAATGTAGGTCATAGACCAGCAGTGAAAGGAGGCTATTTCCCTGTCCCTCCAGTAGATTCTATGACAGATATTAGAGCTGAAATGGTTACATCTATGATGGAGATGGGTATTCCAATGGAAAAACATCATCACGAAGTTGCTCCATCACAAAATGAGCTAGGTTTCAAATTTGGTCCTATGACAAAAACAGCTGATTGGATACAAATATATAAATACTGTGTTCATATGGTAGCTCATTCTTATGGAAAAACTGCTACTTTTATGCCCAAACCTATAGTTGATGATAATGGATCAGGAATGCATTGCCATCAATCTATTTGGAAAGGAAATAAACCGGTGTTTGCTGGAAATACTTATGCTGACTTAAGTGAAACATGCCTATTTTATATTGGTGGTATAATAAAGCATGCTAAAGCTCTAAATGCCTTTACTAATGCAAGTACTAATTCTTATAAAAGGCTAGTGCCAGGTTTTGAAGCACCTGTTCTTTTGACATACTCTTCCAGAAACAGGTCAGCATCATGCAGAATACCTTATGCAACTAGTAAAAATGCTAAAAGAGTCGAAGTTAGATTTCCTGATGCAACAGCTAATCCTTATTTAGCCTTTTCTGCCATGCTAATGGCAGGAATGGATGGTATAAAAAACAAGATTCATCCTGGAGATCCTTTAGAAAAAAATCTATATGATTTAACACCTAAAGAACTTGCAAAAGTTCCTACAGTTGCAGCAAGTCTCTCTGAAGCTCTAACTGCTTTAGACAAAGATAGAGCATTTTTAACAGAAGGTGATGTATTTAGTAATGAACAAATAGATGCTTACATAGAACTTAAAAAAGAAGAAGCTCAGAGAGTAGATTACACTCCTCACCCAGTAGAGTTTGATATGTACTATTCATGTTAACTAAAATTATTTATTAAAAGCTATAAGCTTAAAGCCTTATAGCTTTTTTCTACATATAGTTACTAAATTTTTTGTATATACTAAATATATTGCTTGATGGATAACAATAATATTATTATACGTTAGACATGCTAGATCTATTTGATAAAAAACAAAAAAAAGAAAACTCATACGAAGCTAAAGACATTGAAGTACTTGAAGGGTTAGAGCCTGTAAGGCAAAGACCTGGTATGTATATTGGAGGAACAGATAAGACAGCTCTTCATCACCTAGCATCAGAAATAATCGACAATTCTATGGATGAAGCTGTCGCAGGCTATGCATCTATAATAAGTATTACGCTTAAAGACAATAATAAATTATGTATTAGAGATAATGGTAGAGGTATTCCTGTTGATAACCATCCTAAACGTCCAAAATTATCTACACTTGAAGTAATATGTACTACACTTCACTCTGGTGGAAAATTTAATTCATCAAAAGCATATAATACGTCTGGAGGTCTTCATGGCGTAGGTTTATCTGTAGTTAATGCTCTTTCGGAAGATCTCTTAATTGAAGTAAATAGAGAAAAACAATTATGGAGACAAGAATTCTCCAAAGGAATTCCAAAATATAAAACAAAAAAAATACAGGAAAGTAATAAAAAAGGCACTTATATAGAATTTATTCCAGACAAGGAAATATTTGGAACAGAAGTGATTTTTGATCCAAAAATTCTTAGAGAAATGTCAGAATCAAAAGCTTATTTATTCAGAGGTATAACCATTAATTGGGAAGTTGAATCAGATATACCCGAAAATAGTGAAAAACTTAGTTTTAATTTTCCAGATGGAATAAAAGACTTCCTATTAAATAAACTATCAAATGGTCCATTATTAATTGAAGGAATATTTTGTGGTAAAACTAATTTAGAATCTGAAGGAGAAATAATTGAATGGGCAATATGTTGGCCAATCAAGCTAGAGTCTAATTTTTTAAGTTTTTGTAATACTATTCCAACAATAGAAGGTGGAAGCCATGAAAATGGTTTTAAATCAGGTCTGACAAAAGCAATGAGGACATTTGGCGAGATAAATAATATAAAAAAAGTTGATAAAATATCATCTGAAGATTTGCTAGGTAGATCATATGGTATTCTATCAATTTTTATTACAGACCCTCAATTTCAAGGACAAACTAAAGAGAAACTATCTTCTCCTAAAACACAAAAATCTATAGAAAGTTATTTAAAAGATCACTTTGAAGTCTGGTTAAATAATAACTTAGAAATCTCAAAATATTTATTAAATGAAACAATTCTTAGATCTGAAGAAAGAATACGTAGAAAAAAAGAAAAGGATTTAAATAAAAATAATTTAATTAAAAAAATATATTTACCTGGAAAATTAGCTGATTGCTCTCAGAAAGAAGCAAAAGGTTCAGAATTATTTATTGTTGAGGGTGATTCTGCTGGTGGTTCTGCAAAACAGGCTAGAAAAAGGGAAAATCAGGCAATATTAGCTTTAAGAGGTAAAATACTTAATGTTGCTACATCAACAATAGATAAAATGGAACAAAACAAAGAACTTATTGACTTAAAGAAAACTCTAAACTGTGGAACAAGAGATAATTTTAATATAGATAAACTAAGATATGAAAAAATAATAATAATGACTGATGCTGATGTAGATGGTGCACATATTACCTCTTTGTTACTAACATTTTTTTTTCAAGAAATGAAAGAATTAGTAACTGCAGGTAAATTATATCTGGCTCAACCTCCACTTTATAGAATTACGCAAAAAGATATGACATTTTATGCTATGAACGATGAGCATAAAGATGAAATTATCAAAAAATATTTTAAATCTAATAATAAATTAGAAATTAGCCGGTTTAAAGGTTTAGGTGAAATGCCAGCTAAACAATTAAAA
>Ga0310125_10001254_pt1 | contig 12701 bp, 12 predicted proteins | sample CB11b_Tmax_Bot8__FD_203508 | JGI IMG/M metagenome (GOLD analysis project Ga0310125, IMG submission 203508) | Marine microbial communities from Western Arctic Ocean, Canada - CB11b_Tmax_Bot8 | ecosystem: Environmental > Aquatic > Marine > Oceanic | place: Canada: Western Arctic Ocean | collected... | reverse complement strand
CCACTGCGCTGACGCACACGAAGGATCAGCTCGTGGACTCGGTGTGGCTGCAGGATCTCGTGTTCGTACTTCCGCACATTGCACTCGTTGTTGACCTCTATGAGCACGTTTCCCCAGTTGCCCTCAAGGAGCCAGTCGATGGCCTCGTCGACAGCACGCAGGACCGCCGCTTCACGATTGAGGCGCTCATCCTGGCCGAAATAGAATAGTCCCAGAATCACCACCATGCCCAGTTCGTCCGCCCGTTGCAGGATCCGTCGGCACCGATCCAGCACATCGATGCGTAACGAACCGTCTGCGGCGAAGGCGGAATTGTGCCACGGCTGTTCCTTCGAATAACCCTCGGGACTACCGCCCTGCAGATTCAGCGTGAAGCATTTGACTCCGTGGCGGTGCCACTCGGGCATGGCGTCGATGAACTCCTCCGTATTGCGCTCAGCGTCCCAGGTGCCGGTATCGGGATAAGCCCAACGCTGTACCGTCGCGGGATTCATGTCATCGAAGGTGCCCTGCACCATTCGGGTATTGAACAACAGGCCTTCCACCCGGCGATTCTGCCAGATGCGGCCCTGGTAGGTGGGGCAACCGTTCACATGGAAGCGATCGCTGTCGATGGTTACTGTCGTGTTTGTCACGAGGGAAGAATACATGGGTCTTGACGGTCCGCCAACATGGACAGCAGATTCCCCCTACGATGGCGCGACACGACGCTCACCAAATGATGACATTCTGTGACATTCTGATAGAGAGGACCCGATGGCAGACAAGACAGCGTTGATGGTGTATGGTGGTTATGAACCCCACCAGCCAAAGCAGACGGTGGAAGTTTTCGCGCCATTGCTCGAGGCTGCGGGATTCGACGTCACCCTGTCCGATACGATGGACAGCTATCTCGACAGAGATCTCATGCATTCTCTCAGTCTCGTAGTTCCATGCTGGACGATGGGACAGATCGAGGGTGACCAGGAGAGAGGTCTGCGCGAGGCGGTGGAAAGCGGCGTCGGTCTGGGCGGTTGGCATGGCGGCATGTGCGACTCCTTCCGCAACGCCACCGGCTATCAGATGATGACTGGGGGACAGTTCGTCGGTCATCCAGATGGTATCAAGGAGTACACGGTACAGATCACCAGGAAGGACGACCCCATCGTCTCAGGGTTGTCCGATTTTCACATGCACTCCGAGCAGTACTACATGCATACCGATCCGGGCAATGAGGTGCTGGCGACGACGACCTTCGACGCGCAGAGTGCACCCTGGGTGAATGGTACGGTGATGCCCGTCGTCTGGAAGCGGGTGTGGGGTGAAGGCAAGGTGTTTTACTCCTCCCTTGGCCACGTGGCCACCGACTTTGAGGTCGAAGAAGCAAAGGAGATCCAGCGTCGCGGTTTGTTGTGGGCGGCGCGGTGACTCAGAGACATTGGCGGGAGCCGACGCCGACTGATTATCTGCTGCTGGCAGCAGACTCGATCAATGGAGACCGACCACGGTATGGCAGCGGCTGAAACAACGAATATGAATGATCAGGAATTGGCTCTGATCGTGCTGCAGCAGGGCAAACCGCAGCAAGTGCTGGCCAAGTTCCTGAACCTCACTGCTCAACTACCAATACGGGCTGTCCATCGTCGTCGCGCCGGATCTGGCCAAGGCAGGTTCACCGCTGAGTGAGCACAAAGGCAAGGTTCGTTGTGTCTGTGTCATCCAGGACGAAGAGATCTCCAGCCAGATTGCCCTCAAGGCACTTACGGACAATGGCGATGTACCGCTGTTTCTGATCTTACCAACGAAAAAACTTGGGCTACAGCGCATGGCAGGATCGGGGATGCCGGAACTCAGCTTCTGCGCCTGGGAACAGGCCTTTAGTCAGGGTGGCGCCTCGCTGCAACGGGCTGTCGGTGATGTGCTGGAGACGAGTGGGGTGGGCAATCTGTTCCGCCATTGTAGACGAGTTGCCTTACAGCGCCGTGCAACAGCAGGCGGAACGACGCCTTCGCAGCATCCATACGTTGCCCACATTACCCGAGATCATCATGCGCATGGTCAACGATCCCAAGACGACGCCAGAGGAACTCGACAAAGTGCTGTGCACGGACCCGGCGATCGTCATGAAGCTGATCCAGGTCATGCGTTCCCCGTGTTCACGGGCACAGGCGGTCGCACGGCGAAGTGGACCCTCAAGGAGATCATCACCTGTCTTGGCGTGAAAAAAGTCGGTGCGATCGCTTAACGGGTGAAGATGATCAACAGCCTGGTGAAGCCGGAGGAGAGCGAGTTCGACATGAAGCGCTTCTGGGAGCACTCCGTCGGCACGGCGATTATCGCCGACAAACTCGTCACCGATCGGCTCGTACGGCTTGGGAAACCACTGGAGTTCAACGACTACTGGATTGGCGCTCTGCTGCACGACGTAGGCAAGCTGGTGCTGGGTTCTTCTTCTGGGACTGGATGTACGCATCCTGACACATCGGGCGGAGAAGAATCCTTCCGGCAGGCCGAAGTCGATCTCATCGCAAGCCATCAGCGAGTCGGGCAGTTGATGCTGCTCAACTCTGACATGGGAGAGAATGCAGTCAACGCCGTGGGCAACCACCACGAGTTGTCCGATCCGGACGATCTGCTACGACTACTGCATGTGGCCGACAATCTGGCCAAGTCCGTCGGCCTCGGCACCTTGCCTGGTGAGGAGGCCGAATTTGACGCGGACGTACTCAAGCAGATGGGCCTGAGCAGCGATCGAGTCGTGCGGCTATCTGCGGATCTACAGAAGGAGATGGTCCAGGAGATCAGGTCCGTCGTCGCCAGTTGTCTCTGAGAGACCGACGCTCCCTCAGCCCTGCTGGGCCTTGTTACGCTCGTCGAGAAATGCGCGTTTGAATCTGTAGTTACGACTCGTGTCCACGTCGACAAGACCACTGCGGATGAGGTGCCTGTTCACCGGCGTCTTGTTACGCAGGTAGAGGTAGACGAGGGGGGCACCGTCTGCCGCACTGTCGACATCAGCGCAGGCATCGTCGTAGCGCAGATAGACTCGCTGACCGCCAGTGAGCTCCCGCAATCGGGCCTCAGCCTGTGGACGTTGTTTGGCGACGGAGCGTACACCGAGTAGGCGGACCCGCTTGCCCGAATCCAGTTTTACCGCGTCCGGCGCCAGGATCTCCTCCACACGACAGAAATCTTCCGGGGTGTTGCCACTGCCCTGCTGATCGATACGCGAGCCGTAGGCGCGTTTACGAGGGTCCACTTTGCGATCCATCGGTACCGGGTCATGGAAGCGATAGGGCAGTTCGTCGATGCGGGCGTCCCAGTCGATTTCGATTTGCGGCATGTGCTCGAATGCCACACGGTCGGTGACCCCAGCCAGGCGTTCGCCGATGACGGAACCATACTCGGCATTGATCTCATACCCCACCGACTGGCGTCCCAGGCGAGTGGCGGCAACAGACGTCGTGCCACTGCCGAGAAATGGATCCAGCACGGTTTCGCCCGTGAAGCTGAACATCTGGATCAGTCGTTTCGGCAACTCTTCAGGGAATGCTGCAAGGTGTCGGTCCTGGCGCTGACCAGGGAAATTCCAGTGGCCGCTGAAGTACGTGTTCCACTCCTGTGGTGTCATGGCGGAGGCTTGCTTCTGCTCGCTGTCGATCCGCTCGGGGCGGCCATGGCGGCGAAAGAGCAGGATGAATTCGTAGTCGAGTTTGACGACGCCATTACGCGGGTATGGATAGGAACCCATCACGGCGCCCCCGCCAGAACTGTTCGTCGTCGTCACCTTCTGCCAGATAATCGCCCCCATATAGTCGAAACCGATGCTCTCACAGAAGCGGATCACTTCGGTGCGGATCGGGATCACCTTATACCGACCATAGTAGGCGGAGCGGGCGAACTGGTCTCCGATATTGACGCAGAGCCTGCATCCCGGCGCCAGCACCCGTTGACACTCAGACCAGACGAGATTCAGTTGATTGATGTAATTCTCGTAGCTGTCTGCGAAACCGAGTTGGGTGTCGCTGCCGTAGTCCTTCAACTGCCAGTATGGCGGCGATGTGACCACGAGGTGGGCAGAGGTGTCGGCAACAGAGTCCATGGAACGCGCATCACCGAAAATGACACGACTGTGTGGCCCCTCAGCGGGCGACTGTATGGCGTGGGCCCGCGTCGTGGGCTGGGAGATCGACATATCCGTCCTGTGCGTGTAAGTGGACAACAAGCAGATCAGATCAAACAGGGTACTCCGTCCATGTGCCCGTACATCCGAGACCGCGGCGCACGTGCAGCACATGGGCTTGTGGATCGGCGATATAGCCGGCCACCGAGTATGAGTTGCGCTCGCCGTGACGACAGATCCCACCCGGATCACCTTCGTGGTCGGCGAGCATCAGCTTGAGACGATCGACGCAGATCTCACCCCAGGACTCGGCGACGAGGGTGCGGATGCGGTCGAGGCGTGGGCAGGAATCCGGGGTGTTGCCGTCTTCGTGCTGAGCGAATTCTGCGCTTATGTAATGATTTGTGTGTAGGCGTCGGCAGGGATGATCGTCGATGAATACGGCGATCCCTTCCGGTCGGATCTCGACATCAGCGATGCCCCCCTGGCCGTCACAGAAGACCATGTTGCCTGCAGAGCAGGTGCGGTGCGTGCGTACGAGATCGACACACTCATCGACGGTCTTGAGTTCGAGGCAACGTCGCTTCAGCGGATAATGCGTCAGACCGGGTCGCCAGGCGGCATTGCCGAGGCCGTTGGCAAACTCGCCGACGCCGTGCTCATTCATACCCATATAACCGAGTTGCCCGGCGAAGGTAAAGGTCACCAGACGTGGACGACCATCTGTGGGCGTGAGACGAAGGACGATGCCGAGATCGCTGAACTCCGGACCCAGATCCTGGTTCTGGCCGGCAAATGTCCGGCCGCCAATGGTTCCCTGGCCGGTCACGGCGAAGGCCGTGCAACCTTCTTCCACGGCGACGTCGGCGCGCTGTGCGGCAGCGCCACGGACCTGGCAGATCATGGCCTCCTCGAAAGACAGGTCGGCCCCCGCCGCCAAACCCCGTACTTCCTCGAGAAAGGGGGGACTCAACGCCTCGATGAAGGGCACGTACGTAAGGGCACCCGCAGCCAGGGCCGTGCGGTCGCGTCCCGTCGTCTTTTCGATATAACCCAGATACCGCTCGATCAACGGTGCCGCCTGGGCACCATGTTCGTAACCCATGTCGTAAGCCGAACCAGCGGCCTCGACGAGGGGGAATCGATTCACGAAGCACCCCGATACAGATTCGAGAATGCTGAGGATGGCATGGGCCACGGGCCGCTTAGTTGCTGCTACGAGCCGGTGGTCGCCAGGGAGCTTGCAGGGGATGAAACGGCAAAGCAGGTGATCGTCGAGTGAGTACGGCTGAATGTCAGCGGAGCGGAGGGCGGGAGAGCCCCCCATTCACCCGACTCCAGATATAGACATGAGTGGGGCGAATTGGCAAGCTGTGGTTCGCCGGGAGGAGGGTGATCAGCGACTGATGCGGGCCGCCTGCCGTGCCGCCAAGGACTCAGCGGCCCGTCTCTGGGCTGCTACGCCCGGCTCAACGCCTCCTGGCTGGCGCGGACGAGGCGCTGATCCTCGAACTCTTGGGTCACCTGTAGTGCTTCTTTGTACATGCGCTCCGCATAGTCGAAATTGCCGCGCTTAAAGGCGACATCGCCAGCGTCGTCAAAGGCTCGCCAGTGTCTGTCGTCAAATGCGATCGTGCCGATGATACCGAACAGGAGAATGGCGACGGTGCCTCCGGTGACTTTCGGCGGTCATGATCCGTTCCGCAATGCAGAGGGCCGCGGTTCGTATCCCGCGCAATCGGTGACGGGCAAGTGTGGATACCGAGGGTAGGCGTCCTCCCGTGCGGCGCGGCGGCAAAGGACAAATACCGACCCCCGGGCGGAGTTCACCCGTCGCTCATGGCGACAGTCGGCGCACTGGCCGGTGGTATGAGGAGGGGCTGGCGGATTCATTGGGGCCTGTAGGATAAGATACGACCACTGCAGCGACTTTGTGGGGGCTCGCCGTTGTCCATTCTGTGGAGGGAAGTAAACATTCCAGTCCATGCCTTCATTCCACCTATCCCGTTGGGACAATCTCCATATCGTCTCGCGAATCCTGTTGCCCACTGTCGCTCTCGGTCTGGCCGTGTCCGGCCTGGCGTATCTGCTACAACCCCCACCATGGGTGAGCCCCCTCGCCGTCGTGCTGGTGATGGGGGCTGCCATCTGGATCGGTATACATCTCCGTGTGCGCCAACCCCTGCGCGCAGTACGGGAATGGATCGATCGGCGCGCAGATGGTGAGATATCGCTGCGACTACCGGTGACCTCACACGACGAACTAAGCCAACTGGCGGCATCGCTCAACGAACTGATCGCCAGCGCTTTTCAGGGCGAGGATCATGTCCACAGCATCCTGCGCACAGCGGCAGATGGCATTGTCACCGTCGACGAGTTGGGTATCGTCGAGCTGAGCAATCCGGCTGCGGAACGAATGTTCGGCGTAGAGCGGGGGCTTTGACGGGAGTTCATATCGGTCAGTTGCTACCCTCCTATGATCAACTGCCGATCACGGGGATGAGTGTCTACGAACCGATTCAACCGGGGGGCAATCCGACACCATACGAGATCGAAGCACGGGCCACTTCAGGGGAGGCCTTCCCCGTCAGTGTCACAGTCGGTGATCTACCCTCTGACGAGGAGCTGCACTTTGTCCTGGTGCTACCTATGAAAGCGCAAGAGCCTGGGCCTGGATATATTTAATGCCAACCCCGATATACGTAACATTTGAATCAACTGGGGGAGCGCCCACTGTGATGCCGGTCACACTGCCGCAAAGCTCAGCGTCGAACCTGTCGATGCTCGCATATTTCTCCTAGAACCCAAGGCCGAGTTGCGGATCCTCTTCCGGCGCCGGTGGATCGACTGGCTCGATCATTGTTCTGTCGTCGTCGGTGGCCCGGTTGACCCGATCCGACACGGGATGCACGACCAGGTCGCTGAGTGGGTACGGACGCAGAACGCGGCGCAGCGCTTCGACGTCCGTGAACTCACGATCCATCCACACTTCGGCGGCGCCTTCGGTGAGAATCGCCGGCATGCGATGATGAACGAGGGCGGCGACTTCATTCGGTTCGGTGGTGATGATGGTGCAACTTCTCAGGACGCCTTCTTCCGGTGTCGGCCAACGCTCGTACAGCCCGGCCATGAGGAAGGGCTCGCCACCATGTCGGCGTACCAGCATGGGTGTGCGGCTGCGGCCCTCGCGTTTCCACTCGTAGTAGCCACTGGCGGGGATCAGACATCGGCCCCGGGCGAAGGCGCTACGGAAGGCTGGTTTGTCGGCAAGGGTTTCAGCGCGGGCGTTGATCAGACGGTTACCAATGGCGGGGTCGCGGGCCCACGAAGGTACCAGGCCCCACTTCAATTCCTGCAGCACGCGGCTTTCGCGTTGAACGATGGCGGCAACGGGTTGGCTCGGCGCGATGTTGAAGCGTGGCTTCAACTCAAGCAGAGTCTGCTCCACGGCGAAGCGCTCAGCGACATCTTCCGTGGCGTGGTGTAAGGTGAATCGTCCGCACATAAGTCGTAGAATAGAGTGTATGAGCAACCGATACCAGCAAAACGAGCCATGACGATTCTGGTCACGGGGGGCGCCGGCTACATCGGATCCGTCACCGTGGAGGCCCTGCGGCACGCCGGTAGCCGGGTGGCAGTTGTCGACAATCTGTCTCGAGGACATCGCGCGGCGGTGGCTGCCGAGGTGCCGTTCTACGAAGGGGACGTCCGGGATTCAACCCTCATCCGACGGATCGTAGAGGAGCAGCACATCGAAGCCTGTGTGCACTTTGCGGCGTTGACGTATGTGGGGGAGTCGGTCCAGGAACCGGACCGCTACTACGCAAACAACGTGGGCGCTACGGTAAATCTGCTCGATGCCCTGACAACAGCGGGGGTGCGCCGCTTCGTCTTCTCCTCGACATGCGCCACCTATGGTGAACCGTTACGGGTACCCTTGGACGAGAGTCATCCTCAGCATCCAGAGAATCCGTATGGCTGGACCAAATTCTTCGTCGAACGGGAATTAGAGCTCTTTGAGGCTAACTACGGTCTGCGCTTTGCCGCGCTGCGTTACTTCAACGCCGCCGGGGCCATCGCGGCGCGCGGCGAGGATCATACGCCAGAGAGCCATCTGATTCCCTTGTGTCTACAGGTCGCTCTTGGCCAACGCCAGGGACTCACCGTGTTCGGCCAGGATTATGACACAGCGGATGGATCCTGCATTCGCGACTACGTACATGTCCAGGATCTGGCCGATGCCCACCTGGCCGCCCTCGACCATCTGGCCGGGGGTGGCAGTTCGCAGTTTCTCAATCTGGGTACCGGTCGCGGCTGGTCGGTGCTGGAGGTGATCGAGGCGGCTCGGCGTATCACTGGCCACGAAATCCCGCTAGAAGTCGGGTCACGACGCGCCGGGGATGCCTCCAGCCTGGTCGCCGACGCCTCACAGGCAAGCTCTGAGTTGGGCTGGTGTGCCCGCATTCCCGATCTGCAGGATATCGTCGCCAGCGCCTGGACCTGGCACCGTGCCCACCCTGATGGATACGGGAAACACCAGTGATCCCCACCCTCGTCGAGAACCCTCACCGTCGTCACAATCCGCTCACAGGCGAGTGGGTGCAGGTCAGTCCTCAGCGTACGCGTCGGCCCTGGCAGGGTCAGGTCGACAACCTGCCATCCGAGACGAGCCCATCATACGACCCATCCTGTTACCTGTGTCCGGGCAACGCGCGTGCCAGCGGTCGGACCAATCCAGCGTATGACAGCACCTATGTCTTCGATAACGACTTCGCTGCGCTGTTGGCCGATGAGCCTGGCCCTGGCGCGCTGGACCATAAGCTGCTGCGATCCGCACCCGTCCAGGGCCAGTGCCGGGTGCTCTGCTTCTCACCGCGACATGATCTGAGTCTGGCAAGAATGGACGTGGATGCCACACGCCACGTGGTAGATCTGTGGGCTCAGCAGGTCGAGGAACTGGGTCAGCGCTACCAGTGGGTGCAGATTTTCGAAAACAAGGGCGAACTCATGGGGTGCTCGAACCCACACCCCCACGGGCAGGTGTGGGCGCTGGACGAACTACCAAACGAGCCACGCAAGGAAGCGGTCTGTCAGGCGGCCTATTTTTCCGACCGCGGTCGCTCTCTGCTGTTGGATTATGCTCATCTCGAAATCGAGCGAGAGGAGCGCGTGGTCGCCCTCACCGACGGCTGGGTTGCCGTGGTCCCCTTCTGGGCGGTGTGGCCTTATGAAGTTCTGCTGATGCCCCGTCGCCAGGTGGCTCATCTACCGAATTTGGCCGATGACGAACGCGCGGATCTGACGTTGATTCTGCGCCGACTCCTGCGCCTCTACGATCGTTTGTTCGACACCTCCTTCCCTTATTCCATGGGGTGGCACGGTCAGCCGTGCCAGGGGGGTGGCGATGGTTGGCAGCTACACGCCCATTTTTATCCGCCCCTGCTGCGCTCAGCGACGGTGCGCAAATTCATGGTGGGGTACGAGATGTTGTGCGAGGCCCAGCGGGATCTCACGGCCGAAGCCGCTGCTGCGCACCTGCGGTCGATAGCGGAACAGGAGTAAGAGGATGAAAGAAGTGTCTGCAGATCCCGCCGCTGCCGTGCGTCAGGCTTATGCCGCGCGCTTTGGTGGTGAACCCCAGTTCCTGATCCGCGCGCCCGGGAGGGTCAACCTGATCGGGGAACACACCGACTACAACGTTGGCTTCGTGCTGCCCATGGCCATCGATCGCGCCGTCTGGCTCGCCCTGCGTCCCACGACAGACGGTCAGGTGCGAGTCCATGGTGTCGATGTTGACGAGATGGGGGAATTTTCGCTGTCCACGTTGCTCGATTCAGGGCCGCCCGAGGCAGATACCGCTGCCCAAGGCTGGCTGGAATATCTGAAATGCACGGCGTGGGCCCTGTTGGACGCAGGCCACCGGTTAACGGGCTGGGAGGGCGCCGTCGCAGGTGACGTACCGATTGGCGCCGGCCTGTCCTCATCTCCGCCCGCCGGTCGCGCCGGTCATGCCCTGTTGTTGGACTGCCGTACGCTCGAAGGCCGGCACGTGCCGTTGCCTTCGGGGACGGCGGTGGTCGTACTCGACACGGGGACGCGCCGCGGCCTGGTGGACTCCGCCTACAATGAGCGTCGCAGCCAGTGCGAGAAGGTCTCCGCCTTGTTTGGCGTGCCCGCCTTGCGCGATGTCACATCCGTCGATCTGGCAGCACGAGCGGGGGAACTCGATGACATTGCCCGCCCGCGCGCGAGTCACGTGATCAGCGAAAATGAACGCACCAGTGAGGCCGCAGAGGCGCTGGCACGGGGAGATGCGACACGCATGGGGGAGCTGATGGACGCCAGTTGCGCGAGTCTACGTGACGATTTCGAGGTCTCGTCGGAGGCCCTCGACAAGATGGTGGTCTGTGCCCGCAGAGTGGATGGCTGTTATGGTGCCCGTATGACGGGTGCCGGTTTCGGGATTGTGCCGTCGCCCTTGTCGAATCGGGGGCTGCAGCCTCTCTGGCCAAGGTTGCAGCCGAAAGCTATCACGAGACAACAGCTCACAACGCGCAGGTCTATGTCTGTACCGCAACCGACGGTGCCGGAATAGAAGCGTGAACAGACGGCTGCAGGAGGAAGAGTTCGAGGCGGATGGCCTCGAGAGTCTCGATCCAGACATGCAGCAGGAGCTGATCGAGCATCTGACCGGCCATCTCACGGACCGTCGTTTCGCCCGCATGCAAGAGGTCCTGGCGCAGCGCACACGCTGGCTGACGGTGGTCTTGGAGGATATATATCAACCCCATAACGCCAGCGCCGTGTTGCGCTCCTGCGAGTGCTTCGGCGTGCAGGATGTCCACATCGTCGAGGATCGCAATGACTACACGATCAGCCGCGACGTCGCCCTGGGGGCATCGCGTTGGCTGGATCTGCAGCGCTGGCGGGCACAGGAAGGCTTGACGATCGACGATTGCTGTGATGAACTGAGCCGCCGCGGGTATCGCCTGGTGGCGGCGACACCGAGACAGGATGCGGTGCGGGTCGAGGATCTCGATGTCACCACCGGGCCCGTGGCGGTGCTGTTTGGCACGGAGTTGAAGGGTCTCACGACAAAGGCTCTGGCGCGGGCGACGGAGGCGGTGCATATCCCCATGTACGGATTTACGGAGAGTTTCAACATCTCCGTCAGCGCCGCCCTCATCCTGCGTGAACTGAGTGCCGGGATGCGCGCTGCCGAGGTGCCGTGGCAATTGGGGGCACAGCAGCGCCAGCAACTGCTGTTGCGTTGGATGCGACGTTCCATCAAGCATAGCGACAGAGTCATCGATCGATTCCGGGCACAGGCAACAGAATGAGCACAACTACAAGCTTCGCACAGCAACAGGCCATCGCCTCGGCAGTCGATGCCGAAGCCATCGCCCGAGACACACTCGCCTTTGTCGAACTCACGAGTGAAACCGGTGACGAAGGACGGGGTAGCGCCTTTCTGGCTGAGCTGTTGCAGCGTGAGGGTTTCGATGTCGAGGAAGATCCCTTCCTGACGGGTCGGCCCAATATCTACGCCCGTGTGCCCGGCGCTGGCGGTGGACCCTGCCTGGCCTTCAACGGGCATACCGACACGATTCCCGTGGGGGCGTGCCATCCACCTCGACGGGATGGCGACTGGATTCTGGGCCGCGGGACGGAGGATATGAAGGGGGGCCTGGTGGCCATGGTCCACGGCGCTGCCGCTCTGCGACGGGCCGGTATCGACCTGGCGGGGGATCTGTGGCTAACCGGCGTCGTCGGTCACGAAACGCCCGTGGGCAAGAAGGAGGGGCCGAAGCGGCTCATCGAACATCTGCTCTCGGGGCAGATTCCGGCGACGGCGATCCTCATCGTCGAAGGTCCCTGCGCGGTCTGGTCCGCCAGCCTGGGATCGGCGCTTTTTAGCATTACGGCATTCGCCGACCGCGAGCCGATCCACACGATCAAGGTCCCGTATGCCGACAACCCTGTCCGTTGGTTGGGCGTGTTGCTCGCCGAATTCGACGACCTGGAGGCAAGCTTCGCAGGCGGCACGCATCACGTGCTCTGTGGACGCCATCAGCTCAATGTCGGCATCATTCGCGCCGGAGACTGGTTCAATCGACTGCCAGTGGAGTGGCAAGTGACGGGTACGCGGCGGTGGACCCCGGGGTCAACTTGTGCCGATGCCCGAATGGAAATGGAAACTCTATGCGCAGATCTCGCGGCGCGCTCCGGGTTGCGTTTCGAAGTTGAACTTGCCAACGATCGCGAACCTTTCGAGACACCTGCGGATCATCCCCTCGTCACCGCCCTGCTCGACGCTGGCGAAGCGGATCGGGGCACTCGTCCCGACATCGTCGGTATGGGTCTGGTTGGCGATGCGAATCTTTATGCCAACGACGGTGGTGTCAGCACGGTCTACTACGGTCCCGAGCACGAGACCGCACACTCCGATGTGGAACGTGTGTCCGCCAAACGTCTCGCCCACTGTGCTCGTGTATATGCGATGGCGGCAGCAGGTTTCTGCGGCGTCTGCCGCCAATGACAGTGGCGGAGCGGCCAGACCCGATCTCATTTCTTGCCCTTCTCAAGCTGTAACCTCCAC
>Ga0310125_10001251_pt1 | contig 12716 bp, 15 predicted proteins | sample CB11b_Tmax_Bot8__FD_203508 | JGI IMG/M metagenome (GOLD analysis project Ga0310125, IMG submission 203508) | Marine microbial communities from Western Arctic Ocean, Canada - CB11b_Tmax_Bot8 | ecosystem: Environmental > Aquatic > Marine > Oceanic | place: Canada: Western Arctic Ocean | collected... | reverse complement strand
TTGGATTATCATCTTCTATTAATGGAACAGCTACATTCCGAGCAGGTGGTGGAGGTGGCTCAATGTCTAATGGCGATGGTGCCGCTGGCGCTGGGGGTAATGGTGGTGGAGGAGCTGGTTCTAGTTCTTCTGGTACTGCTGGAGTTAGTGGAACAGCAAACACCGGTGGCGGTGGAGGTGGTGGATATGGCAATGTAGCTGGTGGTGCAGGTGGCTCAGGAATAGTTATCATTCGGTATTTAACTTAAGGAAAATAAATTATGCATTATGCTAAAATAGAAAATAATATAGTTACACAAGTAATAGTAGCAGAGGAAGAGTTCTTTGATACCTTTGTAGATTTAACTCCAGGTGAATGGATACAAACCTCATACAATACACAAGGTGGTGTTCACTCAGAAGGTGGTACACCTTTAAGAAAAAATTTTGCTGGTGTTGGTTATACCTACGATTCAACTCAGGATGCTTTTATAGCACCTAAACCTTACACATCTTGGGTATTAAACGAAACTACTTGTCTTTGGGAAGCACCAGTAGCTTATCCAGGTGATGGAAAAAACTATAGTTGGAATGAAGAGTCAACATCTTGGGATTTAATAGTATAAAAGATTATAAATAGTATAGAGGAAACATATGGCAGAACCAGCAACAAGAGAAAATTTAAAACAGTATGCTTTAAGGGCATTAGGTAAGCCTGTAATAGAGGTTAATGTAGATGATGACCAATTAGAAGATAGATTGGATGAAGCGTTACAGTATTTTGCTCAATATCACTATGATGGTGTTGAAAGATGCTACTTAAAATATAAAGTTACGGCTGCTGATATACTTAGGATGCAATCTCCTACAGGAGATTCTACTCTAGTTGCAACAAAAAATAGTGTAACAAGTACTTTTACAATAGCAAATAATTATGTTATTGTTCCTGAAGCTGTATTAGCAGTAACAAGAATATTTCCTTTGTCGGATAGACATAGTATGAATATGTTTGATATACGTTATCAATTAAGATTAAATGACCTTTATGATTTTTCATCTACTTCAATTATTCACTATGATATGGTATTAAGACATTTAGATTTTTTAGACCATATTTTAGTTGGAGAAAAACCAATAAGATTTAATCAATATAATAATAGATTGTATATAGATATGGATTGGAAACATGATATTACAACCGATGAACATTTAATTATTGAGTGTTATCGTAAATTAGATCCAGCAGTTATGACGGATGTTTATAATGACATTTATATAAAACGATATACAACAGCTTTATTTAAAAAGCAATGGGGTGCTAATTTAAGTAAATTTGATGGTGTTGCTATGGTTGGTGGAGTAAAACTTAACGGCGAACAAATGTATTCACAATCATTACAAGACATAGAAAAATTAGAAGAAGAAATAAGAGGCACATACGAAACGCCTGTTACGTATATGATAGGATAATGCAATGCCAACAAATCATTACTTTCAATCAGGCAGTGGTATAGGGAGTCCTGCCGAAAAAAGACTTTATGAAGATTTAATTATGGAAGGCCTAAGAATATATGGCCATGATTGTTATTACCTACCACGGACATTAGTTAATCAAGATTTAATATTAGGAGAAGATGTATTAAGTAAATTTGATGATTCTTATTTACTTGAAATGTATATTGAAACTACTGAAGGTTTTGCAGGTGAACAAGAATTAGTATCTAAATTTGGTTTAGAAATAAGGGACGATACAACCTTTATGATTTCTAAACGTAGATGGCAGGACCAAGTTGATACTCCTGCAACGCTTATAAAAGAAGGTAGACCAAATGAAGGAGATTTAATCTATTTTCCTTTAATGAATTCATTTTTTGAAATTCAATTTGTTGAAGATCAAGAACCATTTTTCCAATTAGGCAATTTACCTGTTTATAAATTACGTACTACAAGATTTGAATATAGCTCGGAAAGAATTGATACCGATGTTGCAGCTATTGATAAGTTAGAGGATACAAGATCACTAGATCAATTACAACATCAATTTAATTTAGAAACAGCTACAGCTGCAGGAACAGGTTCATTATTATTAGAATCTTCTACTGGTGAAATTAATTATTTAATTAATGAATCTTTTAGTATTACAACACAATCAAAAGATTTTGCAGATAATGTAGCATTTGAAGCAGAAGATGATATATTAGATTTTACTGAAAGAAATCCTTTTGGTGAAGTGGATGAAGGATTTTAAATATGTTCGGTAAACATTTTTATCACCAAAGTTTAAGGCGACTTGTAATAGCGTTTGGTACAATTTTTAATAATATAGTAATTCATAGAAAGGACAGTTCTGGTAATGTTGTCCAATCTCTTAAAGTACCTTTAGCATATTCACCCAAAGAAAAATTTATAACAAGATTAGATCAACAAGCTGATTTAGAATCTAGAGAGGTAGCTATAACTTTACCTCGTATGGGTTTTGAAATTGCTGGTATTGCTTATGATGCACCTAGAAAATTACAAAAATTAGGAAAAGTTAAAGCAGTTAAATCAAGTAGTTCATCAATTATGGATTATCAATATAATCCTGTACCTTATAATATAAGTTTTAATTTATATTCTTTTACAGCTACTGCTGAAGGTGGGTTACAAATAATAGAACAAATATTACCTTATTTTCAACCAGATTATACTGTTACAATAAACACTATACCATCTATGAATATTAAAAGGGATGTTCCTATTATTTTAAATAATGTTAATTATGAAGATAGTTATGATGGAGCATATACACAAAGACGAGCTGTTACTTATACTTTAGGTTTTACTGCAAAAACTTATTTGTATGGTCCAGTTTATTCACAAAGAGTTATTAAAGAAACACAAGCAGATATGTATACTGATACTACTGGAACAGAAAAAAGAGAGGAAAGAATTATTGTAGTTCCCGATCCTACAACTGCTAATGCGGATGATGATTTTGGATTTACTACAACAATAAATACTTTTGTGGATAGTAAGAATTATAATCCAGCAACTGATAGTGATGAATAATTATGAGTATAGACGATAAAATAAATGAAGCCTTAGGTATATCAAATACTGAAACACATACTACTAAGCAAGTTATTAAAAAGGAATTTACACCACCAGTTCCAAGATTAGAGGATAAAGAAAAACAAGATATAGATAATGATTACAAATATAGTAGAGAAAATTATTATAATCTTATAGAACGTGGCCAAGATGCTGTGCAAGGTATATTAGATATTGCTAAAGAAAGTCAGCATCCTAGAGCATATGAAGTGGCAGGTAATTTAATTAAACAAGTTGCTGAAACAGTAGATAAGTTAGAAGACTTACAAGGTAAAATTAAAAGATTAAAAGATGTGCCAGATAGAGTTAATACAAATATTAAACAAGCATTGTTTGTAGGTTCATCTACCGAATTACATAAATTGTTAAAAAATAAAAGAGAACGGACAGTAGAAGAAGATGACAATAGAAAGTAAAGAACATTATTTAGGTAATCCAAATTTATTTAAAGCAAATACACCTCAGCAATATACTAAGGAACAAATAAAAGAAATTCAAAAGTGTATGGAAAATCCTATATATTTTATTGAAGAACATATGAAAATTATTTCTATTGATAAAGGTCTGATACCTTTTGCTATGTATTCATTTCAGAAAAAAATGGTAGATACATTTCATAACAATAGATTTACAATTTGTAAATTGCCTAGACAATCAGGTAAGTCAACTATTATTATTGCTTATCTTTTACATTATGTTATTTTTAATCCAAGTGTTAATGTAGCTATTCTTGCTAATAAATCTTCTACAGCAAGAGATTTGTTAGGACGATTACAATTAGCATATGAAAATTTACCTCCATTTTTACAACAAGGGGTATTGAATTGGAATAAAGGTTCTTTAGAATTAGAAAATAATAGTAAAATACTCGCAGCTGCAACATCTTCAAGTGCAATTCGGGGTGGTGCATATAATATTATTTTCCTAGATGAGTTTGCTTTTATACCTCATAATATTGCTGAACAATTTTTTAGTTCAGTTTATCCAACAATTTCATCTGGTAAAAAATCAAAAGTTATGATGGTATCTACACCACATGGAATGAATATGTTTTATAAACTTTGGAATGATTCTATACATAAAAGGAATGATTATGTACCTATTGAAGTACATTGGAGTGAAGTGCCTGGTCGTGATGAAGCATGGAGACAGGAAACTATACGAAATACTTCCGAAGCACAATTTACTACCGAGTTTGAATGTGAATTTGTAGGTTCAGTAGATACACTTATTAGTCCTTCTAAACTTAAATCATTTTCATATGTACATCCTATAGTATCAAATGCTGGTTTAGATATGTATGAAAGACCAATTAAAGGCCATGAATATGTAATGACGGTTGATGTTGCAAGAGGTACGGTACGGGATTATTCTGCTTTTGTTGTATTTGATGTTACACAGGTGCCTTATAAAATTGTAGCAAAATTTAGAGATAATGAAATAAAACCTTTAATATTTCCACACACAATAGAAAGATTAGCAAAACAATATAATAATGCTAATGTGTGTGTTGAAGTAAATGATATAGGTGGTCAAGTAGCAGATGCATTGCAATTTGAATTAGAATATACAAATCTTTTAATGTGTGTTATGAAAGGCCGTGCAGGTCAAATATTAGGAGGTGGTTTTTCTAAACGTGGAACTCAATTAGGAGTTCGTATGACTAAACAAGTTAAACGAGTAGGTTGTTCTAATTTAAAAGTGTTGTTAGAATCTGATAAATTAATCATGCAAGATTTTCATATGATTGAGGAACTTTCAACATTTATAAGACGAGGACAATCTTTTCAAGCTGAAGAAGGTGCAAATGATGATTTATGTACTTGCTTAGTTATATTTGCATGGCTATCAAATCAAAGATATTTTAAAGAATTAACAAACCAAGATGTACGAGCAAAGTTATATGAAGAACAACAAAATGCAATAGAACAAGATATGGCTCCTTTTGGTTTTAAAGATGATGGTTTAGATGAGGAATATGAAGTAGATGATAAAGGAGAGGTTTGGAGTCCAGTAGAAGTTCGTAAAGGTTTAGGATAAAGAATTATAATATACTAAATAGAAGCGAGATTAATGATACTTATTAGCTAGTAATAAGGAGAATATAACATATGGCATTTCAAGTTTCACCAGGTGTTTTAGTACAAGAAAAAGACTTGACAAACGTTATACCTGCTGTTGCAACATCTATTGGAGCAATAGCTGGGGATTTTACAAAAGGACCAACAGATGAGATTGTTTCTATTTCTTCTGAAAAAGATTTAGTTGAAACGTTTGGTAAACCTACTGCTACAAATTTTGAACATTTTTTTAGTGCTTCAAGTTTTTTACAGTATGGAAATTCTTTAAGAGTTGTACGAACATCAGGAACAGGACTTTTAAACGCTACTGAAAGTGGTAGTGGTTTATTAATAAATAACACAACGCATTACCAAGATAATTATGCTGATGGTTCAGCCTCTAATGGATTATGGGGTGCAAGAACAGCAGGTAGTTGGGGTAATAATTTAAAAATATCAAGTTGCCCTTCTGCAACTGTTTATGAAGAAACAGCAAAAACTGCAATAAATCAAGCTGATTGTGCTGTGGGTGATACCACAGTAACTATAGATTCTGCTTCAGGACTTTCTGTAGGAGATATAGTAAATTTTGCTGAAAGTGGTGGTTATGAATATAGAATAACAAATATTGCTTCACTTGTTTTAACAATAGTAAGACATCCATCAGGTGTTGGTGGTTTACATACGGCTGTTGCTGATAATGCAGCTGTTAGACGTAGATGGCAATATTATGATTTAGTTTCAGCTGCACCAGGAACATCACCATATACTACTGATAGAGGTGGTTCAAATGATGAAATACACGTGGTTGTTGTTGATGAAGATGGAGATATTACAGGTAAAGCTGGAGATGTTTTAGAAGTATATGATTCAGTATCAAAAGCTTCAGACGCAAAAACACCACAAGGTGATGATAATTATTATCCAAATGTAATTTTTAACAAATCAAAATATGTTTATTGGTTAGATCATAATTCAGGCGGAACAAATTGGGGTGTTGGTGGAACAGGTACTACATTTACAGCAGTTACAGCTGTTAGTAATGTAAGTTTAGCTTCAGGTGCTAATGGTACTGCAGGAACAACTGCTCAATTAAAAACTGCTTATGAAAAATATACAGATGCAGAAACAGTTGATGTAAATTTAATTATAGCAGGTAAAGGTACTGCTACACATATTGACAATTTAGTTACAATTGCCGAAAGTAGAAAAGATTGTGTGGTATTTGCTTCTCCAGAAAGATCCGATGTTGTTAATGTTTCAAATTCTGAAACACAAACAAATAATGTAAAGGGATTTTTTGATGGTATTACATCATCATCTTATCTTGTTTTTGATAGTGGTTACAAATATACTTATGACAAATATAATGATGTGTTTAGATTTGTACCGTTAAACGGAGACATTGCTGGTTTGGCTGCAAGAACAGATTTAATCGCAGACTCATGGTTTTCACCTGCTGGTTTTAGCAGAGGAGTAATTAGAGGTGCTGTTAAGTTAGCATACAATCCAACTAAAACACAAAGAGATACTTTATATAGAGCTAGAGTAAATCCAGTTTCAACTTTTCCAGGACAAGGCACAGTCTTGTTTGGAGATAAAACTGCTTTGAGTGCTCCGAGTGCATTTGATAGAATAAATGTGAGAAGATTGTTTATTACGTTAGAAAAAGCAATTTCAACTGCTTCTAAATTTCAATTATTTGAATTTAATGATGAATTTACAAGAGCTCAATTTAGAAATCTTGTAGAGCCATTCCTTAGAGATGTACAAGGCCGAAGAGGAATAACAGACTTCTTGGTTGTTTGTGATGAAACAAACAATACTGGAGATGTAATTGATAGAAATGAGTTTAGAGCGGATATATTTGTTAAACCTACTAGATCAATTAATTTTATAACCTTACAATTCATTGCAACAAGAACAGGTGTTGCATTTGAAGAAGTGATAGGAGCGTAGAACCATGCCAAATATAAATGACTTTAAAAGTAAATTAAAGGGCGGTGGCGCTCGTGCTAATCAATTTAGAGTAGTAATGCCTTTTCCAGGATTTGCATCCCTTGGCGGAGAAACAGAAAATATGAGTTTCTTATGTCATAGTACTAGTTTGCCAGGAATGACAATTGGAGAAGTACCAATACCATTTAGAGGTCGGGAACTTTATGTTGCAGGAGATAGAACTTTTGCTACATGGGCAACTACAATTCTAAATGATTCAGACTTTAAAATTAGAAACGCATATGAAAGATGGATGAATGGTATTAATAATATGTCTGATAATGAAGGATTAGTAAATCCTGCTGATTATCAAGTTGATGCTTTTGTAGACCAATTAGATCGAAATGGAAATATAATTAAATCGTATACTTTCAGAGGAATGTTTCCAACAACAATAGATGATATTGCTTTGGGTTATGCTACTAATAATGCAGTAGAAGAATTTGTAGCTACTCATAGATATCAATATTTTGAAACAAATACGACTACTTAATGTTTTATAAATATTAGTAGAATTGAGGTAAAATATAATGGCCGAACTATTTGGGTTTAAAATAGAGCGTTTAAAATCGCCTACAACCGATCCAAGACAAAACATAGTCCCACCTCAAGCAGATGACGGAACACAAACCGTCCCTGCTGGTGGGTACTTTGCGTCTTATGGTGGGTTTGATCAGACAGCAAGAAATGAATTAGATTTAATAAGAAGATATAGAGAAATTTCTTTACATCCAGAATGTGATTTAGCAATTGAGGATATAGTTAGTGAAGGACTTGTATCTAATGAAAATCAACAATCTGTACAATTAGATTTAAGTAAGATAAATTATAATGATGGTATTAAAAAGAAGATAAGAGAATCTTTTATAGAAGTATTAGATTTATTAAATTTTGATACCAAAGGCCATGATATTTTTCGTAGATGGTATGTTGATGGTAGACTATATTACCATAAAATTATTGATGCAGAATCTCCCAGACTAGGTATAACAGAAATAAGATATATTGATCCTCGTAAAATTAGAAAAATACGAGAGGTTAGAAAAAATAGAATAGATGGCCTTCCAGGTATAACTGCTTTTCAAGACAAGTATCAAGAATATTATGTGTTTAATGAAAAGGGAATACATCCAACATCAGCTTCAAATACAGGTGGTGTACAAATATCAACAGACGCAATAGCTTATTGTACTTCAGGTTTAGTAGACCAAACACACAATCAAGTATTATCCTATTTACATAAAGCAATTAAACCAGTTAATCAATTAAGAATGATTGAGGATGCTGTTGTTATTTACAGAATAGTTAGAGCTCCTGAAAGAAGAATATTTTATATTGATGTAGGAAATTTACCTAAAATTAAAGCAGAACAATATTTAAGAGATGTCATGGCAAGATATAGAAATAAACTTGTCTATGATGCAAGTACTGGTGAGATTAGGGATGATAGAAACTATATGTCAATGTTAGAAGATTTTTGGTTACCTCGTAGAGAAGGTGGGAGGGGTACAGAAATTACTACATTACCTGGAGGACAAAATTTAGGAGAGATTAATGATATAGAATATTTCCAAAGAAAACTATATCGTTCTTTAAATGTTCCAATCAGTAGATTAGAAAGTGGTAGTGGTTTTAATTTAGGAAGAGCAGCTGAAATTAGTAGGGATGAAGTTAAATTTACTAAATTTGTAGGCCGTTTAAGAAAAAAATTTACTACATTATTTCACGATTTATTAAAGACTCAATTAATTCTAAAAGGTATTATTGCACCTGAAGATTGGGATGAAGTGGGTGGACATATTACTTACGATTTTTTACAAGATGGTTATTTTGCTGAACTTAAACATTCAGAAATGTTAAAAGAAAGACTTTTGCTTGCAGGTGAAATGCAAAATTATGTTGGTAAATATTATTCAAATGAATATATTAGAACTAAAATTTTAAGACAAAATGAGCAAGAGGTTAAAGAGATTGATAAACAAATGGAAGGTGAAAATGTACAACCAGAAGAACAACCGAATAGCGATGAAAAGGATATAAATAGTAACAATGAGTAATGAAAATACAAAAAAATTTGTTAATTCACTTGACAAAGGCAATAGCGATCAAGCAAAGACTGATATTAAAAATTCTCTTGCTGATAAAGTTAGTGCTACTTTAGATGACAGAAAAGTTGCTGTTGCACAATCATTATATACTACAGATAATGCAACACAAACTGCTACTAAAGAGGTATCAGGTGATGAAAACAATAAGTAAATTTAAAGAAGAAAATATTACTGAATCAAATGACTATAAGCGCACAAGGCAATATAATAAATTATCGCCTAAAATGAAACGTGCTGTAGATATGATTTTTCGTAATGCAGATAATGATGCTGATGTAATAGCAGACTTTGAGCTTAATGTAAGAAAGGCTGCAAATAAATTTAAGGTAACTATAAGTAATCTTATGAAATATTTTGATAAAGAAACTTTAACAATTTTAAGGAGATAATAAATGGCTGCTAGACAAACAATTCTAACAGATAATTCCGCTGAAACAAAAGTATGGATCAGTTTAGACAATCATGGTTCTGCTGTAACTGTGGATGCTAGTGCGTTAAGAAATGCAAAAGCTACTGCTGACAAGTTACACGTTAGAAGAATTGATTGGTCTACGGACAAAGAAATTAATATTTCTTCTACTGGATCAGGTACAACTGATATGATAAATCTTGCTGGTGGAACAGCAGGGTCTTTCAATTCACATATAATTAGAAATATTGCAACACAACCTGGTAACGCTACAGATGCAGACATAGTTGTAACGCCTGGTTCAGGATGTGATGGATTTGTTTATTTGGAATTATTAAAAGATCCGTCAGGTTGGTAGTAAATGGCTGATACAGTATCAAGTTTAACTTTAACAGATACTTCTGGTGTTAAATTTACAGCAAAATTTACAAACAGTTCAGATGGTACAGGAGAAACTTTAGTAAAAAAAGTTGATGCTTCTGCATTAACTTTTATGACCGAAGATGGTAATAGAACTATTGCTAAACTTTATTGGTCAATAAACACTTCAAATTCTAGGTCTGGAGTAGAAATTATTTGGGATGGCGCTACGAATGCGACAGCAGCTTTTCTATCAGGAAATGGTAATTGGGATTTAAGAACTGATGGAAATGAGATTACAAATAATGCTACAACACCTACAGGAGATGTATTGTTTTCAACAAAAAATTTCGCAAACGGAGATAATTACACAATAATTGTTGAGTTTAGATAATATTTTGTATAAATAATACAAGAGATAGATACTAATGAAATTAATTACCGAAGAAATCCGAAACGTAAAATATATCGTAGAGCAATCTAAAGATGGTAAAAAAAATTATTCCATCAAAGGTATTTTTATGCAATCCGATGTCAAAAATAAGAACGGAAGAATCTATCCACAACATATTTTACAAAGAGAAGTAGTCAGATACAATAAAGATTTTATAAATAAAAATCGTGCATTTGGTGAGTTAGGACATCCTGAAGGTCCTACTGTGAATTTGGAACGTGTATCACATATGATCAAATCTCTCTATCCAGATGGAAATAATTTTATAGGGGAAGCAAAAATTTTAGATACCCCTTATGGAAAAATAGTGAAATCACTAATTGATGAAGGTGCAAGTCTTGGAGTGTCTTCCCGAGGTATGGGAACACTACAAAATACAGGTAATGCTAATCTAGTTAAAGATGATTATTACCTTGCTACAGCAGCTGATATAGTTGCAGACCCTAGTGCTCCAGATGCTTTTGTAGAAGGCATAATGGAAGGTAAAGAATGGGTTTGGGACAATGGAAAATTGAAAGAACAAGATATTGACGAATTAAAATTACAGGTTGAACGAGCACAAAGAGAACAAAGAGCAGAAATTAATGCTCGTGTTTTTGAGAGTTTTCTTACAAAACTGTAATTTTATAAATATAGTTGACACAAAGTTAACTATTTTTTAACATAAGAAGGATAGAGGAGAAACCAATGGCAAATGGAAAAACAGACGCTATGGCGCCTAAAAAGAATGCTGCCCCAGCAATGCCCGCTCAATCTTTAAGTACGACTATTCAAAATGTAATTAAGAAAGCAGTTACATCACCGAATGATCCTAAAATAGATTTTGCACAAGGCGTTAACCATATTACTGGTGACGCACATCAAAAACGTGCAGGCACAGCTGATAGTATGCAAACTTTAAAAGCTTCATATATTCCTGAACAAGGAAATGGAGAGAAGGACGACAAAGCGAAAGATATTAAAGCTCAACATGATGATGAAAAGAAAAAAGAATTGATAGCTCAACATGATGATGAAAATAAAAAAGAATTGAAAGCAAATGCTGATAAGGAAAAAGAAGTTAAAGAACAGGATGAAAAAGACAAAGAAGAATTGAAAGCAAATGCTGATAAGGAAAAAGAAGTTCAAAAAGAAGGTGAATTACCACCTGCTTTGAAAAAAGCAATTGACGCTAAAAAAGATAAAGAAGCTGTCAAAGAGCAAGACGAAAAAGATAAAGAAGAATTGAAAGCTCAGCATGATGCAGAAAAGAAAAAAGAATTAAAAGCTCAGCATGATGATGATAAAAAAGATGTCAAAGAGCAAGATGAAAAAGACAAAGAAGAATTGAAGGCTCAAGACGAAAAAGATGCTGAGAATAAAAAAGAATTGAAAGCACAACATGATGATGAAAAGAAAGACGTAAAAGAAGATGATGAAGGTGATGAAAAGAAAAAAGAATTGAAAGCACAACATGATGATGAAAAGAAATCTGCTAAAGAAAAAGTAAAAGATATTGATATGAAAGAAGATGTTAAGGCTCTTGTTGGTGATGAATCAGATTTATCTGAGGAGTTCAAACAAAAAGCTGCAACAATTTTTGAAGCTGCTGTAAAAGGAAGATTAGTAGAAGAAATTGACAAATTAGAAAGTGAATATGCAACTAAAGTAAGCGAAGGAACTTCTAAAGCAAAGGAAGAAATTGTTGAAAAAGTGGACGCTTATCTAAATTATGTAGTCGAGGAGTGGATGAAAGATAACGAATTGGCTATAGAAAAAGGTTTAAGATCAGAAATATCAGAAGATTTTATTAGTGGTCTTAAAAATTTATTTGAATCTCACTACATTGATATGCCTGCAGAAAAATATAATGTAATTGAGAATCAAGCTGCTGAAATTGAGGAGTTAAAGAAAAAATTGGACGAATCAGTTGATAGAACTGTAGAGTTAAATTCTAAAGTAGGTGAATTTGCTAGAGAAGATATATTGCAAGATGTAGCTTCTGATTTAGCTGATACCGAAAAAGATAAACTTAAAGGTTTAGCAGAAAATATTGAATATAATGGTGCGGATGATTTTAGAAAGAAAGTAGAAACTATTAAAGATTCTTATTTTCCTAAAACAAAAGCAAATGATGAAACTAGTACCGTAGCGGGAGATAATTCGATCCCTAATTTAGAGGGTTCTATGGCTGCATATACCGCTGCTATTAGTAATTTAAAAAACAAGAAAGCGTGGTAAACGTTTCTTGTTAGTTAACTAACAATAAAGAGGAG
>Ga0310125_10001249_pt1 | contig 12720 bp, 8 predicted proteins | sample CB11b_Tmax_Bot8__FD_203508 | JGI IMG/M metagenome (GOLD analysis project Ga0310125, IMG submission 203508) | Marine microbial communities from Western Arctic Ocean, Canada - CB11b_Tmax_Bot8 | ecosystem: Environmental > Aquatic > Marine > Oceanic | place: Canada: Western Arctic Ocean | collected... | reverse complement strand
CCGGCAGGCGTATGCCGCAGATTCAGATCACGTGCAGGGAATCGACTTCAATCGTTCTTACGGCCACTATTTTTTTCTTGTCAATAACAAGAGAATCTGGGTTCGCGTCAACTTGGATTGTCGCTTGGAAATTTTTGATCGGACTCGCGACATGTCCGAGGAATACCTGCTTAGCGTACGCACCCAGACGGGCTTGCGTACCCAACCGTTGTCGGACGTTCGTGATCCCGGCTACGATTTCTGGTTTATTTTTTCCAAACGGTATGTCTACAGTCGGCGCGAGCTGGCTTCAAGTTATGGCGATCGATCCGATCGCAGGGATATTGAAAAATTGGACCGCTGCGGGTGGCATCTCCATCGGGCGCCGGTAACGCCACTTGTTTCGGGTGAGATGATCCGTGACGCGCTACAAAATTGGCAGCCGCTTGTTGCTCGAACTGTTTTTAGCTCAGCTGATGGAACGCGTGGATTCTCGATCGAATATCCCGTCAAGTGGGCCGATGGGAACCCCGATGGTTCCTATCGTGTCGAAACGGGGCCGGTCCTGTTATTGGATGCCGAACGCGTGCAGGTGGGCCAGAGCCCGGAATTTGATGATTTCCAATGGGCTTATCTGGATTACCGCTCCCTGGATGAGATGAAAGTGTTTCTTGAGCAACCGACCCCGGTATTGTCCGGGGCTCTTTGGGAGGACAGTTCGGTTCAGAAAGACCGGTTAACACCTGAACAGGTAGAGCAAATCGAAAATCGCATGTACGAAGGTTGGGAACCGCCGATTGCCGTCGAAGATCTCAAAACGGTGTTCATGAGAAACCATTATTCGACGGCGGAACACCGTTCTGCGACAACCGAGTTGTTTGCATTTGATTAAAATTGGATATCACCGTTGTGGATAAGGCCAACATGATAAAATGAATACGACATGGTCAAGGAAAAGGGTAACGAACTTTTTTTCCGTCGGGTAGCCAATATGTCTGCACGCGTTGTACAAATTTCTGATTGCCACTTATTCACCGATCCCAGTGCCGAACTGCGGGGTGTCCAGCCCCACCAGTCCGTGTGGCAAGCTCTGCAGCACGTAACCGAACATGAAACAGCCTGTGATTACCTGGTGATTTCGGGTGACCTGGCCCACGACGAACAGCGGCAAACCTATCAGATACTGCGAGAAATGCTGGGCTCGTGGCTACCCCGTTGCCGTTTGATCCCGGGCAACCATGATGATCGGCAATTCATTCACGAAGTCTTCGCTGAGATCGTACCCGCTGATACCGAGGCAGTCTGCTTTGAAGAAGATCTTGCCACCTGGCGGCTGATGGGCCTGGATTCCCATGTACCGGGTGAAGTCCATGGAAAATTGGCTGAGGCACAATGGCGGTGGCTGGAACAGCGTTTGGCAGCCAATCGGGATCAGCCAACGATTCTTTTTATGCACCACCCGCCCTTTTTCATTGCCAGTGCCTGGCTGGATGAAATTGCTTTATGTGATGGCGAACGACTGACTGAAATGTTGAGCCAGTTTCCACAGGTGCGAGTTGTTAGTTGTGGCCATGTGCACCAGGAATTTCAGCAACCGGGTGAACATGCCCTGCTGCTGACCACACCATCGGTGACCGTACAGTTTCGCCCAGGTACCGAGACACCTGAAATTGATACCATAGCGCCTGGATATCGTGTGTTTGACTTACATGAGGACGGCAATTTCGAAACACATGTCGTCAGAATCCCAGGCGAATGATCTCGTGTTCCAACAAACGACCGGCCAGGTGCAGCAGCCGGTAACCTGCTGCTGACATTTCACTCTCTGCAGGACCTGTTTTGCTGTAAATTGCCCTTCTGCACGGCTCTCGTGACCTGCGGATTGGCGATCACTTGCTCGAAACCAGACAATCTGGGTCCCCGTCAGATCTAGACCCGGGCCCGGATCAGCGCGCTGAAAATCGGCGCAGACCGAGTTGTCCACGTGGGCGTGCTGGTCGACCAGGTTGGCGTCTCGCTGTTTGGCCGACCAGGTGCCAAATGGCGATGGCCATGGTGAAAACGAAGACGCTGGCCGTGACACCGAACGAGGCGCGCCGCCACATCACGTCGAGCGTTTGTTTTTTTGACGCTGGCCGGTTGCCCGCGTTGGCTGCAGAGCTTGGCTAGCCGCCGGATTGGCTCTTGCTGATGATACCGAGCTTCCAGGGCAGCCGGGAAGACCCAAGATCCAAGTCGGCCTTCAGGATGCCCTGGATCAGCCAGCTACACCCTTTCGGATCATATTCCATCTGTTCGTCATAGCCTGTACGTATTACCTCGCCGTGAGAAACCATTTCCGTCCACTTTTGCTTGTCGGCAAGGTATCTGAGCTGTTGGCCGGTTGCGAAGCTATCGGTTACTTTTTCCCAAGGGCCGGCGAGGTTCTCTGCTGTTGCAAGCCCAAACGAACGCGACCCTTCCCGGTTCAGTTCGTAGATCATGTGGTATTCATTCCGTCCTTTTACCTTGTATAGGTGTGCAGCTTCGGTAACACCCCTGAACACATTCTTGCCCTCGCTCCAGCCGTCCGGGAATTCGTAGAGACTTGTCGTCCTGACCATGATGGCGTTTTGGTTTTGCGTATAGAAACAATAGGCCTTGGTATCGTCGCAGATGATCCAGAAGTCGATCCACTTCGATTTCGTGTCCTTTTGGATGAGCGGCTTCGCCTTGGTCCAGGATTCCGGATTCGAGATCGTGGTCGTGGTGGAATAGGCCGGTTGGTACCTGTTGAAGCCATTTTTTTTCGAATCGAGGTTTTGGAAGATCAGGTACCATTTGCCCTGGGGTCGATAGTACAGCACGTGCGGTGCGCAGCCGTACCGGCTATTTCCGCGGATCATCTTCAGTTCGTGTCTCGGTGCCGATTGCAGCTCCGCCAGGTTCTTTGCGGACACGTAACCGGTGGTAGAGTTCTCTGTGCTCCGCGCGGTGAAGAACACGTGCCACATCCCCTCAAAGTATACGATCGACGGATCCTTAACCGCTAGTTCGCTGAAGGTACCGGTCGGACCGGCAGACAGAATGGGGTCACCCAGTGTCCATGTGTTCTCAATGATATCCTCGCCTGCGGTTGCTGATGTAGTTGGCATCAAGAGTGCAAGCAGCATGCCCAGCGGTACAAATGCCCGTTCCATAGGTATCTCCATTTTGCGGCGAACGCCTCTTGGCTTGAGCTGTCGGCCTCACGCGGACCGGCTCATTGGATAAATTTTACCATGGCACATCGAGGGTGATGTAGGTGTTGTGACGCAAAAAAACGCCCGGGCAAAAGAGTCGATGGCTCACACCAGCAGGGCTGTCGGCTGCAATCAAAGGCGCGACGGGAATTGAAATCGCTATCAGTGACGGCAAGACTCGTTTATTCTCGCACCGGACGGGCAAGAGACGGTGATCGAGTCAGAGTCGGCTCACAGCTGCATTCACGTAGAAGTCATGGACGTTGACCTCGACATTTTGATTGCGGGGTGCGGCAGTCAAAATGTGGTGTGGTACGAGAACCCCTGGAAATGGGCCTCTGCTAATCCATGCGAAAGTGATATCTTCGGTGATGAGTCATGCATTCTTAGCGATCCGAGATGCCTAGGCGTTCCATTTGTGTCGACCGCTGGTTGTCGCCGGCGTCCCAGCACCAGGCACGCGAAATGCTTGAACAGCTGAGAGGGGCCCCATGTTCGCCTCACTTTTCTAGCGACTGTTGCGCCCGCTGCCGGATAACGTGGAATTTCGTACGCGCGAGCAACGCGAGTAAGACGGCATTCTGCTGAATGACTCGCGTTGGAAACAGCTTACGGACCCGGCCTAAACATTGAGTGTCAATGTTCCGTAGGACAGGCAAGAATGTTCCGTAGGACGGGTAAGAGTGCCCAGCCTCCAGCTACTTATGATCATAAGTAGCTAAAAAAATATATTTGCCTTAACTCACTTGCTCAATAACTGGTGGGCCAGTTCCAAATTGGCGCGCGCCCGATGATTGGGATCGATCGCGAGCGCCTTTTCAAATTGCACGATCGCGCTCTGCAGATCACCAAACATGGCCATCGCGGTGCCAAGGTCACATTGGGCATCAGCGTTATTGGGTTTTAAGCGAACGGCATTCTCAAAATGTTTTTTTGCCTCGGCCGGCTGTTTAAAGTCAAGATGCACAATGCCCAGGTTGTAATGAACCTGAGGCTCGTTGGGATCGAGTTCGCGAGACTTTTCGTAATATCGAATCGCCTCGCGTTTATGACTTAGATCATTTCCACGCATGTTGTAGAAAGCCAACCCCAGGCTGTTGTACGCCTTGGCAAAACGCGGGGCAATGCGAATGATTTTTCGATATTGATTGGCTGCTTCCTCAAATTGGCCTACCTTGGAAATTAAAGACGCAAATTGAAAACGGAGTTTGACTTCCGAAAAATCTCTGGATTGCTTCACCTGCTCCTGATCAATCGCAATACCATCACGACCTGCCGACCACTCAAATCGTTCATGTCGGTTTGCATTTTCCATGCGCTCGATCTGATCCAAGTCGTTCAGTAAAGTGGTGACGTCGACCGGTCCCTTGTAGATAAACTGAACCCTGCCAGCGCCGTCCAACAGAAAACTGGTCGGTAAAGGCAATGGACGGCTCGTTGGCATCAGAAGGTTATGGAAGTTTTGCAAATAATTGACAAAAGGTTCTTCTGCACGACCCGAGAGAAACGGAAATCCAAGTTTGCTAATCAATGCCTCTGCCGTGGCCACATCGGAACGATGGTCACCCAGGTCATCGACCGACAGAGCGACGATGTTCAGTCCGCGCTTGCGCAAATCCTGTTCACGATCGGTAAATTCTCGCAGTTCCTTAAGACACGGCGTGCACCAACTAGCCCAAAGATTAAGCAATAAGGGTTCACCAAGGGCTACTGGCAGCTCCTGGCTCTGCTTGCCAAATGCGAGATACGGGTAGCTGGGCAATGGCAGCGGAATAATTAATGGGATCCGTGCCGTATCCGTCTGCAACGGGACGTCTTGTGGCGATGTAGAGATCCGCAGTTTCTCTGGCGAGCGCTCCCACCGCGTGGCATCTGATATGTCCTGAGTCAGACGATACCGTCGGTTCGGTTCCAAATTCCTAAATTCCTGCACGTCGCCTCCAGGCCATCGCACGACGACTTTATTGATCTGGCTCGACTTACCTAAACCAAAATGCAGCCATTTAGAACCCTGAGACAGAAACCCTTCACCAGCGTGAAGAGACTTGATGAATGTAGAACCAGAAACCTGGACGGCGGAGTTTTCTGATTGTGTTTCCGGATTTGAAAGGGTGACCTCGACTCGAGCACCGATCGCGTCCCGGTTGGTTGTCGTGCCGTTGCCTAGTAGCTTAAGGACGAGAAAATTCGCCGGATGATCTTTTTCGGCCCGCTCCGCTGAGCGGTTCTGCATGAAGCGCAGACGTGGCGCATTTCGATTGGACGTCCAAAGATCGAGGTCGCCATCCTGATCCCAATCGACGGGCACCATGGCACGACCGTCGTCCAAAAAATCCAGCCCGGAAACCGCCGAGATATTGGCGAACTGCGGTGTGGAGTCTGTCCGGGGCCCGTGGAGTCCAAAGTTCAAGAAGCAACAATTCCGCTCGTGGCCGCTCCACGAACGACCTTCTTGCAACATTTGGTTAAGGAGTTGTGCGCGTTCGACATAGTTCCAACTCTTTTTTTCTTCGCTATCGCTGGCATGCGGCACGACCTGCCGCCAAAAAAAACTTCACAAATCGCCGCTGTCTGCGGTCGTGATGTAGCCGTTGGCCACCACCAGGTCCTCCCAGCCGTCGTTGTTCAAGTCGGCAAAAATGGATCCCCAAGCCCAACGCCCCATCGTAACTCCCGCTGGTTCGCTGACGTCCAGGAAGGTTCCGTCGCCCCGGTTTTTGAACAGCGAATTGCCGCGGGCAAACCGCAAGATGCGTTTGCGCACCGTATCATCAGAGTCGGGCTTGAAGGACGTTTGCGCCGCAACCCGATTACCGGCTGCCGAGTACATGTTCGACACATAAACGTCCATCCAGCCGTCGTGATCGAAATCGGCCCATGTGACTCCCATGCCTGAGGCACTGTCCTCAACGTCCGCTGTGGCAGCAACGTCCACAAAATGGCCAGCGTCGTTTCGGTAGAGGTTATTGCGTCCAAAGTCGTTGGCCACGTAAAGATCCTGATCACCGTCATTGTCAAAATCCTCCCATGCCGCCGCAAAGCTGAATCGGCGGTTGTTCTCTCCAAGGCCGACCTCATCGGTAACATCGGTGAACTGCCACGGCTGGTTCGTCGACCAGTCGTTGCGAAAGAAACTGTTCGGGGCTGCGATGTTCGCATCGTGAAAAACGAAGTCCTCCATGCCACCAGCGACTGCCTGGGAACTGGAAGATTCGGTGATCTGAGTTGGAAAGTATCCACAGACAAACAGGTCGAGATCCGCATCGTGATCGTAGTCGGCCGCTGCCAGGGAAAATGTCGAGCGGGTGGTTGGCAGGACGGTTCGAATCGAATATTGTCCCGCACCGTCGTTCTCTGCAAGTATGACATTGGCCGTGATGGCGACGGCCAGATCCTGATCCCCGTCGTTGTCAAAATCCAAGAGCAGTGCGCCGCGCGAACTATCCAGCCAATTGACCCCCGAATTTTCCGACACATCGCGGGCCGTCCCGTCGGGATTCTGGAGATAGAGTAAATTGGGCAGGCCCCCTTCCTGACAGACATAGAGGTCATCGAGACCATCCCCGTTGACATCCCCCACCGCCAGTGCCGGCGTGCTGAACAACGAATAGGCTCGTTTGTCTTGAAGATGTTCCAGCCAGTAGCCGAATCCGTACAAAAGCTGTTCACCATAGGATGGATTGGCGCCTAAAACGGATCGCGTCGCGTCGCCAAAGATGGGCGATTTCGAGGCGATCGTGGCTCGTTCGAATTGAACGACTTCGATTCCGATCAATTGAAGAGTTTTGAATTCGGTCGACCGCCGCCAGTGGGCCACCCACTCGGCGTTTTCTTCGATTTTCCCGTTGGCCGCCTGGCCGGCTAACGAGAGGAATTGGTGTGTCGTGACAACGTCGCCCTCTTTCCGGATTCGGAACAGCTTGAATTTTGTGCGCAGCGGACCTTGGAACGGCAGGCGAATTTCATGCAGTGCCTGGACGAGCCCGTCGAATCCTCGAAAACGAGGATCATCACCTGTTGTCTTCGCCAGATCACTTGGCTGGTCGCCCGGTCGCTGGATGCGAATGAGTGTGTCAGAAAATACGGTTTTAAGCGACGGCGGACGCAGCGCCTGGCAGGAAAAGTCGTTGCTGGCAATTTTCGTTACGGCAGCAACCTGAATCTTCTTGGCTGATGAGATGAGCTTCGCGAGTCGCTTGAGCTGTGCGTTAGCGGTGTTGGACAGCGATTCGGTTTCCCAGCCGTCCCGGCTCGGATCGTCAATTTCTCGCCAGGCAGCGGCCGTGTTGATGGGAAGCCGCGCGTCATGGTTGTTGGCTTCGTCACCGTTGGGCGTTGGCTTGGCGGTTTTGCTGCTGTCGTTGACGCGCGGCGTGACTGGGACACTTGGGCGTTGATTATGACGGATTAGATTAACGATGGGATTATTACGGATTACATCAACGATGGGATTATGAGGGATCACAAAAACGATGGCCAAACAAACGATGGCCAAACAAACGACTATCAGGAAGACATATCGCACCAGCTTGCGTCCTGGCACCGGCGCAGCGTTTGCCGTCTGTTTCTCCCGGCGTTTTTGCGTTCGTGATTTTCGTTTTGCTGGCATTGGTTTCACACGCTACTTCCATAGTAGCATAACAGCCAGTGTCAGCGACACACTTTTGTAGCTGGGGCTTCCTGGCGCGAGAATGCCCGCGGACGGGTCAGGGCCCCTCCTGCGCCAGACCACTCAATTGCCGCACATCACAGGTACGTGCGGTTATGCTGGCTGGATGTCAAACGTTAAACTACAGCCAAGCGAATAGGTTCCCAATGTCCTGCGCACTCGAGGAAAGAAAAATGGGACAGACGTTTACCCGATTAACACTGCTGGTAGCCGGAATAGTCATTTTCACTACTGATGCGTTCGCACAAAAGCAACCGATCGGCCAACGGGACGAAGACCACTGGCGGGTGATCCGGGCGATCGAATGGGAGGTGGACAGTCTGCACGCCAATCACGTGATGATTCCGCTTGGCCAAGACGGAACCAAAACCACGAAGGTTTTCTTTGGCACGGTCAAATGCCATCTTGAATACTTGGGCCCGAACCTGAAGCTCAAAGGAAAGGAAGCCCAGAGCACCCTCTGGGTCTTTTGTATGCCGCTTGCGGACGGTTCACGCCCTTCGGCCGGGGAGGCCTACAAGCACCGCCTCAAGTCCGTGTTTCTGACAGGTCCAACCTTCCACCATCTGCCTCATCCCAAGAGAGGAAAGGAAACAACCCGGGAGTGATCAAGTACACTAACCCGATGCGCGTGGTAGGCTCTAAAAAAAACTCGTTCCCAGGCCGAAACCTGGGAACGAGTCGTCAGTCAATGTGGACAAAAAGATGCGAACGGATCGCTAAGTTCTTTCGATCGGTCAACAGCGTCTGCGTCCAAATAGCAGCGTCGTGACACCTAGCATTAACAGCAGCACCGTCGACGGTTCGGGCACATACGAGGTTGCGATATTCCATTTATTAGCCAAATAGGAACCGGTCGCATCACGGGCCACTGCTCCACCTGACTCGTTGTAGACAATCAACTCGAGGAGATCGACGCCGCCCTGCTGATTTAACTCGCGACCTAGGCGCGCGTTGGTCAGCGCTGTATTCAACGGCTGGGCTAAAGCAATTGAGCCTTGGTCTGACGTGCCGTTAGTAAACCATTCACCAGCGACGTTCCCATCGTAGGCAAATTCAACAACATACGCTGTCCCATGAGATTTATTTTTAGCCGACCCTGAGGCCATGTCTCTACCGTTGCCGGCGAAGTAATTATACGAGGGGCCGCCGTCAAAACCAGAATCATAGAAAAACATGTTATTCCATTGTCCAGCTGTGGCATTCCCGTAGTTGAAATAGGCAGACGAGCCCTGCCCCGAAGTACTCTGCGGGATAACTGCAGCGAAAACACGACGCGCATCGGCGCCAGTGGGTAGACCTGAGGGAATGTCAGCTGTGGCATCGGTGAGTGCATCGAGAGTACGAAACTCAATTCCGGCTAAGCCGTTCTGAACATTTCCATTCCATGACGGATCGGTATCGGCGCCAGGGTTGCCCGACAGCCCCGCGTTCTCGAAAACGTAGCCGCTGCTGCTCTTGTCGCGCCATGCTTGGACGTTGCTCGCGTTAAACCCGATGTCGCCGGGGTGTAATCCGGAATCGTCATCAATGGTTGACGAGTCGGTTGCATCCAGCCAAAGCACGGGGGTTCCAGCCGGCTGAGCATAGGCACTGACCGCCATTACCGTCACAGCGATAACAGTTGCGATCAGAGAGAACTTTTGTTTTAGCATTGTTAAACCTTTGTTCTTTTGTTGCATTAGGCATTCAAGGATTGAATTGATAGAAAAACTTATCGTTGTCCTCGCATCAGTTACTCGGTCTTGCGGCGGAACAATAATGCCGTCGTACCGAGCATTAACAGGAGGAAGCTCGACGGTTCGGGAACATACGAGGTTGCGATATTCCATTTATTAGCCAAATAGGAACCGGTCGCATCACGGTCTACGGATCCATTCGTGCCCTCGTCGTAAACAATCAACTCGAAGAAATCGTTCGCTCCCGTTTGACCTATCTCTCGCCCAACACGCACGCCGTCGCCTGTTGTTGATAGCGCAGATCCATTTCCAGCTGTAGCACTACCGGCTGCGACACCGTTAACATACCATTGGCCCGAATTGTTCGGCCCATCGTATTCCCATTCAACGATCACGGGAGTATTTTTAGACACCTGGGCGGGCGATACGTGATCATTACTTCGTCCGGCCATGTAATTTTTATATGGTCCACTGCCGCCACCATCATAGAAAAACATGTTATTCCATTGTCCACCCCCTGCGCCTCCGTAATTGAAGTACCCGTTGATGGAACCCGATTCAGTGACGGGCATGCCGGCAAAGAAAACGCGTCGCGAGCTGCTTCCTGTGGGCAAATTGCCCGAGGCTGCCGAATGCTGAAGACCGTCTAAATTTCGGAACTGGAGTGTATCCAAGCCATTCTGCCCAGCACCGTTCCAATCCGGATTGGTATCTGCTCCGGGGCTTCCCGAACCCACTCCACCTTGTAACACATAACCACTACTGCTCTTGTCGCGGAATACCTGAATGTCGGTTGAAACAAACCCGCCACCACCCGGATTCGTACCTGCGCTATCTTCAATCGTCGAAGCATCGCTGGCATCCAGCCAAAGTACAGGGGTTCCAGCGGGTTGAGCATTGGCACTGACCGCCATCACGGTTACCACTACAGCAGCGGCAACTAAAGAAAAAGTTCGTTGAAGCATAATTTGGTCCTTTCGTCGCATTAGGCCCTCAAAAATGAATGTGTGGGTTAGAATCGTTGAATTCAAGGAGCCAGCCGAACAACGGCAAACTCGCAAACGGTGCACGAAAAAAGCCGCTTGGACTAACATCCCGGAATCGCTTGAAGATTCTAAGCGCGGAAAGTTAGTCCGAACGGCCTTAAGTTAGAGTCAGTACCTAATCTGAAGCAACATTAGCGTTTCCAATGCGTGAAAGTATAGTAATCAGCGTCCGCAGCATCTATTACGATCAGTATAAATACACTTCGCGAGATGTCAAGTATTCGGCAAAAAACGTCAACAATATTTTACTGGCATCGTCATCCTGGAACCTTTTGTCGTTTCTGTCCCGTCGTCTCTTCTAAGTTCTTTGGCGACGCAACATCAAGGCCATCATCCCACCCAAGAGGGCGAAGAGAGCGGTCGACGGTTCGGGAACCGCAATTGCCGACGTCCCAGAACTGCTGCCCGGGGCCACCGTGCCATCATTGGAAAGATCCCCGCCAATCGTGCCGGTACCACTGCAGGTGCCCGCCAGGCAGTCCAGCGAACCCCCCCCACTGTGGAGGACATTGTTTACCGCCAAAGTGCCTGGCCCGGTCTTGGTCAGTGTGTTGCCGCCCAGATTCAACGCATTGTTGAACTGCAAAGCCGCGCCGGGGCCGACTCCGACCGTCGTGGCCGACTGCAAACTAACGGTGGTTTGAAACTCGTGACTCCCCTGTATCACTGAGATCTCGGCGTTGGGATTGGATCCCCCTGCCAGCGTGATGCCACCCAATCCGGCGATGTTGTACTTGTTGGCATTGTCGAAGCGAATCGAGCGGGCCGCACCGGGTGAATCTTTGAATACCGTGGTGTCGGAAGTAATCACGTCTCCGAAAATCACGTCCTGATTGGCACCCGGACCAGCCACGGCATCGGCGCCGCCAAACGCTGGATTCCAATTGCCGTGTTTGGTCCAATCCGCGGCGGCATCGACCGCCCAGGTGAATTCGGTCGGGGTGCTGACGCCGAAATAATCGGTTGCAATTCCCCATTTATCCGACAGATAACTCCCTGCCAGGTTCCGCGCAGCGTCGTCGAGCGTTCCGTTGGCTGTCTCGTTGTAGACAATCAATTCGAGAATATCGACGTCGCCCGTTTGAGCGCTTTCCCGACCAGCACGCACGTTCGTAAGCTGCGTGTTTAAGGGGGCGCCTCGGCCAAGATTAATAGGGCCTGCATCGGACTTTCCATTGGTGAACCATTCACCGGTGATGTTGCCATCGTAGGAAAGTTCAACGATATACGGAGTCCCACTATTGATGTGGAGCTCCGGTGAGATAATATCATTATTGTTGCCAGCAAAGTAATTTTTCGAGGTTTCGTCACTGTTAGCATCATAGAACAGCATGTTATGCCATTGTGAAACCGCTGGATTTCCGTAGTTGAAGTAGCCAACCACGCTAGACGAACCCCTTGGAATAACCGCAGCGAAAGCGCGTCGCGCGTCGCTACCCACTGGCAATCCCGCTGGTAGTCCGGATGTGGGGTCCTGGAGTGCATCGGGACCCATAAATCGCAGTCCCGGTCTGCCGTTCTGTAGACTACCGACCCACTCGGGGTTCGTATCGGTCGGATTATTTGCCTCGAGTTGATAGCCGCTGCCGCTCTTGTCGTCCCAGCGAGCGATGTCGCCTGCGTCGAACCCGCCTCCGCCAGGGTTCACACCGGCCCTATCGAATATCGTCGACGCGTCGTCGGCGTCCAGCCAGAATACGGAGTCAGGCGGGATCTCGGCTAACAGCGTAGAGTTAAGCAGGGTCAGCAAGATTCCAGTGATCGAAACTTGGAAAAGACCTTTGAACATGGCTTGCTCGCTTTCGAAACTTTAGCTTGGGCCCATCTTACGCGATACTAAGGAACGATCTTCGGTTCTCCGTGCCACGGCGATACCGATTCCCAGAGCCAATAACAATAGAGTCGTCGGTTCGGGAACAACCGAGACACCGCCCTCAGTACCCGGCGCGACGATCGCCCCGTTGACCAGACTGCCGCCGATCGTTCCCGTGCCATTGCAGGTGCCTGTTTGACAGTTGACGTTTCCACCACCACCGTTGAGTGCGTTGTTGATGGTCAGTGTTCCCGCACCAGTCTTGGTGAGCGTGTTTCCATTGAGACTCAGCTGGTTGTTGAACACCAGCGTC
>Ga0310125_10001244_pt1 | contig 12756 bp, 10 predicted proteins | sample CB11b_Tmax_Bot8__FD_203508 | JGI IMG/M metagenome (GOLD analysis project Ga0310125, IMG submission 203508) | Marine microbial communities from Western Arctic Ocean, Canada - CB11b_Tmax_Bot8 | ecosystem: Environmental > Aquatic > Marine > Oceanic | place: Canada: Western Arctic Ocean | collected... | reverse complement strand
GCCGAACTGGACTTGCGTGTCGGCCAGGTCACCGCCCGCCTGCAGGAGAACGGTGTTCGACGCGGGACGCACATCGCTTTGTTGACGCCGAACGATTGGCAGAGTCTTGTCATCACGTTGGCTATCTTGCGGGCTGGTGCGGTGGCATGCTTACTCAATGTCCGTAACCCCGCGGCCACCATCGAATCGCAGCTGAAAGCGTTGAATTGCAAGTTACTGGCTTGCCCCTCGATCGCACGACGAGACGCAATCGCCGCATTTGACAGCAATACCGGCGCATTGTTTCCAAGTGATGATTCCGCTGTTCAATTGCTCGAAACAGATACACTGGTAGACTGTGGCAACGAGCCCCTCAATTTCTGCGGGCAGGCGTGGGATCCCAATGGGCCGGCAACAATCCTATTTACTTCCGGGAGCACGCATGAACCGAAAGCCGCTGTGCACAGCTGTGCAAATCACGTCGCCAATGCCACCGCATCAAACGGCGTGCACGCGTTGGCCTCGGGTGATCGCTGGTTGCTATCATTGCCCATGTATCATGTGGGTGGACTTGGTATCATGTTTCGATGTCTGCTGGCCGGTGCGGCGATCGTGCTTCCCGTGCCGGGCGAGTCGCTTGCTTCCGCCCTCGAGGCGCATGGCATTACGCACGCCTCGCTGGTGCCCACTCAACTCAAACGTCTGCTGCAGGATCATGTGTCCACACGCAAATACGAACTATTGAGATGTATGCTGATTGGGGGGGCGGCCACTCCCGATGCAATGATCGAGCAGGCACTGGAGGAGGGGCTGCCTGTTTGCAAAACGTACGGTATGACGGAAACGAGTTCGCAGGTGGCAACGGTTGCTCCAGGGGATTTGCACGACAAACGATTCACGTCGGGACGCGCGTTGTCTTGCAGCACGATACGCGTCGCCACAGACGGGGAGGTCATGGTCCGCGGCGCGTCGGTGTTTCTTGGGTATTTTGACGGAGACGGCATCCATCCCATGTCAGATGAGCAGGGCTGGTTTGCCACCGGCGACATTGGGCAAATCGATGTCGACGGCTACTTGAACGTTACCGGCAGAAAAGACAGTCGATTCATTTCTGGCGGCGAGAACGTAAATCCCGAGGAAATCGAAGTCGCACTGCTTGCCCTGGATCACATTTTGCAAGCCATCGTTACGCCCATAGATGACAAGGATTTCGGCCAACGGCCAGTGGCATTTGTCGACAGTCAGCATGGGAAAATAGATGATGCCGCAATAAGGACATCCCTGGAGAAAATCCTGCCGCGTTTCAAGATTCCTGTCTGTTTCCACCCCTGGCCCGAGAGAAAAGTCATGGGATTCAAAGCAAATCGAGAGGATTTCAAGCGGATCGCGGCGCAATTGGCCCGGATTTCTCAAAACACCACCACATCCGAATGAAATCCGCCTGCGCCGCAATGGGTTAGCGGGTATTGGTGCTGAATAAAAAAACCAGTGCCCCTTGACGAGGCGTTGCCGCATGACGCACAATATCTGACATGTTGCGGTCTTTAGTATTCTGTGCAGGGAGACTTCTCGATGGCGCTTCGTCTCAGTAAGAGCATTGTAAAGGGCGAGATCGACAATCGTGTACCCGGCAGGGTCACCGGCAAGCTATGGCTGCTGGGCCTCGCACGGCCGATTGAACTCGATCTAGTCGGCAATGCCAGGCGGGATATCGCGGGCTGCCAGATCAAGTTCGAGAATCCGAGTCCCGGACCCCAGGGCAATACCGGTCGCCTGCGTCGAGTGCAGAAGGGCAAGCTGGGTGAATGCACGGCGTCTCGAAGAGTCAAGGTGCTTGACTGTTCGCTTGATAAAGCGCGTGAGCTGCGAGCAGCCGAGCAGCCGGTTCCAGTCAAACTTTCGAATGCCCTTTACCTTGAGTGGTTCAGCGACGCCGACGGCAGAGTGGTCGTCGAATCCACGGAATATAAGATCATTGCGGTCGGCGACGAACCAACATGGCGCATGGACTCCGATCAGGACACACTACAGAAGAATGAGAATCGTTTAACGATTCGTGACTACATCCGCAAACAGGATGAAGAGCTGGAACAGGCGTGGGACGACGCAGACGATGACGATGACAATGCATTCAGCAGGATGGATGAATTCGAGTGGGAGAAAGAACTGAAAGAATCGGAGACGCGAACGGACAAGTATTCCGAATTGCTGGAAACTTACTGGGAGCACCCTGAACGAGATCGAATCATTGCACAGAAGATGGGGTGGGAATGGCTTGACGACGCGCTCGACGCAGAACAACGGGGAGCTTTCGAGGAAGAAAAGACGGAATACGAAGATGTTCCCGATCTCGACCCGAATCCCGCCACGGAGGGGATGGACTGGATACGGACGGATGAAGGTGACATACGGCATCCGCTGGCGCATCGCGCGTTCGGCCATTCGATGTGGATGTGGCACTATTGCGATGACCGCAAGCTCCTGAAAGAGGGAGCACCTGAAGTCATACATGAAATGGTTTTTGAAGCACAGACGCTGTCCGCAAAGCTGGCCGGAGCGCTGAACGGATTGTGCTACCGTGAAGAGCCTGACGGTGGTTTTGTTGTTGCCTGTCTCAAACGCGCCCTCAAGTTCCTCGAACGGTCTCTGGCGGCCTCTGAAAGGGTGCTGAAACAGGAACTGCTGGATAAGAAATCAGTGGACGAATTTCGCGATGGGCTTTTCGAGATACGTGAGAAGATGCTTCACCTGATGAAGTACTATCGCAGTCTTGATTCGTCGCGGTAGCGAGCGCGGCGTCACACCTACCCCAGGCCTCTGAGTTCGCTACCCAAAGCACTTAGTCCACACACTTTGTCGGTAACGCTTAGTCGGGTACACCTGGTCGAACAAAAAAACTTTTACGACAAAGAAAGTGCATACCAGTCCTTCAAACTACGACTGTATCGTAATCGGCGCGGGTCCTGCCGGACTCACGTCAGCTACCCTGCTGGCGCAATACGGTCGCAAGGTTCTTGTGCTCGAAAAGGAGACGTTTCCCCGTTTTCGCGTCGGCGAATCGATGATCCCGTATAACTACTTTCCGCTCGAGCGTATCGGGATGATTGACAAGCTCAGGGCTTCCTCGTTTCCCCACAAGTACAGTGTTCAATTTGTCAGGCAGGATGGGACCCAGTCACAGCCTTTTTACTTTGATCAGCACATGAACCACCCCGCTGCTCAAACGTGGCAGGTCACGCGCAGTGTGTTCGACAACATGCTCATGGAAAACGCACGCGAAAAAGGCGTGGAGGTCATTGAAAGAATGAATGTTCGCGAACTGATTGAGGAAGATGGCTGTGTTGTCGGCGTTCTCGCCGAGGACGACCGTGGACGAGCACGATCATTTCGAGGAGCGATAACGATTGATGGTAGCGGAAGGGTACGTCTGGCGATGACAAGGCTCGGATGGAGGGAATTGGATCGCAGCATCTACAAGATTGCCGTATGGGGATATTTTCGTGGAGCCATGCGAGATCCGGGCAAGGATGCCGGCGCGACGACAATCACGTATGTTGAGGGCAAGAACTGGTTCTGGTATATCCCCATGCAGGACGACATTGTAAGCGTCGGCATTGTCGGCGCGCGCGACTATCTCATGGGGCGCACGAACGATCTCGAAACGATATTCAATGATGGTGTCCGGAAAAATGTTTGGATTCACGAGCATTTGAAGTCGGGATCGATCAATGAGCAGGATTACATGGTTAATGCGCACCTATCCTACCGGTCGCGCTACTGCGCCAAGGACGGGCTGATTCTTGTTGGCGACGCACTTTCGTTCCTCGATCCAGTGTTTTCAACCGGACTCTTCCTGGCATTAAGCAGCGGAGAGTTGGCGGGGGATGCGGTCGAAGAAGCGCTCAAGGCAGGCGACGTCACCGCAAAGCGATTCACGGACTACGGTGAAATCATGTGCCGGCGTATCGAGATCCTCCGTCAATTGGTACATGCGTTCTATGCCGAGAAATTCAGTTTCAAGGACATCGTGATGAAGTATCCCGATCTGCAGGGCAAAATCACCGATGTTTTAATCGGCAACGTTGACCAGGATTTCAGTGAACTATCAGCCGCGATGTCGGAATTTCTCACTCTGCCGTCGCCGATTTCGCATGGCCGGGCGATGGTATAAGTCCGGAAAATAACGAGGGATTTCTGCCATCTGGGATGTAGCGGCGCGCGATAGCGCGTGGACAAGTAGAGTTGTCGACTAGTTCGCCTGGCTATTTGCTTCAATAGCCAACTACTCTTCACTGTTCGGCGTTTCGCCCTCCCACGTTACCAGCTCAAAGTCGAAGCGACTATCCGATGTGGTTAGATTGTGCTGATGCACTTCAACGGCTACAAGGTTTGCCCCCTCGACGAGAAGTTCGGGGTTGAAGCGTGACTTGAAGAAGCTATGCTCGCCACCCGACCCCGAGCCGGACGAAGTAGTGCCGAAGCTGACCGTTCCTGTGGGCATGTTGCTGCGGTAAACTTCGGCTCCATTCAGGTAGACGATGGCGCCATCGTCGCGCAGGAGGCGGAGTTCCGCGGCAAGCATGCCCAAACGGTTGGTCATAACGAAAGGATGCCTGTAAAAACTGGTTATGCGTTTGTTGTTCGGATCGGGTCCAAAATCTATCGTGGTTACGATGTCGTCATCACCGTAACCCAGCAGTGCAGGCCCGCTGGACCAGGAGCTGTCGTCGTAACCGTCTTCCATCCAATTCGTGCCTGGTGATACATCGCCGTCAGAATAGGACCAGTTTGAACCCCTGGCGATGAGCGCATTTACGTTGGGAGGCAATTCTATACCGTCCTCGGTTGTCTGCGGGATGGCCTCGATGGCCACAATGGCCCCTTGCGCAGCGCCTGTACCCTCGACGTCAAAGGCCATCAGGGCATCACCGTGGCGAATATAGAGCCGCCCATCGGCAACAACCGGATGGGCCCAGTGCTCGCCCGTGCCTTCCGTGATGTTGAACGTGCTGACAACCGTCGATCCTGTCGGGGATGGTTGAACTAAGCCGACAGTGCCATTTTCGGCATAGAGGTAAAACATCCCGTCAGCATGGGTAAGGGACCCTTTACCAATGACGCGTTCTTTGATAGCAGTTTCGCCATTGGTCCACTCAAGACAATGCCAGATGCCTCCCGAATCGGTGCCGTAAATATAACCATCCAGAAATACGACGCCCCCGTGATGGCAGTCCAATGTCGTATCGGCCCATACCTGCGTCGCACTTGACCAGTCAGCCGAGGGTCGAACCAATTCACCTCCCGTACCATAGCCGCTGGTCGCGTATACCGCGCCGTCATGGTAGATAGGCGTATTGGGATGGATACCCTCCATGGCTTGGTGTGGCACCTTCCAGGCGACTGCACCGGTCCGCGCATTGATTCCGGCGATCGATCTTTCCGTCATCGTGACGATCCATTGTCCGCTATCGTTTTCCACGAGGATGGGTGAACAGTAGGCAGACAGATCACTGAAGCCTTTTGTCGTCCAGACCGTCTCGCCCGTAAACTTGTTGAGCGCTACCAGGGTCGCATCTTCTCCGCCGGGTGAGCAAATCACCTTCTCGCCATCTATCAAAACAGATTCGGAATAGCCAAATTTCGGCGACTTGCCACCGAACGTTTCGACTGTATCAACCGCCCATTTGCGCTCACCGCTACGGGAGTCGAAACAAGCAATCGTACCCGTACCACTCATTACGTAAACACGGTCGCCGTCAACGGTGGGTGTTGAACGTGCACCCGGATAGCTCCCTTGCCAGTCGGAGCCGTACCGAGATTGCCACTCGAGATTACCATTGAAATCATGTGCAAAGAGCACGCCCTCTCCGCCATCTTCGCTCATTCCCGTGGTATAGATTCGCCCATTGGCGATTGACAGGGAGGAGTACCCTTTTCCAAAACCCTTCACTCCCCACAGAAGCGTTGGTCCTTCTTCTGGCCAGACCTTGAGCAAGTCGACATCGGCGGATTTTCCGTCGCGGTTGGGTCCCCGCCACTGGGACCATTCAGATTGACTACTAAGTGTGCCGCAGCCCGAAGAACAGGCCACGACCAGTATAAGAGTCGCCACCATGGCGTAGGATCGTAAAAAGGATTTTGAGCTGTCGTTCACAATTATCTCCTTCTTTTCAAGCGAACGTAGAACGTGCGATCTGCTCACACGCATGCCTACACCGGCTTGTTGTCCAGGACGCCTTCGATGCGTGCAAGCACGTCATCTGTCAACTGGCCAACAACAGCCAATGCTCCAAGGTTTTCCGTGATCTGATCCGGGCGGGAAGCCCCCAGGATGATCGTACTGACATTCCGGTTCTTAAGTATCCATGCCAGCGCAAGCTGTGCCAGGCTGATACCGAGATCCTCCGCAATGGGTTTCAGGTTTCTGGCCTTTTCAATGCACGGTTTGCCACCATCGCTCGCGTAGAATTTGCGCATAAATTCAAAGTCTTCAAGCGACATTCGGGATCCTTCAGGAATGCCGTTACTATATTTTCCCGTCAGGACGCCGCCCGCGAGTGGACTGAAAACGGTGGTGCCCAAACCAATCTCGTCGTAGAGGCGTGAGAACTCCTTTTCAACTTTCTCACGGTCAAACATATTGTAGAGCGGTTGTTCAATCGTTGGCGGCGTGAGGCCGAACTGGCGTGCCGCCGAATACATTTCCATGATCTCAAGCGCAGAAAAATGGCTCGTGCCCCAATAAAGCACCTTGCCCTGCTCAATTAAGGTGTGCATGGCACGCACGGTTTCTTCCATCGGCGTTTCGTCGTCCGGTCTGTGGCAGAAGTAGAGATCCAGATAGTCGACACACCCAGCCTTTGCATGGCTTGCTCACATGCCTCGATAACATGCTTGCGGCTCAGCCCGGCCTGTGTGGGCAGGGGGTTTTCCACGCATCCCCAGCGGACCTTGCTTGAAACGCAGTACGAGTCACGACGCCAGCCGCTTTTCTTGAGGACGGTCCCCATAATTTCTTCGGAAACGCCGAATGCATACACTTCGGCATTGTCGAAGAAGTTTACCCCAGCATCGTATGCCAGCTTCATGCAGGCCTCGGCCTGTTCGACATCCAATTGAGTGTCGAAAGTCGCCCATGAGCCGTAAGACAGAGCTGAAACCTTGAGGCCGGCCTTGCCGAGGCGGCGGTATTCCATTTCCATGACCGTGTTTATCATTCTAAGCTGCAAGCAATCACGACACCAGCCGAATCAAATGTACACTTATTTATTGGACGGTGCACGAGTCTCCCGTGAACACGACTCAAGAATAGTTTTGAACCCCGGAAAGGGCCCCCTAGGACATGGTAATACAACACGATCGATTGCAACGATTTATTCAAGCAGTCTTTGCCGCGATGGGGTGTGAGGAAGCCGAGGCGGACTGTATCAGCGATCACCTTGTCCAAGCCAATCTCGTAGGTCACGACTCGCACGGCGTGATTCGCACGAAGCATTATTATGATTGGCTCCTTGAGGAAAAAGTACGGACCAACCGAGTGATCGACGTTGTTGTGGATTGCGGGGCAATGGCTGTTGTCGACTGTCAATCGGGGTTTGGTCTATCGGCGGGTAAACAAGCGATCTGCCTTGCTATCGAAAAATGCCGGGAACATGGAGTCGCCGTGATCGCGCTTCGCAACAGCAGTCACCTGGGCCGAATCGGTCATTGGGCTGAAATGGCGATTGAGGCGGGTTACGTCTCGATGCACATGGTAACCGGAACAGGTTTTGGCATGTACATGGTGCCATATGGAGGAAAAGATCGGCGGTTGTCGCTCAATCCGATTGCGGTTGGCATCCCGGTTGAGGGTGGCGATGCCATAGTGCTCGACTTCGCGGCCTCGATGATCGCCGAAGGAAAATTAAAAGTGGCCCTGAACAAGGGAATGCTCGCCCCTGACGGATGCATCATCGACGCGGAAGGGCGACCTACAAATGACATCAATCTTTTTTACGGGCCGCCCATGGGTGCGATCCTGCCGTTTGGAGAACACAAGGGTTACGGACTGGCGCTGGCTGTCGAGTTGCTGGTGGGAGCGTTGACAGGTGGGGGCTGCAGTCGTGAAGGCATGCAGCGCCTGGAACAATCGATGTTGTCGATCCTGATCGATCCCTTGCGGCTTCAGACCGCGGAAGCGTTGTATAGTGAAGTTCGTCGCTACATCGACTTCGTTAAGAGTTCCCGTACGGTGTCACCCGACGGCGAAATCCTGGTTCCTGGAGACATTGAGCGGCGCACGCGAAGTCAGCGTCTCAAGCAAGGCATCGAGTTGGACGACGAGACCTGGCGGAAACTCGTAGAGACGGCGCGCGCTGTTGCGGTGTCGGAAGAAACGATTCGACAAACTGTGGAGTTGTAAAGTAAGGCCGGACACTAGCCAATAGATCTGGACGCTCGGGAACGGATCAGAAACGGAGTTCAACACAGGCAGATCGCCCGCACAACAGTCAGGCCTGATTACGGACGCTGCTGGAGGCATCGGTCTTGCGGGATCCAGGCGGTGTGCCTCTTTCGGCATGAAGGTCTGCATGGTTGACGTCGCCGAGGAACAACTGGACGCTGCGTCACGATTGGATTGCCATCCAACGCGACAAGCAGTATCACGGTCTCGTCGTGCACCAATATGGCAGGGTTATGGTCTAAATCATGAGAAACGCCGCAGTTATAGCCGAAGCGCAGACGGAGGCATTACGTATCCTGTGTCGTGAGCTGGTTCCGGCTAATTCTTTTTATACGCCCAAAATTCAGGCTGCGGGATTTGATGTCGATCGACTGACACTCGAGACATTTACGGAACTAATGCCGTTCACGACGCGCGATGAATGGGTCAGAGATCAACTCGACCATCCTCCGTATGGTACGAACCTGACGTACCCTTTGGATCGCTACGTGCGATTCTGCCGTACGAGTGGAAGTACCGGCCATCCGATGACGTGGCTGGACACGCCTGAATCCTGGGATGCACAACTCGACTGCTGGGCCAGGGTTTATGAAGTCGCCGGGGTCACCCAGCCCCATCGTATATTCTTCGCGTTTTCGTTCGGCCCATTCCTGGGGTTCTGGACCGCTTACGACGCAGCCACAAAGCTCGGCCATCTCCCGATTCCCGGAGGCGGAATGTCGTCGGCCGCGCGTCTGCAACTCATGATCGATACGCAGGCCGAGGTGCTCTGCTGCACACCAACCTACGCGCTGCGTCTGGCTCAAGTCGCCGAGCAGGAAGGCATCCGTCTTGATAACACTGCGGTCGCAATAATTATCGTTGCCGGCGAACCGGGCGGCAGTATTGCCCCGACGCGTAGCAGGATCTCTCAGACGTGGAACGGCGCACGCGTCTTCGATCATCATGGCATGACAGAAGTCGGCCCAGTCAGCTACGAGTGCCCCACAGAACCCGGTGTGCTACACGTCATGGAAGACACGTACTTCCCCGAGGTCCTTGATGACGAGCTGATTCTTACGACACTCATGCGCAGCGGCTCACCTTTACTGCGCTATCGCACCGGGGATATCGTCCAGGCCGAACTCCGATCGCCGTGCGCCTGCGGCAGTCACGAGCTGAGCCTGATTGGAGGGATTCGAGGTCGCACGGATGACATGGTGGTGATTCGCGGTGTGAATGTATTTCCGAGCGCGATTGAGAATATTGTCCGGGCAACAAACGGCGTTAACGAGTACGAGGTTTACATCACAACAAAACACGAAATGGTCGAACTCATGATCAGAATCGAAGGCGACGAGAAGGCCAGATCGGGATTGTCGGCCGCTTTGGAGAATCGCTTGACCCTTCGCATACCGGTAGAGATTGCGCCGACGGGGAGTTTACCCCGCTATGAAATGAAAGCGAAAAGGTGGATTACGAAATAATCCGTCTTCGCTGCGGGTCACTCCCCAAAGCACAAGACCTGACCTTCGTCAGTTCCCACGACAATCATATTGTTGACTATGGCAGGCGAGGTGATCTCGTCGCTGATATCGAAGCTCCAGATTTTCTTTCCGTCGGCAAGTCCTAGTACGTGCAGAGTGCCGTCGAGTGATGCCACCACGGCGTCGCCGGCAATGACGGGCGACCGTGCGTCATTCGCGCCGCTTTTGAAGACCCACTTTTTCTTGCCTGTGTCAGCATTGACACACACAATGTCTCCTTCCCCATTGGCAACGATGACACGCTGTTCGTGCACAGCCGGTGTCGTGAATAGCTCTCCGGACCACTCAGTATTTACCCAGACGCTCGTGTTCGCATTTAGATCGACCGCGACAATTGCACCACTTCTATTTCCCGTAAAGATACGCATACCCGCAGCTGCAACGCCTCCCGCGATTTCGGCTCCCTGTCCAAGCGGGATTGATGCGCCCGGCAATCCATCGATAGCGGAGACCGTGTGAATGGCCGATGCACAACTTCCGAAGACCAGCTTTTCGTTTGCGAGCGTTAGATGCCCATCCGCGCGTTCAGCACCTGCCGTTTCCCAGATCATTTCGCCGGAATCCACGTTGAGTGCGCGCAATCGCCCGCTGGACTGATTGAGGACGATTACCCGGCCCGGGCCTCCCTCAGGTTTGTACCACGTCGCCGCGGCCATGATCGGTTCTTCCGTATCGTGCCTCCAGACAACGTTAGTCGTCTCCCCCCTGAGCCTGAAAACAAGGCCCTGCAGAGTGGTCGCCACAACCGAGTTTTCGATAACGGCCAGCGGTGCGACAATACTGATGGCGTCACCCTTATTGGTAGACGCCAGTGACAGGGACCATTTTTTCGCGCCCGCTTGGTTGAGCGCATACACGGTTCCTATCTCGGTAGCGAAAAAAATCAATGACCCGTCCGAGACGGGGGCGGCCATGATCTTCGAGTCTGCCTGAAAACTCCAGAGAAGTCGCGGTTCCGGTGGGATTGTGGCGGCGGCGTAACCCGTCAATGCATAATTGCCATGAAACGTCGGCCACTGTTCAGCGCGGAGCTGCGGCTGCCAGAGCGCAAGTGCGCAAAGAAGGAACAAGTGTGAGATGAAGCGTGCGGGCACGCGGAGAATGGGAAGAGAATGGTTTACAATCACCGCGCGTCCCCTGCAACACGTTTATACAATGTGATCGTCTCATCGACCATGCGCGTAATGGTAAAATCACGCACCACGCATCCCCGTCCCCGGCTGCCCAGTGCATGGGCGCGCTCTTCATCCGTCAGCAGGTCGAACAGCGCACTTTTGAGAGCGCTTGGATCTTTGGGGTCATAAAGGATGCCGCCCCCCGTTTCCTCCACGACTTCCGTGAATCCGCCGACGCGGGGCTGTACAACTGGCACCCCGGCCGCAAGCGACTCGATGATGAAAGTCCCGAAGGCTTCACCTTCAGGAATCGGCACCGATAGGACCGAGAGCGACTCTAGGAAACGCATGCGGCTTTCACGATCCAGTTCGGCAATGAACTCGACATCGCCAATCATTCCCTGCGCGGACAGCTTCTCTTTCTGCTGTCGGATGAATTTACGATCATCGCCCGTGTACCCTCCCATAACCCGCAGGCGTAGATCCCGAAGGAGCAGCTCGTCCCGCTTCAACTCGATGAACGCATCGATCAGCGTCCCAAGTCCCAGTCCTTCACACGTGCGCGCAAGGTAGCCCAGGGTGGGTGCCGTGGCAGTCCTCGTCGTCGTATAGCCTTCCGCATCGATGCCGATCGGGATGACGCTGATCGCTCCGTTTTGAAGCGCCAGTCGATTCTGCATCAGGTCTGCATAGTAACGGCTGACGGTCACAAATGCATCGACCTGCCGCGACTCCTCGCGCAGTATTTCCCAGCATGTTTCGCGATGGTCGTGTTTCATAGCATCCAGCCAGACGTCTTCATCCATTGTCGTGCAGACTACCGGGGCTTGAAGCCTTTGCTTTAACGGCCTTACCAGGCCGAGCAGCAGCAGGTTCGTAACGTGGATCACGTCCGGAGCTGATTCATGAACCAGCCAGGACAGAAGACGATCGACTTCCTTGTACTGGTGACCTTCCTGTCCCCGGAGCATGGAAACCGTCATGTTCCCTAGACCCTTCGCTCGCGTTGTACCGGCAAACTTTGCAGCAAGGGAAATCAGCCAAGGCGCGTCGAACAGGCGGTCGACCCATCGCGGCGTACGGCGAAAAAGCGGAATCGTCTGCTGAAGGTAGGCGTTGATACCTCCAAAAAACATAGGCGCGCCTTTCGTGATAAATGGATCATCTGTGAACAATGGCAGGTATAGCGGGACCATGACGACGTCGTGGCCCTTTATACGCAAGGCCTTGACCAGGGCGACGTCTCGAATGCAGTTTTCGCAGTAAAACCCTCCTCCCGATCCCGGAAGGATGTAAAGAATCTTCATGCCGCGAAGTCTATCAGGTGAATTTTTTCCCGTCAGGAAAAGTTTTTGCAGGCAGCATTCATGACGTAGTCTGAAGGGTAAGGTAAAAAAGGGGCAACTGCTCAGGTGAGCATGATTGATGGAGGAAGGAAACTACGAAAGGCGCGAAAGACGCGAAAATGGAAACGCAAACCAGCCCCTTTCGCGCCTTTAGCGTGTTTCGTAGTTGAAAGAGAACGCGGATACCTGTGTTACTACAGAAAAGGGATTAATCAATAGATCACTACCATCCCATAGGGCAGCTGGATATTCTTGAATAAGTCGACCTGCAGGCGCCACTCTTCTAAGTCGAAACACCAACAAAGGAGAGTGGCGATGCCTGCGAAGTCGACGAGAGGTAAGATGAC
>Ga0310125_10001243_pt1 | contig 12762 bp, 9 predicted proteins | sample CB11b_Tmax_Bot8__FD_203508 | JGI IMG/M metagenome (GOLD analysis project Ga0310125, IMG submission 203508) | Marine microbial communities from Western Arctic Ocean, Canada - CB11b_Tmax_Bot8 | ecosystem: Environmental > Aquatic > Marine > Oceanic | place: Canada: Western Arctic Ocean | collected... | reverse complement strand
ACGCGTTCACGCGCCGCTCATCACAACACGCCACCAAGTTTTCGAACAAATCGAGGGCCTGCTCGGAACAGAACTCTCATTTAGGCGTGAAAAAATTTCAGTCACGGCAATACTGCGGAACTTGGGTTAGTCTCGACAATATTTCCAAGCACAAGTCCGAGTATGATTGGCGCAACGGGATAGTCATGCCTCCGCATAAACCAACCCAGCACGCCAAAGCCCAGGCACGATATGACATCGAAAAAAGAATAGCGCACGGCGTAACTTCCAATCACGGAGACGCATAGGATCAGTGGATACAAAATCCTTTTTGGAACGACAGTAACTTTGATCCAAAGACGACTACCTAACTGTCCTAGCAACAACAGAACCACGTTCGCGATGAGGATACTTGAAAAAATGCCGTAGACGATTTCAGGATTGTTTGTGAAGAGCCGGGGCCCTGGTACAAGGTCATGAATCATCAGTGCGCCGATCAGCACCGCAGTTGTTGCGCTGCCTGGAATCCCAAGCGTCAATAGTGGAACCAAAGCGCCGCCGACGGAACCGCTGTTTGCCGCCTCCGCTGCCGCGACGCCCTCCGGCGCGCCTTTGCCGAATGTTTCAGGGTTTCGACTTACACGGCGTGCGGCATCGTATGATATGAATGCCGCGATCGTGGCGCCCGCACCGGGAAATATGCCGATCATGGTCCCCAACAGGGATGAACGCAGAATGTTGAACTTCAGCGCCCAGTAGTCCCGAATCGATGGCCAATGAGACTGATCTCCGGTGAAAACACTGCTGTCGAGCTCTCCGCCTTCAATCTGTTTGAGGACTTCGCTGATGGCGAAGAGCCCGATCAACGCCGGGATAAGTGAAAACCCGTCGTAGAGTTGTGGGATGCCGAACGTGAAGCGGCTGACTCCGGAAATCGGATCGACCCCGATTGTGTTCAAAAGAAGGCCGAATATTGTGGCCGCGAACGCCTTAGCCCAGTTGTCACCTCCCAGGGATGCCACGGTCGTAAGCCCAAACACGGCAAGCGCGAAATATTCTGCCGGGTGGCATTTGACCGCAAACGCGGCAAGCGGCACAGAAAAGAAAATCAGAATGACGGTTCCGATAAGTCCTCCGATCGTGGAAGCGACCAAGGACACGCCCAACCCAATTCCCGGTTTCCCCTGGCACGTCAGCGGATACCCGTCAAACGCCGTGACTACGGCTGACGCCGTGCCCGGGGCGTTAATCGTGACAGCTGTGATCGATCCGCCGTAATTGGCAGCCATATAAATAGACACCAGTAGAATCAGGGCCAGCGATGGGGATAACGTGTACGTAAACGGAACCAGCAGCGCGACTCCCATGGATGGAGACAAACCCGGCATCGCGCCGGCAACGATACCCAATACAACGCCCGCCACAATGGCAATGAGCGGCTTTACGCCCAGTACGGTTCCAAAACCCGCTTCCAGATTTTGCAGGATTTCTTGCACGATCTGCAGTCGCAATCAACAAATCAACGGTGTATCACAACACTGCACTTCCCGAATTCTTCCGTAGTTCACCAGGTCGTTCGCGACGAATTCTGGAGACGCCACGTTAACATACAGCGTCATGTTCACAGAAAACGATCGAAGAGCCATCCTCGGGGCAGCGGAACGAAAAACAATCTGACAAACACGACATACGAAAATGCGAGCCATGCGCACGCGGCGATCAGCATGCCGCGCGCGCTGCGATATCCGATAAGGGCCATGCACACGGGTAAAAAGACAAACGTGCTGATGAAATACCCGACGAGCGCAATCGCGCACAGATAAAGTGCAAGCAGTGCAATGAAACGCGCAACACGAATGCTCGCCGCCGGCACGGAGTGCGGCCTATGCGCCTGCATGGCCACGCGGATGCCGATGCCCAGACTCAATAGGCACAGCAATATGATCCAGAGTTGGGGCACAACACGGGGACCCACACCTTCCTCACTCGCGAATCCCCATGTTTTGAGCAGGAAGACGAGCCCCATGATTAAAAAGATGGCCGGCAGCAGCAGTGATTCAGCAGTCCCGCAATTCTTTCGACGCGACGTGAGACCAATGGCGAGCATTGCCGCTGCCAGCAGCGCCAGTGTCGCAAGCGCAAAGGGAACGCCGGATGAAAACAGACTGAGCCGATCTGGGTCCACGTTCTTTATGATCCCGGCCCGAGTGAGTTGATCCCGAAAGTCCTGGCGCTCGGCCACGATTAGGCCGGTGAAGTCATCTGGGCCCTTGTATACAACATCAATTCCTCCGGAAACCCAAAATGCGCGCCAGTGGGGATCCGCTGTCACCTTCGTGAACAGGTCGGCATACCACTTCTGAACTAGGGGCGGCGTACCTTATCTTAAGCGCGAATCCGCGCCACATATATTCATTTTCAAGGTTGTGTATTTCCAATTCACCAAATGTGGGCACTTCAGGTAAGGCGGCCAGTCGTTCGGAACTCGAAACCGCGGCAATCCGAAGATCCGCGTTTCCGCTCGCATCTCGCGGATTTCCCACGTAGGCGACGCCTTGGTCTCCGAGCAGCGCCGCTAGCGCCTTGCCCCCACTCTTGAATGGAATCCACTTTGCGGAGATGCCTGCCTCGCGCCACACTTTCAGCGCCATGACGTGATCAAGTCCGCCGGCAGCGGGACCCACCCAGATCTGTTCACCGACATTTTCCTGAGCGTCTCTACGTATATCCTCCCAGGTGCGAAGCGCACTCGAATTGCGAGTGATGATGCACTCAGGGTCCGCCATCAGCATTGCCACCCAATCGAGCGCATCGATGTAATCTTCGCTGCGGGAGGCGACCAATTTTGCTACATTGGATTTTGTGCACGCGAAAAGCGTATAACCGTCGGCCGGCTTTTGCAGAACCTGGCGAATGGCAAGGATACCTCCGGCGCCTGGTTTGTTTTCGACGATAAAGGTTGCATCGGTATAGTTAGTCGCAACAGCGGTAAATTTTCGGGCCGTCGTGTCTGATCAATCCGCCAGGTTTAGTGTATACAACCACCGTAATGGGCTTACGCGGAAATCCGGCCTCCTCGGCACAGGCAACTCCGCAGGTGAAAAGTGCTGCCAGGGTGAGAGGCTTACATGTCTTCAAGATCATCATGCGACGCACGAAAATAGACCAGCATTCGAACAGGCTGAGTTAGTATTCCATTAGCGCTGTAATCGCATGCTGATCACAGGGTATTGTCTACAGACAGCATATGCGACTTTGGGCTGAAAGACGACGAAACTTCTCTTCGAGCAAGTACCTTGCGCGAACATCACTAGCCTTTGTACTCGTCGCCGCCAATTGTGCGATCGCTCAGATTGTCTACACATTTCGAGACGGTGAGGAGGGAGGTGTCGCCTACCTGCGCATCGATCCGAAGACGGGAAAACTCCTGGAACATCAAACGCTGATTCGAAAAGGAAAAGCAAAGAAAGCGGACAAGCCCCGCTTCTCGCTGGACGGACGACACGTGGCGATCACCATATCGCGCAAGAAAACGCCGAACATGTTGATTAAATCCGTCTTCGACAATGAAAAACCACGGAATGTGTCGCTGCCAGGCAAACCGGATGAAATACGAGCGGCCCAAGACGGCTTCGTTGTTTCGTGCGACAACGGGATGATCACCTTTGTGCCTTATTTGGCAGCCACGCGAGGTCAAGCGACGTTCGATGCAAACGCACTCGACCCACCCGCGAGCGACGGGGAGGACGTACTCGTTCCCGACAATCTACCACTGGCGATTGTATCGATGGAAAAAGACAATCGAATTCTTATTCTAGATTTAACCAACATGTCGCTTCGCGCGGATATTCGACTACCGGCGGAATTGAACGGTATCGCGGCGAGCGATGACATGAAGTCCAAGGGGCCGCAACCCGAAGTCATCCTGGCGTCCAGCAAGGCAAATACGCTGTTTGTGACACTCGACGCCTATGGCGGCATCGGGTTGATGGACCTCGATGCTGCCGTCAATGGACAAACCACGAACCTCGTATACTTGTCAACGGCGCTGGACGGGTCCTGGGGCACTGCTTATCCAGATCGGGCATCACTTCTCACGTTAGGCGCGAAAAAATATGCCTTGGTAACGAATGCGGGCAGGGCCGGCGGTCTGTGCCTCGTCGACCTCGCAGGGCGAAAAGTCTCACGGCGATTCCGGGTCCGCCATGGTCTCGAAAAACCTGCGGTGCTTCCCGGTGCAAACGTGGTGGTCCTGGCTCCTGCGGGAAAACTAAAAGGCGAGGGCCCCAAGTCCTATCATCCGGGCAACGAGGTCATCCTTCTGAATCTTGACGGAGCCGATACTCCCGCCGACATCGATATCGTTTCCGTACCCCTGGACAAGAATATTTTTTACGTAGTCCCGATTGATGCTGAGTCGAGTTCACTCGTCCTGCTTGCGGCGGGAGCGGACAAACCCGACAGGTTGCTGGTTTTCGACGTCCTCAAAAGGGAAGTCGTAACGAGGGCGCCCGCGAACGGGAAGATCAACCGCATGGAAGCGTTTCGCTAACCCGTTGCGTATTCTGCTTTACCTGGACGGGCTGACTTGGATATGAGTAGTTGTCTTCACATTCATGAAAAATCTACACTTCGTCATCGTACTCATCGCGCTCGATCTGATATTCACGACAGCCGTGCCGGCAATTGCGGGAGAAACGGGTTTTATCAAAGCCGGTGCTATGTCGGCGGCACATACGGTCGACTCACAGGAACGCTATGAACAGTTTGAGCTGTTCGTTACGTACGGCTTGCCGCTTGCGAAGAAATGGACGGACTGGGCTTACTTTTCTGACATCGATATTACCGGAGGCATGATCAGTGATCGGGACCAGCAGGCGGCGATAGGTTCTATCGGACCACGAATCGGGTTCAAGCGAAGGCCGCTAGTCTTCGATATCGGCACCCGACTGACTCTCGTTAGCGATTCCAAGCTCGGAGATAAAATTCTCGATGGACCCGTGCATTTTAGTAGTCACTTTAGAATCGGGCTGAGGATGTCAGATGTGGAAATTGGCTGTAGGATTCAGCACATGTCAAACGTTGGTTTTTACGACAGCAATCCCGGCCTTGACCTTCTCGTTGTTGACGTCGGGTACTATTTCTAGTTTTTCCGCAGGATTTGCGGGTAAGGCCATGTGCCGATCAAAGCGAGTCGGGCGTCACGCCCGAACAGCATCATTCTTATATGGATGTGATCCATGCGCATGATCTACAGCATCGTCGGGTCACGACGAGTTGCCGAACTCGCTGTGTGTGTCATGCTCGCGTTCCTGAATATGTTCTGGCCAGGACGAGCCTACGGTCACGGCGATACTCATGCTAAACTTGAGCATTTGTCGCGAGTGATATCGAATGAGACTCAGTCCGCCGAACTTTTTCTCCAGCGTGGTCAGATTCACGCACAGCATGGAGACTGGGATGAGGCGATCTCAGACTACGAGCGCGCCGAGAGGCTTGAGCCTGACATCGAGCACGTTGATCTCCTGTTGGGAAAGGCCTTACGGCAGTCACAGAGATTCGAAGATGCGGTCAATCGTCTTGACCGTTACATCATCAAACATCCGGATAGCGCCGGTGCGTTCCTTGCACGCGCACGCACGCACGCTGATGCGCGTCATGTCGATCCAGCATCCAGGGACTTCGCGAGAGTGGCAGAGCTTGCCCCGAATCCGGATGCCTACGTAGAGTGGGCGAATCTGCTCATTGGGACGAATCGCGCCGAGGAGGCGATTCAAAGACTCGAAGAGGGGTGCAACGCGCTGGGCCCGCTAATTACACTGCAAGTTAAGATAATCGACATCGAAATTGCTCGAGAGAAATACGACCGAGCGCTTGAGCGAATCGACGCCATCCTCGCGAACGCACCGAGAAAAGAAAGTTGGTTAGCGCGCAAAGGCGACCTGCTGGCCAGGGCCGGACAGCCGACGGCGGCTGCCGATGCCTATGCGCACGCGCTTGTCGCGTTGCGGCGGCTTCCGTCAAGGCACCGTCTTTCAACTTCCATGCAGACGCTCGAAAAGTCCCTGAAGCAGAAGCTGGATCACGAGAAAAACAAGGTGAACCCGTAATGAGGACACACAACATGAAACTACATTTCCTTATATACCATTTCAAACTGTGCGTCTTAGTTCCCGGAATCGCGTTCCTATGCAACTCGTGTGCTTCAACGTATCGGCTACCTCCCGAACCCATGGATTCGCTTGCTGGCTACACAGTCGACGGAACTTCGATCCTGACGCAGGCCACCTTTTAGGATGTTTGATAGAAACACGCCGAGCCTGTTTCAGGTCGGCATCTGAGGTGGACGAGGCAGCCTGCCCGCCACGCACGTAGTGTGCCGGAGCGTCCCGCCGAGTTAGTCAGACTGTAGCGAATGCAAGTAACTCGGCGGGAAGCCTCGCCCACCTGAATCAATACGCTGAAACCCATTGGGCCAAAAAAAAGGCTTAGCATTGCCTTTTGCTCATGATTGACACACTGTCAGTGCATTGGATGCGGAGTGCCCATTTTATCGAACTTCGTAAGGGTTGCCACGCTTTCGCTCACCGAGAGAGGTCCGATACGAAGTCACTGATTAAGCGTCGCAACGCCATCCGAATTGCCTTTTGCACTTGCTGGAGCCAAGTTTGCAGCGGTAGACTCCATGTTCCCTGTCTGGGCTGAAGAACCCCCGCTGGAAGGCCAACGACTTCACGAAGGAGCGCCGAGCGATAGCAGATCATCAACCAGGTCACGTTGAAGCCAATGCGATGGAGACGCGCGAGTGGCTCGAATCGTTGGACGAGGTCCTGGAACGCTCGGGGCCGATTCGCGTTCGTGAACTCCTTCACGATCTTTCGTTGCACGCGTTTGCACGGGACGTACGTTTGCCGTATTCGGCAAACACGCCCTACATCAACACGATTCCGTACAAGGACCAACCGCCTTACCCGGGGAACCGCGACATTGAGCGCAGTATCAAGAATGTGATCCGCTGGAATGCAATGGCCATGGTTGTGCGGGCGAATCGCGAAACGGAAGGCATTGGAGGGCATATTTCGACCTACGCGTCTTCGGCAACGCTGTATGAAGTGGCCTTTAATCATTTTTTCAGGGCGAAATCCGAAACGCATCCGGGGGACATCGTCTATTTCCAGGGCCACGCGGCACCGGGAATTTATGCGAGGGCCTTTGTCGAAGGGCGGCTGTCCGTCGGCCATCTCGAAAATTTCAGGCAGGAGCTGCAACCGCGTCCCGGGCTCCCATCATACCCGCACCCTTGGTTGATGCCTCGGTTCTGGCGCTTCCCAACCGTCTCCATGGGGCTCAGCCCGATTATGGCGATCTACCACGCTCGCTTTATCAAGTACCTTGAAGATCGCGGCCTGAAAGAACCATCCGACCAGAAGGTCTGGACATTTCTTGGTGACGGAGAAACCGATGAACCCGAGACGCTGGGCGCCATCACGCTGGCAGCGCGAGAAAAGCTCAACAACCTGATATTTGTGATTAATTGCAATCTACAGCGACTCGATGGGCCCGTCAGGGGCAACGGCAAAATCATCCAGGAACTCGAGGGTGCGTTTCGCGGTGCGGGCTGGAATGTCATCAAGGTCATCTGGGGCAATGATTGGGATCCGCTGCTCGAGAAAGATACGGAAGGCAGGCTTATGCACCGCATGAACCAAGTGGTGGATGGTCAATATCAGAAATACGTCGTCGAGGACGGAAGTTATATTCGCGAAGATTTTTTCGGCAAAGATCCCAGGCTGCTGGAAATGGTGAAACATCTATCTGACGAACAGTTGGAAAAAATGAGACGCGGGGGGCACGATCCGGAAAAGGTATACGCGGCATTCCGGGCAGCGGTCGGGCACGAAGGCGCTCCATCCGTCGTGCTTGCAAAGACTGTAAAGGGCTACGGCCTCGGAGAAGCAGGTGAGGGCCGCAACATCACGCATCAGCAGAAAAAACTAAACGAAAGCGAACTGCTTGCGTTTCGCCGACGTTTCCAGATTCCCATTTCGGATGACGAAGTCGACAACCTGTCGTTTCATTCGTTTGCGGAAGATTCTGTAGAAATGCAGTACTTGCGCGACAGGCGTGAAGCTCTTGGAGGATATACACCGCAACGCACGGTAATCGATAAAAAGTTAAAGATTCCGGGAGATGAGCTGTTTCAAGAATTTTACGAAGGCACCGGGGATCGCGAAGTATCCACGACCATGGTGTTTGTCCGACTACTGTCAAAACTGCTCAAAGACAAAACCTTGGGAAAATTCATCGTGCCCATTGTTCCCGATGAGGCCCGAACATTCGGCATGGAATCCCTGTTTCGTCAGTGTGGTATCTATTCGCACCCTGGACAGCTTTACGAGCCGGTCGACAAGGACAACCTGCTCTACTATAAGGAAGCGCGCGACGGTCAGATTCTCGAAGAGGGAATCACCGAAGCCGGGTCAATGAGCTCGTTTATTGCGGCGGGCACGGCGTACGCGAATCACGGCATATATACGATTCCTTTTTACATTTATTATTCGATGTTCGGCCTACAGCGCGTCGGGGACCTGGTGTGGGCGGCCGCCGACAGCCGAACGAGGGGCTTTCTGCTTGGGGCCACAGCGGGAAGAACCACGCTTGCGGGAGAAGGCCTACAGCACCAGGATGGCAACAGTCATGTTCTGGCACTACCCGTTCCCAACTTGATTGCCTATGATCCGGCGTACGCCTACGAACTCGCCGTCATCATCAAAAACGGTTTGCGCCGCATGTATACCGAGGGAGAAGACATTTTCTATTACCTGACTCTCATGAACGAAAACTACCGCCAGCGCGAAATGCCCGACGGCGCCGAGGAGGGCATACTGAAAGGGCTGTATCTGCTTCAGTCGGCGCCGGAGGGAACCGGCCAGAAAAGCGTGAGGTTACTCGGAAGTGGAGCAATATTGAACGAGGCGCTTAAAGCTGCTGATCTGCTTTATGACAAGTACGGCGTTGCGGCAGAAGTGTGGTCCGTGACCAGCTACAAGGAACTCCACAAAGACGCGAACGAAGTCGACCGTTGGAATCGTTTCCATCCGGACGACGAGCCGCGGGTTTCGCATGTCGCGCAATGTCTGCAGCAAAAGTCGCAGCCTGTGATCGCCGCGTCGGACTACATAAAGGCGCTGGGAGAAACGATAAGCTGCTGGGTGCCGGGGCCATACACAGTCCTGGGCACTGATGGATTTGGACGCAGCGATGGCCGAGAAGAGTTGAGAGATTTTTTTGAAGTCGATAGGCGCCATATCACGGTTGCTGCGCTGGCTGCGCTCGCAAAGCAGGGAACAATTGCTTCGACAGTTGTGTCGGGAGCAATAAAGGATCTACAAATTGACGCCGAAAAACCAAACCCGCTGCACGCATAGTCCGGGGTGTGCGCATTATTTAGTTCATCAGTGATGAAGCAGGAGGAACGGAAAGCAATGTCGAGGGACTTTGTACTTCCCGAACTGGGAGAAAACATCGAGTCGATCGAGGTTGTCAAATTATTGATCAGCCCCGGCGACGCGGTTACCGAAGATCAGCCAGTCCTGGCGCTTGAAACCGACAAGGCAGCAGTTGAGGTGCCCTCTACGCTATCGGGTGTCGTTAAAGAAGTACATGTGGGTGAGGGCGACGAGATCAGGGTTGGCCAAATTATTTTTTCCGTGGAGGTCCAACAAGAGGCGGAAACACAGTCTTCAGCTGAGGTGCTTCCCCCGAAGGAGACCCAACCGCCGCCAACGGCAGTCACGCCCGGAACCGCATCCCCAAGTTCTGCCGCAGCCGCACGGCCTGCGTCTGCTACGGCGGGCGTCGTTCAGTTCACAATTCCCGAGCTGGGCGAGAACATCGAATCAATCGAGATCGTCAAGGTCATGGTAAAGCCGGGCGACACGGTCGCAGTAGACCAGGTCGTACTTGAACTGGAAACCGACAAGGCGGCGGTCGAGGTTCCGTCATCAGTTGCAGGTGTCGTCACCGACGTTCGCGTTAAGGCCGGCGATGCAATCACCGTGGGAGACGTGGTTTTTGAATGCGAGAGCACCTCCGCCCCGGCTGAACCTGTGGCGTCCGAAGGTCCTGCTGAGGCGGTTATTCAAACAACGCCCGCCATCAAACCCGCTGAAGCGCCTCCCCCCCCTGTGCGGCCTGCGACTGCCGCACAACCGCCACCCGCGGGCGGGCGAGTGCCCGCCGCGCCGTCCGTGCGAAAGTTCGCACGGGAAATCGGAATCGACATTACACAGGTTACTGGTTCGGGACCACAGGGACGCGTATCCGCTGACGACGTGAAGCGACATTCGAAGCAATTGAACGAATCACGCCCTGCCGCTGCCGCGGTGCCGACGGCAGGTCCTCCGCTCCCGCAATTCGAGAAGTGGGGTGATGTACGGCGTGAACGAATGAGCGGAATCCGCCGCAAGACTGCCCAGCACATGGCGCATACATGGTCTCAAGTGCCCCATGTGACGGTATTCGACACCGCCGACGTGACGCAGATGGAGGACCTCAGAAAACGATTCGCAAAAAAGGCCGAGGACGCGGGGGGAAAGCTCACGATGGGTGCCATGATCGTTAAAGTTGCAGCGCAGGCACTTCGGGTTTATCCGAACTTCAATGCGTCGATTGACATGGAAAAACAGGAGATCATTTACAAGAACTACTGCAACGTGGGTGTCGCAGTAGATACCGAGCGTGGACTACTGGTTCCCGTAATTCGCAATACGGATGAGAAAAGCATGATCGAGATTGCGGTTGAGCTTCTCCGCATCGCGGAAAAAGCAAGAGCCGGTAAGATCGAAATGCAAGAACTCGAAGGCGGCACGTTTACGGTCACAAACCTTGGAAGAACATGCGGCACTTTTTTTACACCGATGATTAACTATCCCGAAGTGGCCATCCTCGGCGTCGGCCGCATGTTTCAAGAGCGCGATCTCGAAGGTAACGTTCGCAAGAAGCTGCCACTGTCGCTCTCGTTCGATCATCGCATGATCGATGGCGCGGAGAGCGTTCGATTTCTAGGTTGGATTATCGAAGCGCTTGACGAACCCTTGTTGCTTTCTCTGGACGGGTGACATGGCAAGTAACGTCAAATCAACCCGTCTTGCCGTGATTGGAGCAGGCCCTGCCGGTTATCCGGCCGCATTCGCTGCAGCGGATCAGGGCATGCAAGTCACGCTTGTCGACGTGGAAAAAAATCCGGGGGGTGTTTGCCTGTATCGTGGATGCATCCCCTCGAAAGCGTTGTTGCATGTTGCGGAACTCATACATGGCGCAGAAGAAGCAGCAGCATTTGGGCTTACGTTTGGTCCGCCTCAACTCGACGTTGACAAACTCCGCGACTGGAAGGATTCAGTCGTCAACAAGTTGACCGGTGGCTTGGGGCAGCTTAGCAAGCAACGTAAGGTAGAAGTGCTCAATGGTCGGGCACGTTTTCTCGATGCGAGCACGCTCGCGGTCGAGACGGCCGGCGGAGCAGAAGAGCAGTTGTCTTTCGAGACTGCGATTCTAGCAACGGGCTCGCGGCCGACGGCTTTACCGATTGCGCCGGATTCACCACGCGTAATGGACTCGACGTCTGCCCTTGAGCTCGAGAACATTCCAGAGACCTTACTGGTCATTGGCGGGGGCTACATTGGACTCGAGCTTGGCCAGGCCTATGCCGCGTTCGGTTCGCGTGTATCCGTGGTAGAAATGCTGCCGAATTTACTGACGGGCGCCGACAGGGACCTTACTGTCGTCCTGCAGCAGCGCTTAAAGAAGCAGTTTGACGCGATCATGGTCGAGACGCGCGTCGTCTCAATCGACGACGAAAGCAGCGGTATCCGTGTCAAGATGCAGGACAAGGATGGCAAAGACATCGAGGAGGTATACGACAAAGTACTGGTGTCCGTTGGGCGCAAGCCGAACATCGAGAACCTTGGGTTAGAAAACACGCGGGTTGTAATCAGCGACAGCGGGTTTGTTGATGTGGACCTGCAAAGGCGAACCGCTGAGCCATCAGTCTATGCGATCGGCGACGTGGCCGGCCAACCGATGCTGGCGCACAAGGCCACGCACGAAGCACACGTTGTTGTTGAGGCCATCCAGGGGAAGAAGACAATATACGATCCGGCTGCAATACCCGCGGTTGTGTTTACCGACCCCGAGATTGCCTGGTGCGGTTTGACCGAAACCGAAGCAACGGATCAGGGGAAAAAAGTGAGCATCGCAAAATTTCCATGGGCGGCATCCGGCCGCGCGACAACCTTGGGTCGCAACGACGGGGTCACGAAAATTATTGCAGACATTGAGACCGAACGTGTTCTGGGTGTTGGGATTGTCGGCCATGGCGCCGGCGAACTCATCGCAGAAGGCGTGCTGGCCATTGAAATGGGAGCAGTGGCCAGCGATCTTTCACTGACCATTCATGCTCACCCCACACTATCAGAAACATCTATGGAAGCTGCCGAAGCCTTTTCCGGCCACAGTACTCACTTCCTGGGCCACCCAGCACTCAAGGACAAATGAATGCATTATCTGCCCCCAGTGGGTTAAAATCCGCCTGAAGGTCAATCGCTTCGGCGTCTTGCCAGATGATATTGACGGCGCCACCGACTGTAATGACGACGCCGACTCCATCGCCAAACGGTTCCGCGCCGGCATCAAACGTCTTTACGTCAGTCAGCGAACCACCGCCTCCCCCAGCCCCAAACAAATTGCGTGTAAACATCAGAGGAGACTCAGCGTGAAGGTTCG
>Ga0310125_10001242_pt1 | contig 12763 bp, 15 predicted proteins | sample CB11b_Tmax_Bot8__FD_203508 | JGI IMG/M metagenome (GOLD analysis project Ga0310125, IMG submission 203508) | Marine microbial communities from Western Arctic Ocean, Canada - CB11b_Tmax_Bot8 | ecosystem: Environmental > Aquatic > Marine > Oceanic | place: Canada: Western Arctic Ocean | collected... | reverse complement strand
CTGGTGATAATTTTTTATTGTTTACCGAAATAGGATCTCCTTTTTTAAACTCTATAGTTACATAAGATGATTTATTTGGAGCTTTTTCTGGCGATACCGTTCTTTGATAAATATATTCAGGAGCTTGTTTTTTTGGATCCTCTAAAACCTTTCCTTCGGTTGAAGTATGGTAAAGATTATCATCCACTGAAAAAGGTGGAGCACCTTTCTTATCCTTAGGTATTGGTATTTTATTTTTTTTTGCATATTTAATTAAATCGGTTCTCGATTTTAATTTCCAAATTCTCCACGGGGCAATGATTTTTATTTTTGGTCCAAAATAATAATACCCAAGTTCAAATCTAACTTGGTCATTTCCTTTGCCTGTTGAGCCATGCGAAACTGCAAAGGCCTTAAATTTTTTTGCAATAGCTATTTGTCTTTTTGCAATTAGCGGTCTCGCTATAGATGTTCCCAATAAATAAACTCCTTCATAAACCGCATGTGATCTAATCATTGGAAATACATAATCTTTAACAAAAGTATTTTTTAGATTTTCTATAATGATTTTTTTAACACCTAACCTTTTTGCATTTCTAATGATTTTTTGCTTATTCATATCTTGACCAATGTCTGATGTGTAAGCAATGATTTCAGCTTTATAGTTTTCTTGAAGCCATTTTAGAATTATCGAAGTATCAAGCCCGCCTGAATAGGCTAAAACAATTTTTTTCATTTAACCGCAAGTTTTTTTTGCTGTGTTGTATGCTTTAGTAAATCCCATCATTGAATAATGGTCAGTCGTTTCAGCACCCTTGGTTGTTCTTGCTTTAACAATTACATTGGTTGCTCTTTTCATTAGTTTGATAAAATTTCTTTCTTCTCGATCATCAAGTAGCCATGCAAAATTTTTCTGTGAGAAAAAAGAATATCTTTTTTTTCCAGAGCTAGCAGTAACCGTTGATGATTTATAATCATGTCCACTTGTTATACTAACTTCATCTTTGATGCTTTCTGACGGCCTGAAAGTTACAAACAATTTTGATTTTTCTCTTTTAATTGAAGCAGGAGCTCTTTTCGTTGGTATAGTTTGTGCAAAGCAAATTTTTCCCTTATCAGTTTGAGCTGTAAAGCTTTCCCAATTTTTGTATTTTCCAGTTGATCTCGGAGTATTGGCAGTCGCATTAAAAGAGAACAAGATAAGAAAGATTAAAATAAAAAATTTTTTAAATAACATAAATTTATTTTTATACTAAAAATAAGCTATTTCAATGGTTTGAATTAAGGTGAAGGATTTGGATTGTTATTGTGTATTAAATTGATCTTCTCCACCATCTCTTCAGTAAGTTTGATGTTAATACTTCCAATATTTTCTTTTAATTGTTCCATTGTTGTGGCTCCAATAATATTACTTGTAATAAAAGGTCTTGAGTTTACAAATGCATGAGCAAGTTGAACCATTGTAATATTATACTCTTTTGAAAGCTTATAATATTCATCATAAGCTTTTCGAGCTAGAGGATTTAGATGTCTTCCCCATTCTTTAAATAAAGTTATTCTTGCATTTTTTGGCATTTGATTATTTCTATATTTACCTGATAGGGCGCCAGAGGCTAAAGGATAGTAAGCAAGTAAACCGCATTTCTCTCTTATAGAAATTTCTGACATACCTATTTCGTAAGCTCTATTAACTAAACTATAAGGATTTTGTACCGACATCATTCTCGGTAGATTTTTACTTTTAGAAAGTTCTATATATCTTGATAAACCATATGGAGTTTCATTAGATATCCCAATGTATCTGATCTTTCCACTTTTAATAAACTTTTCTAATGCTTGCAAAATAGATTCAAAATCATTCCACTCACGCTCTTCTTTATGAACTTCATAATCTCTTCTGCCAAAATAATTTGTAGATCTTTCAGGCCAATGTAATTGATATAAATCTATGTAATCAGTTTTTAATCTTTTCAAACTTCCTTCAATTGCTTCGCCCATTTTTTCTTCAGAAAAATTATTTCCTCCACCCCTTATCCAATCACAACCAGGTCCAGCTACTTTAGAGGCTAAAATTATTTTAGCCCTATTTTTTCTTTTTTCAAACCAGTTGCCAATCATCTTTTCAGTTTTGCCATACGAGACAGAGTCCGGAGGCACTGAATATATTTCAGCAGTATCAAAGAAGTTTATTCCTTGATCTATAGAATAATCCATTTGTTCGAATGCATCTTTTTCTGAATTCTGTGTTCCCCATGTCATGGTTCCAAGGCAAATTAAACTCACGTCTAAATCTGTATTTCCTAATTTTTTAAATTTCATAAAATTCTGATATTTTGGGTTTTTTAAAGCAATTATTAACTATTGAAAAGTTAATAAAAATTCTTATATTAAAGCTATGGAATTTAATAAACAAACTTCTACAACAGGATCTTCAGCATCAGAAGCTATCATAGATCAAGGTTTAAGAGCCTACATGCTAAAAGTTTATAACTACATGGCAACTGGAATTCTTTTAACTGGCATAGTTGCGCTGATAACATTTAAGATGGCTGTAACGACAGATGCCAGCGGTGCAATAGTTGGATTAGAGCCACTAGGCCAAGCTATTTATTTATCAGGTTTGAAATGGGTTGTGATGTTAGCGCCTTTAGGTGTAGTTTTTTATATGAGTTTTGGAATTAATAAAATGAGTGCATCAAAAGCACAAACAACATTCTGGGTTTTTGCAGCATTAATGGGTTTATCATTATCTTCAATATTATTAATTTACACTGGCATGAGCGTAACAAGAGTTTTCTTTATTTGTTCAGCTACTTTTGGTGCGATGAGCATTTACGGTTACACGACTAAAAGAGATTTAACTAAACTAGGCTCTTTCTTAATGATGGGTCTTATTGGAATTATAATTGCATCTTTAGTTAACATATTTTTAAAATCTTCAATGATGTATTTTGTGATTTCAATTTTGGGAGTTTTAATTTTTGTCGGTCTTACTGCTTACGATACACAAAAAATTAAAAATATGTATATGGCCAGCGACAGCGGTGAATTGATGGGTAAGAAAGCTGTGATGGGCGCTTTAACATTATACCTAGATTTTATTAATCTATTTATTATGCTTTTAAGACTTTTTGGTCAAAGAAGATAATTATTTTACTACTCTTAAATTATTCCAGCTAGTTTTATTGATCAGTTGATTTAAATTTTCTGATTTTTTAAGAATATTGCCGTTCTTATCTTTTATTAAGAATTTTTCATTGTAATAATTAGGTTTGAGATTTTTTAATATTCTTAGAACTGGTTGGTCAGATGCTCTTTGATAAACATCAAATGATATTTCTTTGGATCCAGATGAAAAAGAATAATCTTTCCAAGTTCCATTTGAAACCATTTTTGCATATAGATTTAAAATACATTGAAGTTCTTTTTTTATAAAAAATTTTTCTTTTTCTTTTTTTAAATCATTATTAATAATTAATCTTATATTTTTCATATCTTGTGTTTATTTATCATTGGTAATTGTAGAGCAGTAAATATAAAAGTTAAAGGTAATATACCCCAAACTTTAAAATTTACCCATGTAGCCTCTGGTTGAGTTCTCCAAACTAGTTCATTTAAGATTGCTAAAAATATAAAAAAATAAGCCCATCTAATATTTAATTTATTCCATCCCAATTCGTCCAATTGAAAAGCTGTTTTAAAAAAAAACTCTAAAAAGTTTTTATTAAAGAAAGTTTTTCCAACAATTAATGTAATTGCAAAAATAATATTAACTATTGTTGGCTTCATGTACAAAAAAACCGGATTATTAAAATATAATGTTAATCCTCCGAATAAAGAGATAACGATACCTCCAACAAGTGGAATATAAGGTATTTTTTTTTCTAGTAAGTAAATCGTTGCCACTGCGATAATTGTTGAGATTATGAGTGGCGGTATTGCAACACTAAGATTGTTTCCACTTTTGTAATAGATTGTAAAGAAAATTAATAAAGGACCAAAATCAGCAATAAATTTTAAAAATGACTTATTCACATTTAATGTCTAACATATAATAAATTTTTAATAAATTAGATATTGATTTTAATAAAAAAATTATTAATTATTAGATATGGCATCTAGCAATAATGCAAAGTTTTCAATAGGCGAAGTTGTTAAGCACAGACACTTTAATTTTAGAGGTGTTATTTATGATGTGGATTTTGAATTTAATAATTCAGAAGAATGGTATCAGTCTATACCTAAAGATGTCAGACCTAGAAAAGATCAACCTTTCTATCATCTCTTAGCTGAAAGTAACGATGTGACTTATGAGGCTTATGTTTCAGAGCAAAATCTATTGTTAGACAAATCTAAAGAGCCGGTTAAACATCCATTGATAGAAGAAATTTTTTCCGGGAAAAAAGGTTCAAACTATTTTAAGCTTTCAAATTAGATAAGTTCAATATTGCCTCAAATTTAACATTATTAATTCAAATCTAGGACATAGATTTATATTAATTTTAGGTGTTCTTGCCTAATTGGGAATTAACTCATACTTCTTAACTCCCTCTCAATTCTCAGTTAGGCTCATATTTACTCTTCACATAAAAATAATATTATAGTAGTCAGAAGATATGTTTGACTTGATAAATCCAAGTAGAATTTTTTATTGGATAGAAAAATTAATTAATTTTATTAACTCAATTTTTTTTATCTTTTTAATTATTGCTTTAACGTTTGCTTTAATATTATCACCACCAGATTATTTACAAGGTGACAGTGTAAGAATAATGTACGTTCACGTACCATCTGCTTGGATAGGGTTGGCTTCATTTACAAGTATAGCTTTATTATCGATATTAAGTTTTATCTTTAAAATAAAAAACTTAAATTTAATTACAAAAAGCATTGCGCCCATAGGATTATTATTTACTTGTTTAGCAATTATTACAGGATCATTATGGGGGCAACCAACATGGGGCACTTGGTGGGCTTGGGATGCCAGAATAACTTCAATGGTAATACTTTCAATTTTTTATATTCTGTTTATTCTTGCTCATAAGTTAATTAAAAAAGAAGACAAAGCTAATAAAGTTTCAAATATTATTGCAATTATTGGATTAGTAAATATCCCAGTTATTAAATATTCTGTTGATTGGTGGAACACTCTTCATCAACCCGCAAGCATTAAGCTAGACGGGGCCAGCTCCATACATTCTTCTATGTTACTCCCATTAATGTTGATGTTATTAGTTTTATTATTATATTGTGCGCTAATTTTGCTAATGAAATACAAGACAGAAATCATTAGAATAAAGAAAAAAAACATTAAAAGAATATGATTCAAAACTTTATTTCAATGAACGGATACGGTCTTTTTGTATGGCTATCATTTGTTATTACTTTTTTAGCTTGTGCGATTATTTATTACAAAACTTATAAGACTTTAAAAAAATACGAAAAAGATTTTGCAAAAGAATTACATCAACTTTCAGAATCAGAAAGAAAATTAGTTTTAGAAAAGTCTAAAGTTGCTTCTCAGGTTTTAGCCTCGTACAACAAATCAATTTAAAGCATTTTAATGCTTACAAAAAAAGTTAAAAAGAGAATATCTTTTTTAAGTTTACTATTAATTTTTTTAGTTATTGCAGTTTTTTTTATTTTAAGATCTTTAACTAGCAATATTCTTTATTTTAAATCGCCTACAGATATTCAATTAAGCCAAGACATTATTTCTAACAAAAAAATTAGAGTTGGTGGAATGGTAAAAAAGAATTCTATTAATATTAATAATAAAGAAATTAAATTTATTATTACAGACTTAAAAAATGAGCTTATTGTGAGTTATAGCGGTACAGTACCAAATCTATTTTCTGAAGGCAAAGGTGTAGTGGCAGAAGGAAGGCTGCAGGATAAAAATTTTTTTATTGCAGATAGAATATTGGCCAAACACGATGAAAAATACATGCCACCAGAATTAAAAAATTTAATGAAGAAAAATGTTAACTAATATAGGAAATACATTACTATTTTTAAATATATTTTTAGGAATATCTATAATTTATTTTTCATTTCAGAACTTAAGAAATAAAAAGGTCTTAGTAAGTAAAAATATTTATCATATTTGTTTATTTCAAAGCACATTTATAATAATTTGTTTTTTAACTTTAGTAACTGGTTTTATTATTTCTGATTTTTCAATAATTACTGTTTATCAAAACTCACATTCATTAAAGCCTTTTTTTTATAAAATTTCTGGCACCTGGGGAAATCATGAGGGTAGCTTATTGTTATGGATAATTATTCTAACAATTTTCTCTTTCCTTTTTCTTTTATATAATAAAAATCATCCAAAAAATTATAGGCTTTATAGTTTAATCGTTCAAAATATTTTAATACTTGGTTTTTTATCTTTTCTTTTATTTAATTCAAATCCATTTAGTATAATTTTACCTACACCCAAAGAAGGTTTGGGTTTAAATCCTATTTTACAAGATCCTGCTTTAGCTATTCATCCACCATTACTTTATATTGGTTTTGTAGGCTCATCGATTTATTTCTCAGCCGCAATAGCTTCTTTGCTAACTAATTATTCGGGAAGATTATTTGCTCACTCGATTAAAAATTGGGTTTTAATTTCATGGTCTTTTCAAACACTTGGAATTTTAGCTGGCTCTATTTGGGCTTATTACGAATTAGGTTGGGGAGGATTTTGGTTTTGGGATCCTGTTGAAAATGCATCTCTTCTGCCATGGTTTGCAATGACCGCTTTATTACATTCGTTGATTGTATTAGAGAAAAGAAACTTACTTTATTTCTGGGTAATTATTCTTTGTCTTTTAACTTTTATTTTAAGTGTTACTGGAACTTTTCTTGTTAGGTCAGGAATTTTAAATTCAGTACATACTTTTGCCAATGATCCATCGCGAGGACTTTATATATTAGTATTTTTAAGCTTAATGATTTTTGCATCAGTTTTACTTTTTTTTAATAAATTTAAAAATAGCAATTATAATTTAAATTCTAATAGCAAAGAGACTTTTATTTTAATCAACAATTGGTTTATGATTTTTTACCTAATTACAGTATTATTAGGAACGATCTATCCTATCTTTACCGAAGTGCTAACTGATCATAAGGTTTCAGTCGGACCACCTTTTTATAATACTGTAATAATACCTACTGTTATATTATTTCTATTTTTTATGTCCGTAGGCCCACAGGCACAATGGATTAAAAATAAATTTCATAATTTAAATTTATTATTTAAAATTTTAGCAGCATCAATCTTTATAAATTTTTCTATTATTTATTTATTTAAAAGTTATAGTTTGATATCTAATTTCATAATAATTTCGGCGATATTTCTTGTGATTTCTTCTTTAATAGATTTATATAAATTATTTAAAACACAAAAAATGGATTCTTCTCGAGTAATATCGCATCTTGCATTTGGTTTTCTTATATTATTTATAGGACTTAATTATAATTTTTCTTTAGAAAAAGATTTTAATTTAAAGTTAGGTGAAAGAGAAAAATTTGAAAATTATTCTGTAGAATTTAAAGATTTGCGATTAGAGGATTTTAAGAATTACAAGGCGGTTATCGGAGAATTTAAAATCAATAATTCTCAAAAAAATTTAGATCAATCTCTTTATCCTGAAATAAGGATTTATGAAAATCCGAGTACAATAACTTATGAAGCTTCAATAAGATCTGGGTTATTAAAAGATTATTATATAACAATGAGTAATATTGATAGATCAGATTATTATAATATTAAATTTCAAAAAAAACCTTTCATGATGTGGATTTGGATGTCTGTTATTTTTATTTCATTAGGTGGTTTCTTACGGTTGTTTAAAAATGCAAAAAAAGATTATTAAATTATCTATACTTTTATTAATTATATTTATCATCGGAGTATTTTTTATCGGCTTAAATAAAAATTCAATCTATGACACAAAAGGTTTAGTTGGACAGAAAATCACAAAAATAAAATTAGATCACTTTAGTAAAAACAAAACAATTACAGAAGAAGATTTAAATAAGAATAATTTTACCTTGATTAATTTTTGGGCATCTTGGTGTGGACCTTGTCGTGATGAACATTCTATTTTACTTAAATTGAATAAAGAAAAAAATCTAAAATTATTAGGTGTAAATGTTAAGGATAAAAAAAATAATGCTTTAGAATTTTTAAATGACCTTGGCAATCCATATGATTATTTGGCACGAGATGAACTTGGTAAGCATTCAGTAAATTTTGGTATTTATGGAATTCCAGAAAGTATATTAATTAATAAAGATCTAATAATTATAAAAAAATTTATCGGACCTATTTCTAAAAATGATTATGAGTATATTAAAAATATTATAAGGAAATAATGAGAATAAAAATAATAATTTTTTTTACTATATTAAATTTTAATATTGTTAATGCCGAAACTTTTTTAGTAGATTCAAATAAGATTTTTAAAAATTTACGTTGTTTAATTTGTCAAGGGCAATCAGTGGCTGATTCAAATTCAGAATTCGCTCAAACAATTAAATTAGTAGTTAGAGATCAAATCAAAGATGGCAAGTCAGAAAAAGAAATATATGATTTTTTGATTGAAAAATATGGAGAATGGATTGTCTATAAACCGCCATTAAATAAAGTTAATTTTTTATTATGGCTATTGCCATACGTAGTTTTTGTAGCTGGCGGAGCAATAATTTTTTTATTGTTCAAAAAGAGGGAAAATCGCTAGCCAAAAGGCATCTATACATATGAGATATTTAATTGTATTTTCTAATTATGAAATTTAAGTTTTTAATATTTTTGGCTTTGCTTACTTATATGATGTTAAATCCAGTTTTAGCAGATGAGGGAAATAACGATATATCTGTTTACACCGGTACATTCGATGTAATTGATAAAGAAGGCGATGATCAAACAAGTTTATTTGGTATAGAGCATAAAAATCCAAATTTATTTAGAAATACTTTTTTAGGAAAACTCTCTCCAATTTCTGGTGGATTTGTCACTGGAGATAGTTCAGTTTATTTATATACAGGTATTGAAGGTCAGTATGGTATTGGGCCTTTAAAAATTTTACCAAGCTTTGCACCAGGATATTATGAAAAAGGTGATGGAAAAGATTTAGGTAGTGTTATGGAATTTAAAAGTGAAATTAAATTAGATTTTGACATTTTTGAAAATTCAAAAATAGGTTATAGTTATAGTCATATCTCAAATAATGAATGGGGTGATATAAACCCTGGTACAGACAATCAGCAGGTTACATTTTCTAAAAACTTTTAATAACAATGAATTTAGATGATTGTTATAATTTTGATGACTTTAGAAAATTAGCAAAAAAGAAATTACCTTCTCCAATTTTTCATTATATTGATGGAGGATCAGATGACGAAACTACTCTTAGAAGAAATACTGAATCTTTCAACGATTGTGATTTAATCCCAAATGTTTTAGCAGGTGTTGGTAATATGAATTTATCAACTACTGTTTTTGGAAAAAAAATTGATTTTCCATTATTTCTTGGAGCAACTTCTATGAACCGTCTTTATCATCATCAAGGAGAACGAGCTACCGCAAAAGCTGCAGAAAAAATGGGTACTATGTTTGGTATATCAACTATGGCAACAACAAGCATCGAAGAAATTGGAAATTTAACCAAAGGTCCAAAATTATTTCAGCTTTATATACATAAAGACAGAGGTCTCACTGACAATCTGATTGAAAGATGTGAACATGCTAATTTTGATGCGATGTGTTTAACAGTAGATACCGTAGTAGCTGGCAATCGGGAAAGAGATCATAGATCAGGGTTTAGCACTCCTCCTAGACTTACATTAAAAAGTTTATTAAGTTTTGCATTGCACCCCGAATGGAGCTTAAATTATCTATTTCGTGAAAAATTCAAACTGGCGAATATTGTACACATGACAGATAAAGGAAGCAGTATTGATAGATCAGTTATGGGTTACATTAACGAACAATTTGATCCTTCAATGAATTGGAAAGATGCAGAGTATTGTGTGAAGAAGTGGAAAAAACCATTTGCACTTAAAGGAGTTATGTCAGTTGAAGACGCAAAGAGAGCCGTTGATATAGGTTGTAGCGCTGTAATGATTTCTAATCATGGTGGAAGGCAACTAGATGGCTCAAGAGCACCTTTTGATCAATTAGCAGATATAGTTGATGCAGTTGGTGATAAGATAGAAGTAATTTTAGATGGTGGAGTCAAAAGAGGAACTCATGTTCTAAAAGCATTGGCACTTGGAGCAAAAGCATGTAGTTTTGGAAAAGGATATTTATTTGCTTTAGCAGCTGGAGGGCAAAGAGGAATCGAGTCTATATTGCAAAAAATGCACGACGAAATTAAACGAGACATGATATTAATGGGCTGTAAATCTGTTACAGATCTTAACAAATCAAAAATTATTTATAGAAAATGAAATTAGCTAAAAACTTAGACAGACTTGGAACTGAATCAGCTTTTGCTATTTTAGCAGAAGCTCAAAAACTTGAAGCACAAGGTAAAGAAATGATTCATTTGAGCTTAGGTCAACCTGATTTTAAATCACCAAAACATGTTGTTGATGCCGCAAAGAAAGCTATAGATGATGGTCACCACGGATATGTTTTAGCAAGTGGAACTTTAGAGTGTAGGCAAGCGGTAACAAGAAAAATTAAAAAACTTTATAATAAAGAAATTAGTCCTGAGAGAGTTATGATAATGCCAGGAGGGAAACCAACAATGTTTTTTGCAATCTTAATGATAGGTGAACCGGGGGCAGAAATCATACACCCTACGCCAGGTTTTCCAATTTATGAGTCCATGATTAATTATACTGGCGCAACAGCTGTTCCTTATGATTTAACAGAAGATAAAGATTTAAAGTTTGATCCAGAAAAGATTTTGTCTTTAATTACAGATAAAACCAGATTATTAGTTTTAATAAATCCTAATAATCCTACAGGAAGCTTTGTTGAGAAACCCGCAATAGATTTTTTAGCTGAAGGTTTAAAAAAACACCCAAATGTAGGAATTTTAAGTGATGAGATTTACAGCAGACAGATTTACGATGGAAAAAAAATGCCAACGCTTTTTAATTATCCTGATCTTCAAGATAGGTTGATCGTGTTGGATGGATGGAGTAAGGCATATGCAATGACTGGTTGGAGAATGGGATGGAGTGTATGGCCAGAAAAATTAATTCCTCATATTACTAAATTAGCTATTAATAGTTTTTCGTGCGTTAATGTTCCATCGCAGTTTGCAGGAATAGCCGCATTAGATGGATCAGATGATCCAATTAATGAAATGATGAAAAAATTTAATGAAAGAAGAAAATTAATTCACAAATTATTAAATGATTTACCAGGTGTTGAATGTAGTATGCCCGGAGGAGCTTTCTATATATTTCCTAAAGTCATAGGAACAGGTATGGACGGTTCAGAATTTTCTAAAAGATGTATGCATGAAGCAGGTGTTGCGATAGTACCGGGTACTGCATTTGGAAAGACATCAAAGGACTATGCGCGATTTAGTTTTGCAGCATCAAATGAAAATATTGAAAAAGCATTAGAAAAAATCAGAAAAATGCTTAAGTAGGTCACTTAGGTATTTTGACCATTATCATTTAAATCTATAAAGTATTCATTATGAGCACTTTACAAATGCCAAAAGTAGAAAAATCAATCATCTCTAATAGAAATGAGATTGTGTCTGATTTAGCAAAAATAGTTAAGTCAGAGAATATCTTATCGCATCAAGATGAGATGAGGCCTTATGAAACAGACGCTTTAGCAGTTTACACACAATCTCCAATGTTAGTCGTTCTTCCTGAAACAGCAAAAGAAGTAAGTGAAGTTTTAAAATATTGTAATGAAAATAAAATAAAAATTGTTCCTAGAGGAGCTGGCACAGGATTATCAGGCGGCGCATTACCATTAGAAGATTGTATTTTACTAGCCATGGGAAAATTTAATAAAATTTTAGAATTAGATTACAAAAATAGATGTGTAGTAGCCCAACCATGTGTGACTAATTTAGCTATAACTCAAGCTGTAAAAGACAAAGGATTTTATTACGCACCAGATCCATCCAGTCAAATCGCATGTTCAATTGGTGGAAATGTTGCAGAAAATTCTGGAGGCGTACATTCATTAAAATATGGTGCCACAACAAATAATTTATTAGGCATAGAAGTTGTATTAATGGATGGTACGATTACAAGATTTGGAGGAAAGGCAATGGACTCTGAAGGTTATGATTTCTTAGGATTAATGACCGGCTCGGAGGGTTTGCTTGGCGTAGTAACAGAAGTGACAGTAAAAATTTTAAAAACACCCGAAGTAATCAAAGCTGCTTTAATTGGATTTTCGTCAATTGAAGACGCAGGTAATTGTGTTGCACAAATCATTGCGAAAGGTTGCATTCCTGCTGGTATGGAAATAATGGATAAAGCTTTACTTAAAGCTACTAATGATTTTTGTAAAGCCGGCTATCCGACCGACGCAGAAGCTATGATGATCATTGAATTTGACGGAAGTGAATTTGAGGTAGAGTCCCATATTAAAACTGCAGAAAAAATTGCTCAGGAAAATAATTCATCAAGTATAAAAATAAGCAAATCAAATGAAGAGAGATTAAAGTTTTGGTCTGGAAGAAAAGCTGCTTTTCCAGCATGTGGAGATTTAGCACCAGATTATCTATGTATGGATGGATCAATTCCTAGAGGAAAACTTGCAGAAGTTCTTAAAGAAATAAACAATTTATCGAAAAAATAT
>Ga0310125_10001241_pt1 | contig 12763 bp, 6 predicted proteins | sample CB11b_Tmax_Bot8__FD_203508 | JGI IMG/M metagenome (GOLD analysis project Ga0310125, IMG submission 203508) | Marine microbial communities from Western Arctic Ocean, Canada - CB11b_Tmax_Bot8 | ecosystem: Environmental > Aquatic > Marine > Oceanic | place: Canada: Western Arctic Ocean | collected... | reverse complement strand
TCCTGGTCAGTCTCTGGTCGCGTCTTGGACATGGCTGCCTCCAGACGACCACCTCGCCGTGCGAGTGCGTGCCGCCGTGTGCCGGGGGCGAGTATAATAGACTCGCCGTAAAGGACCGCCAACCCGCACACCGCCCGCACACCGCCCGCACACCGCTCGCACACCGCCCATGCACCGACCTGTTGCTCACAACCCCGTCACGCTGCTGGCCGCCCTGCTGGCCAGCCTGCTGGCAGCAGGAGCAACAGGCCCGGACAGCTCCCGCTCGCACGCGGCCGAACCACCCTCGGTCACCCAATTGTATCCACCCGTCGTCGAGGCCGGTCAGACATCCACGATCACCGTCAGCGGCGGCCAGCTCGGAACCATCAGGCAACTCGCCAGCGGAACCGGTGAACTCGAGACCGTGTCGGTCAAGAAGAACGCGGTGACGGTCCGTGTCGCGGCCGCGACCACGACTCGCCTGATCGATGCCTGGACACTGACCTCCACCGGCCTGGCCAACCCCCGCACCCTGCTCGTGGTGACCCACCCCGTCTTGGTCATCAGCGAGACTCCCGACACCGAAGCCTCACCGATTCCACTCCCAGGCACCGTCGCCGCCAGGCTCGACCGTGCCGCCGACCGCGACACGTTCGCCTTCACCGGCGATGCCAACCAACTGATCCACCTCACCTGCCGCTCCAGCAGCCTCGACGGAACCGTCGCTCCGGTGCTCTCGATCAACGGGCCCGACGGACAAGAACTGGCCCATTCCCCGGTCCACCAGTCCGAACCCACCGTGACTCTCAGGCTCCCGGTCAACGGACGCTACCTGGTCACGGTCGTCGACCGGGGCTTTGGGCACAGCAACTCGAGCATCTACACCCTGACCGCGGTGGCCGGTCCGCGACTGGTACTCACCTCGCCAACAGCCCTCTCGGACCAATCCTCCTCGCTGAGCCTGCTGGGCCACCTGCTGCCCGGCGGTGAGGTGGACCGCTCGAGTGGATGGACTGCCCTGTCCGTCAAACTCGATCCGCCTCCCACCGCAGCCACCGCAGCCACCGCAGCCACCTGGCCCGATCGTCGGCCCGTTGGTGTGCTGCAGGACGGGTTCCGCATGAGCCTGCCCAACTCGATCGGCTCGCCCTGGGTCACGCTCTCCGAAGAACCGGTCGTCGAGGAAACCACCGACGTCAACGACACCGCCGCCGCGGCCCAGGCACTCAAGCTGCCCGCTCGAGTCTGCGGCCACTTCGAAAAATCGGCAGATGTCGACTGGTACTCCGTCGACCTCAAGAAAGGCGAAACTCTCGAAACAACCCTCTGGGGTGAACGGCTGGGCCAGGCGATGCGGTTGGAGGCGATCGTCCACGACAAGTCGGGCAAGGCCCTGGCCACGATTGGAACCCTGGCTGCGCCCAAGAAACTCGGAGTCGAATTCCCGTTCACCACCAGCGACCCGCACGGCAACTGGAAGGCCCCCGCCCAGGGACGCTACACGATCGTCGTTCGTGACCTCTACGGCGGCAGCCTGTTCGGTCCCGATCGTGCCTACCAGTTGGTGGTCGGCCCACCCCGGCCGAAATTTCACGCCTTCTCGATCGTCGGCGACGGCAAGTCGCATTCGGGACTCACCATCGCCGCCGGAGGAACCGCCACGCTGCAAATCGTCGTCGTCCGCAGCGGCGGCAGCAAGACCGCTCTGGAAGTGTCCGTCGAGGGACTCCCCAAGGGAGTCGCGGCCAAGACGCTCAGCGTGCCCGCCGACAAGCCCGTCGCCACGCTCACGCTCACCGCCACAGCACAGGCCAAGCCGAGCCTGCTGCCGATCCGCCTGCTCGCTCGGGCTCCCGGCAAGCAGCCCGCTCGAGACGTGAGACCGCTGGTGCACCTGGCCGGACCCTCGCCCACCAGGCGAGTCGCCGACGCGCTGCTGCTGTCGGTCACTCCGCCAGCACAACCCACCAAGCCGGCCGACAAGAAAGAGGCCGACAAGAAATCCGCCCCGAAGAAGTGACCCGTATCATGAATTCCATCCCGAGGATCGCCGCCGAGCCGCTGGTCTATGAGTTCTCGAGGCACCTGAAGGCCCGGGCCACGATCGCTCCGGGTGACCACCTGCTGGTCGAATCCGAAGACGCACTCTCGGCACAGATCTCCTCGCCGGGCGACCAGAGGGACAAGGCCGAGGTGCCCAAGAGCAACCCGGTGAATGGGCCGATCGAGATCGAGGGTGCCGAGCCCGGTGATGTGCTGCGAGTCTCGATCCACTCGATCGAACCCTGGCGGCCGCAGGCTGCAACCTACACCGGATCGCCGAAGCAACTGTGCGAGTGGCTGGGGACCGACGTGCCGCCTGGAGGACACGTCTGCCCGATCAAGGACGGGAAGATCCACTGGAGCGACGAGATCGCGATCCCCTACACCCCGATGCTCGGCTGCATCGGCACGGCACCCGAGTGGGGTGTGCCGACGACCGGACCCGGTGGGCCTCACGGTGGGAACATGGACATCCGCGAGACCGCGGTCGGAGCAACCGTGCACCTGCCCGTCTACGTACCCGGCGGACAGCTGTTCCTGGGCGACGCCCACGCCGCAATGGGGCACGGAGAACTCTCGGCCACCGGCCTGGAAATGTCGGCGGTGACAGAGATCTCCGTCGAGCTGACCAAGAACCAGCCGCTGGCGTGGCCGCGGATCGAGAACGAGACCGAGATCATGGCGATCACCAGTGGAGCTCCGGCCGAGAGATCGATTGCGAGAGCCTATGCCGAATTGATCCTGTGGATGGAGTCGGACTTTGGTTGGGATCGCTGGAAGGCCTACGACCTGCTGACCCACGTCGGAGAGATCTCGGTCGGCTACTACGACGGCGGCAGCATCGCCGCCAAGGTCAACCGGTCGTACCTCTAGCCACCGCTGGCGTCAGGCCGCCCGCGCCACGCGGCCCATGGCCATCCCCAACACCTCCGCCACCACATCACCGGTGTGATGCATGTGCGCAGCCTCCAGCCCCGGATGAACCTGGAACATCAGGCTGGTCTCGCCCAGTTCTCGAGCCACCGTCAATCGCTCAGCCGGCCGCCAACCCGTCCCGTCAAAGGACGCCTCGAGGTAGATCTCCGGACACGCCCCGCTGCCGCAGGGAACTCCCCGCGATGAGATCTCAGCGGCGATCCGGTCCCGCGACCAGCCTGAGGCCAACCACTCGGGACGCACGTAGGCATAGAACTTGTAGTAGCTGTGATCAATTCCCTCGCAGGGCTGCGGCACACGCAAGGCCCCCATCGAGCCCAGCCTCTCGGCGAGCACGGCTGCGTTCTGACGCCGCTGCCCGACCCAGCCTGGCAACTTCTGAAGCACGATCCGACCCAGTGCCGACTGCATCTCGGTCAGCCGCCAGTTGGTCCCCAAACCGCCGTGGACGTACCGAAACACCGCCCCCTTCGACGGAGCATGCACGACGTCGTAGTCCTTGCCATGGTCCTTGTAACTCCAGGCACGCCGCCAGGTCGCCTCGTCGTCGGTCACGACCAGTCCGCCCTCGCCTCCGGTCGACAGGATCTTGTCCTGGCAGAAACTGAACGCGGCAACATCGCCGAGGCTGCCCACCGGGCGACCGAAGTACATGGCCCCATGGGCCTGGGCACAGTCCTCGACCACCTTCAATCCTCGCTCGGTGGCCAGCTCGAGAATCGGGTCCATGTCGCAGGGCCAGCCACCCAGGTGCACCACCATGACGCCACGCGTCCTGGGCGAGAGCACCGCGGCGATCGTCTCGGCCGTGATGTTCCCACTGTCACGATCGACATCGGCGAACACCGGGATCGCGCCCCGGGCGGCGATCGCACTGGCACTGGCCAGAAAGCTGCGGCAGGGCACCACAACCTCGTCGCCGCTCTCGATGCCCGTCGCTTCCAGGGCCAGCTCAAGAGCCACCGTGCCATTGGCCACCGCCACCGCGTGCCGGCAGCCCAGCGAACACGCGTACTCGCGTTCCCACTCACGACCGTGAGGACCCGTCCAGTAGTTCACGCGGCCCGAAGCCAGCACCTCGCCGACCGCCGAGATCTCCTGCTCACCAAACACCGGCCAGGGTGCCCAGGTGGGTGCGTGACTCGCTGCTGTGGGTTGTGACATGTTCGGTTTGCCCCGGGGTCAGGCCGCCTTGGCCTTGCGCGTGTAGTCGTACTGCTTCATCAGCCACCCCGAGAGTCTCCAGCAGGTCCGCCGATCCGATTCGTCCAACCGCTCGATCCAGTCCCAATCCGCCTTCAGCCGCACCGCCCCTCCCATCCTCAGACGATTCCCCGCCACGGTGTGACCGACCGAAAACGAGTCACCCGCCTCCAACGCCTCGGCCAGCGGACCACAGTCCAGCCCGCACGCCTCGCCGATCCTCAGCAACTCTCTGGACGGCTCCGAAACAAAGTCCTCGTACCGGACCAGCACGCCCCGCTCCCGGACCCCACGCCTCAGCCGCGCCGCCAGCAGGTTCGACACGGTCCAGTAGACGACCGAGTACCACGCCGGGCGAGCGGCCAGGTCGTGCTGCACTCCCGCCTGCTCGTTCCGCTTCAATGCCTTCTTCCTGGACCAGGCCACCGCGCGGCTGTCGCGGACCAGGTGCACCAGCCTCAAGTCGATGCCGGGCAATCGAGCCAGCCAGCGGGCCCGCAAGGGAGTCTTCGACGAATCGATGATCACACGACGGCCGCTGACCGCGGCGATCGATTCCAGCAGCGTGCCGGTCTGCTCCAGGTAACGGCGCGCCGACGGTGAGCGATACAACGACGCAGCCTCGGTTCGCCACAACGCCGATGAACCAAATCGCTCGAATCGGTCACGCAGCACCAGGTAACTCTCGATGCTCGCCCCCGGTGTCGAACCCAGCCACCGACCGCGGACCTCGTTCCAGAACCCGCAGTCACCAGCCGGTTCGCCACAGGCACAGAACTCGTTGTTGACCCACGCACAGCGGTGCAGGTTCGAGAGTTCTCCGACGCTGAATGCCTGGGGGTGATTGCCCAGTATGGTGTCCAGCACGGTCGAACCGCTGCGGCCGGCACCGACGATGTAGACGATTCGCAGAGGGTCGAGTGTTGAGGACATCGGGGGCCGGGTTGGGGCCGCGGAGATTGAAGCAGCCGGGAGTTTTAATTCGCCCGGGCCGAGATCGGCAAGGTCGGTTTGCTGCCGCCGGGGTCATCTGTGCCGCAGTGCATGGCGAACTCGGTGGGGGAATCACTAGAAATGTAGTGAGCGACAACGCCAGCACTTCGACCGAGACATCTCATGAGCGACCCGATTCTCTCCGCATCGATCCAACCCGACTCCCCGGTCACCGCCGGCAGCGTCGGCACCTGGACGCTGCGGTTCCAGGCAGGCCATGACGGACTGCCCGGTGGTACCACGATCCGAGTCGGCACCGACACCGATACCGATTGGGGTGTGCCGCAGTTCGATGACCCCGCGGCGATCGAGTACGCCTCGATCAGAGCTCCCGAAGGAGTCGACGTGGCCGCTCGGACCGTCGGAGTCAAGGGGTTCCAGGTCGAAATCGGAACGACGGGACTCGAGGCCGGCACCGAAATCTCCGTCGTGCTCGGTGACACCTCCGGCGGATCACCCGGCTCGCGAGCCCAGACATTTCGCGAACAACGACGCGTCTTTGCCGTGACCGTCGACCTGGGGAATGGGCAGGGGCAGGGGCAGGGGCAGGGGCAGGGGCAGGGGCAGGGGCAGGGGCAGGGGATCTCGGCGATCGCTGATTCGCCGGTCCTGGCGATTGTCGGAGGCGAACCGGTGCGACTGGTGGTGGTTGTGCCCTCGGAACTGCCGCCCGGGGAACCGTTCCCCGTGCTGGTCAAGGCCGAGGACGCCTGGGGGAATGCCTGCGACGGGTACCGCGGCACGGTGCTGCTGGGCGGCGAAGGCGTGGCCCTGGAGCAGGACACGTTGAGTTTCACGGAGACCGATGCGGGGGCGTGCTGGGTCGAGGGTGCGGGGGCTGCGGTGGCTGAGGGGTCTGGTGTGCTGAGACTGACGGCGACTGATGCCGAGAGCGGACTGGTCGGCACCAGTAATCCGTTGTGCGTGGCCGAGCATGTTGCCCAGCAGAGACTCTACTGGGCCGATCCGCATGGAGGGCAATTGGTCGACCGCGAGAAGTTTGCCGGGTTCTTCGAACATGCTCGAGATGTCGCGGGGATCCAGTTCGCCGGCTTCCAGCGGAACGCCGATGTGCTCGATCCTCAGGACCTCGTCGTGCAGCAGGATGTCGAGCTGCAGTTCCACGAACCCGGCCGCTTCATCGCGATCCCCGGCTACGAGTGGTCGGGTAAGACCTGGGACGGAGGCCACCACAACGTCTACTTCCGCCGCCACCACCAACCGATCCACCGAAATGCTCCGGCCGAAACGCCCGAATCGGTGGACGAGTCGACCGAGTTGCACCACGTCAGGGATCTGTACGACCACTACCGAGGCACCGACACGATCATCACCCCGCACGTCGGTGGAGAACACTCGGACCTCAATCACCACGACCCAACGCTCGAGCCCGGAGTCGAAATCGTCTCGAGCCACGGGGCGTTCGAGTGGATGCGGCGAGACGCCCTGGCACGGGGTTACCGATTGGGGTTCCTCGGCGGCAGCGACAGCTACACCGGCCGACCCGGCGACGACCGGCCGGGACACCAGCAACGCAGGTACTCGAAGGCGGGGCTGACCGGGATCTACTGCGATGAGGTGACGCTGGAGAGTTTCTTCGAGGCGATGAGGGCACGCCGCTTCTTCGCCACAACCGGAGCCCGGATCGTGGCCAAGGCCAACATCGCAGGACACGGCATCGGGTCACAGTTCTCGACCAGCGAGTTGCCGGTGATCGAGGTCGACGTGATCGGGACCGCGGCATTGGAATCGGTCGAGTTGTTTCGCGATGAAGAACCGCTGGGCCACTGGGACGAGGCCCCGCAGGGACAACCGGGCCGTGTGCGAGTGCTGTGGCAGGGCAGCAGCCGGCAGACCAGTTACAGCGGGATCGTCTGGGACGGCACGGTCACAGTCGATGGGGGCCGGATTGCCGAGACCCAGGCCTTGAGGTTCGACAGTCCGAGGTCGCACATCGTCGAACAGACCGACCGCTTCGTCCGCTTTCATGCATGGGGGTGTGGATACCGGATGGGCCTGGAACTGGACATCGAGGGCGACGAGTCGACTCGGGTGGAAGTCTCGGTGGCCACGCAGGCCATCACCGGACCCGCCTACGGCGGATTCGGTTCGTCTCAGCCACGCAGAATTTCCCTGGCTCCGGCAGAACGAGCGACACTGGTGGGGCGGTTGAGTGAGTTGTCCGAGTCGACTCGGAGCATCGACCTGGGCGTCCGCGACCGTCAACTGGACCTGGGCCTCGCACCCCGCCACGGTGCATCGCTGGCCCACTGCACGTTCCAGGACGATCAGCCTCGGGCAGGCATCAACCCGTACTGGGTGCGAGTGGTACAGGTCGACCAGGAGATGGCCTGGACCAGCCCGATCTGGGTCGATTGGTCTGGGTAGCACAGGGACTGGTCTGTATTTGCGTTGGACAATGCTCCGGTGAAGGTCTCATGATGGAAGCCGCGGGCTCACTTTGAACGAGACCACCATGACGCTCCACCGCAGAAACCAGCGGCCGGGACCGCGGATCCAGCGGCTCGAAGACCGCACGCTGCTCTCGGTCAGCGCGCTGTTCATCGACGCCACCGGAGACCTCTCGATCTCCTCAAACGACGACGACACGATCGTCGTCCGCGAGCACCCCTCGCAACCGGGCCGGGCCCAGGTCCTGGCCGCCAAACCCGGCCAACCGCTGGCTCCACTGACCAGCCTCGGCAACGTCAACGCCGCGGCGGTGCGGAAGATCACCATCACCGGCGGACCCGGCAACAACCTCATCGATCTCTCGGCCGTCACCTCCGCAGTCTTCCGCTACGGCGGCGGAGCCAAGATCACCGCCGACGGCCGCGATGGCCACGACTCACTGATCGCCTCCGCCAATCTCGACGATACGCTCAAGGGCGGAAACGGCAACGATCGGCTCGATGGAGGAACCGGCCGCAATCGACTCGTCGGAGGACACGGCAACGACACCATCGATGGGAACTCCGGTGACGACCGCATCGATGCCGGGCACGGCAACGACTTGGTCTACGGCGACACCGGCAACGACTCGATCGACGGCAACGACGGAGCCGACACCATCTTTGGCGGCCACGGAGCCGATACCGTCACCGGAGGCGACGGAGCCGACCTGGTCTACGGCGACTCGGCCGGGACCGCAGACAGCGGAGCCGACAACCTCGCCGGTGGCAACGGACACGATACCCTGATCGGAGGACCCGGCGGAGATACGCTCAACGGCGGCCCGGGCAACGATCTCCTCGCCGGTGAAGACGGAAACGATACGCTGCTGGGCGGAGGCGGCCACGACCTGCTGCAGGGCCACTCGGGCAACGACTCGATCAAGGGACACGACGGAAACGACTCGCTCGAAGGAGCCGCCGGCAACGACTCGCTCAATGGAGGAGGCGGCAAAGATCTCGTCAATGGCGACGCCGGACGAGACACACTCAGCGGCGGATCCGGAGACGATACGCTCTACGCCGGCAGCGATGCCGATCGGGTGCTCGGAGGAAGCGGAAACGACCTGCTCGAAGGGAATACCGGCGACGATACGCTCAATGGACAGGCCGGAAATGACCTCGCCATCGCAGGCTCCGGAAACGACCGGGTCTACGGTGGAGGCGGAAGCGATACGCTCGAAGGAGGACCGGGCAACGATACGCTCAATGGAGGCGGCTCGGCAGACCTGCTCGATGCCGGCGACGGCAACGACAAGCTCTACGGCGGAGGTGGCCACGATCGGCTCGACGGCAAGGCCGGCAACGATTCGCTCAAGGGACAAGGAGGTCACGATACCGTGCTGGGCGGGACCGGTGACGATCGGCTGTGGTGGAACCTCGCCGGTGGCAACGATTTCCTCGACGGGCAAGCCGGGTACGACCGGGCCGAAATCCAGGGCAATCACCAGAACAACCTCTTCGCCGTCACCTCCAGCCCCGACGGACTGCTGCAGGTGCTCGAAACGCCACACACCGTCACCATCTCACGCTCGACCGAACGACTCGATGTCCGAGGTGGACCCGGCCGCGATACGCTGCGAGCCGTCGGACTCGAAACCGCACCGCTGGTCGAAATCAACCTCAGGGGAGAAGCCTCCGGAGATACGATCGATGCCTCGGGGGCCGGAATCCACTCGGCCGCACTGTCACTGCGCGGAGGTGACGGGGACGATCGGATCACCGGCAGCGACGCAGCCGAAACGCTCGATGGAGGCACCGGCGATGATTCGCTGCTCGCACGCGACGGAAACGATGTGGTGCGAGGCGGAGACGGCAGCGATCTGCTCGAGGGTGGCCCCGGCAACGACCGGCTGGATGGTCAACAGGGGAATGACCGGATCGAAGGAGGAGCCGGAGACGACTTTCTGCAGGGAGGACCCGGACACGATACGCTGATGGGTGGGGCCGGGCACGATCAACTGACCGGGGGCACCGGCGACGATCGACTCAATGGGGCCGCAGGCAACGATCAACTCGATGGCCAGAGCGGACAGGATCGACTGTACGGAGGCTCAGGAAACGATCGACTCGATGGCGGTACCGAAAACGACTCGCTCTCGGGTAACTCCGGAAACGACTCGCTCGTCGGAGGACATGGCCGCGATTGGATCTCAGGTGCAGGCGGCAACGACCTGATCCACGGAGGCGATGGGCACGATACGATCCTCGGACAAAACGGACACGATCGGATCTCGGCCGGAGATGGCAACGATCGGGTCAACGGGGGCAGCGGAAATGACCTGCTCGTCGGAGGCGACGGCCGCGATTCGCTGTTCGGCGGAGGCGGCAATGATGTGGCTCTCGGTGGCGACGGTGATGACTACATCAATGGACAGGGAGGTTCCCAGGACACCATCGCCGGAAACCAGGGCGCCGATGTGCTCGTCGGAGCGGCCTCAGAAATCGATGAGCAGTTCCGCCTGACCGGAAACTGGATCGACTCAGTCTGAAAACCCCCCAGGGACTGGCTCTCCCCGAGGCGTCAGCCGAGTGGGGTGCCTGTCCCAAGCTCTGATCGACGCTTCCCAAGACTGGGACAGGCACCTGCGGAGCCAGTCCCTGCACGCCCCAGACTCCCCTGGTTGACAGATCAAGGCACCACCCGGTCCCAGGCGTTAGACCGCCTTGGAACATGGGTAATCTGGGTTCTTCTTGAGGCAGGTAGGAATTGCCGCGAGCGGGGGAGGTATTTGCGTCGATAAGCAGGATTAGTCCGATCGCTCGGGATATCCGGGTGTTGCGGTCTATAGAGGTGCCTTCGCCCAGGGATGGGAAGCATGATTTTCGACTCGTGGCTACGAACTTTACGTCACCGCATTTCTCGATCCGCATTGGGTCATCGTCGACGTCGATCTCGACAGTCGCTTGGTGGTCTCGAGAAGCTGGAAGACCGGACATTGCTCTCGGTCAGCGCCTTATTTTCCAACGGCGTGCTCCTGATCAACTCGGCCGATGACAACGGCGCGGACACGATCGAAGTGGGAGCTGATGCGACTGGCAATGTCCAGGTCCGCGCCAACGGTGTCGTGGTAGGCAGCCTGGGCATGTTGCCGGCGTCGCAGGTCGAGGGCATTGTGATCCGTGGCAGTGACGGCAGCAACCTGATCGATCTCACGGGCGTCACCACGGCGGTCTACAACAATCCCGATCTGACAATCGATGTCGACGGCAAGAACGGCCACGACACGATTCTGGCCAGTTTCGACGCCAACGACGTGATCGATGGTGGACACGGCAACGACCAGATCACCGGCGGTTCCGGAGCGAACACGATCAACGGCAACCACGGTCACGACACGATCGACGGAGGTGGTGGCGACGACATCATCGACGGCAGTCACGGTGACGACGTCATCCTCAACAGCGACGGTGACGACCTGATCGACGGAGGTGACGGGAACGACTTGATCGAGGGTGGTGACGGCGACGACACGATCGACGGAGGTCACGGCAACGACGAGATCTACGGCGACGCGATCGGCACCACCGACATCGGCAACGACTCGATTCTCGGCAACCACGGCCATGACACGGTGTACGGAGGTGGTGGCCAGGACACGATCAACGGCAACGCGGGCAACGACGAGCTGTATGGCGAGAGTGGTTCGGACTCGATGCTCGGCGGCAGCGGCAACGACCTGCTCGACGGCGGCAGTTCCGCGGACACGTTGCGTGGCAACAGCGGTGACGACGTGATGCTGGGAGGTGCCGACGGCGACTTCCTCGACGGAGGCACCGGCGACGACTCGATCTCGGGGCAGGATGGCCCCGACAAGTTGACCGGTTCCGCTGGTGACGACACGCTCGAGGGCGGCGATGCCAACGACTCGCTGTTTGGAGGCGGCGGCAATGACCTGATGCTCGGCGGACGCCAGGACGACAGTCTCAAGGGCCAGGACGGCTCGGACACGATCGAGGGTTCCTACGGCAACGACTCGCTCCATGGCGGAGCCGGCAACGACGTACTCAACGGAGACGACGCCGATCCGCTCTCGATCGCAGCCGGCAGCGATTATCTCAACGGCGGCGGCGGCAACGACACGATGGACGGCAACGTGGGCACCGATACGCTCTACGGGGGCAGCGGCAGAGACCTCATCTCCGGCGGAGCCGACTCCGACGAACTGCGGGGCCAGGGGGGCATCGATACGCTGCGGGGCGGAGGCGGCAACGACCTCCTGATCTGGAACTCCGGTGATGGATCGGACCAACTCGACGGCGGCGACGCCGACGACACAGCCCAGTTCAACGGCCTCTCGACCAAGGACACCTTCACCGTCGGCCAGAGCCTCGGCGAGATGAGGATCACCCACGGCACCCACACCATCGGCCTGGTCGGCGGCACGGTGGAACGGGCCGAGATTAACGCCGGAGGGGGCAATGACCGCGTGGTGGTCAACAGCCTGAACACCGTGGGCGGCATCGAGTTGAACATCAACGGCGGCAGCGGCAAGGACACGATCCACGCCGCGAACGCTGACATCGGATCGGCGCAGATGATCGTCGATGGCGGAACCGGCGACGATTCGATCGTCGGAAGTGCCGGCGACGACCTGCTCGTCGGTGGCGACGGGAACGACACGATCGAAGGACGTGACGGAGATGACACGCTGCTGGGCCAGGATGGCAGCGATGCGATGCGGGGCGAATCGGGCGACGACAGCGTGGTCGGGGCAGACGGCAGTGACACGCTGCGAGGTGGCCATGGCGATGATGTCGTGCTCGGTGGCCGCGGAAACGACGACCTGACCGGCGACTCGGGCGACGACACCATCGATGGAGCCAACGGCAACGATCGGCTCAATGGATCCAAGGGCAACGATCGGCTCGAAGCCGGAAACGGACGCGATACGCTGTTCGGCGGAGGCGGCAATGATCAGCTCGACGGCGGAGCCGAGGACGACGTGCTCAACGGCAACAACGGCGATGACAGCATGCTGGGCGGAGAAGGCGACGATGTCCTGGAAGGCGGCGACGGCGACGACGTGCTCAACGGCGACGATGGTCACGACACCATCGGTGGCGGACTCGGCGACGACTCGATCGCCGGCGAAGACGGTCACGACAAGATCAACGCCGGCAAGGGCAACGACATTGTCAGCGGCGGAAACGGA
>Ga0310125_10001239_pt1 | contig 12773 bp, 10 predicted proteins | sample CB11b_Tmax_Bot8__FD_203508 | JGI IMG/M metagenome (GOLD analysis project Ga0310125, IMG submission 203508) | Marine microbial communities from Western Arctic Ocean, Canada - CB11b_Tmax_Bot8 | ecosystem: Environmental > Aquatic > Marine > Oceanic | place: Canada: Western Arctic Ocean | collected... | reverse complement strand
CATTCTCGTTAACGGGGGGGACCCCCGACTCCAAATTATTCGTTAAAGCTTTCGCACCCACATAAATGCAACTTTGGAGGCGGTCTCCGCCGTTATTGAGAATGAGGGGGTCATAGATTGACCGCATCAAAAAGATCGCTTAAGTCAGTGCCATTCGCCTCTGACCGCAGTCCATTTTTCCAACGCGTCTGAATCAGGTTCTCGATGACTACTCCATTTGGACTAACTGGCCTGACGTTGCCGAAGGTCGTTTTTGGGAACAGCTATTTTGGAAATCTCTACCGCGTGCTTCCGGACGGGACCCAGCGCACCATCGTCGAGCAATGGTTTGCCCAGACGGATGGCCTGGTGGTGATCGACTCGGCGGGCAAATACGGCGCGGGCCTGGCGCTGGAGAACACCGCGAGGCAGCTGGAGGCGCTGGGAATTTCTCCTGACCGGGTCGTGATCAGCAACAAGCTGGCGTGGAAGCGGGTCCCCTTAACCGGCGCCGAACCCACCTTCGAAACCGGCGTCTGGACTGATTTGCAGCACGACGCAGTGCAGACCATCAGCTACGAAGGGATCCTGTCGTGCTGGGAGCAGGGATGTGAGCTGCTGGGGCCGTACTGCCCGCAACTGATCTCCGTACACGATCCGGACGAGTACCTGGAGGGTGCCTCGTCTCCACGGGAACGCGAGCGCCGCCTGGGTGACATCCGCGAGGCGTATCGCGCGTTGCACGAGTTGAAGGCGAAGGGCGGGATCGAGGGCGTCGGGGTTGGGTCAAAAGACTGGCGGGTCATTGCCGAACTTCATGACGAGGTTGAATTGGACTGGGTCATGTTTGCCAACAGCCTGACGGTCATGAATCACCCTCCTGAGCTGGTGGCCTTCATGGAAAACCTGGCCGAAAAGCGCATCGGGATCGTCAACTCCGCCGTGTTTCACGGCGGGTTCCTCACCGGCGGGTCCTACTACGATTACCGTCCGGTCGACGAGAGCTGCGCGGAGGACCGACCGTTATTTGACTACCGGCACCGCTTTCACGACCTGTGTGAGAAATGGAAGATCTCGCCTGCGGCGGCCTGCATTCAATTCGGCATTCACGGTCCCGGCGTCCAAAGCATCGCCCTGAACACCAGCGATCCTCGCCGGGTGAAACAAAATGTAGATGCGGCGGCAAAAGCACTGCCAGGGGAGTTCTGGGGCGCGATGAAAGAGGCGGGTCTGATCGAGCCAGAGTACCGTTACGCGGGATAGGGGGCGCCGCGTTTCAGGGCGTAACCGTCCCGTCAAAGACGCCCCATTGACCGGTCACGCCTTCATAGTCGAGCCCATGCCCCGGCCAACCGGCCGCTTCAAGACTCCACCATTTGACGTGGCTGTCCAGGTAGGCGACGTTCCAACCTCAGGTCCCTTCCCATGCCGAGTAAAGCGGTGGAAAGGCGGACGGGGTGTGCCCGCCGTAGCTCCCGCCGCGACTCATATCCATCACGATGGCGGGGAGGTCGCCATACCCGTCGGGCGGCGCCCCGATCTTCCACAAGGATTTACCGCGGGTTTCGTATCCGGTATTCATGCCGCTGCCGTCCCCGCTGGTGCCGTTGGCTTCACCGTGTTCGTCGGCATAGCTCCAGGGCATGGTCCGGTTCCAGGTCGGGCACCAGTATATCTTCAGGGTCTCGTCATCCACCGCGCCCACGTACCCCAGGCTGTAGGGCAACCCATGTCCGTACCACCCGCGGATGGAACTCGAGAAGCGGTAGACTTCGTCAAGGCAACCGGTACTGCCCGACTTCGGATTGGCATCCGGCATCCAGCCGTTGTGATCCGTTGTATAGGCGACAACACTGGTCGCAATCTGACGCAAGTTGGAGATGCACATGGCGCGCCGCACGGCCGGCACGAGGAGGGCGGCGAGGATGGCAATGACCACCAGAAGCTCAATGAGTGTAAACGCGTCTCGCTTCTGTTGTCTCATAGCTGACGAGTCGGCTACAAGGAGATGCCCAAGCGGCCCCGGCTGAGTTGGAACGCGGTGGTGCCTTCTTCGAGCAACCGTGGAATGTACTCTCCGGAGGCGGCCATTGCAACCCGCTCATACCATTGGAGGGCCTGTTTCGCCGTGTCCCCATCGGGATCGATGCACACGTCCGCCTCATTGCGCTCCGCACCGCCCTTTGCAACGGATGATTGCAGAACCGGGATAAAGGGATGCGTCTGGTAGAGGCGTTGATCGCTGTGCCACACGATGACTTCGACCCCGGTGGCGCCAAGACCGCTGAGCGTATCGGCATCGTCGAGGCTGGGCACATCCATCACGTGAAAACCGGGCGCGGCCGGAGCGGATCCGTAGGCCAGCGTGGGGCCCCGGTACGGTCCGGCAAACACCTCACGGGCGAAACCGGGATTTTCCAGCCAGGACGAGGACGCCGTGAGGATCACGTTGCCCCCCGCTCCCACCAGCGAGCGGCACACCGTGGCAATCACGGCTGCATCGGCCGCGGCATCCGCTGACGAGAGGTGAAGCCCGATCGTGAGGGGATCCCGGTTCTCTTCCGGCTTCGCGGCATTTCCCGCGACGGCAAACCAGTCCTCAATCTTATCTGCGACGGCTGCAATGCCGCCGTCGAGTTGGATACTCGACCACCCGAATCGGTCGGCAGAAATATTCTTTTCTCGCAACAGATTTTGAAAATAGGTGTTCTGATATTTTTCACATCCGTGTTCGAGAAACATCGCGGCGGCAACGTGGGGATGCAGCACGTAATTGATCAACGTATTACCGGCCACGTCTCCGGTATCGGCGGCATGGCAGCCGCACCCTTCGGTGTGCGGTAACGCGACGAAACTCGAAAAGGCGCTTTCCTTCCCGATCCGCCGCTTCTCCATCCGCCGGGCAATCCCGTCGGCCACTTGCCCGGAACACAAACTATTGGGGAGGATCAGTCCCACGCGAGGCCCGCGTTTGGGAAAGAGGACGGGAATGGTCGCGCCATCGCGCATCGCCGCAGGATTCCCGGCAAACCGTTCGGTCTGTTCAACGACATCGGGCGCCGTGGAACCGTCCTGCTGCCAGTTCCGCCAGATCTGGACCTGGGAATGACCGGCGCGCTCGCCGGCGGTCCGCCGTCCGCCGGCGACTTCGAGGGTCAAGGCGAAGGTGTCCCGTCCCAGGTCGTCCATGGATTCCCCGTCGAGGTACGCCCCGGCATTGACGTCCATCTCATTCTTCAGCATTTCGTATCGCCCCGTTGTGGTGACGATCTTGATGGTGGGCACGAAGGGAAAATTGGTGATCGAACCGTTTCCCGTGGTGAAGAAGATGAGGTTGCTTCCTCCTGCGACCTGCCCGGCCACGCTTTCCAGGTCGTTGCCCGGGCTGTCCATGAAGTAGAACCCGGGTTCGGTCATGGGACTGCTATAGGGAATGGAGTAGTCGAGCCGCACCGCCGGGTCTTTCTTCATGGCGGCTCCGATGGATTTTACGATGATGTTATACAGTCCCCGCAGCCGGTTTCCGCCGGAGGGATTGCCCTCGGGCGTGTGCCCGTGCCATCCGGCCAGTTCCCGAAACCGTTTGATGGCGGCAAGAAAATCCTGGGCGGTTTCCAGATCCCGCACGTGTTCGAGCATGTAGGATTCCGCGCCGATCAATTCAGTGGTCTCCGCAATGCATGCGCTGCCTCCGTGCCGCAGGATTTCGCGGTTCACCCACCCCACCAACGGGTTCGCCGAGATGCCGGAGAAGGCATCGGACCCCCCGCATTGCAGGGCGAGACGAAGGTGCTTCAGCGAGTGGGTCGTCCGCTCGGCGGCGTTGGCCGCCGGCACCCGGGCCAGGATAGCGTCCCGCGCGGCGGTCTGGACGCCATCGGGGTCCCGGTTCACACTGATGAAATCATGGGGAACCGCATCGAGCGGGTAGCCGTGTTCCCGCATGTACGCTTCAAGCCGGTGGTTGTTCACTGATTCGCTGCCTTCGTCGAGAATCACGGCGGCGGCCACGTTGGGATGCACCAGAAAGCCGGCCAGTGTGCGGAGCACGAAGTCGACGTTGTGTGGCGTTTCCGCCATTCCCCCTTCGGTGTGCGTCACCGGGACGATCCCGTCGATGGCCGGACAGCGGCCGGGGAGGTCGGCGAAGGACTCCGCGATCGTGCGGGCAAGTGCGGCGACGCGGGAAGAGGTGCCCAGCACAACGAGAAAGTTCCGCGTTCCCACTCCGCGCCCGCCGGACCGGGCAATCCCCTGGAAGGAGCCGGCATGGGGAAGCAACTCCACTTGTTTTCCCGGTGTGAACCCGGCCTCATCGATGTGGTAGTGCAGCTGCTCGTCGACGAAATTCGCCCGCGGCGGCAGATCGAGTTCCAGTCCCGACTGGCCCAGGGCTTCGAGAATCTTCTCATTGCAGATATAGTCGCCGGGTTCGACATCGGTTGTCGTTTTGCCGAACGGGAGATTCCAACTGAGCAGATGCTGCCCGGCGGGTATGGGAGTCAGGGCAAACCGGTGCCCTTCGAGGATGGTGTGCGGAATGAGGATGGTCCTGCCCTGGTGCACAACGGTGGAACCCGCCGCCAGCGTGTGCAGGGCAATGGCAACGTTGTCGCCGGGTCCTGCGAGGCGGGCAACTTGATCGAATGGGTGGGGCGTGGTCATCTCCGTGCAGGTCAGCCGAGACTTCTCGCAGCAGGAGTGTTCCCAGTCGAGCCTATTTATCGTAGTCCCGTTCCCGGAACGGCCTGGAGCGGCTATGCGATTCGGCGTGGGGGGGTGAAAAGACGCAACCCGGGCCAAGAGGCCCGGGTTACGGTGTCGCCCCTGATGATGACGCCGGCTGGAGAGACGCAGGCCGACGGAACAAGCAGTATATCGGTATCGAAGCATGGTGAATTGGCATGTTTCCCGGCTTCATAAAGGTATTGCCGCGGCCGGGCGATTCTTACGCTGAACCGGGGATCATTTCGAAAACACCTGATTTTCATGGATTTTGAGCCCCGTCTTTTCTATCCTCAAGCCACCATAGGGTCGAACGGTATGGAAGAAACCAGGGTCGAGCTTCTCCACCGGTTGAAAGGTGGAGATCAGTCCGCAGATTGGGAGGAATTTTATCTCGCCTACGCCAATGTCATTGTGCGCTATGCCCGGAAGCTGGGCCTCGACGAGGGTAGCGCACACGACGTCCTCCAGGAAACCATGGTTTCCCTGATGGGGATCCTGAAAACATTTACCTACGACCGTTCCAAGGGGCAGTTCCGGAATTTCCTGTTGACCATCGTCCACCGCAGCAGCTTGCGCGCAATCAGGCGGAGACAGAAACGGGCGGAGGTGTCTGTGGATGCGACGGACCGCTTCGGCAGCGGAGGGATCGTCGACCGGCTTCCCGCCGCGGAGAACCCCGTTGAAGATCAAGAGCAGGAACGTACATGGCGGGAAAGTCCCTCTTTCTCTTCCTGGACGCGTGATGGGTGGCCATCCCCGGGTTCTTCTGCTATAAGACGGCGCTTTTTTTGCAACCCCTAGACGAAAGGAAAACCAGTTATGCGCATCGTACGATTCGAGGACTCGAGCGGAAAAGTGCAGTGCGGCGAGGAGGTAGACGCGGGAATGGCGCGTCCGCTTCGTGGCGATCTCTATGCCGGGCCCAAATCAGCCGGGGACCCGGTTGAGATCGCCCGCCTGCTGGCGCCGGTGGTCCCGTCCAACATCTACTGCATCGGCCGGAATTACCATGATCACGCCGCCGAGGGCGGAAATCCCATCCCTGAACTTCCCCTGGTATTCATGAAGCCGACCAGCACCATCTGCAACCCGGAACAGCCGATTCTCATCCCCCGTGTCTGCGACGACGAAACCGATTTTGAATGCGAGTTGGTCGTAGTGATCGGCAAATCGGCGAAGAATGTGCCCGAGAACGATGCGTTGAATTACGTCCTGGGATACACGGCGGGGAACGATGTCTCTGCCCGAAAGTGGCAGACAGACGAGGCCCTGTGCGGTACGCAATGGATTCGGGGCAAGGGGTTCGACACGTTTGCGCCGATCGGGCCTGCCCTGGTCACCGTAGATGACATTCCCGATCCCGACAACCTGGATCTGAGTACCACGCTGAACGGCCAGGTGATGCAGAGCCACAATACCCGCGACATGATCTTCTCCGTGCGCCGTCTCATTTCGTTCCTCAGCGAGGACACCACGTTGCAGCCGGGTACGTTGATCTTCACCGGCACACCACAAGGCGTCGGATACCACCGCGATCCGCGGGTCCTATTGAATCCCGGCGATCAAGTCATTGTCGAAGTGGAAAAGATCGGCCGCCTGGTCAACCCGGTTGAAGCTGCTCCGTAGCCCCTCATTCTCATGTTGTTCGTTCATAGGACCGCGCCGTGAGTCATTGGAACGAGACCCGGCTCGCGCACATCGCGTCCTGCTCCTACTGGTGCTAGGCGTCGGCGCAATCGGTCTGTGGAAGACCGTCGGCCTGCGTTGGTGTTGTGACGATTCCTTCCTCTGCATGCGGTATGCGGTATGCGGAGAATCTTGTCGAGGGACGCGGCCTCGTATTCAACGAGGGCGAATTCGTAGAGGGCTACACCACACTCAGCTGGACCCTGCTGCTGGCCCTCTTTATCCGCCTCGGAGTCGATCCGGTTTCCGCGGCGCAGGGCCTGGGGATTCTCTTTTACCTCGGCCTGGTCGGCGGGCTGCTCTATTGGGCCGGGTACCGCACCCGCACGACGGGACCCCCCTGGCTCCCCCTGGCGGCCCTCCTGGTGCTGATCCTGGACGATTTTCACGAATGGGCCACCGGTGGGCTGGAAACCATGATGTTCGCCTCGCTCGCGCTCTGGGGGTTGATCCTGACCCGAATGCCGGCCGACGGGTGCCGCGGCCCCCTGGCGGCGGGGCTTTGCTTCGCGCTCCTCACGCTGACCCGCCTGGACGGAATTCTCATTGCGGGAATCGGTGTGCTCTCGTGGTGGATTCCGTGGGCTCCTGCGAATTGGCGGAAGTCCCTGAATCAATCGATCCTCGCCGGACTTCCCGTAGCGGTGACCGTGGCCGTCTGGTTCGCGTTCAAACTCGCTTACTACGGAGACCCCTTCCCCACCGCCTACTACTCCAAGTCGGCCGCCGATGCCTACTGGTCGCAGGGTCTCACCTATCTGGGCCTCTACGTCCTGAAGAACTGGTTCATCGTGGGCGGCGTCGCTGCCGGGTGGATGTTGCGAAAAAGTTCAACCGGGCGCGGGAGCCGTGGCGACACTGCCGTCTTTCTCGGCGCCGGCCTTCTCTACTTGCTCTACGTGACACACTCCGGCGGCGACTTCATGTTTGCCCGCCGCATCGTGGTCGTGGCACCCCTTTTTTTTCTCTGTTTCGAGGAAGTGGTTCGGCGGCTACCGCGCATTCAGTACCGTCTCATTGCTTGCGTGTTGTTCGTGGTGGCCGCGGCATGCTCCATCCCGGTCTTCAGCGATGCGCGTCCACGGGTTCGGCGGGTTTCCGATGAACGGCGATTTTATCCCGCAGAGTTTCTGGCCATCCGCAAGACGCAGGCCGAAGTGCTGGCGTCGGCCTTTCGCGGCGCCGACGTGCGCATTGGATTCGAAGGCGGCATGCTGATGTTTGCGTACTACAGCAAGTTGCCGTACCTCGCCGAGATGACGGGTCTAACGCAATACTCCCTGGCCAAGCGGCCGATTGCCTGACGCGGCCTGCCCGGACATGAAAAGGCCCCGGATCGGCATTGGTTCGAAGAGAATCGCATTCACCTCCTGGTGCGGCAGCTTGTTCCCCAGGAAATCCAGGCCGAGGAAGGAACCCGGCCCTACAACGACCTTCGATTCGGCGAGATGGTGAAGGCGGAAATTCTGATCTATGAAGATGCCATTATGGATCCACTCCGCCAGTTCCCAGGTGTCGCATTCCTTCCGATGGACTCCCTGGTTGTCCAGGCCTCGGAAAACTTCCACGCGGCCGATATTGATGAATCGGAACGTTTTCTTGAACAACTGCGCGGATACTATTTTGACCACGCGGGCGAAGAGGGTAAGGCGAGCGCAGAAGCCCTGCAGTCCATTCTCGATCAGCGCCGGGGCATGGAATCGCCCGGCCCGAGGATTCCACGGGGCGATGGGTAGTCAGATCCGGCCGGGACGGCCGGCTCCATGGCGCTGGCCATACGCGTCCGGCCGGGACGGCCGGCTCCAGATTTGGAGCGGTCTCCGCCGTTGCGCTGCATGATGGCGCGCGCGTTCGGTTACGCTCGGGATGTTCAGGATTGTGCCGATATAGATTCCAGCGCTTCGACCGCGGATTCCCAGTCGGCGGTTTCGATTGTGAGTTCGGCTTGGATCTCCTGCAATCGGCGGTTCAGGTTGGCGTAGTCGATTTCTCCCTCGACGCCCAACTTCTCCAACAACTCTGCCTGCTCGGCCTCCAATGTTTCGATGCGTCCCTCGGCCGTGCGGATTCTGCGCTTGATGGCGAGATGCCGTTCTCGATCTCCTTTGCGCTGCGTGGCCCGCTCTTTGCGCAGGGCCTTTCGATCCACGGGGCGCGCAGGAGCCGCTGCCGGCGACCCGGACGCAATGGGCTCGCCCTGCCGCTTTTCACAGTAGTAATCATAGTCCCCTACGTATCGCGTGATCCCGGGCGGCGTCATGGCAATCACCTGGGTCGCCACGTTTCGGACAAAAGCAATGTCGTGGCTCACCAGGCAGATCGTACCCTCGTACGCGTTGAGGGCGATCTCCAGCGCCTGCCGCCCTTCCAGGTCGACGTGCGTCGTCGGCTCATCGAGAATCAGGCAATTGGGAGGGCGGATGAAGATGCGGGCAAACGCGAGGCGAATGCGTTCCCCGCCGCTGAGCACTGCGCAAGGCTTCATGGCACTGTCCCCGCTGAAACCAAATGCGCCAAGCAGGCTGCGGACTTCCTTGTCGGTTGCATCGGAGTCGGCCGACTTCACGATACCAAAAGCAGACTGATCGGGCGGCATGGTCTCCGCGAAGTCCTGGGACTGGTACCCGACCACCACCTGGTGTCCCAGTACATGTTGACCTTCCGCCGGTTTGAGATGGCCGGACAAGATTCGAAGCAGCGTCGTTTTTCCCATCCCGTTGTAGCCGACCAAAGCCACCTTCTCTCCCCGGAGCACACTCAGGTCAACGCCGCGGAGGATCCAGTTTTCCCCATCGTAGGTATGCCCTACGTGGTCCAGCCGGAGGACCTCCGTTCCGCAATGCGGAGGTTTGGCGATCCGGATGCGCGGCACGGTGGAGTCGTCTGGAGGCAGCTCAACCCAATCCATCTTCTCCATCATCTTGATGCGGCTTTGAACCTGAGTGGCCTTTGTGTTCTTCGAGCGGAACCGCTCGACAAACCGCTCCATCTGCGCCCGCTTCCGGCTCTGGGACTTGTAGGCGGCTTCGAGCAGGGCGCGGCGCGATGCCCGGTCGCGGAGGTATCTACTGAATCCCCCCGGGTAGCGGGTCACCGTTCCGTGGCGGACCTCCAGCGTGATGTCGGTCAATGACTCCAGGAGCACACGATCATGTGAAATAAGCAGCAGCGTGCCCGAATACCCCCGAAGGTAACGGCGCATCCACTCGACGGCGGGTAGATCGAGGTAGTTCGAGGGCTCATCCAGCAACAGAGTATCCGGTTGGCCAATCAAGGTTCGGGCCAACTCCGCGCGCATCTGCCACCCGCCGCTGAGTTCGGCGAACGGGCGATGGAAGCTCTCTTCCGCAAACCCCAGCCCGCTCAAGGTGACCTTCGCTCGAGTGTGCATTTCATAGCCACCCAAGTGCTCAAACTCGGCCTGAAGTCCACCCAGGCGCTCCAGCAGCGCGCCTCCTTGGCTCTCCTCGGCCGCTACAGCGATCTCGGTCTCGAGGGACTCCATCTGTGTCTTTATTTCCTGCAGGGCGGGAATCGAGCGCTCGGTGTAGGAGAGGAGGGATACGCCCTTCTCATGGGCTGCCAAAAGCTGGTGCACGTGGCCCAGCCGGTGCCGGCGGGGGAGGACGACCTCCCCCTTGTCGGCCGTGGCGGTGCCGTCCATGAGGGCAAACAGGGTGCTCTTACCGCTACCGTTGGGGCCGACAATGCCCACACGCTCCCCCGCGCCGATGTGCAAATCCACGTCCACCAGGACATCCTGTGCCCCGTACCGTTTAGTCACGTTCTGAAATTCAATCATACGAGCTCTTTACTCTTGTGGGGTAGACCATAGTGCCGACACTCTTGCCGGGGCTAGTGGAAACAGGGAGCAGGAAGGAGCAATCATGGCCTGGCGACTGGACAGGAGTGTTGTCCGGGGGGAAATCGACAACCGGGAACGAGACCGCGTTACCGGAACGATTTGGTTGTTGAACCGGAGTGAACCGATGCGCCTGTCCCTGCAGGGCAATTGCCACGCCGACATGGCGGGTTGCCTCCTGGAGTTTGAGAACCCGGAACCCGGTGAGGGCGACCACACCGACCTCCATCCGGTCCAGGAGGGTACCGTGGGCGACATGACCTCTTCGCGCAAGGTGCGCGTTTTCGATGTGCCCATGGAAGAGGCGATGCGGCGGGCGCGAGCTGGTGAATCCTCTCCGGAACACATGGACAATTCGGTTTACATCGAGTGGTTCAGTCAGACCAACGGACGTGTCGTTATCGAAAGCACCCGATACCACGTGCGGATTTCGAGCCGCACCTGGACGCTGACCGAAGAAGATATGCATTCCCAAGGTAACAAGGGACAGACCCTTAACAACGTTGACACGGCCTTATGAAGGGCAGAAAGGGCAGAATTCGGGCGATTTCAGCGCACTGAGGCTAGAGGTCGGTCCAAGCGCCGGCCTGGTTGGAGCTGGTGACGGCGGCGGAAACGAACTGCAAGCTGGCGAGGCCCTCGTCTACCCCGGGATGCGGGTACGGCTCCGGTGTTTCCTCTCCACGGCGGCCGCGAATGTGTCGCTCCAGCGTGCCGTGAAGGTTGGCCATGGCCTCGAAAAAGTCTTCGTTATGGCCGGCCGGGACCCGGAGGTAGGAGGCGATGCCGGCGGAGAAATAATCGAAGTTGGCGCCGATCCAATAGGTCTCATCGTGTGCGCCCCTGCGCACGAGGAGTTTCTCGGCTGCTTCCTGGTGCCATTCCAGGGAACCCCGGCTGCCGAAGATCCGAAAGCCGTTGTCGTTCTTGTACCCGACAGCGATCTGGGTGGCATGGATCAGCGCCGTCCCCCCGTTTCCAAGTTCGGCGATGACGTTAAAATCGTCGTCCAGGGTCCGCCCTTCGACGAAGGAATTCAGCCGGGCAGAGACGCGTTTGACCGGCTGGCCCGAGACCCATGTGGCCGCGATGAAGGCATGCGTCCCAATATCGCCGCCGCAGTTGGAAATGCCGGTCACCGCAGGATCGGTGCGCCAGGAGGCCTGCTGCTGTCCCTCTGCTTCGAGCGCGGTGGCCAACCAGCCCTGATTGTACCACGCCTCGACCTTCCGAACCTCGCCCACATCGCCGTTGGCCACCATCTCCCGGGCCAGCATCATCATGGGATTCCCTGTGTAGGTGTGGGCCAGGACGAACGGCACGTCCTTCTGTTTCACCAGGGCGGCAAGCTCCTTGGCTTCCTCCACCGTGTACGTCATGGGCTTTTCGCAAAGTATGGGAAGGCCGGCCTCTGCGCACGCCTTGGCCGGGCCAAAATGAGCATTGTTCGGCGTGGTGATTACCACGTAGTCGAGATCGAGATTCCCGGCGGACCAGGCATCAATCATCGACGGCACATCCGGAAACCCTTCGATTCCCCACTCTTCTGCCGCGGCGAGCGAGGTCTCCGGACGACTTCGCAGCACCCCGGCCACCAATTCCCGCGTTCCGTCAAGGGAGAGAGCCCTCTGATGCACCCGCCCGAAAAAGGCGCCTTCCCCACCCCCGCCCACCATGCCGACTTTCAATTTTTTCATCGTTTAAATCACTCCTCTTCATACTTTGAGCAATTTGCAAAAGACAGGCAAGCTCCCACCGCAATTCACCGGAGAGGAGGCGGGAGGGCGCCACCCGGACGTTGCGTATTTCGAGCGAGTATGGTTTCCTCTCGCGACCTAATGTTTTCGCTCAAGGACAAAACAGCCGTTGTCACCGGCGCGGGATCCGGCATCGGGCGCAGTATCGCGACGACCTTTGCACAGCAGGGCGCCCACGTCGCGGCCCTGGACCTCGACGAAGAGGCGGCCCGTACGACGGTAGAGGAGATTGCCGCCGGCGGGGGGAAAGGCGACGCCTTTGCCGTGGATGTTCGCGACATCGACTCGGTGAGCCGGTGTTTTGAAGCGTTTACTTCCGCCCGGGGACGCCTCGACATCCTGGTAAACAATGCCGGGGTGGCCAGTATCGGGACCGTGCTGGAGACCGAGCCCGAGGACTTTGACCGCGTCTTTCAGGTCAACGTCAACGGAGTCTACCATTGTCTCAAGACGGGCGTGAAAATCATGGCGGCACAGGAAGGCGGTGTGATTCTCAACCTGGCCTCCATCGCCTCGCTCGCGGCGGTCAAGGAACGCTTTGCCTATTCCGCAACCAAGGGTGCGGTACTCACCATGACCTACTCCGTCGCGGTGGATTTCCTGGATAAGAATATCCGGTGCAACTGCATCTGTCCGGGTCGCGTCCATACCCCTTTCGTGGATGGGTATCTCAAGGCCAACTATCCCGGGCGAGAAGAGGAAATGTTCAAGCAGCTCTCGGCCTACCAGCCGATCGGGCGCATGGGCAAACCGGAAGAGAT
>Ga0310125_10001238_pt1 | contig 12776 bp, 10 predicted proteins | sample CB11b_Tmax_Bot8__FD_203508 | JGI IMG/M metagenome (GOLD analysis project Ga0310125, IMG submission 203508) | Marine microbial communities from Western Arctic Ocean, Canada - CB11b_Tmax_Bot8 | ecosystem: Environmental > Aquatic > Marine > Oceanic | place: Canada: Western Arctic Ocean | collected... | reverse complement strand
ATCGTACCGCTTATCAGTCCGCACAAGGCACCGGCCAATACTCCCCAACATGCCGCAACGATAGGAACCGATCCGGCTTCGAGTCGCGAGGCAACGACGACCGAGCTCAATGCGACAATCGACCCAACGGAAAGATCGATGCCCCCGCCGATGATGACCAAGGTCATCCCCAATGCGGCAATCCCCACAACGGCGGTTTGTCTTGCTATATTTTCCAAACTGTCCAACGACAAGAAGCGCTCTCCCAAACGTCCGATAATGACCATGAAAACGAATATGGCGTATACAACAACCAGTCCCAGCAACGGACCAAAGCGGCTAAGAAAGTTGGCCCAAGATTTCCTGCTCATAAGGCTACGCTCATTCTCCCGTCGCTTCCTGCATGAGCATATGCTCGTCCCACTTCGAAACAGGACGCGGCTTACCGAGGCGACCGCGGCACATGACTGCAATCCGATCGCAAATGCCGAGAAGTTCGGGTAGGTAGCTGCTCACTACAATAATGCCCTTGGGTGGCTTTCCCCCTGCCGCATCGCCAACGGCAAGTTCATCTATACATGCGTAAATCTGTGCCTTGCTGGCAACGTCGATGCCACGTGTAGGCTCATCCAAAAGCCAAATATCGACGTCGTGGTGAAGCATGCGTGCAAATGCAATCTTCTGTTGATTCCCACCGGACAATTCCCGAACCTTTTGGCGCGGATTTCGGCAACGAATTCCCAGGCGCTGTATCAAGGGCCTGGATGCCCGTTCCTGCCCTGACGGCAGCACAAGCATCTTGGGGCCCAGATTCTCCATTCTTGAAAGCGTGATGTTGTCGGCTATGGACATCGACAATGCTAAGCCTTCGTTCTTTCGGTCTTCGCTAAGTTGCCCCAGTCCCTGGCGAAGGCGTTTGCATGGTGACGCAACTCCCGAATACTGTCCCACACGAATCTCCCCGCACCTCACAGGATCCAAACCGTAGATCGCTCTCAGCAGTTCCGTCCGCCCGGCTCCCACAAGTCCGGCGATGCCGAAAACTTCACCCCTGCGTAGCTCCAGGCTGACAGCGTCTGGTTTCACAGAGCCGGAAACGTTTTGAATCGACAGCATGACCTCGCCCGGTGTCCTCAACGAGCGAGGGTACAAATCCCGGACTTTGCGTCCGACCATACCCGCAACAATGTCCACGCTGCTCACAGCACGTGTCATATGCGATCCGACACAATGCCCATCACGCAATATGGTGAGCCTGTCTGCGATACGTGTAACTTCCTCAATGAAATGAGAAATGTATACGACGGCACGTCCCTCCTGAACCAGCCGTTTAATGAGACTGAAGAGCCGTTCCACATCGGGTTTTGACAAGCTGCTGGTTGGCTCGTCCAGAACCAAGACGCGGCACCCGATGGCTATGGCCCGGGCTATTTCGACTAACTGCTGCCCCGCAACCGACAGACGCGCTACTGGAAGGTCAGGCCGTAACTCTGGATGTTGAAAACACGCCAGCGCCTCTTGCGCGCGACGACGCATTTCCCCGCGCCTTATGATTCCAGCTCGAGATGGCTCCATGCCCAGCACAATGTTCTCCTCAACGGTGAGGTGTGGCGCCAGGGACAGCTCCTGGTATATCATTGCAATCCCTGAATGCCGCCCTTCCAAAGTATTACGAGGGGCGTACTTTCTTCCGGAGAGTTCAATGGTGCCGGCATCAGGCTTCACGGCACCAGCCAGGATCTTCATGAGTGTGCTTTTGCCCGCACCGTTCTCTCCTACCAGGGCATGCACCTCTCCTGCTGCGACATCAAAATCCACGTCCTCAAGCGCAACCGTTGCTCCGAATCGTTTCGACACACCCCTCATTCGCAGTATGCGTTCACGGTTCATGGTCTACAGTTCACGGTCCTGAAAGACTGGAAATCCTCTCACGATGACGAGCGTTGAAACAGCGGCGAGCGAACGACACATCCAACCCGAACTTAAAGACTTGTGACGACGCGTACGGAGGTCAAGTGCCGCTCTGACCAACGGTTGGCTATTTGTAACTTCCAACACGTCTCATTCAATTCAGAATGGTTCGCTACTGCAAACTGAGAACCGTGAACAGTGCACCCTGAACCCCTTTACTCCCCCAGCCATTTTTTGAAGTCGGGACTGAGGAGTGCTGTCATTTCCGGTTCTTGCATGTTTTCGGGCGTTGCAACGCCCACACCGGTGTCAATGCGCTTTTCAACAGCGCCACCCCGAATGTGCGTGACGATCGTCTTTACACCCATGTAGCCCATTTTAAGCGGATCCTGCAAAACAAGACCGTTTATTTCCCCCTTCGCCAGAGCCAGCACGAGCTTTTTCGAACTATCGAACCCCACAAACTTTATGTTTCCCGCGAATCTACCTTCCTGAAGCGCTCGTAACATTCCGAAAGTCGACGATTCGTTCGGACAGAATATTCCATCAATTGTTAGTCCATCTTCTCCCGTAAATCTCGCCAACAAGTTATCGCTTGCCGTAAAAGCTGATCCCGCTGTGGCCCCGGCGTATTGATTAGCACTTACCAACTGAATGTCCTCGTATTCCTGCATGGCATCCAAAAATCCCTGTTCTCGATTCATTGTACTGGCCGATCCTTCCTGGTAACGCAGCATGATCACCTTGCCTTTGCCTTCCAGGAGTTCCGCAAGCCGTTTACCACCCAGGTATCCGCCTTTCTTGTTGTCTGTTGCCACAAAGCTCACGTGATCATCGCTTTTGATGCCGGAATCAAAAATCACGACGGGAATTCCCGCGCGTTTTGCACTCGCTACCGGATTTCGCAAGGCTGCGTCATCTAGTGGCGCAAGCACGATTCCATCGACTCGGCGCGTCGTCATTTGTTCAACGACGGAAATCTGATTATCTCTGTCGTCTTCCTTCAGCGGCCCCTGCCAAACGATGTCTACACCGAGCTCTATTGACGCTTTGACTGCACCCGCATGGATAGACTTCCAAAATTCGTGAGTCGTTCCCTTTGGTATCACCGCAATGGTCAACCTTGACTCCACATCCGGCTCAGGTTTTGCCGACGGCTCGCCCGGTTTACCGCATGAGGTCAATATGACGCTGGAAAGCGTAAGTGCAGTCAAAGTCAACGATATCTTCATGGCAATTTTGTCCTTTCGTTTCTTCGCAATCTGGCATGCTTCATCAGAGACAGGATCCTAGACGTTCTCCTCGCGGATAATGATGATATCCGACGGAGATCTAAACAAGGATCAAAAACAAATTGTAGCACGTACTCACTGACTCCCTCGATTCTTCGTGATGCACGATTCTGCTTCCTCGATGTACTGCATATCGCCTACCAATCCAACACCAGTCCGTCATACGAAAGACGGACAGACTCAGGCAGATCCCGTTCTGTGGCCGCGTGGTCGAGGTCATGCGTCATGTGCGTCAGATAGGATTCGCCGGCCCCGATGCGTTGCAGCAATGCCAGAGCTTGCGCGACCGTCAGATGCGTCTTGTGCGGCCTGTGGCGCAGGCCGTCGAGGATCATCACATCGATTCCGTGTAGTCGATCAACAACGGAGTCCGGCATCCGAAAACAGTCGGGAACATAGGCGAATGACCTGCCGCCTTGTTCAATCAGGAAGCCGCATGTCGGCTTTGCTCCGTGCTCGACATGCAAAGGTTCGATACAAAGGTCACCGACCTCAAAACGACACTCGATCGCAATAAAATCGATTAGCGGGCGATATACGCCATCCTCCCCATCGGGACCGACATAGTCGAACGCGCGTTTTACATCAGATAACGTTGAGGCCGTGGCATAAGCAGGTATCACCTGCTTCTGGATCATATTGAAGCTGCGTATGTCGTCAAACCCGAAAATGTGGTCCGCGTGCCCATGTGTGAATAGGACCGCGTCGACGCGCATTATCTTGTAGGCCAAGGCCTGTTCGCGAAAATCGGGCGGGGTGTCGACAACGACTTTCGTGGATTCTGATTCGACATAAACGCTGGTGCGTCTACGTCGATTGCGAGGATCCGTAGAGCAGCACACCGGGCACGAGCAACCGATCGCCGGTATTCCAACCGATGTCCCAGTGCCCAGGAATGTGATTTTCATGGGGGTTGAACCCCAATCTACTTGCTGATGAGTCCCAGTGCTTGTTGGATTGCCGGTGAAAATTTCACGACGACCGGCGAGAACACAATACTGACCATGGTCATAAGCTTAATGAGAATGTTCAGCGAGGGCCCGCTGGTATCTTTACAAGGATCCCCAACGGTGTCACCCACGACTCCCGCCTTGTGGGCGTCCGAGCCCTTGCCGCCATGATGACCAAGCTCGATATACTTCTTCGCGTTGTCCCACGCGCCACCCGCGTTATTGAGCATGGTGGCCAAAACAAATCCACACACGAGTCCACCCGCGAGCAGCCCCATCACGCCCGGCACTCCCAGGATCAGTCCTGTCAATACCGGCACAATGATTGCAAGACAGGCCGGTAGGATCATTTCCTTCTGGGCGCCTCGGGTTGAAATCGCAACGCACTTGGCATATTCGGGCGTCTGTGTCCCCTCCATGATGCCAGGCATCTCCTTGAACTGACGACGAACTTCGTTCACCATGGCACCCGCGGCACGTCCGACGGCCTTCATGGTCATGGCGCAGAAAACGAAGGCCATCATGCCGCCCATGAACAAGCCACACAACAAAAGCGGATTCATGATGCTCAGATCGTACGTTTGCACGATATCGGCAATTTCCGCTTTCGCCGAATAGATAACGTTTTGTCCGTCGGCCAGTGACTCATCATGCGTAAAGGCATATTTACCTACGCGGAACAGACCGTCAGTGGCCTCGCTGGCCAGCTTCCCCACCCACAATTTAACTTCTTCCACGTATGCCGCCAACAATGCCATAGCCGTGAGTGCGGCGGAACCGATGGCGAAGCCCTTGCCTGTCGCAGCCGTCGTGTTACCCAATGAATCCAGTGCGTCCGTGCGTTCACGAACGATGGGCTCGAGACCCGACATCTCAGCATTACCACCGGCATTGTCGGCTATCGGACCGTAGGCATCAGTTGCCAGCGTAATCCCGAGGGTCGCAAGCATACCGACCGCAGCAAAGCCAATGCCATAGAGCCCCATGCTGATGTCATTGAACCCGCCCGCAAAACCGAACGCAAAAAGAATACCCAGGACAATCGTAATGACAGGCACGCCGGCCGAGTACATGCCTGTTGCCAATCCATCAATGATCGTTGTGGCAGGCCCCATCTTGCACTGCTCAGCAATGCCCTTGGTCGGACTGTACTCATTGGCCGTGTAGTATTCCGTGGACTGTCCAATGATGACGCCTGCGGCCAGCCCTGATATCACCGAACCAAATATGCCCCAGGACACGAGGCCTGTCGGGATAAGGCCCATGAGCACGAACACGATCAGGAAAGAGCTTCCAAGCGTACCTATTAAGAGCGCCTTGAGCAGATTCTTCTGCGTTGCGTCTTCCTTGCAGCGCACCATGAAAATCCCGATGATGGACAGGATAATGCCGACGCCGGCCACGACCATAGGTGCGGCAACGAGTTTCGCCGCGTCGCTAAACTCGGCAACACCGGCTTCAACTCTCTGAGCCCCGACGGCGGCGCCAAGTGCCGCTGTCGCAAGAATTGAACCACAGTAGGATTCGTACAAGTCGGCTCCCATTCCGGCAACGTCCCCCACGTTGTCACCAACGTTGTCGGCGATTGTAGCCGGATTACGTGCATCGTCCTCGGGAATACCGGCTTCCACCTTACCCACAAGATCAGCGCCCACATCTGCCGCCTTCGTATAGATGCCACCACCTACACGCGCAAACAATGCTTGTGTCGAAGCGCCCATACCGAATGTGATCATCGTCGTCGTAATGTGAACGAGTTTCTCAACATCCGTGGTTCCTGCACCGACCATCGTCATGCCCATGAATTTCCAGCCATCCTGCATGTGTCCGGCGGTGTATACCCATTTGTCCAGGATCAGGTACCACAGGCAGATATCCAGCAAACCGAACCCGACAACAACCAGTCCCATTACGGCGCCGGATCGGAACGCAACCTGCAATCCGCTGTTGAGACTCTTGCTGCAACCCTGTGCCGTGCGCGATGATGCCGCCGTGGCCGTTCGCATTCCGATATAGCCACATAGCCCGCTAAAAAACCCGCCTGTCAAAAATGCAATTGGCACAAACGGATTCTGAATGCCGGCCACGGCCAGCAAGAAAAGGATCACAAGCAGCACTAAGAATGCGATAGCAACGACTTTGTACTGACGGCCGAGGTACGCCATTGCCCCGTCTCTCACGTAACCGGCAATTTCAATCATGCGATCGTTACCTTCACTCGCTGCCACCATCTTTTTATAGAAGTAGACCGCAAACCCGAGTGCCGCCAAAGAAGCTATCGGAGCCACCCACCAAATGCCGGGAATCGAGGATTCCATAGGTTTTATCTCTCCTTATTATTATCTCTACTAATTCAGGGGAAACACTAACCGAGATTTCACAGATCCTTCCCCCACGAAAAGAAAGCGTAGACAATAACGGCCCGTAGAGGCAGAATCAATCTCAAAGTACGTACTTGCGGCCGACGGAACATAGACTTGTAAGATGACCCTTCCAGCCCGTCACCCAGCAGTCGACGGCCTGAAAAGGGCCGTCCTACAAGCCCTACAATTGATCCGTGGTTCTCAGCCACCGGTTGAAGCAGCCAGGGTCTTCACGTGAGTCCCCGCTGAGCTGGCCAAACCCTCTAGTCCGTAACCACCCTCGAGAGAAGAGACAAGTCGACCCCCGGCGTGCCGGTCGGCGAGTTCGAGGACGAGTGAACTGAGCACACCGAAATCTTCGTCTTCGAGTAAAAGATTACTGATCGGCTCATCTTTGCGTGCATCGAAACCCGCAGAAATGAGAATGAAATCAGGATTGAAATCATCCAACGCTGGCATCAACTTATCGGTGAAGACCTTCGCGAGAACATCTCCGGTTGTTCCCGCAGGCACCGGAACATTGAGCGTAGCCCCCTTCCCTTTGCCCGCACCAGTCTCTGTCGGGGCGCCTGTGCCCGGATAGAGCGGTGACTGGTGCGTGCTGAAGTAAAATACACTCGGGTCCTCGTAAAAAATGTCCTGCGTCCCGTTTCCGTGGTGCACGTCCCAGTCGACAATGGCAACCCGGTCGGCCCCGTGGCAACGTTGTGCGTACCGCGCTGCAACAGCGACGTTGTTGAATATACAAAATCCCATGCCGACATCCGCCGTCGCATGGTGACCCGGAGGTCGGACCGCACAGAACGCATTGCACACTTCCCTCTTGAACACCGCGTCAACGGCGTTTAGCACACCGCCGGCCGCAACAAGGGCCACATCAAACGAACTCGGACAAATATCCGTATCGCCTGTACTCAGGCAATTGCGACCTGAATCAACCTCATTCTTTACGAGATCAATGTAAGAACCGGGATGACAGTACTCCAGTTCAGCACGCGTGGCAGACCGTGCCTGAAGTGGCACCAGCGCACCTTCGGGCACATATTTTTTGACACCGTGAAGGACCGCATCCACACGTGGCGGGCATTCGGGATGCCAGCTGCCTGTGTCATGCTTCTTGTAAATCGCATCTGATACGAGGCCTGTCCCAAGAGTCATATGTTCGTCGCGTCTCCTTGTTAAAGCACGTCATGAATCCCGTATCGACACGGCAAGCGCATAGAGCCTGGCTTCCGTATAGGATAAAAGCCATCCATCAACCCTGACCGTATGATCCTGTTCAAATTCGCGTCCGAATTGATTCAACAGAAGCACAATGACGTCATCTCCTGTCGCAGCCGGTTCAGGGCTGGGTAGGCTGCCAACAATTGCTGCGAGCAATGTGTCGCGTTGGTTCTCTCGAGGGGTCTGGTCCAGGTATGCCTGTCCGAGCAAGCGCACTCCAGGCTCGAGCGCAAGCTGCTCCGCAGTCTGCACGACCAGCGCCTCCGGCCCAGCATGTCTCGCGCAGCCTTTGCTCAGCAATACGAGGCCCACTCCGCCACTTGCAGCGGCAGTGGTAGCCAAGAACGTCCGTCTTTTCATGTTCGTATACTCAATAATGTTTTCACGTGATCGGCCAATCTAAGAGCAAGGGCAACGATGGTCAGCGTAGGATTCGCGAATCCTACAGTGGGAAAAACAGAACTGCCGGAAACAAACAGATTGGCGATGCCATGCACTCGACAATTTTCATCGACAACGCCCTGCTTGCGATCCACATGCATGCGCGTGGCGCCCATATGATGATGTGCACCATTCGTCTGTTCCGGCCACGCATCACTCTCATCGAATGTGATCTGAATCCGGCCTAAACGCTCGACACCCATTTGCCTGGCGACGATCATCAGCGATCGTCGAATCGTGACCCAGTCAGTTTCCGAGAGTTTCCATGTCAAGCGTGCCTGGCGATTCCCGAGCGCATCGCGAGTATCCGCAAGTGTCACGCGGCTTTCCGGATTCGGCGCCTGCTCGGCCGATACGTCCAGCCGATAGTACCTGGGGAAATCCGGATTCCGATATGCGCGTGGACGATGGAGCCTGGCAATAGCCTTCCCGACGGCTTTGGTATCAGCGCTATGCGTCACATCGCGTCCCTCGAGCCCGACCCTGAAGTTCAAAAGTTTTGCGTTGCGTTGCAGGTCGGCATCAATCGACAGCGCAGGAAACGACCACCGGCCATAATCCTCGTACAGCGAGCGCGCATCCAGAAACACCAGTGAACCAGCACCATCAATCCACGTGTGCTCCATGTAGTACCGACCGACAATGTCGTAATCGTTGCCGAGTCCCGCGGATTGAACCCTGTTTGAGAGCAGTAGCAGACGTGCGTTCTCGATGCCGCCCATGGCCAGGATGATGTATTTTGCTTCGACCGCATACCGATTACCGTCAAGACATGCGACCTCAATGCGAGATACGACATCGCCTGCGTCATGCGTGACAAGCTCCGTGACAGTAGAATGGAGAAAAACATGAACATTTTCAGATGCCTCGAGCTCACTGGAATGACGTTTTGCAAACTTCCCCAGATAGGTCTGGCTGATTTGGAAGATCTTGGTGGCAACGGGCGTGTCTCGACCGAACACGAATCGTCCCGGTGGCTTCAGACCCTCGACGCTGCCAGGATCGAAGGGTTCAATATCGAACACTTCTGCAGCGCGAGTATAGAAGGGGTCAACGTGAGATTTCTGAAAAGGCCAACCGCTATGCGGAACCCAACTCCTTGCTTCAAAGTCAATCGCGTCCAAGGGTCGGCACCAACCGCCCCAGCTGGCAGTCGTTCCACCGAAGACCCGGTTCCGAGAATCAAACAAATGGTCCTGCCTGGAAATCGTCCCTGAATCGATGCCCCTGTTTAGCTCCTGAACCGACGCATCCATGGAGATGCCTCCGCTTTCCAATACGCAGACAAATGCGCCACAATCACTAAACTCGCGCGCCATCGCAATGCCGGCCGGTCCAGCGCCAACAATACAGACATCGGATTGAATCTTCGTTCCGTGTTCCAGCGTGCGTCCATCAGTGATCATGATCGAATCTTAGCTCAAGTCATGTTCCTCATGAAAACAATTTTTTCCGGGTACCAGTCACTTTAAACTTCACTGATCCGTCGACGTACGATACTCTTACCACGTGACCTTGAGCACCATTTGCAAAACACTATGAAAACGAACATGCGTGTTGCCTGCATAATGGCCGTGGCGACGCTGGCTGTGTCCTCTGCATCTGTCCTTTATGCTGCCGACAACTCACCACACGTGATCCGACATCCCAGTGGACTCCGAACGCTTCGGCTATATTCCCCCACCTACAAGATCGACCGGCTCTACAAATCCATGGAGGGTCCCATGGAGAGTCAAAACGTAAACCTAAATGCCGGCGGGAATCCTGTTCTTCTATGGGTGGTGGGTTACAGGACTGCTATTGTCGATTCGGATACGCATTCACCTCTTTCTTCGGAATACATGTGTCACAATAATCTAGATTTTGACACTGACACGCATCGAAGTATTTTCCAGCGCCAGGAACTCGATGATAGGGGTTTTGAATCCAGCCGAGTCGTAACCCTGTCACAGGGTCAGTTGTCAATGAGCCTTCCCGAGGGATTCGGTTTTCCGATTATGTCCAGCGAGCTGCTGACCATGACAACGCAGGTTCTAAATCTCAACGACACAGACATTGATATTTCGGTCCAACAGCAAATCTCCCTCGACTTTGTCATGGAAAAGGATATGAAAACGCCGCTGAAGCCGTTGCTTCCTACTTTTGCCGGAGTGGAAGCGCTCGTCGACAGCAAGGAAGGCGTCTACCGGCCCAATGTAATCAGTAATGTTTATGTGACGACGTCGTGCTCGCCGGGACAGCATGCACCGCACGTAGGACCAATCGGGAAATACAATGATGGTTCCGGCAGGACGTTTTCGAATCACTGGGTTGTCAAACCCGGGCGCGAGGTCCGTCGAACACTCGTCACCAGGCAAATGCAACTTCCTTTCGATTCAACGATTCATTACATCGCTATACATTTGCATCCATTTGCCGAAAGCCTGACGCTGCGAGATCTCACCAAAGACAGGGATCTCTGGGGCTGTAGACCACAAATGCGCGAAGAGAAGCTCGGCATAAAACATGTCGACAATTATTCGAGCCGGGAGGGAATTGCCGTATACAAGGACCATGAATACGAACTTGTAAGCGTCTACAACAACACGAGCGGGGTGGACCAGGACGCCATGGCCGTCATGTACATCTATTTGCTCGATAAGGCATTCAAGAAACCGGGATAGGATTACGCCAGAAAAGGATTGTTCACGCGCTATGCGAATTACGATATACTTTCCGCACATCCTCTGCGGGAATCAACGCGGACTTGATTAATGACGGATACTCGGGTCACCAGATTTCATTTTGTGTTAGCCATGACGAGTCTGTGCATTTGTGTCGGGAACGCACATTCACAGACAACGCAGCAAGTGAGGCATGAAGGTGGTCGCAGAACCATGGAGATTTACTCCCCTCTACTTAAGGTCGATCGGATTTACAAGTCTATGGAGGGGCCAGTTGAAATACAGTACGTGAATTTTAAGGACGGGGGAAACCCTCTCCTGATCTGGATACTTGGATATCGCACTGACATTGTGAGCGCGGACGGACAAACAGTCCTTTCTCAGGAATTCATGTGCCACAGCAACTTGAATTTAGACACGGCGAAGCATCGAAAACTTTTTAAGCGTCAGGATGCTCGCCAAATGATCGACGATAGTATTCCTGACCCGCCCACACGTGTTGCCACCTTATCGCAAGGTCAGTTGTCATTGCGCTTGCCCGAGGGATTTGGGATCCCCATCATGTCTAATGAGGACTTACAAATCGTCACACAAGTTCTCAATCTCAATCATCCTGAGCTGAACACATCCATGCGGCACAAACTTTACCTCGATTTCATCCTGGACAAGGATCTGAAAACGCCGCTGAAACCGTTATTTCCAACCTATGCCGAGACGGCTGTGTTAATAGAGCGTGAAGGTGACGCTTATCGCCCCAACGCCATCAGCAATGTTCACCAGCTTACGTCATGCTCCCCAGGACAGCACGCGCCGCATGTCGCAGAAGACCTTGGCGTGTACCACGATAATTTGGGGCGACGATTTTCGGGACATTGGGTTGTCAAGCCCGGACGGGAAGTGCGGCGAACACGCGTCACACAACATATGGCGATTTCATTCGACACGACGATCCACTACATGGTCGTACATGTCCATCCATTTGCCGAAAGCCTGACCCTACGGGATTTAACGAAAAATATGAATTTGTGGACTTGCCGTCCAAAGATGGTGAAATCGGGAATCGGGATTGATCGCGTGGAAGATTACTCGAGCCCGGAGGGCATTCCCGTATACAAAGATCACGAATATGAAATTGTCAGCGTCTATAACAATACGAGCGGGGTTAATCAGGACGCCATGGCCACGATCTTTATTTACCTCTTGGATAAGGGATTTAAGAAACCTGACTCGACGTAAACGGCGAACCCGTGAACGTATTTGCCGGCCTGGCTGAGGCCGAACCGACAGGTGCCGCCGCGACATCCGCAATCGAATCGAGTGGATCAAACCGTTCGCAGTGGACCTTTTTCGCTCAGTCCGAGACTATTGCAAGGTTACTGACTCTGTCGTTTCAGTAGAATCCGCGGCATCATTCGTAGCTTTTGCCGCTGCTTCAGATTCCGCCTGGCGTCGACGACTTTCTTCCTGGGCTTGCCTGATTACAGGAATAACAATTGCCGCAATCAGCGCAAGAACCGCGATTGCCGTCAAAAGCTCTACCAAAGTGAAACCGCCGTTTCGAGCTGGCTGCATGTGTTCCCCCATTCTAAGTGACGTCTCATGCTATTGCTGTACATCCGATGACGTCAAGCCAAGTCGGACATGGCATGACATTCGCTACGGAATAATTCGCCCGAGATAATTATTATTAGACTATTTTATTGACGAAATTCGCTATTCAGAGTATATTTAATTCTTATCAACGTCGTAGTATAATCAATCATTGCACGTCCATCATGCAGGAAGCCAGCACTTCTGTACCCCTCGAGTCATCTGACCGACGCACAGTTTTCCGGGTGCCAGGTTCGCACGACATACTCGTCTCCGACGAACTTGCATTATCGGACCAACATCCCGCACCACGAGCCATTCACTACATGACGCGTGACGTGTCGAAGCGCGGGCTCTCCTTTC